>Ga0136618_10000874_pt1 | contig 11123 bp, 12 predicted proteins | sample AntDrymUQ3302106_2_FD_104805 | JGI IMG/M metagenome (GOLD analysis project Ga0136618, IMG submission 104805) | Polar desert sand microbial communities from Dry Valleys, Antarctica - metaG UQ330 (21.06) | ecosystem: Environmental > Terrestrial > Soil > Desert | place: Antarctica: Dry Valley...
AAGCTCCCCGGGCTGGAGAAGAAGGTGCGGGTGCTGAGCGACTGGGTCGTCGACCTGGTCTTTCCGCGCGACATCGTCCTCACCGAGACACCGAAGCGACCCGAGCGCAAGGCCGAGGTGCCCGGGGAGGCAGCACCGTGACCGCGGCGCCGGCCGCGACCCTGCGGCGGGCGCTGCCCACGCGCGCCCGGGCTGACGCCGGCGTCGGCGCCCTGGCCGGTCTCGCCGGCGGCCTCGCGTTCGGCGCCGCCATGGTCGAGCAGGGCGACAAGCTCCCGACGATTGCCGCCATCGTCCGCAGCGACGTGCCGCTCGTGGGCTTTCTCGTCCACATGGCGGTCGCGGCCATCATCGGCGCCGGTTTTGGCCTGCTCGTGGGCCGGGAGCGCCTCCGGGCCGCGGAGGCGATCCTCTGGGGAGTCACCTACGGCGCCTTTTGGTGGTTCCTGGGCGCGCTGACGCTCCTACCGCTGCTGACCGGAGCGCCGCTGCTCTGGACGCTCGAGGCAGCCAGGGCGCAACTCCCGAGCCTGGTCGGTCACCTGGTCTATGGCGTGGTCACCGCCGGTGCACTGGTGATGCTGCGCCGACCGCTCCGTTCGGCGGCATCGGGCCGAGTCACGACCGCCGCCCTGGTGCGCGGGGCCACCGCGGGGGCAGTGGCCGTCGCCGGCCTCCTGTGGATCCTGACGGCGACGCCGACCCTGCTCGCCGACTCGGGGCTCGCGGGCGGGAGCCGAGGCGGCCTGTGGCTCGCCGGCCTTGCCACCGGGGGCCTGTCTGGCGCCGCCTACGCCGCGCTCTTCCCGCGGCCGCGCGGAGGCGGCGGCCCGGCGATGATCCGCGGGCTGGCCTACGGCGTCCTGTGGTGGGTGGGCATCGTGATCACCGCCGTTCCCCTGCTGGCCGGCGACGGCCTCGCCTGGGACCTGGCCGCCGCACGCGCCCGCGCGGCCTCCCTGCCCGGCTTCGCCCTGGCCGGACTGGTGCTGGTCGTCCTGTACCGCGCCCAGAGCGCCCTGCTGGGCTCGTTGTTCGAGGACGACCCTCGCACCGACGAGGACGAGGGCGCGGGCACACGCGCACTACGGGCGCTCGCGGTCGGCACCGTGGCGGGACTGGCGGGCGGGCTGCTGTTCACCGCCGTCCTGCTCCAGGTCGACGGGCTCCCGACGATCGCCGGTATCGCCGGTATGCGCTCATCCCTTGCCGGGCTCGCGATCCACCTGCTCATCGCCGTCTTCATCGGCGCGAGCTTCGCCGTGCTCTTCCGTCGCGAGATCATCGACGTCGCCTCCTCGCTGGCCTGGGGCGTCTGCTACGGCGTCGCCTGGTGGTTCATCGGCAACCTCACGCTGCTCCCGTGGCTGCTCGGCGAGCGGCCCGAGTGGACCGCCGCCGACCTCGGCGAGGGATTCCCATCGCTCGTCGGCCACCTCCTCTACGGCGCCGGTCTCGGCATCGTGCTGGGCGCGCTGCGGGTGCGCTCGCGGGCCTGGTGGGTCAGCACGAGCGCAGCGCGCGGCGACCGTGCGCAGCGACAACGCGAGCAGCTCCTGAGCGCCGCCCCGGCCCTGTGGGCGCTCGTGGCGCTCATCGCTCTGGTCCTGCCTCTGCTCGTGGCCGAGTGAAGCGCCACCCCCTTGAGACGATCCGTGCGGTCCTGACGCATGGCGATGCGCAAGCGTTGCGCAAGCGCAGGGCGCTACCGTCGTAACCGTGTGGCTGGCCGTCGGCGCAGTAGTCGCGGTTGTGGCGGCCTCGGGTGACGCGCCTCTCCTGGCTGGTCTCCGACATGCTGCGTTTTCGCCGGGAGCCGCCAGGACGAGACGGCGCTCGTCCTCGCATTCGCGCGTCTGACCGGTGTCGGTGTGCGCGACGACGGGGGTCCTGATCGACGACCGGCCGGCCCGCGATCGCGATCCTTGCCCCCGCAGCTGCATCCGTGCTCTCGACGATTCCGTTCTGACCGTGGCCGCGGCGAGCGACTAGTACCCGACGAGCGCACGGTGCTCGGCGTCGTCGTGGGGGATGAGGCAGTCGCCTTACCGCAGAACACATGGAGGTCCACGAGATGGTCAACATCACGATCGGCGGTTGCCGCCTGGGCATTCCGTACTGCACGCTGTGCGGCTCCGCGCAGGCCCATTTCCTCGACTTGCTGCCCGAAGGCGTCGCGCCGCCGGTTCTGCGCACCTCGGGCCGGCTTTCGCGCTCGATCAGGGTCATGTACGACCTCCGGACCCGGTTGGTCCTCGACATCGTCGGCTGAGCCGCGCCGGCTGCGGTCCGCGGTTCACGACCGCGCGAGCATCCGCCGCGCGGCCAGGATCGGCCGCGCGAGGGCGCGGTAGCGCGCGCCGGCGTAGCGGCGCCGCAGCTGCTCGTCTGCCGCCCGTGCCGGGCCCTCGGCTAGCGTCGGGTAGGCATGCACCGTGGTCGAGATCGCGTCGAGCTTGTCGCCGCCCTTCACCCGGGCGGTCAGCTCGGCGATGACCTCACCGGCTCCGGGCGCGGCGACGGTCGCGCCGACCAGGCGGCCGCGCGGGTCGGCGACGAGCAGCGCGAAGCCCTGCGCGTCCCCGTCGGTGATGGCGCGGTCGAGCGACGCGTAGTCGCCGCGCGCGATCGTCGCGCGGGCGCCCCAGCGCTCGCGCGCCTGGGCCTCGGTGAGCCCGACTCGCGCGACCTCGGGGTCGGTGAAGGTGACCCAGGGGATCGCTTCGTCGACCGTGCGGCGCAGGCCGAACAGGGCGTTGACGGCCGCGACGCGCGCATGATGCGCGGCGACGTGGGTGAACGGCAGCCGGGCGGTGACGTCGCCGGCGGCGAAGATCCTTGGTGCGCTCGTGCGCAGCCGGTCGTCGACGATGACGGCGCCGCGGGCGTCGAGCTCGACGCCCGCGGCGCCGAGCCCGATGCCCTGGGAGCGCGGTGAGCGCCCCGTGGCCGCGAGGATCCGGTCGAAGGGCATCACCTCGCGACCGGCAGCGGTCTCGAGCACGAGCGCCGGCGGGGACCCGTCGCGCCGGCAAACCTCGATCGCGCGGGCACCGAGGCGCACGTTCACGCCGTCGGCCGCGAGCCGTTCGGCGATCAGCGCGCTCGCCGCAGGCTCCTCCTTGAGCAGCAGGCGCTCGGCGACCTCGACGAGCGTGACGTCCGAGCCGAGGCGGGCGAACGCCTGGCCCAGCTCGCAGCCGATCGGGCCGCCGCCGAGCACGACCAGCCGGCGAGGCAGCTCACGCAGCGCCCATACGGACTCGGTCGTGAGCACAACGTCGCCGTCGAGCCCCGCGATCGACGGTAGCGCCGGCTGCGACCCGCAGGCCACGATCGCTGACGTGAAGCGCAGGCGGTGTCGCTCGACCTCGAGCGTGGCTGGATCGACGAAACGGCCCTCGCCGTGGACGACCTCTACGCCCTGCGCGCGCAGCCACGCGGGCGAGTCGTGCGGCTCGATCGTGGCGATCGCGCGATGAAGGCGGTCCATGACCTGGGCGAAGTCGATCGCAGGCTCGACAGCCGCCAGGCCGACAGCATCGGCGTGGCGCATCCGGTGCGCCAGCCGCGCGGACGCGATCAGGCTCTTGCTCGGCACGCAGCCGGTCCACAGGCAGTCGCCGCCGGTCCTGTCGCGCTCGACGAGCGCCACCCGGGCGCCCACGCCGGCGGCGATGACCGAGGACACGAGCCCGGCGGTACCGCCGCCGAGCACGACGAGGTCGTAGCGGTCGCTCACGGCCGCAGTGGCAGCACGCGCCGCAGGACCAGGTTCTCCTGGGGGTCGAGCACCGAGTGCTGCACGCATGCCGGGACGAGGCGGTCCTCGTCGGGGTGGGCCATCGCGTACGAGCACGCCTGCAGCCGCTCCTGCGCCGCACGGACACGCGGGTCGCCGGCCGTCTCGCCGCGCTGCAGCCCCTCCCAGGCGGGCTTGACGACCTCGGCGTCCATGAACGCATGCACGACGAACGTCAGCGCCCGCGGCCGGCCGGTCAACAGGCGGCGCGCGCCGCTGCGGCGCACGAACCGTGCCGCCCAGCCCGCCGCCGCGGGAACCACCGCCGGCTGGCGGGCCACGACGCGAGCCACCGCCGCGACGAGCGCCGCGGGCGCGCGCTCGAAGTCCATGCCGCCGAACGCGTCGAGGAACCGGTCGCGCACGCGCAGGTCGCGTTCGTCGCGGTCGTCGAGGATCGGCGTCCAGCGCCCGCCGGCCAGGATGCCGTAGGCCGAGCGGTTGCAGCGCGCGTCGCCCATCTGCAGGTGCGCCCAGGGCAGGCGCGTGCCGACGCCGCGTTCGATCTCGGCCCACACGTCGTCGATCGTCACCGCGCGGAAGTCCTCCTTCCAGCGCCGCGGGTTGCCGACGTAGGCCGCGGGCTGGAACGACAGCATCCCGAAGCGCAGCCCCGCGCACGAGCGAACGACCGACGCGACCTCGCCGAGGTTGCGAGGCGTCACCGTCATGTTGTGCGCGAGGTCGAAGCCGACCCCGTGCTGCGCGCGCAGCCGCTCGAACATGGCGACGAAGCGGCGCCGGTGCGCGTCGAGCTCGGCCTCCGAGCGCGGCCGCGGGACGCCGCGCCGGCCGAGCATCAGCGAGTCGAAGTGGCCCGCGACCCGCAGCCGGCGGAATCGGCGGCTCCCGTCGGGCGCGATCGCGAGATCGTGCAGGTAGTCATAGTCGAAGTCGCCGTGGGTCATGCTCATCGGCTTGCGGCCGTGGCGCTCCATCACCTCCAGCGCGCGGGCGTGGTCCTCGGGGCCGAGCAGCGTGACCTCGCCGCCGATCAGCTGCGCGTGCTGCCCGGTCCCGCGCGTCGTGCGCAGGTAGGCCATCTGGCGCTCGACCTCGGCGATCGTGTGCGGCCCGTCCGTGCGCACGTGCTGGGCTTCCCGGGCGTGGTAGCAGGGCGTGCAGGCCAGGTTGCAGCGAGGGAACACGCCATGTGTGCCCTCGCAGCCGGCGGTGCGACGACCGAGCAGCTGCTGCGGTGAGCGCGCGTCGTCGGGCAACTCCTGCCAGCGCCGCTGCAGTGCGGCGGCGGTGTCGCGATGAACGGGGCGGCTGGCCTCGAGGAAACGGCGCACGCCGCCGACCGCGCTCCGTGCCTTGGAGAGAGGCGGCATGTGGATGTGACCCTCCGGCGGGGCGAACGGTTCGGTCAGCGTTCGTGGTGCAGCCGGGCGATCACGCCGTCCGCGGTCTCGCCGCCGGGCTCGGAGCGCAATCCCATCAATCCGGCGATCGTTTGCCGCAGCGACTCGATCAGCTGATGGCACTGCGGGCACACCCGCGTATGCCTCTCCACCCGGCGGCGCCCGGCCGCGTCAAGTTCCCCGTCGAGGTATGCGGAGGCACGCGACCCGGTGAAGCGGTGGTCGCGCATGAAGCGGATCGGATGGCGGAGCATGTGGCGCATCACCGCTCGTCCTGCACCGGGAGGTAGGGCTCGACCGCCATGCGGACGGCGAGACGCGCACGGTGCAGCCGGCTCTTGAACGCCGCCTCGCCGAGGCCCATGAGCTCGGCCGCCTCGGCGGTCGACAGTCCCTCGACGTCGCGCAGCACCAGCGGCGCGCGGTAGTCGTCGTCCAGCGCGGCGATCGCCGCCTCCAGGGCTGAGCGAAGATCGGTGTGCTCGGCGGCGTCCGCCGGCCCCGGACCGGGATCGCGCGGGTCGATCCGATGCTGCTCGAGCGACGTCACCGCGCGTGGCCCCGAACCTCGTTGGGAACTGCGGCGCGCCTCGTTGACACCGATCCGGTACAGCCACGTGAAGAACCGGGCATCGCCCTTGAAGCCGTCGATTCCGCGCCAGGCGCGTAGGAACGTCTCCTGGGTGACCTCTTCGGCCTCGTGGCGGTCACCCGCCAACCGGAGCACGACGGCATACAGGCGGGCGGCATGGAGCCGCACGAGCTCCTCGAACGCCGCTCGGTCACCGTCCTGGGCCCGCGCCACCAGCCTGCGCTCCTCGTGCCCCATCCCCGGGAGCTTCGCAGCCGGGTCGCGAGCGAGCGCGCCACGCGGTGCTCACCTCGCGCCCGGCCATCTCATCCATCACAGGGTTCGAGTGCGCCGCGGACATGCTGCAGCCACGCGCGCGCGCCGTAACGACTCCGTGCCGTCGAAGTCCACCAGCACGTGACTGCCCCGGCCGGACAGGGCGCTCATACTCCTAGGACCCGGGGCGAGCGAGAACGGTGCATCGGCCCGGAAGGCCGACGCTGCGCCGAGATCGATCCGTTGCCATGAGCATGAGCACATCTGCTGATCGCACGAGCCGCGACGTGGCGGGGCGTCGGCGCGAGAGCGGCCGCGCCTTCGCTCTAGACCGCGCCGACGCGCTGCCCGCCAAGGACGGTCAGGCGTCGGCGATCGCCGAGCGGGCTCAGCGGCCGGTCACCGGCGCCGGCGCGTAGGCCGCATGCTGGACGACGCCGTCCGCCGGCGCCTTGGACCGCGCCTGGAGCCGGTCGCGGCGGCGCTGGACCGCCGGGGCGTCACGCCCGGGTCGATCACCGCCGGCGGCCTGCTGGTGGGTGTCGCCGCCTGCGTGGCCGCAGCGCTCGCCGTGTGGGTCGCCGCGCTCGTCCTCTGGCTGATCAACCGGAGCCTGGACGGGCTCGACGGGACGCTCGCGCGGCGGAGGGGCGCCACGGACCTCGGCGGGATGCTCGACTTCCTCGCCGACTTCGTCGTCTACGGCGGGTTCGTCGTCGGCGTCGCGATCGCCGAGCCGGGAGCACGGGTCGCGTGCTGCGTGCTGCTCGCGGCCTACCTGCTCAACAACGTGGCGCTGCTGTCGTTCGCCGCGCTCGTGGAGAAGCGGCGCTTGACGTTCGGCGACGAGCGGTCGCTGCGGTTCACCGCCGGCCTGACCGAGGGCACGGAGACGATCCTCGCCTATTGCGCCTTCTGCCTGCTCCCCGGCCATGCCGCGACGATCGCGTGGGTGTTCGCCGCAATGGTGATGATCACGGTCCTCCAGCGCGTAGAGCTGGCCCGGCGGACGCTCTGACCGTGCCGCCATCCGGAAGCCGCCAAAGCCGGTGCAGCGACAGCTCCACGCCAACCTCCTCGCCGGCGCGCGGCCCTTCGCCCACCGGCAGCTGCGCCTCGATCCGCTGATCGCCGCACTGGATCACGACGCGTACGTGGCTGCCGGAGTACACCGCCTCGACGACGGTGCCCCGCAACGGCGAGCCACCGTCGAGGCGGACGTGCTCCGGGCGGATCGCGACGATCGCCGACCCGTCGGGCCCGGGCACGGCAACCTCGGTCCCGGCGACCTCGAGGCGACCAGCACGGACGGTGCCGTGCAGCAGGTTGCGGACGCCGAAGAACCGCGCCACGGCGGCCGACACGGGCTGCTCGAACAACTTGCGCGGCTCGTCGTGCTGGACGATGCGCCCCTCGAGCATGAGCGCGATCCGCTCACCGAGCTGGGCGGCCTCGGTCCGGTCGTGCGTGACGATCAGCGTCGTCAGCTCGCGCTCGCGCTGGACCCGCACGACGAGGCGGCGCAGCTCCTCACGGCGGTTGGGGTCCAGCGAGGCGAGCGGCTCGTCGAGCAGCAGGAGATCGGGCTCCGCGCACAGCGCACGGGCGAGCGCGACCCGCTGCTGCTCGCCGCCCGACAGACCCGGTGGACGGCGGTCGACGAGGCCCGCCAGCCCGACCTCGGACAGGCGCATGCGCGCGAGAGCGCGCCGCTGGGCCTTGCGCACCCCGGCGGCGCGCAACGGCAGCGCGACGTTGTCGGTGACGTCGAGGTGAGGGAGCAGCCGAGGCTCCTGGAACACGACGGCGATCCGCCGGCGGTGGGTGGCAACGCCGCGCAACGAGCGGCCCCCGAGCCGGATGTCACCGGCGTCGAGGGACGCGAGCCCGGCGATCGCGCGCAGCAGCGTCGTCTTGCCGGCGCCGGACGGGCCGACGAGCACGGTGCGCTCGCCGGCGGCGACCTCCAGGCACAACCCGCGCAGCACCGGTGCACCGTCGGGAGAGACGGTGACGTCGAGGCACTCCAGATGGCTGCTCACAGCGGCGACCGCGCGGCCCGAGCGGCAAGCACCAGCGCCGCAACCGCCGGCGCCAGGAACAGCAGCGACAGCGCCGACGCGACCTGCGGGTCCGAGCGTACGAACGGCAGCAGCACGAGCGGGAGCATGGGGCGACCACCGCCGACGGCGAGACTCGATCCATATTCGCTCCAGGACACCAGGAAGCCCAGCAGCACCGCAGCGGCCAGCGACGGCCGCACCGCCGGCAGCGTCACCCAGCGCAAGCGCTGCAGCGCGGTCAGGCCCTGCGAGCACGCCATCTCCTCCAGTGCGGTCACCGGGGGCCCGAACGCGCTCAGCAGCACGACCGTGACATAGGGAAGCACGATGACGAGGTGCGCGAGCGCGAGGCCAGGCAACGCGTCGACGAGGCCGAGACGCAGGAACCACTGCGTCAGTCCCGCGCCTGTCGCGTAGGACGGCACCAGCAGCGGCAGCGCGAGCACGAGGAAGGGAAGGGCGGGGTGGCGCAAGCGCCGCTCTCCGAGTACGCGCGCCGCGGGCCACGCCAGCGCGACCGCCGCGACGGTCACCACGATCGCCACGATGAGAGAGTTGGCGAAGGCGTCGAGCGCCATCCCGCTCAGTGCCTCGCGCAGCCCGCGCAGTCCCCAGCGCTGCGGGATCACCGCGGGCGCGCGCCAGGCGTCGGCGAACGCCCGCACGACCAGCACGCCGATCGGCAAGGCGAATGCCGCAGCCAGCGCTGCGGCGACGAGGCGACGAGGCGACGACCGCTCAGTCACCCTGCGGGTCCTTGGCGAGGCGCACCGCGGCGACGGCGAGCACGATCGACGCCGCCGCGGCGACCAGCAGTGCGGCGGCTTGCAAGCTCTCTCCGGCGAGCAGGTCGTTCTGGGTGGCCTGCTGGGCGTACTCGGCGAGCGTCAGCGGCGCGTTGGGGCCGACCGCGAGCGGGACCTCGAACGCGCCGAGCACGAAGGCGGCGACGACGATGCATCCGACGACGAGCGGGCCGCGCACCGTCGGCCACACGACCCAGCGCAACCGCTGCCACCACGTCGCGCCGAGTACGGCGGCGGCCTCCTCGCGCTCGAGCATCCCCCGGCCCATCGCCGCGAGCAGCAGCAGGGCGAGGAACGGCGCCTCCTTATAGACATAGACGAGCACGATGCCGACCCCGGCCCGGTCGCGCACGAGGTCGACAGGCAGTGCCCCGAGCAGGCGCTCGGCCAGTCCGCCCGGCGCGAGCCACAACACCGCGACGACGGCGACCAGGAGATGCGGAACGGGAACCGGCAGCGCCGCCAACGCGCGCAACGGCGTCCCGCGGCGGCGAAGCGTGAGCGCCACCACCAGCGCGGCCGCCGCCGAGAAGGCGGTCGCCAGGACAGCAATGCGGACGGTGAACAGCACGGCGTCCGCGAACGCCGGATCGCGCAGCAGCATGCGCCACGCCGCGAGCGTGACCGTCTCGCCGTCGCCTTCGACGCGCGTGACGCTCGTCCTCAACGCACCCGCGAGCGCGCCCCCGAGCAACACGGCGACCGTCAACAGCGCGGGCGCGAGCGCGGCGCGGTCGCGTACGCGACCCGTCAGCGCAGCACCTCGCGCCTCCAGCGTTGCTCGAGCGGCGCGACGTCCGCGGCGGCGAACTCGCCCACCGGCGCGCCCAAGCTCGTCAACAGGTACGGGCTGCGGTCGTCCGCATCGCGGGAGAACAACCCCCGGCGGCTCCCGAGGCGCGACACGTCGAGCACGGTCGGATTGCCAAGCACCGCAGGCTCGGCCTTTCGAGCCTGCAAGCGGGGCTCGAGCAGCACGTTGGCGAGCACCTTCGCCCCCGCGACATGTGCCGCGTTGGCCGGGATCGTCACGTAGGAGGCGTTGGTCAGCGCGCCACTCCCGACGAGGAACGGCCGCGCGGTCGGTGCGAACATGCCCTTGCGGACCGCGGCGTTGACGAAGTTCGCGTCGTAGGCCATGGCGAAGTCCACCAGCCCGTCGCCGAACAACTGCTCGAGCTCAGCCTGGGACTTCGGGAACACCTCGCCAGCGCGGTACAAGTACGGATTGAGCTCTCGGAGGTAGGCGAACGCTCCATCCTCACCCTTGTCCGCCACCACCTGGCGCACGAACGCCGAGCCCGTGAAGTCGGGCGGCGCCGGATAGGTGACACGTCCCGGGTGCGCCTTCGCGTAGGCAAGCAGCGCGTCGAAGCTGCGTGGTGGCTGCTTGACCCTCGACCGGTCATGGGCGTAGACGAACGTGGCCCGCTGCCACGGCGACTCCTGCCCGTCGACGGCCACGCCGAAGTCCCTGGCGATCGACGGATCGTCCCAGTCGACGAAACGCCGGGAGTTCGGCAGCGCCCGGCTCCAGTCCCTCAGCCACAGGCCGGCCTGCTTGCCGCTCGCGAAGTTCTCCCCGTTGATCCACAGCAGGTCGACGCCGCCCCCGGCGGTCCTGCCGGCGCGACGCTCTGCCACGACGCGCCGCACGGCATCCGCGGTGTCGGAGACCGGCACGCGCCGCAGGCGCACCCCGAGACGGTCCAGGGCCGGCCCGATCTCGTCGTCGACGTAGGCGTTGACGCGTTCGTCGCCGCCATACATCCAGAAGCGCACGGTCTGGCCGCGCGCCTGATCCAACACCCCCTTCCAGCCTCTGGGGACCGCGGCATCCGTGCGGGAGCGCAAGCTCGAGTCCCCACCACAGGCGGCCAGCATCAGCGCAAGGGCGACGACTACCAGCGCCGGCTCGAGCGGCCCGCGTCGACACGTCGTTCTGATGGAGCGCGCGGGCACGAAACCGTTGGACCACATCCGAACAGGAACGGTTCCAGGCTGCCGCGGCGCGTCGTCGGGAGATTCAGACCCAGAGCTTCGGCAGGCTCGCCCTTGACGCGCGGCCAGACGGGGATCGTGCCCGACCAAGCGAAGCAGCATCGAGCGGCGGGGACGCCCGCCCCGGGGACGCCCCTCGTGCACGGATTCCAACGCGGTGCGGGGAGGGCGGTGCGAGCAGCGAGCGTCACCGGTCGGCGACCCGACACGCCCGCTCAGGACGACGCAGTCGTCCGCGCC
>Ga0136618_10000875_pt1 | contig 11116 bp, 9 predicted proteins | sample AntDrymUQ3302106_2_FD_104805 | JGI IMG/M metagenome (GOLD analysis project Ga0136618, IMG submission 104805) | Polar desert sand microbial communities from Dry Valleys, Antarctica - metaG UQ330 (21.06) | ecosystem: Environmental > Terrestrial > Soil > Desert | place: Antarctica: Dry Valley...
CGCGGTACATGACGATCGATGACGTCGTCACCAAGACCGGCGTCACCTTGTTCGTCACGATCCTGGCGGCCGCGGCCACCTGGTTCCTGCTTGAGCCGGCGCAGTCCATGCCGCTGGCAATCGGCGCGGTCCTCGTCGGCTTCGTGCTCGGGCTGGTGATCAGCTTCAAGACGATCACCAACCCGCTGGCGATCCTGGCCTACGCCGCGGTCGAGGGTGTCTTCCTGGGCGCGATCAGCGAGGTCTTCGAGAGTTTCTTCCCGGGCATCGTGATCCAGGCGATCATCGGGACGATGGGTGTGTTCGCCGGAATGCTCGTGGTCTACAAGACCGGAGCCATCCGGGTCACCCCACGACTACAGCGCTGGGTGATCGGTGCCGGCATCGGCGTCGTGGTGCTCATGCTGGTCAACCTGGTCGCCGGCTTCTTCACCGAAGGCGGCTTGGGCCTCCGGGACGGCGGCCCGCTGGCGATCGGGTTCAGCCTGCTGGTCATCGGCATCGCGGCATTCTTCCTGCTGCTGGACTTCGACATGATCGACCAGGCCATCCGCCGGGGCGCTCCGGAGAAGTTCGCCTGGTATGCCGCCTTCGGTCTGCTGGTCACCCTGATCTGGTTGTACCTGGAGATCCTGCGGCTGCTCAGCTACTTCCGCGAGTAGCGGATACCGCACAGCACTGCACAGCATCGCAACGAGGCCCGACTCCCGATCAAGGGAGCCGGGCCTCGTTGCGTCTTGCGGTTCCCCGGGCTGACTAGGAGAGGCGCTCGAGCACCATGGCCATGCCCTGCCCGCCACCGACGCACATGGTCTCCAGGCCGAAGGTCTTGTCGCGCGCGCGCAGTCCGTTGAGCAGCGTTCCGGTGATCCGGGCCCCGGTCATGCCGAACGGGTGTCCGATGGCGATCGCTCCACCATGCACGTTCAGCCGGTCGAGGTCGATGCCGAGTTCTCGATAGCTGGGGATGACCTGTGCGGCAAAGGCTTCGTTGATCTCGACCAGATCGATGTCTGCGATGCTCATTCCGGCGCGGGACAGCGCCTGTTTGCTTGCCTCCACCGGGCCCAGGCCCATGATCTCCGGAGACAGCGCGCTGACACCGGTCGAGACCACCCGGGCCAGTGGGGTGATACCGAGGTCGCGGGCCTTGGTGTCGCTCATGATGATGACCGCGGCGGCCCCGTCGTTGAGCGGGCAGCAGTTGCCCGCAGTGACCCGGCCCTCCGGCCGAAAGACCGGCTTGAGCTGAGAGACCGCCTCCAGGGTCACTCCCGAGCGCGGTCCGTCGTCGGCGCTGACCACCGTGCCGTCGGGTGTGGTGACCGGAGTGATCTCCCGCTCCCAGAATCCTTCGCCTATCGCCTGCTCCGCGAGGTTCTGGCTGCGTACGCCGAATTCGTCCATCTCCGCGCGACTCACCTGCTTGGTCAGCGCGAGATTCTCCGCCGTCTGCCCCATCGCGATGTAGATGTCGGGCAACTCACCCTGGCTTCGCGGGTCCGCCCAGTCGTCGGCGCCGCTCTCGGCCACCTTCGCCGTCCGCGTGGACGCTTGCGCGAAGGCCGGATTCTGGGTGCCTGGCCAGCTGTCGCTGTTACCGGTGGCGAAGCTGGACACCATCTCCACGCCGGCGGAAACGAACACGTCGCCCTCACCGGCCTTGATCGCGTGCAGCGCCATTCGGGTGGTCTGCAGCGATGACGAACAGTACCGGGTGATGGTCAGTCCGGGCAGCTGATCCTGACCGAGCAGGATCGCGACAACGCGGCCCAGGTTGAAGCCCTGTTGCCCGCCCGGTAGTCCGCAACCCAGCATCAGGTCGTCGATGTCTTTGGGGTCCAGCTCGGGCACCTTGTCCAAGGCAGCTTGCACCATGGTAGTTGCCAGATCGTCGGGACGGAGGTCGGCCAGCGATCCCTTGAAGGCTCGTCCGATGGGGGAGCGGGCGGTGGCAACGATGACAGCTTCGGGCATGGACATCTCCAAATCGGTGGGTCGGATCAGTACGTGGCCGGCATTCCGGCTGCGTCGAGCATCGTCGGCTCCAGCGCATCGACCCAGATCCGGGCCCCGTCGACGGAGGGATGCCATCCGTCTTCGGCCAGGAGGCCAGGATCGGCCCGGAAGACCGGGCCGCACTGCTTGGCCAGGTCCACCGACATCCCACCAGCAGACCGGGTGGCAGCCGACTGCAGCTTGGCAACCTTTCGGGATCGCCATCCGGCAACCACGCGAAGGGGCTGACCCAACGCGCGAGCCGCGGCCAGGTCAGGCGCTGTTCCCACGACGACAGGGACACCGCGGTCGCGTAGCCGACGCACCGCGTCGGCAACCCCATAAGAGACTGAACTCGACCGGGTCAGTCGCACGGCATCATCGGAACCGATGACCAGCACAGCCAGATCCGGGCGAGCCAGCAACGCCCGCGATACCTGCGGTCCCAGGTCACCGGTGCGGGATCCGGCGATGGCATAGCCGGACAGCTCAACGCGCCATCCAGCCGCGGACAGCCGACTGGCGATCTGGCCCGGGACGCTCTGCTCAACCGTGCTGACTCCGTACCCGGCGGCGGCCGAGTCACCGAGGACGGCCAGTCGCAGCGGAGGGTCCCCGCTCACCCCGAACGTGCCGGCGATCGAAGGTGGCTCCAACAGCGCGGTGGGGTCGCGACGGGCCGCCGCGATCAGCTGCCCGGCCAGCAGCGCTCCGGCTGCCCCGAGCCCTGCGGCGATCGCTCCCGCACCGGTGCGGGCGATGCGACCGGCCAGGCGCCGTTGACGACGTGTCCTCATCGCCGCCCCGCATCCTCGGTCTTGACGCAGTCCTCGACCACGACCATGGCCAACGGACGTCGACGACGTAGCCGCGCCCACCCCGACGCGACGGGGGCGTCCGCGTCTGCCTGCGACACCTCGGTCCCCGCGCGTTCGGCTGCTCGCAATGCAGCGTGTTCGACGGAGGTGACCCGTTCCTTGCCGAACGGCCGGTCGCGGGGCTGGGCGCCTTCTGGCCAGAGTCCCAGGGCGGCGGCTGCCGTTGGGAGTATGACGGCGGCCGCTGCGGCGTACCCCTCCGCCGAGGGATGGAACTCGTCAGCGCTGAACATCTCCGGGTCCCGAGCGAACGCGGGCCCGAGGATCGCTCCTAGGGACACGGTGCGACCGCCGGCCCGCACGACCGCCACGGTCTGCAGAGCCGCCAGTTGGCGACTCCATCGACGGGCGATGAATCGCAGGGGCTGGCGTACCGGCCGGATCGTGCCGAGATCCGGGCAGGTGGCTACGACGACCTCGCATCCGGTCTGCTTGAGCCGGGTCACAGCCTCAAAAAGGAAACGGACCGACACCGAGGGTCGGGTGCGCGTCGTCACGTCGTTGGCGCCGATCATGATGATGGCGAGATCGAGGTCTGGCGACTCCTCGAGTGAGATGCGAACCTGCACGTCGAGGTCACGGGACTGGGCGCCGATCCAGGCCAGCCGGGTGAAGTTCACCGGTCGTAACGCCAAGTCGCTCAGGGCGCTGGCGATCAGCACACCAGGGGTTTCGTTGGTCGAGTCCACGCCGAGCCCGACCGCACTGGAATCACCCAGAACGGTGACGTTGATCGGCACACCGGGGAAGTCGCCGTAGACGCCGTCGCCGGTCGGCGGCCCCACGATCGGACTGCGCTGCTCGACAACGCGGCGTGCTGATCGGCTCTGGGACAGGATGAGGCTGATCAAGCCACCGGCGGCCGCGCCGACCCCGCCCAGGGTGATCACGGTCCCCAAGGCGGCGCGACGCACGGTGCCATTCATCCCCTCATCACTGTGCCGAGGTTAGTCCTGCCAGGCTTGGGCCCGAACAACCTTCCTCGGGTGCCCGTAGGGTGAGGGCCGTGCGTTTCGTCGACAGCGTGGTCGATCTGATCGGGAACACGCCGCTGGTCGGACTGGGCCGAATCGGATCCGACTTGTCGGCCCGACTGGCGGCCAAGATCGAGTATTTCAACCCCGGCGGATCGGTCAAGGACCGGATCGCGGTACGGATGATCGATGCCGCTGAGGCCTCGGGCGCATTGGTCCCGGGCGGCATCATCGTCGAGCCCACTAGCGGTAACACCGGTGTCGGTCTGGCCCTGGTCGCGCAGCAGCGTGGTTACGGGTGCATCTTCGTCTGTCCGGACAAGGTGTCAGACGACAAGATCAACGTACTGCGGGCGTACGGCGCCGAGGTGGTCATCTGCCCCACGGCTGTGCCGCCAGAACATCCGGAGTCCTATTACCAGGTCTCTGATCGGCTGGCCCGCGAGACCCCGCTGGGGTGGAAGCCCGACCAGTACTCCAACCCGATGAACGCTCGATCCCACTACGAGACGACCGGCCCGGAACTCTGGCAGCAGACCGAGGGGGCGATCACCCACTTCGTGGCCGGCGTCGGCACCGGGGGGACGATCAGCGGCACCGGGCGCTACCTGAAGGAAGTCTCCGACGGCCGGGTCAAGATCATCGGGGCAGATCCGGAAGGGTCGGTCTATTCCGGTGGTTCGGGACGGCCCTATCTCGTCGAAGGTGTCGGCGAGGACTTCTGGCCGCGGGCCTACGACCCTGAGGTGCCGGACCAGATCCTGGCCGTCTCCGACCGGGATTCCTTTGCCATGACACGGCGGCTGGCTCGCGAGGAGGGTCTGCTGGTCGGTGGCTCGTGCGGGATGGCCGCCGCAGCGGCGCTCCGGGTGGCCCAGCAGGCGGCTGCCGGCGATCTCGTCGTCGTCCTGCTGCCTGACTCCGGCCGCGGCTATCTGTCCAAGATCTTCAATGACGACTGGCTTGCCGACTACGGTTTCCTGTCCCGCGGGGACGAGCAGACGACGATCGGGGATGTGCTGTTGGCCAAGGCCGGCTCCCTGCCAGAGCTCGTCCACGTGCACCCGAACGAGACGGTTCGCGAAGCGGTGGACATCCTGCGCGAGTACGGGGTCTCCCAGGTGCCGGTCGTGTTGTCCGAGCCCCCGGTGATGTCGGCCGAGATCGTTGGCTCGGTGGTGGACAGCGAGCTGCTCGACGCGCTGTTCACCGGTCGGGCGAGCTTGACCGACAAGCTCGAGGCCCACATGGGTCCGCCTCTTCCGCAGGTAGGCGCCAATGAGCCGGTGGCTGAACTATTGGCCGTACTCAAGGGACGCGACGCCGCAGTCGTGCTCGCAGACGGAAAGCCGCGCGGAGTGCTGACCCGTCAGGACGTGCTCGGCTACCTCGCCAGCGCCTAGTCTCGGCCGGAATTCTATTGACTGGCTAGGCGGCTCACCGTCGAGTTTCTGTTGGGCAGCGAAGGCTGCAGCCACTGCCAGTGCCGCGATCGCGATGGCTACGATCAGCAGCCCCGCGACCGCAGCCGGCCAGACGCGTCGACGTACCCGCCAGGAGCGTTGCGAGCCGTGCACGAAGGCGACGCACAACTGCCGGCGCCTCAGTGCCGCTGCGTCCAGTAGCAGCCGCTCCGGATCGATACCTTGAGAATTGGCCACCCCCTGCGAATCGGACATCGCCCGGCTCGGCAGAGTATCGGCGAGAACGGCCGGTCCAGCGCTGACGGATGGGGTCATGGGGGCTGCGATGGGCACGAGTCTCTCGGGCTCAGTCGAACAGGCCGTGCAGGTGGTGGGTCAGCCGCCCGTAGGAGTCCGCGGACTCGTTGGTGCTGGCGATCAGCCGCGAGAAGGCCGACTGGACGGCGGTGTGCAGCCGTTCGTACTCCACCGAGGCTTGAGAGAATCCGGCCTGGCCGGCCCCGTCCCACTGCCCGAGAGTCTGTCTAGCGGCCGAGTCGACCGAGTTCATGACTCCCTGGAACCGGTTGTGGAAGCTCTGTTGTGTGTCGGCCAGGTTCTTCAGCAGGCCGACGTTTCCGTACACGTCCCAACTCATCAGAAGTGCTCCTTCGATCGTTTGATTCGCATTGGGTTTGGTTTGACGCCAGCCGGTCAGCCGCGAGACATCCGGGAGGTGATCCCGTCGACTGCGGAGCCGACGGCGAAGAACTGTTCGGAACCGGCTTGGTCGGTGGCCGTGACCTTGGCCTGCGCGGCATTGAGGTTCATGCCGTTGGCCCGACAGAACGCGACCAGCTCCTGGAAGCGAGCGAACAGCTCCTGCTTGACTTGCGCGAAGGCCTGCAGGGAACCACCCTTCATGGCCCGATGATCGGCTTCGAGTTCGCTGACCAGTCCCTGCAGATTGCCGAACAGCTGGTCTGAACTGCTGTCCAACTCGGTACCGCCCCTGCCCAGCGCGTTTGCCTGCGCAAGGCCGACGAAGTCGTCGCTCATATTCGTCCTCCTCTATGTGAGGCCGCCGGGACTCGCCTGCGGTAGCGGGCGCGAGGCTGGCCTCGATGAGCGACGAGGCTAGGCGCGCCGGGCCGTTCGGCGCTGGGTCGCCCCGCGATACCTGTGGACAACTGCTCATGGCCGCTCTGCCTCCAACGAGTGCCATCGAGGTGTGGACAACGTCAGCGAAGAGAAGGGCCGGCTGCCTAGGTTCCATCCGTCGGCACGGAAAGTCGCCGTCGGTGTCAGCTGGTCGAGCACGGAGGTCTCAGGCATGGGTGACGAGGATCAGATCGGGGTTTCGACGGGCGAAGCCGCGCAGGCCGCCGGCAACGCCGCGACAGCATCTGAGCAGTACGAGCGCATCGACCTCGACTTTCGTGCGGCCATCACGGGAGTGTCGGATGCCGTTGTCGAGCCACCCGTGGTCACCGGTGTCTCCATGTTCTGCGAGCAACGCGTCTACGACCTGGTCCGGCTGCGGGCTCACATGCAGGACCTCGGTGCCAGCGCCGGAGCCGGCGGGCAGGCTGCTGCCGAAACCGATCGTGGCAATGCAGAACGCTTCGCGCCCTGGGCGGTATGACCGGTGGCTTGCCGACCGCCCGGTCGCGAGCGGGTCAATCTCAGATGACCACCGTTCTCGTGCGCCGACCAGCCCCCCTGGACCTGGCCGAGCCGCTGGGTAGCGACGACCCTCTCATTCTGGCTGCGCCGCCCCAGCGAAGTGAGGGGCAGGGCGGATCCACCAACGTGGCCATGATCGTGATGCCCCTGGTGTCCGGGTCGGGATCGCTGCTGATCGCACTGACCAACCAGGACCGCCCGCTGTTCGCCGCAGCAGGGTTGTTGTTCATGGTGGTTTCAGTGGGTCTGGGCATCGTGCTTTTCGTGGGTACGCGGTCCAGCGCCCGACGGAGGCAACGTGACAACCGGGAGCGCTATCTCGACTACCTCGAGGGGATGCGACGGACAGCCCGCGAGGCTGCCGCACGTCAGCGTGCCCGCGCAGCACTGCGCCATCCCAGATCCGAGGAGCTTCTGGACATCGCCAGGCTCCCGGCGCGACGATGGGAACGAAGGCCGGGTGACCCAGACTTCCTCGAGGTGCGGCTCGGCGTCGGAATGACACCCCTGGCGGCGGGTCTGCGCGTCCAAGTGGACCGATCCAACCCGCTGGTCACCTACGACCCGGTCTGTCTGTCCGCTGCCGAGAGCTTGGTCGAACGGTACGCCGCGCTCAGCGACCAGCCGATCACCGTACCGCTTGCCGAGATCGGCTACCTCAGCGTTGTCGGAGATCGGCACCGTACGCGCGCTTTGGCTCGCGGCCTGATCGGCCAGCTCGTGACCCTGCACCCACCCGACGACGTCCGGGTCGCAATCGTACGGGCAACGCCATTGGCTGATCTATGGGAATGGGCGAAGTGGTTGCCGCACAACGCAAAAGGGACGATCCCCCTTGGACAGACTGCCCCGGGCGGTCCAGTAGGGGACGATCTGCTCGTGACGGCCTCGTTTGCGGAGCTGCTGGCCAAGATCGGCGAGGACTTGGACGTCCGTAGGGCCGACGCCGAACGTCGCCGGGGCAGGCCCCCTGGGCGTGGACTGCGACAGCTGGTCGTATTCGTGGACGGGGAGTTCCAATACTGTGCACCGCAACTCGACGCCGGCTCGAGTGCTTCGCCTGCTGACCTGGGCATTCACCTGATCAACCTTGTGGCCCATCGGCGCGAGGAGCCCGAACAGGTGGATCTGCGGATCACCATGGAACTCGACACCGCTCCTGATCCGAACGTCGGTGCGATGCTCGAGGGAGGGCCCTGCGCGACCGGGGGCGTGGTCGTACGGACCGTCGACGAGGTTGGCGTCTCCTCAGTCGCAGCGTTGGCCCGGTCACTGTGTCCATTACGACTGGCCGAGGACGACGTCTCCGACGTACTCACCTCGACTGTGGGCCTTCGAGACATCATCGGTGTGCCGGATGTGGCCGAACTCGATCCGCAGCGGAGCTGGCGACCTGGTTCGGCGCGGGACTTCCTACGGGTCCCGGTCGGCGTAGGCGCGAACGGTCAGCCTGTGCACCTGGACCTGAAGGAGAGCGCACGCGGTGGCATGGGTCCACACGGACTCGTCGTCGGGGCCACTGGATCGGGCAAGAGCGAGATGCTGCGCACGATGGTCACCTCACTGGTCATCGGACACCCACCGGACCGGCTGGCCCTGCTACTGGTCGACTTCAAGGGAGGCGCGACCTTCGCTGGATTCGCCGAGCTGCCGCACATGGCCGGCATGGTGACCAATCTCGCCGCTGATCCCGGTCTGGTGCAACGCTTTCGGGATGCACTGTATGGCGAACTGACCCGTCGGCAGCGAATGCTCGCCGACGCCGGCAACCTGCCGAACCTGCAGGCCTATGCCGACCTCGTCGATCAGCGCGCCGGCGCCGGGGCCGGCGCGCTCGAGCCGATGCCGCATCTGCTCGTCATCATCGACGAGTTCACCGAGTTGCTCGCCGCGCGACCGGATTTCGCCGAGCTGTTCCTGGCCGTAGGTCGAATCGGACGCTCGATCGGTGTCCACCTCCTGCTGGCCACCCAGCGCCTGGATGCTGGGAAGATCCGTGGACTGGAATCGCATTTGTCCTACCGGATCAGCCTGCGCACGTTCAGTGAGTCCGAAAGTCGTGAGGCACTTGGGGTTCCGGACGCATACCATTTGCCACCCGAGCCCGGAGCCGGCTACCTCAAGGTGGACACTACCGTCTTCGAACGATTCAAGGCCGCGCTGGTCTCCACCCCTTACCGAGGACCGACGGGCGGGCTCCATACCTCCGCACCGGTCGTCCCTTTCTCCACGATGACCGACATCTCCACGGTTGTCAGTTCAGCTGGGGAACTCGACGCGATGGCGGCCGCGGCCCAGCCGGCATCCACCGCGAGCGGCACGACACCGACCATTCTGGACGTGGCCGTCCAACGGCTGTCCGGGGTCGGGGCGGCGCGCGTGCGCCAGGTCTGGATTGCGCCACTGCCTCGTGCGCTGACTCTGGATGCGGTGCCCGAAGGTTCGGCAGCCGGCCATGACCGCGCGGGGGGACAGCTCGATTCGCAGTTGAGCGCGGTGCTCGGTCTTCAAGACATTCCATTGGAGCAGCGGCAGGTCCCGCTGGTCTGGGACTTTGCCGGGCCACTGGGGAACCTGCTGGTCGTGGGTGCCGCGCTGTCGGGCAAGAGCGTCCTGTTGCGCACGATGATCTGTTCGTTGGCGCTGCGGTACCAGCCGGGCGAGGTGGCCATCTACTGCTTGGACTACGGAGGCGGCTCACTCGCGGGGCTGGAGGGGCTGCCGCATGTGGCCGGCGCCTGCAACCGATCCGAGCCCGATCGGGTCCGTCGAACGATCGCCGACGTCCTGAGCATGCTCGATGTGCGTGAACGCCTGATGGGCAGGTACGGCTGGGACGGGGCTGACGGTCTGCGGCGCGCCCGCCGGTCCGGGTCGTTGCCCAGTGAAGTGCTCGGCGACGTGTTCCTGGTGGTGGACGGGTGGGCCGCACTGCGCGAGGCCGAGCCCGAGCTCGAAGACCAGCTCATGACCATCGCGAATCGCGGTCCCTCGCTCGGCGTGCACACCGTCATGTCGGCCTCGACCGGATCGCAGGTCCGGATGCGGCTGGCTGCAGCACTTCCCGGACGGATCGAATTACGGCTGACCGATGCTTTCGACTCTGTGATCGACCGACGGCTGGCGGAATCGGTGCCTGCCGACGTCCCCGGCCGCGCTCTCGTCCCGGGGGGAAACCTGGTGCAGATCGCGCTTCCCCGGATCGACGGGGCAGCGAGTCTGGACGATCTACCCGCTGGGGTCGAAGATCTGGTGCGCCAGGCGCGCAGCCGTTGGCCAGGTGGTGGCGTGAGCCCGGTCCGGGTGCTTCCGTCCATGTTGACCTTGTCCGAGCTGACCGGTCGACAGGCGCAAGTCGAGCCGCTCGAGCCGGTGACCGGTCGGGGATGCATAGTCCAGGTGGGACTGTCCGAGCGGGACCTGGCACCGATCCGGGTGGACCTGTTCGGAACCGATCCACACTTGCAGGTGTACGGCGAATCCCAGTCCGGGAAGTCGACGTTCCTGCGGACCTTGCTTCGTCAGCTGGTCCAGGCCCGAATGCCCGCAGAACTCGGGATCGTCATGGTCGACTACCGCCGCGCGAATCTCGATCTTGTGCCGCCGGAGCATCTACTGGCCTACTGCACCAGCCCGGCGGGTACCCGCCAGGCCGTCGCGGAGGTCTGCCAGGGCCTGGCCCTGCGGTTGCCAGCACCCGACGTGACCAGCGAGCAGCTCCGGGCACGTACCTGGTGGAGCGGCCGCGAGATCCTGATCGTCGTCGACGACTACGACCTGGTGACCGGAGCCGCAGGTAATCCACTGGCACCGTTGGCCGAGTACCTCCCGCAGGGCCGTGACGTCGGCCTGCATGTCGTCACCGCACGCCGTACCGGCGGGGCCGGCCGCGCGATGTTCGAATCGGTGACCCAAACCCTGACCGATCTGGCCGGCCCGGGGCTGTTGTTCTCCGGTGATCGGACCGAGGGCCGATTGGTCGCCGGCGTGGCTTCATTGCGGTTGCCGCCCGGTCGTGCGCTGCTGGCCCGTCGCGGCATGCCACCCGAGCAGGTCCAGATCGCCTGGACCGACCCCGCCTGAAGTGCGCCTGGATGGGGAGTCAGCGGTGGCCCATGATGTCGGCGCCGAGTTCGAGGGCTGTGGTCAGGCTTGGGCCGGAGACCGTGCTCAGGTC
>Ga0136618_10000876_pt1 | contig 11111 bp, 10 predicted proteins | sample AntDrymUQ3302106_2_FD_104805 | JGI IMG/M metagenome (GOLD analysis project Ga0136618, IMG submission 104805) | Polar desert sand microbial communities from Dry Valleys, Antarctica - metaG UQ330 (21.06) | ecosystem: Environmental > Terrestrial > Soil > Desert | place: Antarctica: Dry Valley...
AAGGAATCGTGGCCAAGTGTGCTCCGGACCGTGTGCGGGAACGCCGCGCGATGATCGCCGGCGTTCAGGATAGGCGACCAGCGGATGGCGCGGTGCGCCGCTTGCGGGCGGATGCAGTCCGAATCCACGACCCCGGCACGGAACGTTCGCGCCAGTTTCCGGATCGGTGCTCGTTACGGCGCGACATGAAGGTTGTGACGTCCCTCGACCGCTATCGGAGGACGGCCGGCTGCAGGCGGCAGGCGGCCCGGCATGTGGCCGCGCGTCCCGCCTTCTACTTCGACCTCGCGTCGCCGCACACGTACCTCGCGGCCGAGCGGGCGGAGCAGATGTTCGCGGGCCTGGCATGGCTTCCGGCCTCCTCCGACGCGCTGCAGTGCGACGTGTCCCTGGCGGAGGACGCACGCGCGGCGGTGGCCGGGCGCGCCGCGATGCTGAGCCTGCCGCTCGTGTGGCCGGTGCACCCGCCCTTGCGCGTGCTCGGCGCGATGCGGGTCGCGTCGCTGGCCGCCGAGCGCGGCATCTGCGCGCAGTTCGTGCTGGCGGCCAGCAGGCTGATGTACTGCGGCGGCTACGACATCGACGACCCTGAGATCCTCTCCGAGGCGGCCGCTGCCGCTGGCATCGGCTTCGGCGACATACTGCGCGCCGCGGGCGACGTCAGCCGCGATGGTCCGATCGAGACCGCGGGCCGCAGGCTGCTGCAAGCGGGCGCCGACCGGCTCCCGGCGCTGCGCGTGGGAGGGGCGGTGTTCGGCGGCGAGAACCGGATGTCGGAGGCCTTCCTGGCACTGGGCAGGTCCTGATCCTCCGAGCCCAGGCGTCCCCGGCGTGACGAAGCTCTTCACGCTGTCGAGCGGCCACCTCTTTCCGGTCTACCCGCGGCGCTCGAACCTCGCCTGAGGCCGTACCGGCTGCGAAAAGGCGGAAGCCGCCCCCAGGGGAAAGGGCGGCTTCCTGATGCTGGCCCCGACAGGACGGGCAGGGGTACGTACCGACTGGGCCGTTATGTGTGGGTCGGGCGGTGGGAGGCGCCGATCTAACGGCTGGCCCAACCCTATGGCCGGCGTTTGCGGTTCCCCTCGCAGAGCTTGGGTCCCCGGCACCGGCACCAGCTGTATCGGACGGCCGCCGGGAAAGCTTGAGTCGGACGTTCGTCCAGCTTGGGGCGTGCGGTTCGCTACGCGGCGTCCGAGCGCGACGGCGCCGCCAGCGCGAGGGCGGCGCCGCGCAGGATGTCGTGCTCGGAGACCTCGACGCGGTCCAGGCCGAACGCGCGCATCACCTCGATGAGCATCGCGATGCCGGCGACGATCGTGGGGGCGCGGTCGGGGTGCAGGCCCGTGACCTCGCGCCGCTGGTCGTTCGTCAACCCGGCGAGGCGTGCGAGCAGCAGCTCGCACGTCTGCAACTCGAGCGAGTGACCGTGGACGCGGGCCGGGTCGTAGGGCTCGAGCTCAAGCTCGATCGCCGCGCACTGGGTCGCCGTGCCGGCGACGGCGATCGCCGTCTGAACGCGCTCGCGTAGATGCTCCGGGATCGCGCCGGCGATGATCGCCCGGACCTCGTCGGCCAGGCGGCGCAGCCCGTCCGGTGGCGGCGGGTCGTCGTGCAGGTGGCGCTCGGTCTGGCGCACGACGCCGGCCTGCGTGGAGACGTGGAAGGCGACCATTGCGTCGTGGCCGACGACGAACTCGGTCGAGCCTCCGCCGATGTCGACGACGACGACCTCGCCGCTGCCGTGCGGGCGTTCGCTCGTCGCACCGGCGAACGTCAGCGCGGCCTCTTCGTCGCCGTCGATCGTGCGGGCGTCGAGGTTGAAGCGCTCGCGCACGCGGTCGGTGAACGCGGCGCCGTTGGAGGCGTCGCGGACTGCGCTCGTCAGGACTGCCGTGCTTGCGGTGACGCCGTCGCGCTCGATCGTCGCGCGGTAGCGCTCGAGCACGTCGAAGACGCGCTGCATCGGCTTGTCGCCCAGGCACCCCGTGGCGTCGACGCCCTCGCCCAGGCGCGTGACGATCGACTCGCGGTGGCGCTCGCGCACCCGGCCGCCGGCACCGACGTCGGCGATCAGCAGGCGAGTGGAGTTCGTTCCGATGTCGACGACGGCGACGCGCATGTGCTGCGAGGGTAGCCGCGCGCCTGTTCGTTGACCGGTTCCGGGGGCTGTTGCTAAGCTGGGACGTCCACGCCGCGGGGTGGAGCAGTCTGGTAGCTCGTCGGGCTCATAACCCGAAGGTCGCGGGTTCGAATCCCGCCCCCGCTACTACGGAAACCCCCTCTCGCCAGGGGGTTTTCGTGCTTAAGGGCGATCTCGGTGACCGGTCGAGCCGTCATCGATCCGTCATGTCTCCAACTGTGTGGCGTTTCTGGGGCGTCAAACCGTGGGTGGAGAGGTAAGCCTCGCTCAGAGCGTCGTACGCGATCCCGGCCACCGCTGCCCGTATGCTCAGGCTCATGGCTCCGAGCAACTCCTCTGCGGTCGAGTCCGCGCTTGCGGCGCGAACCGACCTCGACGTCTACGGCTCCGATAAACGTCTGCTCTTCGCGCTGCAACTGGATTACGAAGTCGAGGACATTCACGCCGTTGCGGAGGATGCTCTAACCGACGGCGGCGACGACAAGGCATGCGACCTAGTCTTCGTCGACAAGGAGCGCGGCGATGTGATCGTTGCGCAGTCGTACGAGGCTGCTCAGCCGGAGGGCAAGTCGGCTCCCGACTCGAAAGCGGCCTCGCTGCATCAGGCGGTGTCGTGGCTGTTCACGGCTCCAATGGACGACTTGCCCGAACGCCTCAAGGATCCGGCGCGGGAGGTCCGCGATGCGCTCAACGAGGGTCGCGTCGGTCACGTGCGGCTCTGGTTCGTACACAATTGTGCTGAAGGCGGCAACGCGGTCAAGGAGCTGCAGCAGACGGTTGAATCTGCGCGCACCGCTCTTGCTGCGCACTTTGCCGAAGTCGCCGAGGAAGTGGATGTCACGTATACGGAGGTAGGCCCCGGCCTACTTGCGACTTGGTACGAGGGTGCTCAGACACCGATTCTCGTGAAGGACGAATTCCTGCTCGAGGTACCGAGCGGGTCGCTTGAGTCACGAGGGGACAATTGGCGAGCGATCTGCGCGACGGTCCCTGCGCAATGGCTTCACGGCCTTTATGAGGCCCACGGCAGCGATATCTTCTCCGCGAACGTCCGTGGCTACCTCGGCAGCGTGAAATCGGAGAAGAACATCAACCAGGGCATAAAGGAATCGGCCGCCACCACCCCATCGAACTTCTGGGCGTACAACAACGGCATCACTGCGGTAGTCAATGACTGGACGACTGAGGGCACGGACGACGGGCCTCAGTTGAAGTTGACCGGGCTCGCCATCGTCAACGGGGCACAGACAACTGGGGCCCTTGGGAGCGTTGATCGGGAACGGTTACAAGGCGTCGAAGTCCTGGCCCGCTTCATTAAATGTGATGACCTCGCAACCGTGCGTGAGATCATCCGCTTCAATAATCGGCAGAATCCGACGCAGGCGGCGGACTTTCGAAGTAACGACCGGTTTCAACGGCGCCTACGTGATGAGTTTGCCGCGCTTGGCGTCGTGGACTACAGCGGTGGCCGACGCGGCGGTGCTTCTGACGTCATCAAGCGGCCGGCCGACAACATGATCGCGGCGCCCGTTGCCGCTCAGGCGCTTGCTGCGTTTCACGGTCGACCGAGTCTTGCGTATCACGAGAAGGGACAGATTTGGGAGGACGACACGACGTACGGAAGTCTCTTCTCGGACCGTACGACGGCCCAGCACATCCTCTTCGTCGTTGCTGCTCTGAAGAGCGTGGAGAAGGAAAAGGTTCGTTTGAAAGCTCTCAAGTCGAGTGAGGTTGACGAGGCAGCAGAACGCCGGATGACTTTCCTCCGTAGCCGCGGGTCCCAGTTCCTACTCTTAGCCGGGTTTGGAGCATGCGCCGAACTCTTGGTCGGGCGAACCGTGGCGAACCGTTTCGCGCTTCGCTTCGAGAAGGACCTAACGGTGTCACAGGCCGTCGCGTGTTGGGAGCCCGTCCTTGGTGCCTTACTGCCACTGGCGGCAAATAGCCTCGATGCCGCACTCAAGTCGGAGCGCGGATTGCGCAGTGACGAGAGTGTCAAGGCCGCGATCGAGACGTTCCGTGCATTTGTGGAAAGCATCCTCCCTGCGCACGAGAAGATCATCACGGTCTTTCGCCAGCAGGCAACGGCGTAGGCGTGAGCGTGTCTCTCTGACACGAAAGCATGTATGTGTGTCAAACGACGTTGCTGCGCTAGGTGGTGGTGGTGAAAGATGGTGGACGGTGGTGAGACAGCGCGCTCGTGGCGAATGCGGCGTCCACGAGCGCCCGATCTGCGGCTCGATCCTTGCCCCACTTCGCGTAGATCATCGTCGTCTGGATGTCCGCGTGGCCCATCCAGTCCTTGATCGCGACGAGCGGGACGCCTGCGGAGGCCATCTGTGTGCCGAAGGTGTGGCGCAGGGAGTGGAAGACGATGCCGCCTCCGTCGCGTCCGATCATGTGCTCGTAGCCCGCTGAGCGCATCGCGTCGTAGAAGCGGTCGCGCATCTTGCTCGGGTCGTACGGGCGTCCGGTGTGCGGGTGGCAAAAGACCCGGTCGTTGTCCGTCTTGTACTCGCTTGCCTGGTGGTGCAGTGCGAGCGCTCGCGCGACCCGGTCGCCCATCGGCACCTCGCGCTTCGATGTCTCGGACTTTGGCGTGCCATCGACGCCGCGCGAGACGCTGGCGCGCACGCGCGGAGTCGGCCCAGAGCACGTCACGCCAGCGCAGTGCGATCAGTTCGCCTTGTCGCAGCCCGGTCATCGCTGCGGTGAGGATGATCGTGCGGTCCGTCTGGCGCAGGTAGTCGCCTGCGACGGCGTGGATGACCGCGTCGATCTGTGCCGTCGACAAGAACGAGAAGTCGGAGGTCGACTTCGTCTGTTTAGGCTTCGCAGCCGCCGTGACCGGGTTCACCTCGACGTCCTCGCGACGCTGCGCGAAGGCGAAGATGGCGTGGAGGTAGTTGACGTGGTTTGAGACGGTCGAAGACGCGAGCCCGACCTTCCGCTTGCCGTTCTTGTCGAACCGCTTCTGCTCGGCCTTCGTGCGCTGATGCCGGATGAAGTCCTCGACGTGGCGGACCCGGATCTCGCGCAACGGTACGTCGCCGAAAAACGGCACCAAGTGGCCGTTGAGGTACCCCTTGTAGTCCGCGATCGTTGACGCCTTCGTGTCGTTACTTTCGAGGTGCTGCAGGTGTTGGGTCGCGACTGATCTGAGCGTCGCCTGACAGGCGGGCGCTTGCGCCTGTGCTGAGGCGCTCGCGTCTGCCTCGTCCCTGAAGGCGCGCAGCGCAGCCTCAGCCTGTCGCTTCGTCAATGCGTCCGGACCTGTCTTCGGCCCGAGAGTCCTTTGCTTCTGCTTGCCCGCGACGCGCACCTGTCCGATCCACACGGTGCGCCCACTGCGCTGCTTCTCTTCGATCAGCGATCCGCCAGACGCCGCAGCAGCACCACGCAGCGGGCCTGCTCGCGGGAGTTCGTGGGCAGGCCCCTGCGTAGTGCTGGGTTCCAGCGTTCTGCGCTGAGACGTCGTATCCGTCGATACGCTGCACCGCGTGGCCGTTCCGGACTTCCAGACCATCATGCACCCGCTTCTGGCGGCGCTCGACGACGGCGAGGCACAGTCCGTCAAGAGCGTCCGTGCTGCGCTGGCGGCGCACTTCGCGCTGACGCAAGACGACCTCGACGAGATGATCCCGAGCGGCCGCGCAAAGACGTTCTCGAACCGCGTCGGGTGGGCGACCACCTACCTGTACCGCGCCGGCGTCATCGAGCGGCCAAAGCGGTCGACTTATCGGATCACCGATCGCGGGCGCCAGGTCTTGAACGACAACCCGCAGCGCGTTGACATGAAGGTGCTCGCGCAGTTCCCGGAGTTCGTCGACTTCAAGTCAGCGTCGAAGACGGCGAACCTGACGCCTGCGACGCCCGGTGAGACGGTGCCCGTGCCTGCGGCCCCTATAACGACGGTGGACGAAACGCCCGAGGAGCTGATCGAGAGCGCTTACCGCGATCTACGGACAGCTCTCGCGGCCGACGTCCTCGACCGCGTGACCGAGCGGTCGCCGGACTTCTTTGAGCAGCTCGTGCTCGACGTGCTCCGCGCCATGGGATACGGCGGGCGCCACGACGGCGCGGTGACGAGACTCGGGCAGAGCGGCGACGAAGGTGTCGACGGCGTGATCCGCGAAGACGAGCTGGGCCTTGATCTCATCTCCGTCCAAGCCAAGCGTTGGGCGAAGTCGAACGTCGTCGGGCGCCCTGAGATCCAGAAGTTCTTCGGCGCGCTCCACGGCAAGCGAGCGACAAAGGGTGTCTTCATCACGACGTCCGGATTCTCGTCCGAAGCGAAGACCTTTGCCGACGGCGTCACGCCGCGCGTGATCCTCGTCGATGGGACCAAGCTCGCCCAGCTGATGATCGACCACGGCGTCGGTGTCACAACCCGGCGCTCGTACGCCGTGAAGCGAATCGACCTCGACTACTTTACGAGCGACGAGGAAGGCGAAGAGACGGTGCAGCCCGACCCGCTCGCCGCTCAAGGCGACGAGTAGCGGAAGCCGCCGGGGTCTCCGCTGCTGGAAAACCCGGAATCGAAATCCGCGCGCTGTTCCGGCTTGGTGCTGCGTGTGGGCATGGGAGTCCGTGAAACCGGCCGCCGGGGGGTAGGACGGGGCGGCGTCCTGAGAAGAAGGTTCTGCCCTTGCTCGCTGGACGGAAGCGCCTGACCCGTCGATTGGGTCAGGCATTCCCGCGCCTACGACCGCGCCTACACCTTCTGCGGACCGTTCTTCTGCCAGTACGCCGACGCGTCGAGCGCGTCGTCTTCGTCCGCCTCGGGCGTCGCCGCGGCGATCCGCGTCGGCACGTCGCCCAGGTCACGAAGCGCAGCGAACACACGGTCGACCTTCTCCGGGTCGCCGTTCCTGGCGAGCAGGTTCGGCACCGCGAGCAGCGTCGGGCGCACGGCGGACACCTCGGGAAACCGCGTCAGCCACGCTCGCGTCGCCATCGCCCGAGACAACGCCGCGTGAGCGCCCGTCAGCACGTCGAGCGCGTCGCGGTACTGCGATGCCCTGAGGTCTACGTCCTGGGCTGCCGTCGCCAGCAGCACATCGCGGTCATCCAGCACGGCCTCCGTGACCGCTGCGGACGCCTCCCCGATCGCGAGCTCGAGCGCATCGCGCTTGCGCTCGATCTGCGTGAGGGCATGGTCGGCCTTGTCCGTGTTCGGCGTGCCGGGGTCGTCCTTGCCGGCGGACAGCGCGTCGGCGTAGTCGCGGCGATCCTTCGCTGTCGCAGCGTCGCGTGCCGTCGTCGCACGGCGCAGGTCGGCGTCAGTCGTGCGGTACATCGCGAGCAGGCGGGCGTGCTCCTCGCTCGCCTTCCGGACCTTCGTTGACTTGATCGAGCCCGGCACCGTGAGGTCGCGGGTGTGGGAGTTGATGGTCATGACTGCACCTCGCGTCCGGCAGCGCGACGGATGTCCGCGTTCACGTCGCCGGTACCCCGGTTGCTGCCCGAGTTGCGCAGGACGTGGTTCATCTTCTCGATGCCGTTGAGCGCGTCGTAGCGCTCCTGTTCGGTCTTCTCGTCCTTCTTCTCGGCGGCTTCCTTCTCTGACATTGCGTGCTCCTCGTGGTCGGTTCCTGCGGGACGCAACGCATCGTCAGGCCCCCACGCGTGCGGTTGCGCGCGAACCGACCTCCCGCGCCGACCACGAGTAGGCGACCGCCTTTATCTACGGCGTCGACGCTCGCACGATGTGCCCTGAACAGACGAGATACGCGACGCACCACAACCCGCTCGCCTCTGCTGCCGTGGAGGTCTGAGATGGCCTACGAGCGCGGCAAGAAGACCTACACCGCAACGACCATCGAAGCGGTCGTCGCCGTGGGTAAGACGCGGCGTCTCAAGAACGCAGAGAGCAACATCGTCATCCGGCACGTCTTCGCCTCGCTCGCGGAATCAGCCAAGTCCTTCAAGCAGTGGGACGAGGCGTGGGCGAAGGCAACCGGCAGCGGCGTTGTCCGGTACGCCAACAAGTTGAAGGCGACGGCGCGTGAGACGTACCTGCTGTCCGTTCCCGAGTGCCTGATCGAACAGCGAGCGATGCGCGACCTGCGCGACGCGCGGAACGGACGAACGAGACCGCGCGGCGAACCACGTCGCATCTGCAAGTGCCGCGCGTGTCGAGCGGCGCGCGCTGCTGGCACGCCTCGCGCGTGAGGCTCTGGGGAGGTGTTGTGCCGCATTTGGGTGCAGAAACCAGTGCATCGCTATGACGGCAAGGCGTCCTAGCGTACCCTCCCACCATGGCCGAGCAGCAGAACGAAAGCGTCCCGACTTGCTTCGTCATCTGCCCGATCGGGGAGGAAGATTCGCCAGTACGGCGCCGCGCTGATCAGGTTCTGAAGTACATAATCGAGCCGGTCGTCGAGCGCTTCGGCTTCGCCGTTCAGCGGGCTGACCGCTTGCCTCGAGCCGGGATGATTACTAACCAGGTCATTCAAGCCGTAGCGGACTCAGAGCTCGTCATTGCTGACTTAACCGACCGCAATCCCAACGTTTTCTACGAGCTCGCTATTCGACATGGCTTGCAGAAGCCGCTCGTTCAGATAATCGATGTGGGACAGCAGCTCCCTTTCGACGTCGCCGGGATGCGGACCATCTTCTTCGACGTCCGTGACCTCGACAGCGTGAACGCGGCGACGGCAGCCCTTGGGGAGGCGGTCCGGGAGCTGATCGACGACCCGCGGCCAGTCGACACGCCGGTGAGCGTCGCGCGGGACATGAAGGAGGTGTGGGCCAGCAAGAATCCTGACGCGAACATCCTGGCTGACCTCGTGAGCGCAATGGGGGAGCTTCGGGGCGAAGTTGGTCGACTGCGCTCGGCGACTCAGCCGACGTTGCTAACAGGCAGCACAGATCTGTACGTCGGTCCCGGGCTGGTGTTCGGCTCTAGCCCCTCGGTGTTCGGTGCATCCAGCGGCGGGACGTCTGGCGTCATCACGGCGGCGTCAATTGCGGCGAATCAGTCTGTAGCTCAAGCAAAGCCGCAGGTCAGCGCGGAGCGGGAGCCCAAGAAGAAGGTCGTGCGTAAGAAGCAGCCCCCCGCTGGTGGGAAATAGTGGACGATCCCTCATTCGATCCGTCATCAAGCGTCCACACGAGACGACACGAGCCCGCCCAACGCGCGCGCATACGCGTGAACAGCGTGCGACACGACCCAGCGACCAGGACCTCATAACCCGAAGGTCGCGGGTTCGAATCCCGCCCCGCTACTACGGAAACCCCCTCTCGCCAGGGGGTTTTCGTGCTTAAGGGTCCGTATCGGTTGGGGCCCGTGGTTCCAATAGGGTTCCAATTTGGCGGGGGTTACGCCCCGTTTGAGCGCGACATAGTTGTCCGATGGGCAAGCGCTCCTATGGCACCGGGCGGCTGTTCGCGCGCTGTGACAGCGGCGGGCGCGAGGTCTGGTATGGCACCTGGTGGGCCGGTGGCGTGCGCGTCAAGCGCCGCATCGGCCTGAAGCGCTCGACGGGACGCGCCGACGGGCTGACGCGCGTTCAGGCCGAGCGCGAGCTGCGCCGGCGCATCGAGACCGACGTGGTGATCGCCGGCGCGCAGCGGCGGACGGTGGGGGAGGCGGGCGAGGCGTATATCGAGCACCTCGAGTTCGTGATGGAGCGCAAGCGCACGACGGTGGCGGACTACCGCGGCTACCTGAGGCGGCACTTCTCACCGTTCTTCGGCGAGCGACCACTGGACCGGATCGACGCGGCGCGCGTCGAGGCCTTCCTGCGCGCCAAGCGGACCTCCGGTCTGTCCCCGAAGACGGTCTGCAACCAGCTGAACTTCCTGCACGGCCTGTTCGCGTTCTCGATCAAGCGCGGCTGGGCGTCGAGCAACCCGGTCGCGCTCGTCGACCGGCCGCGCACGCCGCGCCACTCACATCGCCGCATCCGCTTCCTACAGCGCGAGGAGCTCGACGCGCTACTGCGCGCGGTCCCCCACGATCCCCTCGGCGCCGTCGAGCGGCCGCTGTATCTGTGCGCCGCGATGACCGGCCTGCGTCAGGGCGAACTGATCGGGCTGCGCTGGACCGACGTCGACTGGACGGCATCGCGCGTGCGCGTCGCCGAGAGCTACACGCGTGGCGCGTTCGACAGCCCGAAGTCACACCGCGGACGGTCGGTGCCGATGGCCGACCGCTTGGCGGGCGAGCTCGAGCTGCACTTCCAGCGCTCGCGCTTCCAAGCCGACGAGGACCTCGTCTTCGCCCACCCGGCCACCGGCCATGTATTGGACGCGTCGAAGCTGCGCAAGCGCTTCTACGAGGCACTGGACCGCGCCGAGCTGCACAGGCTGACGTTCCACGAGCTGCGCCACACGTTCGGCACGCAGATGGCCGGCGCCGGCGCGCCGCTGCGCGCGATCCAGGAATGGATGGGCCACGCCGACGCCAGCACGACCGAGATCTACTCCCACTACGCACCCGACCCGACGCACGGCGCCGCGTTCGCGCAGCGAGCGTTCGGGGACGGCTGCGTGGGCGACGGCTTGTCGGCCGAGGTCAACGACGCCCCGCGACTGCCCGGGCTCTAAGGAGAGATGCGGCGCCGAGTGGGTCAGCAGCGCTAAATACGAGTTATTCCACCGGCGGATGGAGTTAAATAGCGCTTCTTCCATCTGGATCAGATCATGGCCGCCGATAATTCGCAGAACTTCCCCGAGCTGTTCTTCCCCGACGACGCACGCTGGGCGAGTCGCGCCGCGGCTCGCGGCGAGATCCGTCGGCTCGCCCGCGGCCTCTACACGCCAAACCTCGACGAGCCGGCTGAGCAGTTGGTCAGGCGTCGATGGTACGACGCTGCGGCTCTGTACTTCCCAGACGCAGTCGTGGTGGATCGCAGCGCCGCGCTCACTGGGCCCGCGAGCGACGGCTCGCTGTTCCTCGACGTGGGCGACCGCCCGGTCAACCCGCGCCCGGTAGAGCTTCCGGGCCTGACCCTGCGTCCGCGGA
>Ga0136618_10000877_pt1 | contig 11109 bp, 9 predicted proteins | sample AntDrymUQ3302106_2_FD_104805 | JGI IMG/M metagenome (GOLD analysis project Ga0136618, IMG submission 104805) | Polar desert sand microbial communities from Dry Valleys, Antarctica - metaG UQ330 (21.06) | ecosystem: Environmental > Terrestrial > Soil > Desert | place: Antarctica: Dry Valley...
GGGTCGCCCACGATGAGTCCGATGGCATCACCGTCGTCGGCCCATCGTTTCGGGTAGAGAGACTCCAAGGTGGCGACGATCTCGGCCAACGTGTGCGTCGTCATCTGCGTCAGCGTATCCGCCCGCACGGGTGCTACTGGAAGAACCCAAGCTTGTCGATCAGTCCTTGAGCGGCCCAAGCATCACGTGGACGTCGTCGACGGCCCGCTCTACCTCGGACTGCGTTGCCCGTTCACCTGGATATTGCGGGTACTCCAGCTCGTTTCGTCGTCGCCACTGTGCGCGCCGTTGCCAGAGTGGTCTGAGCCCGCCTCAACCAGTCCGTGCCCGCCGCCTTCGCCCCCGTGACTGCCTGCAGCTGACCTCTCGCGAGAAGTTGCTGGACTTCCGCTTGCCCCTTGGCCCAGCGCCTCATGTCGACTCGTTCACCCGGGAAGGCCCCGCTGTCCTATCGTGAACTCACTTCCGGGGTTGAGGATCAGCAAGGTGAGCAGTTCCGCTTGGAGCTGCGACCGGAAGATCGGCAGGAGCGCCGGAGCTCTACTTCGCGAAACCGGGTGGTGATCGCCTGCCAGCCAGCTGAACCCACCCCGGGTGTCCTTCTCGCGACGACTGGGGCCGCGCTCCGTGGCAGCAGCGGTGCCCGCAGGGCTGAGAACGCTCCCAGCCGCTGCCCCCGCACCGAGCAGGCCGACAGAGGACAGGAACCGGCGCCGTCCTCTTCACCCTCGCCGATCACGAGGGGGCGCTTGCTGTCGACGCCAGGGATCCGCCTGCCGTCACACCGTTGACATGACTTCACGGCGAGCCTAGGGTCTTGGGATAGCGCTTTCCAACCACGTGCCGCGCTCATGAGAGGGATACGAGTGCCACGCATCCGCGCAGCGGTTGTAGGAACTGGGAACATCGCGCGCTTCCACGTCGAGGCGCTGCAGGCACTCAACGACGAGGTCGAGGTCGTCGCCGCAGTCGACATCGACGCGGCGCGGCTGGCGGAGTTCTGCTCCACCCACCAGATCAGTCACCGTTACGCCGATGTCGAGCAGATGCTTGCGTCGCAAAGCCCCGGACTAGTGCATTTGTGCACGCCTCCCGGTCTCCACCACGGGCAGGCCCTGCTGTGTATGCGGGCCGGAGCATCTGTCGTCGTGGAGAAGCCGCCGACGCTGACCCTGCACGAATTTGACGAGCTGGCAGCCGCTCAAGGACTCGCCGGCCCGTGGCTCGCAACGGTGTTCCAGCACCAGTTCGGTTCGGGCGCGCAGCGGCTTCGCTCGATGGTGGCCGACGGAGTACTTGGTCGACCGCTGCTTGCCGTGTGCAACACCACCTGGCTGCGCACTCAGGACTACTTCGACGCGCCGTGGCGCGGTCGATGGGACACCGAGGGCGGAGGGCCGACCATGGGGCACGGCATCCACCAGATGGACCTCCTCGGGGCCATCCTCGGCGACTGGGAGGAAGTCTCTGCCGTCGCCCGTCAGCAGGCGCGCGTGATGGACACCGAGGACGTTTCCCTCGCCCACGTGACCTTCGCCAGCGGAGCGGTCGCAAGTGTCATCAACAGTGTGGTGTCTCCTCGTGAGGAGAGCTACCTACGCTTCGACTTCGAGCGGGCCACTGTCGAGCTCACACATCTGTACGGTTACGGGGACGACGACTGGCGGATCACGCCTGCACCCAACTTCGAGGAGCATGTCAGCGCAGCCTGGAAGGCGAGCAGCCACGGTCTTGTCGGGAGCAGTCACGGGGCCCAGTTCCAGGCCGTGATCCAGAGCCTGCGGGACGGCTCGGCGCCACCGGTGACCACGGCTGACGCGCGACGCACCATGCAGCTCGTCGCTGGCATCTACGCTTCGGCTTTCCAACGCCGTCCGATCCGTCCCACCGACCTCCGCCCCGACTCACCCTTCTACAGCCGCATGGATGGCGACGGCACCCGCTGGTAGTCATGCCGTCCATGCGGGCCAAGATCGAGGAGATGACATGACCGCTGCCACGAAGGACGACGTCCCGGCACTGCCCGCGGGAGTGGAGCCCCCCGCCACCGGGCTGCGGCTGGTGCACGAGGGCGGCCGGTCCATCCGCGCGACGTGGGAGGGCGAGGAGCTCTTCCGATATGTCTACGCCCCGTGGGACCCGCAGAGGGAGTCGCCGAGGCCATACTTTCACCCCTTGCGCACGCTGGGTGGTGATGTGGTCAGCCTCTACCGACCACACGACCATGTCTGGCACAAGGGGATCGCGTGGTCGCTCTGCAACGTCGGCAACGAGAACTTCTGGGGCGGGGTGACCTACACGCGCGATCGGGGCTACCAGCAGCTCGACAACGACGGTGGCATGTGGCATCAGGGTTTCGACCTGCTGGGAGTGCACGACGGCGTGCTGCGCTTCGACGAGCGCCTGAGCTGGATCACCGAGAACGGTGCTGAATGGATCGACGAGCGGCGCCGGGTCGGTGTCACGGCCCTCCCCGACCTGCAGGCATGGGTCCTCACTTTCGAGACGACTATGCGGAACGCGAGCGGGCGCACGATTGCGATCGGCAGCCCGACGACGGAGGGACGCGAGAATGCCGGCTACAGCGGGCTGTTCTGGCGCGGTCCCCGCTCGTTCAGCGGTGGTCGCCTCGTGACCGCGCAGGGCGAGGGTCGGGACGAGCTGATGGGCTCGCGGCATCCCTGGATGGCCTACGCCGGAGAACACGACGGGCACGGGCGACGCTCGACACTGGTGTTCCGGGACGACCCCCGCAACTTCTCCTTCCCCTCGCAGTGGTTCGTTCGGACCGACATGTACGCCTGCCTGTGCCCGGCACCGTTCTTCAGCGAGGAGTACCAACTCGAGGACGGCGAGTCGCTCACCTTGCGCTACGACGTCTGCGTCGCCGACGGGGGACTGGACCCCGGCGCGTGCGAGCGTCTGGCCACGCTGGCGGCACAGCGCGACCTGCTCTCCGAAGGAGTACCAGGGTGATCGCGGAGAAGGTCGACCAGGACGGCGGCGATGTGAGCCGACTCTTCCCGGCGGGGACGTCAGTGTCCCATCTGGCCGTGTATGACTGGTCCAGCCCCGACGGTCTGCGCGGCGGCTCCGCGCACGTGCACCTCGCCTGCACTGAGGGTTATGTCGTCGTCGGGGGCCGCGGGCGCCTGCAGACGCTGAGTCCCGACGGGTACGCCGAGACGCCCCTCACCCCGCTCACCGTCGCATGGTTCAGCCCCGGGGTCATCCACCGCCTCGTCAACGACGCAGACCTGCAGATCGTCGTCGTCATGCAGAACAGCGGTCTTCCGGAGGCTGGCGACTGCGTCTTGACGTTCCCGTCCGACTACCTCGACGACCCGGAGGTCTACAGCCGGGTAGCGTCGCTCGCCGATCCCGAGCGGGTCTACGCCAGCGGCGCCGAGGCAGCAGAGGAGCGCAAGAACCTCGCCGTCGAGGGCTTCCGCGCCCTGCGGGAGCGGTTCGAGACGGAGGGGCGGAGCGCGCTCGCGGAGTTCTACGCGGCGGCGACGGCGCTGACCAGGACCAAGGTCGTCGGGTGGCGGGACACATGGGAGGCCGGCCCGCTGGCGGCTGCACGCCGCACGGGCGAGCATCTCGAAGCCCTGGCGAAGGGTGAGCACCGACACCTGCACCAGGGCCGGCTCACGGTGCTGGAACCACCGTCGACGCGCCGGTACGGCATGTGCGGGAACCTGGCCACCTACGAGGCGTCCCGCATCACACCTACACCACAGTGACGCGATCGGTCAGCCTGCGAGCCACCTCGCCAGGTGCTCGTGCACGAAGGCGGCGTCCACAAGGTGGGGGAAGGCTTCCATCACTTCCTGGATCGCGGTCTCCTGCCCGGGCGAGAGCACATCGACCGGCTCGAGGCAGCGGTTGCTGGAGAGCAGGCCCAGCCGGCGAAGCACCTCGTTGACCCCCGCTACGCATCCCGAGAAGTCGTGAGCGACGTCGAAGACCGCAGAGTTGAGGTCGGTCCACTCCGAGCCGAGAGCCAGAAGCCCGGTCGACACGGTGCCGGTTCGTCGCGTCACGTGCGCCTCGCCCAGGAGACGTACCGCTGCCCGGGTTCCCACCGCCCACTGTCCGAGAAGCCCGCCGACCATCGGTTCCTCCACCACCTGCCCATCCACGGCCACCCGGAACGGAGTCACGAGGTCGGTGACAATGCTGTCGTCGTTGCCGGTGTAGAGCGCGATCTCGTCGCGGCGCTCCGACGCACAGACTCCACGGACGACGTCGAGCGTGCAGTAGCGGTCGAAGGGAGCGATCTTGATCGCGGCCACGGCTTCGAGGTCGGCTAGCCGTCGCCAGAACTCCGGGCTGTGGCGGCGCCCCCCGACGGCACGCTGCAGGTAGAAGCCGAAGACGGGCAGCACCTCGCCCACCGCCCGTGCCCGCTCGACGAGCTGCTCCTCGGTCGCATCGGGCGCACCGGTGACACCGAGCAGACCGAGGTCGTAACCCAGTGAGCGCGCCACCTCCGCCTCCGCCACCGCCTGCTCGGTGGGGCCGACGATCCCCGCGACCAGGACGACGCGACGATCGGTCCAGCTCCTCGTCGTCTCTGCCGCGCAGCGGAGAACTGGTTCGTAGAGGCCGACCGACTCCCGGTGCACCGCGAACTGTGTGGTGTGCACGCCAACCGCGAGCCCTCCGGCGCCGGCATCCAGGTAGTAGCGGGTGAGCGCCTCCTGGCGACGCTGCTCGAAGCGGGCTCCCGGATCGAGCGCGAGCGGATGAGCCGGGATCACGAGCCCGTCATGGAGGAGGGCTCGGGCGCCCGGATCGAGACGAGCGACCATCAGAACCGTCCTTGCTGCTCCTGGAAGTGGGTCGGCTTGTCCAGTCGCGCTCCCCCTGCACGTATCCACTGGGCCGTCCACTCCAACGCTCTGAGCAACGGCATTCGGGGGTAGCCGAACTTGGCGTGGGCACTGCCGGCGTTCGTCAGCAACGCCGAGTTGCTCTCCTCGCCGCCGAAAAGCGGCTCTCGCTCGAAATGTGAGGCGAAGCTGTCTGCCAGCCAGCGCACCGATGCGGTCTCTGGCCCGCTGGCGTTCAACACGGCTGCCGGCGAGTCGCAGTGCCGGAGGGCGCGAAGGGCGTAGGAGTTGGCATCGCGCTGCCAGATGACGTTCACCTTCCCCATCGTCAGGTCGACCGGCCTCCCCTCCCACACTGCCGATCCGATCTCCAGCAAGACGCCGTACCGCAGCTCGACCGCATAGTTGAGTCGGTAGAGCAGGACCCGTGCACCGAGACGCTGCGCCGCGTCGGCGAACACGCGCTCGCGGCCAAGGCACGACTGGGCGTACTCCCCCACCGGTGCGACGGGACACGTCTCGTCCGGGACACCGTCTCGTGCCGTCGTGGGTGGATAGACGTTGCCCGTCGAGAAGACGACGATGCGCGCGCCGGCGTACCGCGACGCCACCAACCCCGGCAGGTAGGTGTTCACCGCCCAGGTGAGGGGTTCGGACCCGGTCGTCCCGAACTTTCGGCCGAGCATGTAGACGACGTTCACGACCTCGGGAAGCCGCTCGACCGCGTGCGGGTCCAGCAGATCGAGCGGCAGGGTCTCGACGCCGGCGTCGTCCAGCAGCCGCCGCTGAAGGTTGTCCGCTCCAGCGAACCGCGACACGGCGATCACCCGCCGGGAGGACCCGGCGCGCTTGGAGCCGGCTTTGGCCATCCGCGCGAGGGTCGGACCCATCTTTCCTCCGGCACCGACGATGACTATGTCCCCGTCCACTGCGGCGAGATCCTCCACCAGCGAGTCGTCCGGTGCGCTCAGCGCGGCGTCGAGCGCACCGACCGTGCGCGGCGCGTCGCCGTGGCCGTGGAGCAGAGCGTCGTCAGACATGGCCGCTCAATCCGCCTCCACGAGGAGAGAGCCGTTCGAGCGGCGCCGGACGGCGGCCTCGTCGGGTGAGATGCCGAGCCCGAGTCCGGACCCTAGACGCACCACTCCCCCCTGTTCCATCTCGGGCTTGGACGGGAAGAGCTCGGAGTCGTCGAGGAACTGGCTGCCGTTCATGGCGGCCGGCCCGGGGAAACCCACGGCAGCCGCTGCCGCGCAGGCAGCTGCCTTGGTCAGCATGCAGTCGGTCAACCCGCTGACGAGCAGCTGAAGGCCAGCCGCGTCCGCGACCGCGATCTGCTGCCAGGTTGGCCAGAGCCCGCCGCTGCGCGTCACCTTGACGATGAGGTAGTCCACGGCGCCCACTGCGGCGAGACGCAGGAAGTCGGCCGGGCTCACGGTCGACTCGTCTGTCGCGAGTGGCAGCAGGGTCGACTCACGGAGCCGAGACATCAGGTGTGGTGTGTCAGCGCGAAGCGGTTGCTCCAGGACGTCCGTACCCACGTCGCGCAGCCGCTCGCAGAGCAGGCGTGCCTCGTGGAGCGCAAGGCCCTAGTTTGCGTCGGCCCAGACGAATGCCTCCGGTCCCGCCGCCTCACGGATCACCTGCGCCACCGCGACGTCGGTGTCCCGCTGCACCCCGACCTTGAAGTTCATGTGCCGGAAGCCCAGGTCTCGGGCACTCGCGACCTCCTCCCGGGCGGCGGATGCGTCATGGGAGGTGACCGTGTAGCTGAGCGCCACCTCTGACCGGGCGTCTGCGCCGCCGAGGAAGGCGCGCAGCGTGAGGCCGGCGGCTCGGGCCGCGGCGTCGTGCAGGGCGATGTCGAGGGCTGCCTTGGCGACGGGCATGCCCGTCGACGGTCCGAGTCCGATGGCCGACCGCATGCGGTGGTGCAGTCCCCACCGGTCCGACGGCTGGAGTCCGAGCACAGCGGGACCGAGGTAGTCGCGGATCGTGGACAGGATCGAGTCGGCCGTCTCGTAGTTCCACGACGGGCTGGGTCGCCCCTCGCCCCACCCGACGTTCCCGTCGCTGTCGGTCACCTTGACGAAGGGGACGGTGACAGCTGATCCCGCGGCTCCGGCCGTGCCCGACGCGAACGTGAACGTCTTCGTGACGGGCACCTCCACCGGGAACGCCTCGACTGAGATGACACGACTCACGCCTAGTGGGCACCTCCACCGACGATGCGTGCCGGGTTGATGAACTTGAACGCCACGGCGAGGAGCAGCACGTTCGTGGCCATGTAGATCACCGCCATCGCGTCGATCGACTGTGGTGAGCGGAATCCGGCTGCCGACACGGCGTAGAAGAGCTTGACGACGAGAGTCTGCGTGGTCGGGCCGGCGACAAGGAACGTCAGGTCGAACATGGCGATCGTGCGGACGAGCAGCAGGATGGATGTCGCGATGATGCCCGGAGCCAACAAGGGAAGGACCACGCGCGCGAACACCTGCCAGTTGCGGGCGCCGAAGATGCGTGCGGCCTTCTCGAGCGACTCGTCCACCTGCTCGACGAACGGCATGAGGATAAGGATCGCGAACGGCACCGACGGGACCAGGTTGATGAGGATGACGCCCGGGAGCGTCTGTGCCAGCTGCAACCGGTAGAGCAGCGTCGCCAGCGGCACGCCGTACGTGATGGTCGGGACGACGATCGGGAGCAGGAAGAGGACGGTCAAGAGCCGCTTGCCGGGGAAGTTCGTTCGAGCCAGGACATAGGCCGCCGGGATGGCGATGACGAGCGTGACGACCAGCACCGAGATGGCGACCTGGAGGGTCACCCCGAGCACCTGTGTGAGCCCGAACTCCTGCCATGCGGACGAGAACCAGCTCAGCGTGTAGCCCTCGGGCAGCCAGGTGTTGAGCCAGCGGGTCGCGATCGAGCTGATCAGCACAGACCCGACGACACCGGCGAGCATGACGAGGAAGAAGCCGAGGACGCCGATGGTGACGAGCCTGGTGAAGCTCGGCCGGCGTCTCCTGCCACTCCCCTGGTACGGCGCCGTCGTCGACGTGCTTGTTCCTGCGCTCATGTGATCAGCCCTTCCGTCCGGACGACAGCGTCGGGACGAGCCTGTTGCGAAGCCCAAGGATGACAACGATCACCAACAGCTCGACGCCGGCCATCAGCATCGCGACGGTTGACGCCATCGGATAGTCGAACTGCTGGAACGCCTCGCTGTAGGCAGCGACGCCCATCGTCCGCGTGGATCCTGCGGGCTCACCGACGAGCAGCGCCGAGGGAAACGTGCCGAAGGCGAGCACGAATGCCAGCGAGGTGGTGATCGCGAGTCCGGGCGCGAACAGCGGCAGCGTCACCCGGAGGAACCGCTGGCGCGGTGATGCCCCGAACACCGCCGCTGCGCGCTCGTACGAAGGGTCGATCCCGCTGGCGTAGGACAGGAGCAGCAGGAAGACGAAGGGGAAGTCGGTGATGATGATGGCGAACAGGACTCCCCAGTAGTTGTGAATGAGCTGGAGCGGCTGGTCGATGAGCCCCGTGTCGAGCAGAAAGCGGTTGACCCAGCCTGCCGCGCCCAGGAAGTCCAGCAACCCATCCGACAGCAGCACTGTCCCAATCGTGATGGGGAACAGCAAGATGACCGTGATGATCTGCTTTCCGCGTCCCGCGCCGCGCATCGCCAGGGCGAGGGGCATCGCCGTCACGAGGATGATGAGGACCGCCGGCACCGCCAGCCTCACGGTGAGCCAGATGGTTCCCCGCAGGTAGGGGTCGGTGAAGAACTCCGTGTAGTTGCCCAGCAATGACCCGGCCTCCGTCGTGAAGGAGAGCCCGAGGCCGTACAGGAACGGGTACACGAACAGCCCGAGCGCGAACACCACCGCCGGCAACAGAAGCAGCAGCCGAGGGGTCACGCCCTTCTCGGCGAGACGTTTGCTCAGCGGCGGGAGACTGGCGGGTGGAGCCGCCGCCGTCCGCGTCACCATCAGGTCTCCTCGGTGGGTGCGAACACCCGCACGTTCTCGGGCTCCACAGCGACGGTGACGGAGTCACCGAGCCGTGGGGCCTCAGACGCCATGAAGTACAAGCGCTGCCCCGCCGGCGTGACACCTTCGACCACGAACTCGCGACCGCCGTACTCGACCACCTCGATCAAGAGAGGGATTCGATTGGGGCCTGTCCCGCCTCCGTTGCAGACCATGAGGTCGTCCGGACGGATCCGCACCACCGCGTCCCCCGTCGGCATGGCCGCTGGGGACTTGCCGACGAGCCGGAGGTCGCCGACAGCCACGGTCGTCTGCCGGCCGTGGCTCTCGTCGACGTTGCCCGTCAGGGCGTTGCGGTAACCGAGGAAGCCGGCCACGAAGTCCGTTTCGGGCTCGATATAGACCTCGGACGGGGTGCCCGCCTGTTCCACGACGCCGTTGCGGAGGATGACGATCCGGTCGGCCAGGGAGAGCGCTTCATGCTGGTCGTGGGTCACATAGATCGTCGTGAGGCCGAGGTCCTGGTGGAGCCGACGGATCTCGGTGCGCATCTCGAGGCGGAGCTTCGCGTCGAGGTTGGACAGCGGCTCGTCCATGAGGACCAGGGGTGGCTCGCACACGATGGCGCGGGCGATCGCCACCCGCTGCTGCTCGCCACCGGACAGCTGCGCCGGATGGCTGTCCGCCTTGTGCGACAGTCGGACCAGCGTCAGGGCCTCTTCCACGCGCCGATTCGTCTCCTGCTTGGGGACTTTGCGCATGCGCAGCCCGAATCCCACGTTGCGCCGCACGTCCAGGTGGGGGAAGAGAGCGTAGTTCTGGAACACCATTGCGAAGCCACGCTGCTCCGGCGGCAACGTGTCGATGCGGCGATCGTCCAGCCAGATCTCTCCTGCTGTCAGCGGGAGCAAGCCCGCCAGGCAGTTCAGGGCCGTCGACTTGCCCGACCCGGACGGGCCGAGGAATGCGACGAACTCACCGCCCCGGATAGTGATGCTCAAGTCATGGAGGGCGTCGGTGGCGCCGAAGGCTCGTGTGACTCCGTCCAGTCGCAACTCCCGGAACTGCCGGTCGCCGTCATCCGGCTTGTCGGCAACGGGAGGGTCCGTGCGTGCGGACCCCTCCAGCTGGTCCGCCACCTCAGCTACCGATCTCTCGCTGCCACCGGTCCAGTGCGTAAGAGAGGTCTGACGCCTCGAGCTCCGGGGCGGTGGGGACCGACTCGAACAACTCTTGGTACATCGGCCGGCTGAACTTCGCGATCTCCTGCTGCACGGCCGGCGAGGTGTCCGATACCGTGATGCCCTCGATTGCAGGCCCAGGCACCGCGGCGCCGTACGTCTCGTACATCGACAACTGCACATCGTCCTCCAGCACGCAGTTGATCAGCACCAGAGCCGCGCCGAGGTGGCCTTCCTCGGTTCCCTTCGGAACCGAAGCGTAGTGACCGGCTGCTATCCACGTGAAGTCATCGAATGTCCCGATCTCGTAGTCGAGCGGCGCGACCCCATCCGTCCGGGACAGGATGTCCCAGCCGGAGGTAAGGACGATCATGTCGTAGGCACCCTGGCCCGCGCCCTCCACCGACTCACCGGTGCTCGAGGGGTAGGGCGCGACGTACTTGTCCAGCTCGGCAAGGTAGCTCCAGGTCTTGTCCCAGCCCTTCTCCGGGTCGGACGGATCGGCGTCTCCGAGGATGTAGGGCAGGCCCATCAGGAAGTCGCGACCGGGGCCGGACGCCGGTGGACTGGCGTAGGTGAACCGCTCGGGGTTCGCCTTCGCCCACTCGAGGAGTTCGGCCGCGTTCGTGGGCGGGTCGCTGACCGCCTCTGGGTTGATCAGCAGCAACGGACCGGTGAACTCCGTGGCGAGGACAGCGCTCTGCCCGTCCACCACCTTCAGGGCATCCTCCGCCACCGATGAGTAGGACGCTGTCTGGCTCAGCTCTTCCTCGAACTGTGGCAGCATCGGCACCCAGATGTCTTGGCTCGCGCCTGCTCCGACGACGTCGATGCCGCTGAGCACCAGGTCGACGGTCACCTGGTCGGCTGCCTGCTGAGAGCGGATCTGGCTCACGGCCTCCGTGGACACCGCCTCCGTGAAGTTCAGCCCTTCGATCACGTCCGAGTTGCGCTTCTGGCACTCTTCGAACAGCGGCCGGGTGAAGCCCAGGACACCGCCGGCGTCAGAGACGTTGAGTGTGACAGGCTCGTCGGCTAGCCCGGTGTCCGCCGGCTGCTCGGTGGCTGTCTGAGGCGACCCGCAGGCCGCGATCGTCA
>Ga0136618_10000879_pt1 | contig 11105 bp, 9 predicted proteins | sample AntDrymUQ3302106_2_FD_104805 | JGI IMG/M metagenome (GOLD analysis project Ga0136618, IMG submission 104805) | Polar desert sand microbial communities from Dry Valleys, Antarctica - metaG UQ330 (21.06) | ecosystem: Environmental > Terrestrial > Soil > Desert | place: Antarctica: Dry Valley...
AGGGTCAGGTGCGTGATTCTCACTGTTGTCATGGGCGTGGGACGACGGAACCTACCGCTCCGGTTCCAAGGTGACGAGCTTCAGCGCGCTGCGACCGCGCGCACGGTGTCGACCGTGTCAGGTGCGATCTCGGAGCTGGCTCGAACCTCCACCCTGAAGATCGCGTTGAGCCTCGTGCCGGTTCCGATCGTAAGGCGCAGAAGCATCGGCGTCGTTGCTCTTGGAGCGAGGGCCCCTGTCCGGTAAGTGCCGGCGACAACCTGGGCCGTTACGTCGATGTTGTTGGCGAAATACGTGGCAGTCACAGTTGTCGGCCCGGTCGCAACGCCGCGCACGAGCAGGGTGTCGGCGACGAGGCTGTCGTTCTGGAACTTCAGGAAGTAGTCGTAGGAGCGCCCGACCACGACATTGTTGCGTCGTGCCACCTGCTTGGTGTCCGGCACGAGCTGATACAGGTTGTCCTTCTTGTAAGTGCCCGCGGCCGTCAGGGAGACCATCCCGTCTGGCCGGGGCCCCGCGTCCACAAAAGTGCACGTCACGTGCTCCTCGGGATGGACGTAGATCAGCAGCTCGCCAACGTCCAGCTGTGCCACGTGCACGCCGTCGCACACGATGTCCGTTAGGACCCACGGCGCGATGGCCGGGCGGCTTATCTCGTACAGCCCCGACGGTAGGTCCGTCCAGGTTCGCTGCGCGGGCAGCGTGGCGTTCAGGTCGTGGTCGAGGCTGAACGAGCCAAGATCGCCATCGAACGCATAGTCGTCACCGCGATCAGGCGCAGCGTCGAGTCCCACGGTGATCGAGCCGGCGCCGTCATTGATGCCTTCGACGCGCAGCTCCGCAAGCCGTTCGTGGAGCGCGGCAACCACTTCGGCGTACGCGGGGTCCGACCCGAGGTTGTTCATCTCCGGTGCGTCGGCGATCAGGTCGTATAGCTCGAGCTCGCCATTGGCGTACTCGACGTAATGCCACCGGTTGGCCGGGTCGTAGAGGGCGGTCGTGCGCAGTGCGGTGTAGCTCATGCCGCCGTGGATGTAGTTCGCCTCGAGCACGGCGTCGCGCCCCAGGTCGGGCACGTCGCCCTGTATCAGTGGCACGAGGCTCTCCCCGTCGGGCACCTCGTTGCCGTGCGCGAAGGGGCCGAGCACGCAGGACTGGGCCAGCGCGCAGAAGGTGGGCGCAAGGTCGATATTGGAGACGATCTCGTCGATCTCGCTGGGTGCGGTCCCCCAACCGGCGGCGGGCCAATTCATGTACAGCGGTACCGGCGTCGTGTACGGCCATACCTTGTTCTGTCCGATTCGGTGGGCTCCCCAGGCCATCCCGTTGTCGGCCGTGAAGATGAGCAGCGTGTTGTCGAGCCGGCCCTCAGCCTCGAGCTCGGCGACCACCTGGCCCACGGCACGGTCGACACCGAGCATCTCTTCGCAGTAGCGAACCATTGGCCAGCCGTCCGGGTAGGGCAGGAGGGGCATTGACTGGATGCCCGACGGCTTGTCGGTCACGTCCTCTTCGTTGTAGTTGGCGGGCTTGAAGACAGGCATGTTGGCGCAGCGCGGATCGCCGATGTCCTGCGCCATCGGCGTGTTTGGCCCGTGAAGGTTGTATAGCGACAGGACCGCAAAGATGGGCGTCTCGGCCGGCGTGGCCTGGAAGCGTGCGACGGCGCTGTTGGCGACCTGCTGGGTGGAGTGGATACCCCTGATGCGCGATTCGCCCTGCTTGGTATGCCAGATGTAGTTGTAGAAGGCGCCGTTCCAGCCATTGATCACGTCAAGGTTCGTCCAGCCTGCCTCGTGCAGTGGCCACTGCTCGGGCGTGATCTCGCTGGCCCGGTTCAGGTACTTGCCGATGAACATCGAGGCGTAGCCGGCTTCCATCATCGCCTTGCCGATGTGCTCGGACGGGTCGAAGAGCGCGGCGTTGTTCTCAATGACGCCGTTGTTGTGCGTGTGGAGTCCAGTCAGCAGGTTGGCGCGCGCCGGGCAGCACAGCGGGTCCTCGCCGATTGCCTTCGGAAAGTTGATGCCGTTCTCGATGAACTGCTCGTGGATGTTCGGCGTGCGCGATGGGTCGTCCCACAGGCTGCCGTCATGCGGCGGGGTGTCGTCGATGTAGAACATGACGATGTTCGGCGGATCAGCTGGAAGGGCGGGCTGTGCGATCGCCGACGTCGCGGGCACGCTGAATACCAGCAGGCCGGCAAGGGCAATGACGGCAAGACGGAGCGTGACGGAATTATCCCCTGGATCGATACGGCTTGGCCGTAATGATCGCGCCCCATGGCAATCGGACGCCGTGCTGCCGGGGCTCAGTTGCTTAGGAGCGTGCCGTGGAGGTGAGTCTGCCCTGTTGCCACGCAGCGTCACAGAGGAAGGCGCTGCAGTAGCGTGAGCAGCGGTCGGGTCGGCACCGTGGGCGTCTCGACGACCGGCACGCGCAGCCATGATTCATCGCGGGCTCCCGGTCGATAGCGTGCCGACAGGAGGCGCGCGGAGATCTCGGTCAAGCCCATCGATGTGATGGCTTCGCCCAGGGTGATGCCTTCGCCGCGGAATCCGCGACTCACGACACAACGATTCGTGTCTGTCAGCACGGCAGCCAGGCGCCGCCGCCGTTCCTCGAAGGTTCGCCCGAGCAACGGTTGGCCGAGGTCGTAGAGGAGGTCCGAAGCGACGAAGGCCGGTGACCCCTCCCTGGATCCGGGCTCCGAGAGCCGACGACGAAGCAGGTCCTGGTCTGGTCGGCCTTCATCGTCGAGCACCAACAGCGACCCTTCGACCACGAGTTGGTCGTTGCCGAAGTCAGCGCCCATGGCAGACAGCTCCGGAAAGGCAGCCATGGGGTCGGCGAGGTGCTCGATCTGTAGTCGGACCTGGAAGTCCTCTACGTAGGCAAGGGCGGAGGCTCCCGGCCACCACGGCTCGAAGAACCACGCCGGGTCATCGAAGGGCGCCAGTCCGGCCACGGGAAGCATGGGTCGGAGTCGATCGGGGAGGGCTCGTCGCTTTCCCGGGTCGATCTGGAGCGGCAGCTGCTCAGGGGCCCGGGCGGATCCCCGCTGGCTCAAGCGGTCTTGCGCTTGGCCGATGCTGCGGGCTCCGCCTTGCGCGCCGCGCGCTTGGCACCAGAGCCGATATCGGCCACCTTGGCTGACTTCGTGGCAGTGGCCTTCGTGCTGCCAGACTTCGTGGCGGCAGCCTTGCCGCTGGCCGCCTTGGGAGCGGCCGCGCCTGCGCCACGCGTCGCTCGGGCGTCACGGGCGGCTGCCACGCTGGCCTCGAGGACGCTCATCAGGTCGGCGATCTTGGTCGGCTTCTCTGACACCTTGGGCAGCTCGGCAGGCTTGCCGTCAACCTTGGCCTCGATCACGGCCATCAACGCCTGCCGGTAGTTGTCCTTGTACTCGTCAGCATCGAACTCGCCCTTCATCGCCTGCACGAGCTGTTGGGCCATCGTGCGTTCGGCCGGCTTGAAGTCGAACTCCTCCTCCGGCAGATCGAGCTCGGCAACGCCGCGGACCTCATCTGGCCAGTAGAGCGTGGTCAGCAACATCGTCCTGGAGTACGGGTTGATGGCCGCGAGGACCTCGCGATCCTTGAGCACGATCTTGGCGATGGCCGACAAGCCCTCGTCGGCGAGCACGGACTTGAGCAGGTAGAACGCCTTGCGACCGATTGGCTCTGGTTCGAGGTAGTAGGCCTGCTTCACGAAGTTGGCGCCGTGCGCTTCGCGGCTGGCGTCGACGAACTGCTCAATCTCAATCGAGCGCACTGTCTTGAGTGGCACCGATTCGAAATCCGCCTCGTCGATGAGCACGTACTGGCCCTTGCTGTACTCGAAGCCACGCACGGTGTCGCTGCGCGGGATTTCGCCGTGAATGGGGCAATGGACCTTCATCTGGATCCGCTCGCCACATTCGCGGTGCAAGAGGTTGAAGCTCAGGCCGCCGCGCGACTCAGTGGCCAGGTACAACTTGACCGGCACGGTCACCAGGCCGAATTGGATCGCGCCGCGCCACATGGAGCGAGGCATGCAGTCTCCTTGTAGTGCGGTGCTCGTCCCCGCGCGCGAAGCCATCCTTCGCACGGACAGGATACGCCGCGAGCGCCGGTCGCCGTGCACGGACCCGCGGCGAATGGGCGGCACAGACGTCGATCTCACGTAGTCTTTCGCGCGATGGCGGAAATGGACGCTCGTCGGCTGTCGGCGGCGCTGCGCGAATCGGTCGGTATCGCGATGGTCGGCGCGGAGGAACCGATGCGGCTGCTGACCGCCGCGCTGCTCGTCAGCGGCCACGTGCTCGTGGAGGACGTTCCGGGTGTCGGCAAGACGCTGCTGGCCAAGGCGTTCGCCAAGTCGCTCGGGTTGAGCTTTGCCCGAATCCAGGGCACGCCGGACCTGCTGCCGAGCGATGTGACCGGCAGCAGCATCCTCGATGGCTCCGACTTTCGCTTCGTGCCCGGCCCCATCTTCAGCAACGTCGTGCTGTTCGATGAGATCAACCGTGCCACGCCCCGTACCCAGTCCGCGCTGCTCGAGGCGATGCAGGAGCGCCAGGTGTCGGTCGATGGTCAAACACGCCCGCTGCCCAGGCCGTTCGTCGTGCTGGCCACGCAGAACCCGATTGAGCTCGAGGGGACCTTCGCGCTGCCTGAGGCCCAGCTGGACAGATTCCTGGTTCGAGTGGAGCTCGGCTACCTCGACGAGGTCGACGAGCGCCAGATGCTCAGGCGGCTGCGCGGCAGCGACGATCTGCTCGATGAGGTCCAGCCGGTGGTGGATGCCGCTGACCTCGCCCGGATCTCCACCACGGTCAGGTCCGTGCTGGTGGCCGATGATGTTGAGGCGTACCTGCTCTCGCTGGTTCGTGCGACGCGCGAGCACGCCGATGTGCGGCTTGGCGCAAGCCCTCGAAGCGCCGTCGCGCTGTACAGGACCAGCCAGGCGTGGGCGGCGCTGGACGGCCGGCAGTTCGTCCTGCCCGACGACGTTCGCCACCTTGTCCGCCCCGTGCTCGCTCATCGCCTCGTACTCGATCTCGATCGGGAGCTGCGCGGAGCTACCCGCGAAGCGGTTCTCGACCAGGTGCTCGACGCGACCGCGGTGCCGTTAGCTGAGAGCGCATGAGCAGTTGGGCCGGGGCGGGCATTGCCGTCGCCGTGCTCGGAGTGCTTGTCGGGTCGGCGCCTGTCGTCTTCATCGGTGGCGCGATCCTCGTAATTCGCCTGGTTGCCGAGCACTGGCCGCGACGGGTCCTGGAATCATTGGCCTACGACCGCGCCGTAAACCCCATGAAGACGGTCGTCGGCGACGAGGTGGAGCTTCGTCTCACGCTCTGGAATCGGACGCGTCTGCCCATCGCGTGGGCGCTCGCGGAGGACACGGTCAGCGATCGCCTGCGAATGGTGCCCGCCACCGCCGAGCCGTCGATCGCCGGACCGATGCGCCCATTCGAGCGCATCACCCGCCGGCTGAAGGTGGTGCCGACGCGACGCGGAGTGCATGAGATCGGCCCGGTGAGGTTCGCCGTGGCAGAGCACTTTGGGACCCATATGCCGCGCCTGGACTCGCCGATGGAGTCGGCGACGATCCTGGCGCGGCCGTTGATGGCGCCGGTGGTCGGCTCCAGTCCGCAGGCCGCGCCGCTCGCGCAGGTGAGGGCGAAGCAGAGCCTGTTCACGGACCCAACCCTCTTCGCCGGGGTGCGCCCGTTCCAGACCGGCGACTCCCTGCGGTCCGTCCACTGGCGCGCATCGGCCCGGGCGGCGGCGCTACAGACCAAGCGCTTTGAGCCCGCCCTCTCCCGCCAGCAGGTGCTTGTCCTCGACGTCCAGACCATCGAGGGTCCGTACTGGATGCTCGACTACGACGAGGACCTGTTCGAAGACCTGTGCATCGCCGCGCTGTCGGTGGCTCGCATGCTGATCGCACAGGACGCGTCCGTTGGCTTTGCCGCGGCGGGTTTCACGCGCACCATCCAGCGCTACGTCTACCTGCCGCCGCGTGCGGATCGGTCGCAGATCGAGCGGATCGGAGACGTGCTCGCGCGACTGACCACTGAGTCGTCGGCGCCCTTGACGCAGCTGCTCGCCTGGCTGCCGCACCGGGTGGCCAAGGGCACGGCGCTGGTGATCCTGAGCGGACGCAGCCCCGAATCGAGCGCCCCAGTGGTGCGTCGTCTCCGGCAGTCGGGTTTCCCGGTGCACTTCCTGCTGTTCAGAGAGGCCGAGGGGCACATCTCCATGGCGCGGCGGGCGGGGCTCTCAGCGTGGCCCGCCTCGGTCGATCTGCGCGGAGGAGTCCCGATGGCGGTGACGATCAATGCCTGACAAGCGCAGGTCCCTTGTCATGCCCGGGCTGCGCGTCCTCGCCGAGGCGGGTTGGATCTCTGTCGTCTACTCGGCGGCATCGGTGATCGTCAGCCACCAGCCGCCAATCCTGGGCCCGGTCGAGTTGGGCCTCTTCGTGGTGGCGGGAGCAGTTGCCGGCTGGCTGGGGCGGGCCAGATCGGCGCTCGGCCCGTTGCTGCTCATTGGCGCCGTGCTCCTCGGCGGCGCTGGCGGCTGGCTCGCCAGCGCGGAAGCGCGGTCCCTGCTGGACGATCTGCCCAGAGCCTTCAACGTTCACCTGGCCGGCTGGCTGGCGGGCGTCGCCGTCCTGCGTGGCGCTTTGATCAGTCCGGGCCAGAGCGCCGCGAACGAGATCGAGCGGCTCACGCGCTCAGTGCCGGTGGCCCTCGCAGTGATATGGGCGTACACCTCAATCGTCGCCACTCCCACGCTATGGCTGCCCTTTGCCGTGGGGGCGATGTGGGGGACCGTGGCATTCCTCTCAGCGGCCGTCGTCGCGCTGGGTTTGGCCAGGCTCAATGTTCTCCATGCGGACGTCACCGACAAACGGCAACGTCGAGGCTGGCGGTGGCTAGTGACGGCTGTCGGGTTCGGCGTCGTGCCCATCGCGCTACCGATCGCGGTTCTGACCGGAGTTCCGCTGGCTGCAATGCTCAACCCAATAGTCGGCCCGCTGCGCTTCTTCGGCGACCTGCTGACAATCCCACTCAGCTGGATCGTCTGGATCCTGACCGCGCTGTTCAAACCCATTGCCGGACCGCTCGGCCAGATCCTCGACGAGCTCCAGGCGAGATTCGCGGGCCGTCCCAAGCCGGAGGAACAGGAGCCCGCGCTGGTCGGGACGCTTATCGGTCTCGCACTCTGGGTCCTGGCCCTGTTAGCGGTCCTGCTGGTGATCTTCTTGATCGCCCAGTGGCTGCTCAAACGAAAGGGTGTCAACGAGGAGGCGCTCGAAGCCGTTCCGGACACCGAACGTGCGATCGTCATCCCACCACGCGACCCAAAGGCACAGGGCAACCGGTTCCGTCATCGCCGCCGCGGAACGCCCACGGACGCCGTGAGCGCGTACCTGGGCGCGCTGGCCGACCTCGAGGCCCATCCCGAGCTCCGTCGGTTGGCTTCGGAGACGCCGGCCGATCATGCTTCCCGCCTGCGCGGGCAGGCCATCGATCCGGACGTCGCGACCGATCTCGCGCGGCTGGCGGCCGGCTACCAGCTGGCGCGCTACGCCGACCGGAGGATCACGCTGCTCGAGAACGTCCGTTCGGTGACCCGCTTTCGGCGCATCCGTCGCCTGCTGAAGGGTTCGACGGCTTGAAGTGGCTGCTGACCGCCGGGTGCCTGCTGGGCGGTTTGGCATGCACTGTGGGCTCGTACTCGGAAGACGTGACCACCGCTTCACCGCGCGCAGATCCGGTTCGCTACGTTGCCCTGGGTGACTCGTTCACGATCGGGACCAGCATCCAGGGCGGCGACGCATGGCCCAACCAGCTGGTCGAGGCGCTGGGCGACCGCGTGCCGCTGGAGCTGGTCGGGAACCTGGCGGTCAACGGCTACACGAGTGACGATCTGATCCGGGCCGAGATTCCGGCGTTGGCGGACCTGCAGCCGGAGTTCGTTTCCATCCTGATCGGCGTCAACGATGTCGTCCGCGATGTCCCTCCCGATCGCTACCGAACCAACGTCGCCCAGATCCTCGGCGCGACCCTGGGAGTGGTGCCCCACGACAGGATCGTCGTGGTCTCGACGCCGGACTACACGCGCACACCTCGCGGAGCCGACTTCGGCGAACCGGACCAGCAGCGCGCAGCGATCGAGGAGGTCAACGCGATCATGGCTGCCGAGGCCGCCGGGCGAGGCATCGCGTTCGTCGACATCAGCTCCGTTGCCGACCAGGCGGCCACGGATCGCTCCCTCGTCGCCGCAGACCTCCTGCATCCCAGCGCGATCCAATACGCAGGCTGGGTGGATCTGATCGCGCCCGTGGTCGAGGGATTGCTCAGGTAAAAAGGGGCGTTGGCGCACGCCACCCTCGGTCACGCAGCCCGTGACTGACCGGGGTCCATCGAATCGCGCATCGGTCAATGCAACCTCGCTGCAACCAGAAGGTGCCCTTCGGCCCTCGACCCTGCTCCGTGTGCTGGTTGATGATCTGATCGATCAGCAGAGGAGTGGTGCAGATGAACCTGAACATGCCGTGGAATACCAAGCAGCCGACAAGCGGCTGGACGGCTCCGATTGAAGACGTCAAACAGCAGATAGGCCAGCAGATCGACCACATCGCACAGGTTGCGGCGCAGGTCGGCCGGGACGTCGCCCACGGGGCGGCAAGCGTCACGCACGGGGCGGCAAGCGCCACGCAGGATGCCGGGGCCCAAGCGGCTGGCGTCGCGCGTGATCTCGGCAGCCAGACTATCAAGGCAACGCAAGATGCTGGCTCCCAGGCCGCGTCGGTGGTGCGTGATATTCCTGTTGGGGCAGGCAGCCTCGCCGAGCTGGCGAAGCGCGGCGCAGCACATGTGGGCCGCGACCTACGTGCGCTTCGCGTGACGCGGGAGCCGGCTCCGGCTCAACGCGGTCCGGACATCATGCCCGGTGTCGCCTTGCTGGCCGGTGTCGGTAGCGGCCTCGCATTGATGTTCTTCTTCGACCCGGAGCGCGGCCGCCGACGCCGGTCGCAGTTGCGCGACCAGCTTATGAAGTGGACGCGCATCGGCCGCGAGAGCGCGGCCGGCAAGGCGAAGGACGTTCGCAACCGCACCGTCGGGGTAGTGCATGAGGCGCGCAAGGCCGTCATCGCCAAGACGGGCGTCGAGTCAACCGACACGCAGACCCTTGAGAGCGAGACGCAGTCGTACTCGACCGATTTCACCGGGAAGGGCAACGGCTACGATACGGCCGAGGGCTCGAACGAGCGACCAGTAGAGCAGCCGATAAGCTGACGCCGCTCCCTTCGGGCGAGGCGGCCATGCTAACCTGAGCCGACACCTTCGCACCGGTCCAGAGAGACCGGCGAGTCGGCCCCTGTGAGGGCCGGGAAGGAGAGGATCGGATCTTGCTGACCAAACTGGACCACCGCTCAGCCGTGAGCGGTGGTCTTTTTCTTGCCTCCGACCTGCCGCTGCCGATGGACTCGGTCGTCGATCCGCGCATCGGCGCGCATGGCCCGGCGCTGCTGAGCTTGGAGGACGGAAGCGTCTACGCCGGCGTTGCTTTTGGTGCCCCGATTGCGGGCGGCGGTGATCTGGTCGCCAACACCAGCCAGACGGGCTACCAGGAGATCTGCACAGACCCGTCGTACGCGGGCCAGGTGGTGCTGATGACGTATCCGCTGATCGGCAACTACGGCCGCGTCATGGCCGACGATCAGTCGACACAACCATGGCTGCGCGGCCTCATCTGTGGCCAGGCCACGGCGGCCGTGCTCGAGCCGGCGCGCCAGCTGGTCGACATGCTGCGCGCCGCGGGTGTGCCCGCGATCGCCGGCTTGGACACGCGGCGGCTGGCGCGCCGGCTGCGCGAAACCGGTTCGCAACGGGTGCTCATCGGTGCCCCCCACGACCTCGATCCCGGCGCCGCCCTGGCCGCGGTCCCGGCGCTGCCTCGCTGGGAGGACCAGGACTTCGTCGGCCAGGTATCCATCGCCGCGGCCTACGAGGTGGGGCCCGCCGACGGCCCCCTCGTTGCCGTCGTCGACTACGGCCTGAAGGAGAACATCGTCCGTCAGCTGAGCGCCCGCGGCGCGCGGGTCAGGGTGCTGCCCCACGTCGTCGAGGCCGCCGCCGCGCTTGCCGATGACGTACGCGGCCTCGTGCTTTCCCCGGGTCCGGGCGATCCCGCCCGCCTCGACGGCCCGGTTCGACTTGCGCAGGCGGCGATCGCGGACGGCCGGCCACTGCTCGGGATATGCCTCGGCCACCAGATCGTCGGCCGAGCGGCAGGGGCTGATACGCGCCGCCTGCGCTTCGGCCACCACGGCGCCAACCACCCGGTCAAGGACGTGGAGACCGGCCGCGTCCAGGTAACGGCGCAGAACCACGAGGTCGAGGTGGTCGCCCGGACCATTCCTGCCGGCAGCGGGTTCATGGTCAGCCAGCACAACCTCAACGACGGTTCGGTCGAGGGCCTCCGCCACACGAGCAAGCCGATCGAAACGGTCCAATACCACCCCGAGGGCTCGCCCGGCCCGCTCGACGCGCTCGAGGTCTTCGACCGCTTCCTGGCGCGCGTGGCGGCCACTTGACGGTGGGCGCGAAACCAAAGTCGGTGCTGATCATCGGCTCGGGGCCGGTCATCATCGGCCAGGCGGCCGAGTTCGACTATGCCGGCACGCAGGCGTGTCGGGCGCTACGCGACGAGGGGGTGCGCACGATCCTGCTCAACAGCAACCCGGCCACGATCATGACCGACCCTGGCGTCGCCGACGTCGTGTATCTCGAGCCACTGACGGTCGCCAGCGTCGAGCGCATCCTCCAGCGCGAGAAGCCGGACGGCATCCTTTCCGGCCTGGGCGGCCAGACGGCGCTCAACCTGTGCGTCCAGCTGGCGCGCGAAGGCGTGCTGGAGCGCTACGCCACGAAGCTGCTCGGCACGCCCCTCGAGGCGATCGAGATGGCCGAGGATCGGCAGGCTTTCCGCGGGCTGCTCGACCGCATCGGCCAGCCCTACCCGCCATCGGTCATCGTGGAGGGCGCGACGCCGAAGGAGCGGCAGGAACGGGCGCGCGCCGCTCTGGCGGAGATCGGGCTGCCC
>Ga0136618_10000882_pt1 | contig 11087 bp, 9 predicted proteins | sample AntDrymUQ3302106_2_FD_104805 | JGI IMG/M metagenome (GOLD analysis project Ga0136618, IMG submission 104805) | Polar desert sand microbial communities from Dry Valleys, Antarctica - metaG UQ330 (21.06) | ecosystem: Environmental > Terrestrial > Soil > Desert | place: Antarctica: Dry Valley...
CAGCCTGACCGGAATCGAGTTTCCGGCGAATTGGACTTACAGCCTCGGCGGAGCGATTGTCGTTCTCGGCACGAGTTATTTTCCGCTTTCGATGCTGGCGACCGAAGCCGCCGCCCGTCGCGTCAGCGGCAGACAGGAAGAAGCCGCGCTGCTTTACCGAAACGCGGGCGGCGTGCTGCGACACATTACTTTGCCGCTCGTCGCGCCGACCGTTTTGGCGACGGCTTTGATTATTTTCGTTTTGGCGACGGTTGAATTCGGCGTGCCGGGTTTGCTGCGCGTCCGCGTTTTTACAACCGAAGTTTTTACGACTTTCGCCGCCTTTTACGATTTCAGCCAGGCGACGGCTTTGACCATACCGCTTTTGCTGGTTACTCTCTTTGCCGGAACAACCGCGTTTCTGCTCGTCGGAGAATACGATTTGACCGCTCGCCGACATTTCGCGGGCGGATTCGCTTTCTCGCTCGGTTGGACGCGGTGGATTGTTTTCTCAGTTCTCGCGCTGGTTTTTCTCGTCGCGGTCGTTACCCCGCTCGTTTCCCTGTGGTATGAAACCGAAGGCTTTTCGCAGATTTTCGCGGCGGTTGGCGGCTCGGCAACTGCATTGATGAACAGTCTTGTTTTAAGCGGTTTGGGCGCGACGCTCGTTGTTTCTCTGGCAATCTGGCTGGCTTACGGATGCGCCCGTTCAACCGGCTTACACCGTCATTTTTACGATTTATCACTCGTCGTAATTTTCGCCGTTCCCAGCACGGTGGTCGGCATCGGTTTAATCGGTTTGTGGAACAGACCCGATTGGCGCGGAGCGATTTACGCGAGTCCGTTTATTATTGTGATTGCGTATCTGGCGCGTTTCGTGCCGCTTGCAACGCTGCTTCTGGTGGCAAGTTTTCGGCAAGTTCCGGTGTCGCAGGAAGAAGCCGCCGAAATCGCCGGAGCCGGCTGGCTTCGCACTTTTTTCAGGATTATCTTGCCGCAAATCCGGCAGAGTTTAATCGCCGTGTGGATTATCGTTTTTATTTTTTGCTTTGGCGAACTCGGCGCGACACTGCTGGTTGGGCCGCCCGGAGAATCAACTTTGCCGGTCAGGATTTACACACTCATCGCCAACAGCACGCAGAGCGAAGTGGCGGCGTTGGCGCTGCTGCAAGCGAGTTTCGTTTTGCTTTCGCTCGTCGTGTTGAGCCTGTTCTTTCGCTTTGAAAAAGGAGAACGCAGTCAGTGAGCGAGTCTTTTTTGCAATTGAAAAACGTCCGAAAGAAATTCGGCGAGCGAAACGTGGTTGATGATGTTTCCATAGAAGTCGCGGTAGGCGAGACGGTCGCTCTGCTCGGAGCGTCGGGCAGCGGTAAAACAACGATTTTGCGACTCGTCGCCGGACTTGAAAAATTGGACGCGGGTGAAATTTGGCTCGCCGGGCAGATTGTTAGTGCCGACGGGCATAATTTTGTTCCGCCGCACAAACGCAAAATTGGTTTCGTCTTTCAGGATTTGGCATTGTGGTCGCACTTGACGGCTGCGGGAAATCTCAATTTTGTATTACGCTCGGTCGGAGTTGAGCGCAAAGAACGGCACTCGCGGGCGATGGAAATGCTGCGCCTGATGCGAATCGAACAGTTTGCCGAGAGTTACCCGAACCGGCTTTCCGGCGGCGAACAGCAGCGAGTCGCTCTGGCGCGAGCCTTAGTGACACGCCCGCAACTGCTTTTGTTTGATGAACCGCTGTCGAGCCTTGACCCGGAACTGAAATCGGCGCTGCTCGCCGAACTCAAACAATGGTTGAAGAAACTTGAAATCACTACCGTTTATGTAACGCACGACTACACCGAAGCTCGTTATCTCGCAGAGCGAATTGTTAAACTTAAAGACGGAAAAGTGACAGATGAATTTGATGAGTAATACAGACCAGAAACAAATGGGCAAACATCAGACCGCAGAACGACTGCGTTACATTCGTCGTCTTGAAAGTGAAGAATGTCATCAATAACAGTTCAGTAAATTAAACAGAGGCAAATCAGAGTCTATACAATGTCCAAAAACTAGAGTGATACTGTTGTCGAATTCATTTCGACAGAATTTTATTAGATTAAAACTCAGCAAGTTAAGAAATTCATTTTCGTTTTTATTGGCTATTTTGAATTCGACAACAGTATCTCCTTTGTTTTTGGACAGTTTTTCGTAAGCCTTAAACGTAGCCGAAAATAATATTGTTCGGCTGTTTCCAGTTTGAGTTATAATCAAAAATCGTTTTATGCACAATTCAAAGTTATCAAACACATCCAATAATTTAGAATAAAAAATTGGCAATGAAAAAAGTTTCAAAGAAACAAACCGATCAAACTCAAGAAAAAGAGAGTCCGGCAGATCAGTCGCCGCAGTTCCGGCTGATTAAGAATGAGAATTGGCAGCCTCCCAGAAAGCTAAAAGCTAGAATCAAACATTTACCCCGTGACTTACCACCGGCCGCATAAAAGCATCAATTCTAAATTCACCACAAAACTATCCGCACCCTTAACAACTTCCAAAACCTGCATTTATAAGGCAAGGCAAAAAGAAAAGCCGCAAGCAATCAAGCTTACGGCTTTTTGTTCTATTGACTGTTGCGCTACTAGAAAGCCCTTAACTTCTTTCCAGGGGTAGCAGTGAAATTTACTTCACTTGTTTCATCATTGATGTTCAGAACTTGTAGCGGTTGGCTAAACGAATAATGTTTACCGGTTGCGGAAATAATGTATGTTTCTCCTACCTGAACGTCTGTGAATTGGTAAAACCCGGATACAGTTGTCATTACTGTTCTGACATTCCCTTGGGAATCGGTGAGAGATAATCGCACTCCAGTAATGCCGCGACCAGATGAAGTTGTAACGTGTCCGCTGATTGAAACGGTTGCTGCGGTCGGCGCAAGAGGCGCAAGAAGCGTCCAAGTAGAGAATTGACTGATTCCGTTTGCCGTCGCCGTATTTTCAGATGGAGCGATGGTTGCCGGCACTTCAGTGAAAGTGCCTTCGTTGCGATACAGTTTAAAATTGCTTTCATCGACGCCGGAGGGAATATCTCTGTCCAAGTAGTGAAAAATCAGTTTGGCAGTGATGTCGCCGTTTTCCGTCAGCGTCCAGTAGCGTTTCAGTGCCCGATTTGGGTTCGGTGCGTTCGGCTCAACTCCTTCAGTCGCGCTTACCGTCAAGCTCGAAGGCGTAACGCCCAGCGCCGTCAGATTAACCGTCAGCGGGGAATATCCGCTCGCGGTGCCCACTGGATATTCAAATGCAGTGGGAGCAGTGTTGAATTGTCGCTCGACATTACCCATCACGAACCCGCTCTGCCGAGAAACCGTCGCATTTGGCCCGAGCGTAATTTTATACGAACCGGTTGTCAGCGTACTGCCGCCGAGCGTGAGCGTTCCCGTCACGATTACGTCGCCGCTCAGAGTTGTATTCGGACTGTTTATTTCCAAATTGGTGTAAGTACCTGCCGCCACGGTTTGAGGCGAAGTATTGCTGGCTGAATCCAGTTTCGACTCAATCACTGCTTGAATATCAGCCGGTACGTTTGAGAAAAAATCGTATCCGGTTAATTGCTCCACTTGATCTACAGTCGCCAGATACTTCTGCCAAGCATCAGGACGAATATTGTCATTGTTCGGCATGATGACCGCGATGGCGCGTGTATTATTATTAACGCGGGCGACATCATTATCGCCAACGGGCAGAACGAGTATTACCTTCCAAGTATATGCCGGAACAGTTATCTTACCGCCGGCAAGCGTAGTAGTTACTCCGCCGCCCGAGCCGGTGCCACCGACTCCGACACTGCCGCCGACAATATAAAGTTCGTTGCCTTGCAAAACAATTGCTCGGCTGTCACCTTCTAGTTTCTCCCAAGGTCCCTGATTATTGCCGGGCGCCTGAGGCATCATGTTGGTCATCAGGAAAGTTGCCGAATTATCGGGAATCGAGCGTGTTCGGTCGGCGGATGGCGTGTGGTGTCCGCGGTCGAAACCTGAGCCGGAATAATCGAACTGTGTAACGTGATACCATTCTGCCGGAAGAGTATCGTCGGGGCGAAAATCATCTTGCCGGGGAGCCGACCCGATCCATGATGAGTCCAAATGCCATGACACCCAGTTCGGTATAGCACGGTCACGGTGGTAGGAGACGGCGTACTGCGGTTTCGATAAAAGATAATTGAACGGTTGGTTAATATCGGTGACGGCGTTTGACGGATTTCCCATTACTAGATGTTCATGCGGGTCGGCGGCGGCAATGACCGTAAAAGTTATGGACGTAGAAGCCGTCCGGCTTTGCGCGTCGCTGATACTGATCGGGATGTTACGGCTGCCGGCGGTCGAGTTAGCCGGAATCACTGCCGCAAACGAATAAATATTATCCCCTGCCGTTAGATCACCGTTGCTTCCGTCATCATAAAAGGTTTGCGCCGCCGCGCCGCCGATGCTCGAGAGATCGCCGGTGACCGCGAGTCCCGTGCTCGACGGGTTGGTAGCCGGGTTGACGGCCACTTTCAGCAGTTCAGAATTGCCCGCCTGAACCTGAGCCGTTCCCGCCGAACCGCTGCCCGATAAGGGAACAGTACCACCGCTGACGACGCTAATATCGTCGATGCCGATAAACTCATCGCTGCCAACAGCGTTACTGGTGATAATTCTCAACTGCACAAGCGGTTGATTTGAAATTGTCGCCGGAAGCGCGACGTTCACCGGCGTGACGAGCGTTGCCAGACTCGGTCCACTCGATGCGTCGGCGACAAACGCCGCCGGCACGTTCGTGTAACTACCGGTATTGCCGACGCGGTACTGCAGAGCGACCGGCTGAACCGCGTTGTCGGTCGAGCCGTCAATATCGCGCAGATTGTACGAAATCGTGACGTTGTTCTGTCCGGTCGTATCGAGATTGATGACTAGGTTTGGCGCTGAGGCGGTGCCTGATCCTTGAAAGGCGACGACCGGATCAGTCAACTCAAACTCGACCAGACCGCCGCCGGTATATGTATCTGGGCTGGTTTGATTGGCGGTAATGTCGACAGGCGTCGTTGATCCGTCGGCGAGAATCATCTGCGGATCAGTGCCGGTCCCGCTCGTCAGTCCATCGCCGCGATAGCCGATAATGCCGGGGACGTTATTCCAATCACCGTTCGAAGTAATTAAATTCGTATTCGACCAGTTCTGCGAAAACGGCAGCGGCTGGGCGGTCGTCACCTGGACGGGTGGTGGCGTCGCGGTCGGTGTGGCAGTTGGCGTTGGAGTCGCGGTCGGCGTTGGAGTCGCGGTCGGTGTCGGCGTCGTGGTCGGCGTCGGAGTTGGCGAGCCGGCTGCGCCGGTCGGCGTCAGCGAGAAGTCATCGACCGCCAGAACGTCGTCGGCGCCGGAAGCATCCAAATCAGTCCAGCGGAGATAAAATGTCGCGCCGTCCGGTATATTCAATCCGGTAATCGTTGAGCTGGTCGCCGTGCGATTAGCAGTTGCATTACCGTCCCGCGCACCGGCGGTGCCAGTGGTTGACGGCGTGACAAAATCGAGCGCGTTAACGTCCGTCCATGTTCCGGTAGTCAATGACGTGGCATTAGTGCTGTATTGAAAATCAATTTGATCGGTGCGCGCCGTCGTTCCGAGTCGCCACTCTTCACCCGTGTAGGCGATTGCCAGAGAATTGATCACGCCGCCCGTATTGTTGGTGTAAGAGGCGCCGATGATGGGAACGAGCGTGCTGCTGCGAAGCGCGCCGAACGCTCGTTCGGTACTGCCTGCCGCGCCAAGACTGTATGTATCGCCGGTATTGCCTGAACCGGTCCCGGCGGTATAAGTGGTATTTGCGTTCGTGCCGGTTTCGGCGAAACCCCATCCTGCCGGAGTCGTTGAGGAAGTTCCCGTACTCGCCAGCGAATCAAAGTTTTCCGTTGCCGCGGTGCCGAACGCGGTCAGTGATATTGGAGTATTAACACCTGCCGTTGTGGATGCCTCATAAATTTGACTTGCAATATTAGCAGCCGGACGCGTCGCGCCGGGAGTCAAACGGCGATTGTTTGAATGAATTGCTGAATTCGCGCGCGCCACCAAGCGGGCGGGCGTTGCGAGAAAAAATGTTGAAAGCAGAGCGAACATCGTCGTCGCGGACAGTATTCGATGGAATGCCGCACCGCGGTGCGCACAAAAATATTTATTCATTCGGCTAATTTCCTCTTACAGTTTATTTTTATTCGGGATATTGGACAGCACTTTTTCTTTAGCGGCTCGTTAATGCTCAAACTACCAACCGGCACCGGCTTCCAGTAAAACGGGCGCGCCAAAAATATATTGCTGCGATTATAATTTATCATTAAACATCAGATGCGACAACCGCAAATCGGGCGTCTGAACTTTTCGTTAACTGAATCATTGCCGGGAAAATATCCGGCTGCTTTTCGAGCTCTTTTGAGAGTTGAACGGCCGCCAATCGGTACGCTGATGAAGCCAGATCTTTAGGATTTACTGCATATATTTTCGACGGCCGCCCTACGGGGACGAGCGGATCCGGGTACAATTCAGCGCCGCATTTTTAAATTCCCGCATGATGATATTAATGTGTCATCATGACTACCACCACGAAAATATTTAATCAGCCCAATATTGTTTTAAAAACTTTTGCCATGCGATTCCGTATCGTGTCCGAGGAATCGGATACGGAGCGAGATAAAATCGTCTGCGAATATTTAAAATATTTTAATTTTTCAATGCGTCCAGATCGTGTGATTGAAGATCTTCTGGCCAACCCTAACATGACAGTAGCCGAAACCTTGCAGATGATCGGATTCGGTTATTGGGAACCGAATCAGGCTAATCTCGAAGCGGTCACCGATATCCAGCATCATGCATTCCTCTGCCGAGATTTTTCTCTAATGATCTGCGGCTGGTCATGCTGCCATGCTTTCCCGAGCGTTTTCGATTTTATCGATTCAAAATATGCTGAGCAATACTACGAGGAGCATCCGATTCATGAATTGATATGGCGAGTTAAAAAGCGATTTGGCGTCGAACACGTTATGCACTGGATAAAAAAAGCGCCCGGCCGATACCCCTAAAATCCTTCCGAGCGCGTCTTCACCTGTTCAGTTTCAATACAATGATAGCTCTGAGCAATAATTCCAGCAAATTACAGTCGTTCGAGGATATCCACGGTGCCGGTAAAACCGTCCAGGTTTCCGGCATCATCTGACAATGGTGTTGCCCGCACCCGGCGCTTTTAATCAGCAGCCGTTGAATGTTGTCATAGATTAGTTTTCGGACAGGCTTTTTTTCTCTTCAACGTACCTTCACTGGCTGATTTGAACTTACTTCGATCGCGGATGCTGTGACTCAAAGATTTTATTTCAAATTGACCGATTACCCCTTTGTTATTTTGTTTAATCCGGGACGGCTTTTTGTGATAATATTCCTTCATCTGCCCGCTCCCCGCGGGCGATAAAAGGGGCGAGGGGGTGAGGACCTCGCCCGAAACAGGCGGCGGAGTGGAAGACGCCGCCTTTAATCTTCTTGGCTAATCTTGGTTTTGGACGTTAAAAACGAAGTAGTCAAACTATCTTACTCAATATCCGCCTTAAAAACTCGAGCGCTGGGCATCTTTGATAAGTGTTTCAATTTTTTATAGAGTCGGTTTAATTTTTAATCCGGACAGTGACCTGTTACTCAAATTGTTCCAGAAACCGGCAATGTAGACGAGTATCAAGGCGACGCTTGATTGCGCCAAAGCTATTGCGGCCACGGATTTTCATCCAGGTTTGGGCAGACATCAATTATCCGCGGAACCGCGGATCAAACTGTCCCGACAGATGCCGTCGAACGCGCACCGCGGAAGGTATTGTCAATTCCACACTGATTGAATTCGACGGCACGCCGCACGGATTGTTTGTGTGCGCACAAGAAATAATTAAGCAGTGATTTGCTTATATTCCTGCGTCAGAAATAAGTCCAGCGCTGGTAGCATTCCATATGAGTCATCGAGGTATCAAATCTATGTGGAGATCAGTTCTGTTTTCTGTAATCGCGTCTTTTATAATTCTTCTGTCATCCGGCTGTTTGTTCACTGATCAGCGTGTTAATCGAAACACGAACGAAAGTGTTCAGGTAAATGCCGATCTTCCAAGTGGTGGCGACCTCATCGAGATTGATTCTTATGAATTCATCGAAGAGGGTCTTACAACAGACATTAAAAAAATTTCCCAAAAACTAGGATTGGCTCCGCTTCCGAAAACCGCCCGACCCGAGGAATTTGAGTTCCGACTCTGGACCAATCTAGGTGGTCTTGGCGACGCAAGATCGCTGATCGTTCGCTCAAGCGGAAGCGAGAATCACGCATATTTTTTCGACATAAACAGGGCTTTGGATCCGATCAGATTTCGTAAAGAACACCTTGCGAGTCCGAAATCTGGTTGGAACAGAGTGCTATTTGAGGTGAGGAACCGACTTACTACCCCAAAAGGACTCGTCCGTGATCCTCAATTTCAACTAAGCAGGGATGAACCTGTGATCTTGCTGGAAGTTCTCGATAAGGGGGAATATCGTCGAGTGTTTTATGGGCAAAACACATCTTTTCAAGATGGAAAGAGACTCATTGAGCTATGTAACTATTTGGCATCTGAATTTGATGTAGATACGGATTGTCGCGGGGAGCGTGCCACGCCCTAGCCCGACGCTGACACCGCAGGATATCAAACGCATTTGTTGGCGGAAGACGGTGAGAGCTGCTGTTGTCGCCTATAAGGCAGCAAACGTCTTGTGACCCTTAAGGACAACAGCGGTAATTTAATACAAGTCATCAGTTCGGTGTCGGCGACGGGCGGCGAACAATACGCTGATTCCTTCCGACGGCATTACTAATCTGTCTTATGACAAGACGAGTAACCGAATAACCAACGCGGCTTTCCAGTATGATACGGCGGGAAATCAAACACGCGCTCAAGCCGAAGACGGCTCGTGGTTGAAGTATGAGTATGACACGGCGAATCGCTTGTCGGTCGTTAAACGTTATAGTGATAACGCCCCACTGCAAGTCTTTTGATTCCATAACTGTATAAAAAATCAGTGTTTTTTGACGCTTTGTCAATTGAACCGTTTTCTCCATTTAGTAAAAGGCTTTAAGAGTTTTTGACACGGTTTTTTGACATTTTCTGGCTGTCAAAAAACCGTGTCAAAAACTCTCTAATCTATTAAATCGAGCCGGAATGACAGTAGTTAAAATATGAATTGCCGTCTCCCTTCCTTTTTTAACTTCTTTTACGAAATCACTTGCATCTTCGGCTGCATTTCCCTTCCCCAACGGTCTAATTCACGCTGCGAAACGGCATATAATTTTCTTAAGTTCCACAGTTGCGTGTCCGCTTCGATCCGTTCGGCAAGCGGTTTGAAATTTTCAACCAGACAGCCCTTGATGTTTAAGCGTTCGAACTCAGCCGTGTAGTTTTCGATCAGATAAAGGGCAGTCATTTGGGCTCCTTCTGCTGTCCGTGACATAAAGGTCGCCCAGCCCGATTTCAAATGCGTGATGTTCCAGCCGACAGCAGTTTCGTGAATGCCAAATCCGCCGCACACTTGCCCGCTGACTTCTTCGGTCAATATTTTGCCCTCGGCGTGCTGTTTAATTTGATAAATTTGATTCAGCCACTCGTTCCGCATAATTTTCAGATGTCGGGAGCAGTCCGAATTTGATTCTGTTTCCCCTCTTTGTAAGATAATCGCTTGTTTCGGCGAAGGGCAATGCGATCCCGTGAAAAACAATCATCCTGATAGGTTGTTCGGCAGAAAATAGCAGACTCCTGATTGAAGCGGCAGTAATTCAAACGTCATGATCGATAATCTACCGAACACTGTTTCCGGTTCGTATTGCCCGCCCATATTTAATTCAGAGGCGGCGCGGCAACAATTTACCCGCGTTTTCGGATAATATCGTGGCGCTCTGAAATTTTTCATCAATTAGAAATTCAAAATTATATCTGCCGACATTCCGGCTTCTTTTGTTTCCTGCTCTTCCGCCTCTTCAATCATTGATTGATCTTCAGCGGCGCGCTCTTCGAGAGTGAGGGCGGATCTCCGCGCGGCATTCTCAAGCGCGATCCGGGCTTTGCGCTCTTCGCGATCCTTTTGCCAGAAAGCCTTTTCTTCAACTTCGACTGCGGCGTATAAATCGATGATCGTCGTATTGTACGCCGTTGCCGGAAACGCTTGATATTCTGAGGCTGTCTCCATCGCCGTCTCCGATTCTTCAACGGCAATCAATCCGCTTCTTTCCCTCCGCTGCATTAGGACAACTTGCTCGCTTGTTTGAATCATGCGAATTGTCTCCGCCATCGAATGCTGCTGTTGTTCGAGGATCTGCCGTTCATTGGCGGCGAGTGACTGCTCCGCCGATTCCGCCGCCGCCTGATTTATTTGCGAGGGTGATGCCGGAGAAGTGCTGGCAAAATTGAATTCGCCAGCGGTATCAAATTTGCGGAAGAGCCAAAAACTTGACCATTTCATTTGACTGTCTGACATCTTCTTTACAGATCAAATTTGTCATCAATCAACTTGTCAACGGAAATACCGGCAATCCGCGCGTAGGCTAACAGAACGGGAAGCAGCGGCTCGCGCGTCCCTTTCTCGTATTCGTGAATGTTGCCCGAATAAACAGAAATATCCGGATACCCCAGCTCGACCAGCTTCGCCTCGATTTTAACCACCATTTCTTCTAAAGTGCATTCAAGTTCCGCGCGCGCCGCTTTTAACTTTTCCGGCATCCGTTTTGGTATCGTCCTTTTCCCTCTTCCCATCAAGCCTGTCCTCCAAATTGAGAACAAGCCGGACGGCGACCCATTACGCCGGGAGCTGAATGACATTTGATTATTATCCTATTTAGGAGTAGGGTGTGTCTGTTAAAGAAACTCCTATTTAGGAGTAAAGCGCGCTTTTCCGAACGCTCCGCCGGCAGAACCGTTTCCGGTTTTTTGCCATCCGCTGCCTTCATCGACTGGTTAGCGCTCGATAAAACATGCGAGTGAAAATATCAAAGAAAAATCTTATCGGCTTATCAATATCGCTGGCGATTGCCGCCGCGCTTTTCCCG
>Ga0136618_10000883_pt1 | contig 11079 bp, 7 predicted proteins | sample AntDrymUQ3302106_2_FD_104805 | JGI IMG/M metagenome (GOLD analysis project Ga0136618, IMG submission 104805) | Polar desert sand microbial communities from Dry Valleys, Antarctica - metaG UQ330 (21.06) | ecosystem: Environmental > Terrestrial > Soil > Desert | place: Antarctica: Dry Valley...
AACGTCGGGCTCGGCCGCTCGGCGCCACGGGCGGGTGCGGGGGGTGGTACGCATAGCCCCGAGGACATCGCCCGGCTGGTCGACACAAGGGTCAAGACGCAGACCGGGGTCGCCGCGTTCGCGATGCTCGGCGTCGCCGCGCTGGCGGTCGCGATCTTCTTCGGCGTCAGGTAGTCGCGCTCAAGCTTGACGGGCCAGGGCCGGCGTTGCGGCATCGGCAGTCTGGCCGCTGGGCTCGCCACCCTCGTCGTCGCGGGCGCCGAAATAGATCACAAGCGCGACAGCGGTCGCGAGAATGATCGCGAACGAGATCCCGGTCGCGGCGTTGCTGCGCGCCGCCGAGGCGCGGCGCGCGGGTGGCCGGCTTTCGGACGGAAACGCGGGCGCAGCAACGGCTTGAGGTATGAGCGCGGGCCGGACGGCGGAAGCGCTTGGGTTGGGCGGTGGCGGTACGTCGCCGCGGGCCCCGGAGGCAGCGAACGGGGCAGTTGACGGCTCGGCGGCGGGTGGTGGCGGGATCGTCCCGGGCTCGCGCAGTGAGGTCGCGGGCTCTGCGCTGCGGATCACGGTTTGGGCCGCCGGGGTTCCGGCCAGGCGCCAGATGATGCGACCAAAGCGGACCTCGTCACCGATGCCGAGTGGCGTCAGCCCCTGGATCCGGTTGCCGTTCACAAACGTGCCGTTGCTCGAGCCGAGGTCCTCGACCGCCAGCTTCGATCTTACGACCCGGAACGCTGCGTGGTGGCGCGAGGTTTCGGAGTCGTCGAGGAGTAGATCGCAGTCCTCTCGCCCGACGGTCGTCCCGTCGGCAACCGCATGCTCGCGCGCGGCGTCCGGCTCGACCTCCTCGAACAGGAACTCGGTCATCGCCCCGCACCCGGCGCCTGGTGAACCCCGGAGGGGCTCGGCAGCTTTGCCAGCGGCGTCGCGTGGGCGCTCGAGGCGTCCCGCAACAGCGGTCCCGGGCCTGCGGCCGCCTCCCCGGGCGACGCCAGCACCGGCACCGATGCCTGCGCCGGCGGCACCGACCACTCGATCCGGCGGAACTCCCCGGCGGACTCGAGGTACGTGAGGCTGAAGATCGGCAGCAGCGCTATCTTCGACGAGATCGCGAGTGCCCATGAGGCCCAGTAGAAAATGATCGCCTGGGCCGCGGTCAGGTCCAGCTCGAGCACGTTCGCGAGCACGAACAGGATGCCGAGCTCGGCGAGGGCGAGCACGCCGGTCATCCACGGCGGCTGGTACTTGAGCAGCCAGGAGTAGACGCCGGCGTCGAGCGTGACTCCCATCAAAAGGAAGACGCCGATCAGGACGATCCAGTCCGGCTTGCCGTCGATCAGGCTGAGGCTCACGCCCAGCAGGGCAGGCAGCACGATCGTCGCGACCCGCGTGTGAATACGGCCTATCGGCGTCGGACACATCTCGCGATCCCCGGGTCGGTCATGCCAGCTGCTCCGTTTCGCGCACGCGCTTAAGCCCCTTGACCGTCTTCCGGGCGAGCCCGAGCTGCATCCCGAGTCGCGACGGAACACTGCGGTACTTGATGTTCTCGGCACGAGCGCAGTCGCCCACGAAGCGCCGCGCGATGTACTTGAGCCCCGCGATCGTGTCGCCATTCGGTACGACGGTGTTCGCATTCAGGCCCATCATGCAGAGCCGCGAGTCCTCGCGGTCAAGCGGCGGAACTCCGCAGTTCGTTTTTAGCCGGACCCGCTCGCGCTCGATCGGCACCTCGTAGGTTTGGGCCAGGTGGCGCAGGAGCGGCAGCGACAGGGCCGATTTGACGAAGCCGGTCCCGCAGACAACCCCGGTCGCGTCGATCGTCGTCTCTTGCCCGCCGTGGAGCTTTAGCGTTACGGACAGCCCGGCCGGTCCCGGCTCGATTCTGGTCGCGTCGCCGATCACCTCCTCGAACATCCCCTGTGCGCGGCCCGCCTCGACCCGCTCCGCCCAGCCCCGGCGCGTGGGCGAAGTGCCCTTCAGCGCCTGGCCGAGGAAGTCAAGGCGCTCGTCGAACGTAAGCCCCTGGAACGCGTCGATACCGCTGCCGTCGAACAAGCAGCGCGGCACGTTCAGGTCCTGCTCCTCCGGCATCGGGTTGCGCCGTAGCGCGACGCACTGGGCACCGGCGTCGAGCGCGTTTACCCATTCGTTCACCGACGCGATCCCTGAGCCGAGGACGATGTAGCGCCCGCCCTGCACGTATTGCTTGGGCTCGTAGGCCTGGACGATCCGGTCGGCAACCCGGGGGTCCTTGCGCGCCTCGCCGTAAACGCCGGGGAAGGCGAGCGGCCCGTGCCCGATCGCGATCATCGCGTGTTTGCAGCGCCCGATGAGCTCGGCGTCCTCGTCGTACAGGGAGAAGTATGGGGGCGGCCCGGGCTCTCGCACGACCCAGCCGACCCTGCGCCCCCCGAGCACCCGCGACTCGTAGCCGAGCGACTTCCAGACGATTGCCGCCTCGGTGAGGATCTCGGGCACGCCAGGGTTGTACTTGCGCCCGGTAGAGCGCAGGAGGGGCGAGAAGCTGCGGTTCGCATAGGCGTCCATCTGCCCGAAGGTCGGCCAGTCGGCGGGCAGGAAGTGCGACTCGGATTCTGATCGCAAGACGGTCTGGCCGAGGTTCCAGGCGAACTGCTGGTACGTGCCGACAGGATTCGTGCTCTCGCCGAAAATCCCAACCTGATCGGGCTTGAACCCCAGGTAGATGGCGGTCGTGTACACGAGCAGGGCACCGAAGCCATCTCCGATCACCCCGATCGTGACGTCGCTCCCGCTCCCTTGATCGCGAGTCGTCACGCGCCGATCCTAATACAGCTTCGAGGTCAACGTAGGTCTCAGTTCGTCGGCCCGGCAAAAGACCAGGCGAAGCGGGTCACGTCCTCCCGTGGCGCGAGCGCCCCGGGCCGGCTGCCGCGCCGGACGAACAGCACCGGGGCGACCGCAGCTCGCGCGATCTCCGACCGCGTCGGGCCGAGGCCCTCGCTGCGCCAGCGCTCCGAGAGGCCAATCGCGAGCAGTCCGGCCTCGGCCGCCCTCTCGAGGACGCCGATGCCCCCGGGCTCCGCGACCACCGGCTCGGCGAGGACGCCTGCGTACCGCTGGACCAGAAGGCCTGCATCGGCCAGCCGCCGCGTCACCTTCGCAGTCTCGTCGGTTTGTCCGGCAGCCCCGAGGAGCTGCAGCGGCGCGCCGGTCGCCGAAGCAAGCCACGCTCCCAACTCAAGCGCTGCCCAGTCGTGCTCCGAGCCACCGAACGGGACGACCACCGGCTTACCGGAGGCGCCGATCGCGACGTCCTCGTCCTCGCGAGCGACGAGCACTGCTACATCGCAGGGCGCTTCGTCGAGCAGCGCCCCAACATCGCCGCGTGGGATACCTTCTCCGAGCAGCGGACGGCGCCCGTCCAGGAGCACGAGGTCGACGCCCTCGCGAGTCGCGATCCGAGTCAGGTCCGCGCCGGGATCCGGCGAGATGAACGCGACTGAACGCGCGACGATGCCTTCGGCGATCAGCTCGTCGCGCGCCTTTGCGACCTCACTCGCCGCCTTGGCGAGCAGGCGGTTCTCGGACTGGAGCCCGCCGCGCACCCCTGCGGCGGCACCCCGCGGCGGGCGCACGAGCCGGCCGAGGATCAGCTCGCGGGGCGGCTCGGCCCGAGCCAGCGACGCTGCGAGCCCGCGCAGCTGGGCAAGAGCGGAGCCCGACTGCGGCGCGACCAGGATCGCCCGCTCCGGGACGACAAGCGCCGGGAACGCGGCCTGCGATTCGTCGCGCGCCTCTTCCAGCTCCTCCTCAACGGGTGCGCCGAGCTCGTTTCGCGGATCTAGCAGGCGTAGGAGCGGCCCCGCCATGAACGTGGTCACCAGCGCCATGATCACCAGGGCGGCGAACAGCGCCTCCGAGATCACGCCGGCCTCGAGCGCCAGATTGAGCACGATCAGCTCGGTCAGCCCGCGGGTGTTCATCAGGGTGCCGATCACGGCCGACTCCCGCCAGCCGAATCCGACGATCCGCGCCGCGACCATCGCGCCCACCAGCTTGCCCACGATCGCGACGGCGATCAGCGCCAGCGTCAGCAGCCACAGCTCGGGCCGGTCGAGCAGGCCGATGTCGGTCCGCAAGCCGGTGTAGGTGAAGAACAGGGGGAGGAGGAGCGTGACGACGAAGTCCTCGATGCGGCCCGTGACATCCTCGGTGAGTCCCGCGTGGCGGGGCATTACCATGCCCATGATGAACGCGCCGAAGATCAGGGCGATGCCGATCGTCTCGGTCGCGTAGGCGGAGAGCAGGACGCCCGCGAAGATCGCCGCGATCCAGCCCCCGGGGACGCGCCCGGCCTCGTCATAGGCGTCGGAGACGCGACCGATCAGCGGCCGGACGAGCGTGAACATCAGCACGCAGAAGGCAGCCGCGAGCAGTACCGTCTGCAACACGTCCGAGGCCGAGCCGGCGGTCGCGACGGCGAGCGCCAAGGCGATCAGGAACCAGGCGCTGACATCGTCGATCGCCGCTGCCGCCATCGCCAGTGCCCCCACCGGGCGCTTCAGCAATCGGCGCTCGACCAGAATCCGAGCGAGGACCGGGAACGCCGTGATCGACATCGCGACGCCCATGAACAGGGCGAAGGGGACAAAGTCGTCGTCGGGGCCGACGAGCGCGTAGGTGGGCACGGCCGCCGCCATGCCTAGCACCATCGGCAGCGCAACGCTCGCGTTCGAGATCGCGAGCGCCTGCGTGACGCGACCGCGGAGCTGGGCCGGATCAAGCTCGAGCCCGACCAGGAACATGTAGAAGATCAGGCCGAGGTTCGCGACCACCCCGATGATCGGGATGACGTCCTCCGGGAACAGAGCCGCTTGGACCTCGGGCGCGACCGCGCCGAAGATCGTCGGCCCGAGCGCGATCCCGGCGATGACCTCGCCCATTACCCGCGGCTGGTTCAGCCGGACGGTGACGGCGCCGGCCGCGCGCGCGGCGACCATCACGATCGCGACCGCGAGGAAGAACACAGCGAGAATACGGCCGAATTCGTGCCGCTCGGTCGCGGTCACCCGCTCCCGCACGACGGACCCCCCGGGTTCGAGGGCCAGTTCGATCTTCTGGCCCGCGGCGCTCCCGGTGACCGTGGCAGCCGTGCCCGACTCGCAGGTGACCTCGCCGGCCAGCTCCCCGTTCGCGTACTCGACTTCGCCCGCGGTGCGCTCGCCCGCGTGCAGCTCCAGCCGGCCGGCCTCGCCCTCGAGCTCGATCGTGCCGCCGAGGCACTTCGAGCGCGGCGTCAGGGCGTACTCGCCCCCCAGCTCGCCGGGAACGAGAGCGTCGCCCTCGCCGGGTGCGGGCGGATCCTCGGTGAAGCGGGCGTCGAACTCGCGGTCGCCGATCGTGCCCGAGATCGCGCGCTCGGCCGCCTCGGCGCGCAGCTCCTCGCTCTCCCCCTCCGGGCAGTGGATGTCACCGCTCAGCCCGCCTTCGTCGAGGTTGAGCTGCCCCGCGAGCGAGGCCTCGTCCGAACCGAGGTTGACGAAGCGCCCGGATTGCCTCAGATCGAACCCGGCTCCCAGACAGGCGTCCGGCTCGGCGAGCGCGTAGCCCCCGGCGATCTCCGTCTCGGGCTCGCGCTTCTCCCCCGCCGCGATGCTGAGCACCACGCCGGCGACGGTGAGGGCGGCGACGATCGCGTAGAACGCGACCAGGCGGCGGCGCGGCACGCTGATCTCGGAACCGGATGGGGCCATGACGGCGCGAGCCTATTCTGGATAGGATTAGCTTGCGTGGCGCCCGAGGGGACACCGATGCCGCCAGAAGCCCTGGCCCCGGCCGAGGTGATCGCCTATGTGCTGGCCGCGCTGGCGATCATCCTGATCGCTGCGCGGCTTGTCGGCGGGCTGTTCGTTTGGCTGAAGCAACCGCGGATTGTCGGCGAGATGATCGCCGGGATCCTGATCGGCCCGACGGTCCTCGGGGGGGCCCTGGCGAAGGGCGGGATCACCGCCATCGACCGCCCGCCCGTCGACGGCAGCGGCCTCGTCAACGACCTCTACCCGCTCCAGGCTTTCGCGTTCCTGAACCTGATCGGGCTGCTGACGCTCGTGTTCTTCATGTTCCTCGTGGGGCTAGAGGTTCAGCAGCGGCTTCTCAAGGGCCGCGGGCGGCAGATTCTGATCGTCTCGCTGGCCGTGATCGTGGTTCCGGTCGGACTCGGGTTCCTGATCGGCGGCATCCTCGACGAGCCCGGCAAGTGGAAAGCCGAGATGACACCGGCCGGGGTCTCCGTTTCGGCGACCACCCACGCCTTGTTCATCGGTGCCGGGCTCGCCGTGACCGCGTTCCCGGTGATGGCCAGGATCCTGCAGGAGAAACGGATGCTGGCGACGCCGATGGGGGCGATCGGCGTCGGCGCCGCGGCGCTGGTGACGCCCCTGATGTTCCTCGTCGTTGCCGGGGCGGCCGCGTCGGCAAAGGGCGAGGGGGTGCCGAGCACGATCGGCGTCAAGCTGTTGCTCGCGGTTGGCCTGGCGGCGTTTCTATTCGTTGTCGTCAGACCACTGCTCGCCGCGATCCTGAAACGGCGTTTCGATCCTGACAAGCCCCTCGACGGCGATTTGCTCGCGCTGCTCCTGATCGGCGCCCTGCTGACGGCATTCGCGGCGGACCGGATCGGCATCCACTCGCTGAACGGTGGCTTCCTGTTCGGCGCTTGCGTCCCGCAGATCGCCGGTCTCGGGCGGGCGGTGATCGATCGCATGCTCCAGTTCGTCGTCGTCTTCATGATCCCGGTCTTTCTTGCAGTCTCGGGCCTCCAGACAGACCTGACCCTGCTCGAGGGCAACATGATCGCGGGCATCGCGCTGTTCCTGGCGGCGATGGTCGTCGGCAAGTGGCTTGTCGGCGCGCTCGCCGGCCGGGCGGTCGGCCTGGCCTGGAACGAGGCGAGCGCGATCGGCGTGCTGATGAACTGCCGCGGCCTGATGATTCTGGTCGTCGCCCTGATCGGCCAGCAGGCCGGGGTGATTACGCCGCCGATGCAGATCGCGTTCGTGCTCGGGGCGATCCTCACCACGCTGATGACGGGGCCGCTCGTGGACGTCTTTCTGCCCCCCGCCACGACCGATGAGGAGCGCGAAAAGTCGCTCACCTCGGCGAGCGGCGAGCTGCCCGCGATGACCGGAGGGCCGCGGGTCCTGGTGGCCCCCGGCGAGCCGGCCGAGTCCGCCGCCGCCGTCGAGGCTGCCAAGGGTTACCTCGGACGCGAGGGCCCGGCTCCGCAGTTTCTGGTGGTGGGGCTGCCCCCGCTGGTCGAGAACGGCGACTATGTCGGCGCCGGTCCCGAGGAGCAGGAGAGCGCCGTCGGCCGCGCCCTCGAATGGCTCGAGCCCGCGGCGGCCGGTCTGCGCGCGGCGGGCGCCGACGCCGCCGCCGCGGCTTTCCAGAGCCCTGACCCAGTGGGTGACCTCGCCGCCCTCGCCAAGACCTGGGCGGCGACTGAGGCGATCGCGGGCGTCGACCGCGATGCCGAGGCGCTCACGGCGGCGGGCGTCGAGGTCACGCGGATCGACACGTAGCCGCAGCGCGGGGACACCGCGGGATCCGCCCCGCTATCCGCAAAGTAGTTTCTCAGCCGGCCGGCTCGTACGAGGCTGTCGCGCGCTGGCCGATCTCGAGCAACAGGTCGCGGTCCACGGCGGTTACCCCGTGCGTGGCGATCCGCACCCCGCCCACGCCCGGGAGCGTCACGAAATGCACGATGGTGGTCGTCTCGGGGCCGAAGTTCCGATCGGTGCGCACCGACTCGAGCCGAGCCGCGTCCCGCCCTCCCACCGTCAAAGAGTCCTGGAGTTCGATCGCCGTGGCGCCTTCGCTCTCCTGCCTGGCCCGGACCTCCACGGCCTGCTCGGCGGGCGAGAGCGTTGAGCCCAGGTGGCGGGTCACCTCCAGTCGCGTAGTCGGCGCACTCAGGCTGTCGAAGAAGGTCGAGCGGAGGATGCTCTGATCGCCGTTCAGCGGGTTGTCGTTCTCGTCCTGCGTCCAACCGTCGGGAATGTCCACCGTGAACGCGTTGGTTGTGGCCAGCTCGAACGCGAGCCCGCTCGAGCCTCCGCTATCGCCGGAATCGCCGCGATCGCCGCCACTACCGCTGGCATCGCCAGCGGTAGTGGCCTCGCGACCGGCCTCGTCACCTCCGCCGCCCAGCACCGCGAACGCTCCGACCGCGAGGGCGGCCGCCGCCACCAGCCCGCCGACAGCCAACCGGCCTCGCAGGGCCCGCGATGTTCCGGCCTGCGTATGGTCGGCGAGCGGGTCGGTCACGGCGTCGTGACCTCCGCCCGCCGGGGCCGTCGTCGTCCCGGCGGGGCCGGGGTCGGCGCGAACCGTATTGTCCGTCGGAGTTGTGCTCGCTCCGGGACTCGCCTCGGTCGCCGGCGCCCCCGCCGGCGCCGTGGGGGCCGCCTGCTCGCCGACCGAAGGCTGCGATGCCGGCGCGGCGGCACCGGCTGCGACCGCACGCTCGGGCTGCAGGATGGCAGTGCCCGCGCTGGCCGCAAGCGCGGCGCGGCCGAGGTCCCCGGCTGAGGGGAAGCGTTCGCGCGGGACCTTCGCGAGGCTGCGGGCGAGGACATCGTCGAGTCCGGGCGGGGCGCCGCCTGTGATCTCGGAGAGCCGCGGCGGCTCCTCGTTGGCGTGAGCGAAGAGCCTCGCCAACTCGCTCTCCTTGGGGAACGGCACCCGCCCCGTCAGGGCTTCGAACAGTACGCAGCCGAGCGCGTAGACATCGGCCCTGGCATCGACCCGCTTGCCTTCGATTTGCTCCGGGCAAGCGTAATCGACGGTGCCGACCCACTGGCCCGTTGCAGTCAGGGCGGAAACTCCCGCGACGTCCTTGGTCAGCCCGAAGTCGGTCAGGAACGCGTGCTCGCCGCCGCGGCGGTGCGAGATCAGGATGTTGGCGGGCTTCACGTCGCGGTGGACGAGCCCGTGCGCGTGCGCCTCGTCGAGAGCGCCCGCGATCTGGTCGATAATCCGGGCTGCCCGTAGCGGCTCGAGCGGGGCCTCGTCCGAGAGCAGCGAGCGCATGTCGATGCCGTCGACGTGGCGCATCACGAGGTAGAGGATCTCGCCATCCTCGCCTGCTTCGTAGATAGGGATCGCGTTAGGGTGCTCGATCGCGGCTGCCAGCCGCGATTCCCGCTTAAACCGCTCGCGGAAATCCTCGTTGCTCGCTAGCTCAGGCGCGATCACCTTGATCGCGACTTGGCGCCCCAACGCCGCCTGCTCGGCCCGGTAAACGACACCCATCCCGCCGCGCCCGATCTGGGCTTCGATCCTGTAGGTGCCGAGGGTCGAGCCAATTTCGATCGGTCCGGTCACGAACTCAGGTTACTCGCGGCGTCGCGACGATCGCCGGCACGCGTGCTCTCCCTCACCGCCGTCATCTCGATCGGATTGAACAGGAATGTGATCACGAACGGGTCGCGGTGGCGCCGACCAGTCGCGCGAACTCGCCGGTGCTTTGCGGCCGGTCGATCGCGTCTTTCGATAGCGCCTGCAGGATCGCGTCGCCGAGCCCGCGCGGTACATCGGGTCGGTGTTCGCACGGGTCTCCGGGCGGGTCCTGGAGGTGCGCCCAGAGGATTCGCATGCCCTGGCGGTCGGCGAACGGAGGATCGCCGTTCAGGCAGGCCCAAAGCACGCAGCCGAGCGCGTAGACATCAGTCGCAGGTGTCACGTCCTCGCCCCTGATCTGCTCGGGCGCCATGTAGTCCATCGAGCCGAGCGCCTGTCCCGGCCTTGTGAGAACGGTGCCGCGCGTGTCCTTCGCGAGGCCGAAGTCAGTGATGTAGGCGGTGCCGGCGTCGTCCAGGAGGATGTTCGCCGGCTTGATGTCACGGTGGATCAGTCCGGCGGCATGCAGGGAGTCAAGCCCCGATGCGACCTGGTCGCAGAGCAGGGTGACAAAGGCAACCTCGAGCTCGCGCTCGTGCTCGATCCGTTCAGCGAGGTTGCCGGCGCCCACGAAGCGCTGCGCCATAAAGGGGATGCCCTCATGCTCGCCGGTGCCCAGGACCGGCACTACGTTCGGATGGACGATGCTCTGCGCGATTCTTGCCTCGCGAGCGAACCGGCGGCGGAACGTCACGTCCTCGGCCAGGTCGGGCTTGACCAGCTTCACCGCTACCTTCCTGCCACCGGCGTCGGCGGCCTTGTAGACGCAGCCCATTCCGCCCTGGCCGAGTACCTCCTCCACCCGGTATCTGCCGACCGTGCCGCCGATCGGGACCATGTCGGTCGGGCTCGTGTCCATTGGACGCGAGACTACTCCAGCTTATGCGCCGTTCGGCCTTGCAGCCGATGTGGAAAGTGCCGCGCCGGCTAGCCAGTCAGACCCGAGGGAGCGAGGAACAACGACGGAAGAAGCTTTTCGCAGGCGGAGACGCTCCTCGCCTAGCGCCTTCGCTTAGGCGACAGGCGAGCCTTGGCGCGCGCGATCAGCGTGAGGAACTTCGTGGAGTGCGTCGGGGAGGGCCGAGGCAATAAGGCGTCGCGATCGAATTCAGAACCTGCAGGAAGTGCTCGAAGCGCGAACCTCCAAATCCGTCTTGGTCCTTAGGGATCTCCTTCGGTGAAATCCTCCTCGATCCGGTCGAGCCCGACATCGGCCGACCGTACTACCGCTCTAGACGTCTTGTCTCTCTTAGAGCCGCCCTCCGGCGACTGTTCGGAGGGCGGTGCGAATACCTAGGAAAAGTGGAGGCGGCCGGTACTGCCCCGGCGTCCGCGGACGTTGCCTCGATGCGTCTACGAGTGTTCCCATCGGAGTCAAATCTCGGCGGCCGGGTCAGTCAATCCGTGGGACACGTTGCCGGCGCCATACCTTCCTTAGATGTCCACTCGAATCAAAGGTCCTATCCGAGGAGCGAGCCTGCTTGTTGATACCGGTGATCCGGGCGCAGGCTCCCGGGCCGATACCTAACGGTCCTAGTTTTAGCTAGGCCGCGAGGGCGAACTCATGGTCCGCAATTATGGTTTTCCAGGGAGAGTTTTACGAGGCCAACCCTGGTTCCTCGACTCGCAACATCG
>Ga0136618_10000884_pt1 | contig 11075 bp, 13 predicted proteins | sample AntDrymUQ3302106_2_FD_104805 | JGI IMG/M metagenome (GOLD analysis project Ga0136618, IMG submission 104805) | Polar desert sand microbial communities from Dry Valleys, Antarctica - metaG UQ330 (21.06) | ecosystem: Environmental > Terrestrial > Soil > Desert | place: Antarctica: Dry Valley...
GAAACAGTTTCCAATATTCGCGATGAAAGCAGCCGTTCCGTCGCACTAGCACAGCTATCTGATGTTTACGAACAATTTGAATTCGATTTAACTGACGCTGAACGAGAAATTCTGCAAACGATGATTCGGAGAGTGGATTGGTAAATTCGGCGGGAATAATTTTGTTGCGATAAGATATATTTGCAAGAAAGGTAGCAACAAAATGAAAAGATTAGAAAAAAAACACCCGCTGGCGATTCGCTGGCTGCACTGGATAAACTTTCCGCTGCTGTTTTTGATGATTTGGAGCGGACTACTGATTTACTGGGCGAACGCCGTCTACGGCATTAAAATCGGCAGCTACGAATTGTTTCACTTTTTCCCAGCGTGGTTTTACGAAACACTCGGTATTCCGTTTCGACTTGCCGACGGTTTGCAACTGCATTTTTTCCTGATGTGGTTTTTCATTGTCAACGGCGTATTGTATGTTTTATACACCATCTTTTCGGGCGAATGGCGAGCCTTGTTGCCCGTTCCCGGTTCCTTCAAACGCGCCCTGCAAGTAACGCTTTACGATTTCAAATTAAGCAAATATCATCCGCCGCAGGGCAAGTATAATGACGCGCAGCGCATCGCCTACACGAGCGCGATTTTGATGGGCGTCGGCTCGACTTTGACGGGACTTGCGATTTATAAACCGACGCAACTTGCTTGGCTGACGACGATTTTCGGCGGTTACGAATGGGCGCGATGGGCGCATTTCTGGCTGACAATTCTTTTCGTTTTATTTTTTGTCGTTCACGTCGCGCAGGTTGTCAAAGCAGGCTGGAATAACTTTCGTTCGATGATTACCGGTTTTGAGATAACTACCGCGGATAAAGTAAAAATTGAGAAAGATTTGCCGGAAACGATGACGGCGGCGGAAAAAGGAGCGATATAAATATGAGCGACGAAAAAAAATCCGCTGCGAGGATTGATCAAATGCCGGAAAAAGACGCGGAAATTTTAATCGAGAAAGTGCGCGAAATCGAAGCGGCGAAACGCGAGAAAGAAGCGTTGGAAGCGAAGAATCTCGAAGCGAGAAAACTCGAAAAGGAAAACACTTCAAAAATTCTGGGCGAAAAGATGGAATACACGCCTGTGATGAGCGACGACGAAGCTAAAAAAAATATGGCGCGACGTTCGCGGCGCAGTTTTCTAATCGGCGGCGCGTCAGCCGTTGCTGGTATTTTGGGCTACCGATGGCTTCGGCAGCCGGAACAAAACTGGATTTATAACCGCGCTTTCGAGTTTAACGAATCGGTCAGCCAGCTTTATTACAGCCCGGCGCGGCTCGCGCCCGAATTCGCCCGCGAACGAGTCGGAAACTTGCGCGTCAACGGCGGTGAAGGAATGAGCGAAGGTTTCGATCCAAACACTTGGCGATTACAAGTGGTCGGCTTGGCGAATCCCGAAGGTTTTCCGCAATACACCGACAACATCGCTTATGAGACGGCGATGGATAACAACAGCGAAATGCAGATGACCAACCAACTTCACGAAAATCAAGATGCGAAAGTCGCGCCGAATGCACCGATGCCGCCGCCCGCGATGATGGATCGCGCCGCCGCCTCGCAAATGCCGATGCCCGGTTTGCTGCTCACTTTAGACGACATCAAATCGCTGCCGCGCATCGAGATGACGACGGAACTCAAATGTATCGAAGGCTGGAGCACGATTGTCAATTGGGCGGGCGCGAGATTTTCCGATTTCATCGCTCAATTCTTACCCGCGACGCGAAACGGCAGTCAACCTGATTTAAGGCGCGCCGACGATTTTGTGCAGTATGTTTCGATGGTTACGCCCGACGGTGGTTACTACGTCGGAATGGATATGCCGAGCATTCTGCATCCGCAAACGCTGCTCGCTTACGAAATGAACGGCGCGCCACTAACTTTGCCACATGGAGCACCGCTTCGTCTTGTAACGCCGACCAAATACGGCATCAAACAAATCAAACGCATCGGGCGCATCAGTTTTACTGACGAGCGACCAGCGGATTATTGGGGCGAGCGCGGCTACGACTGGTATTCAGGACATTAGGATTTTGGATTTTAGATTTCGGATTGGTCAGAATTACCAGACATCATTTGTCAATAAATCTTCATAAACATCACGTTTTCTAATTAATTCGACAGTGCCGTTTTCTCTAATCAAAACTACTGCCGGCAAAAATCTTCCGTTGTATTGAAACATCTGCGCAATAGAATACGCGCCGCAGTTAAGAAGCGCTAAAATTTCGTTCGGCTGAACGTTTTCCGGCAAAAGACGATATGCGGGAAGTCTGCTTCCGCGTTTGCTTTCAATATCAAAATAAACGTCGCCGCCGTCACACAACGGTCCGGCAAGTTTGTATGGGTAATCGTGCGCGTCGCCGGCGCGTTGGGCGGAAATTAGATGGTAATACCATTTATAAGTTTCCATCGAGAGCAGAATATTGAAACCGGCATCGGTCAGAAGCCAGATAACTCTATCAATATTCGGATTTGCAAAACTGACTTTCATTGAAGTAATACCGAATGAAGTACCCTTTTCCTCAAAATTTTCTTTTGTATTCCTGGAATTTATTTTGTCCTGGATTATAGAATTTATTTCATCAACCGGACGCTCTTTCTTGTTTCTCACAGTCGTCAGACAAATTCCGGCATCGGAAATTATGCTTCTGCCCGGTTCTAAAAGCAGTGTAATGTTTTCCAAAAGATGCGCGGCGTTTGAAGCGTCGGCTGATTCTTTAACGATTTTCCAGGCGTTCTCGATTGCGTCTGCCGGTTCATAATCAGCCGCCAACATTTCGCGCTCGGCGGCGGAGAAAATAAACTTTTCGTGCGACGCGTCGCGCAGATAATTAACGGGAAAACCGCCGCCGAGATTGATGTGCGAAAGTTTGATTCCGGTTTCTTGGTAAATCTGCACGAGATTTTCAAACAGCGTCCGAAACGCTTCAACATACGGCGCGGCTTCCGGATTTTGCGAACCGATATGAAGATGAATGCCGCACAGATTTAACGATTCGGAATTTTTGTATTGATGAAAAGCCCGTAACGCTTCGTCCGGCATCATTCCGAATTTGGAAGTCATCAGCGCGGTCTGCAAACCCGAATGTGTATTCGTTTCGATGTCGGGAACAAGCCGCAAAGAAACATTCGCGCATTTTTTCAATCGCCGCGCCGTCGTTTCAATCAGCGACAATTCGTAAAGTGAATCAACCTGGATCGCATAAATCTCGGCGTTAATCGCATTCTCGATTTCCCAAACTTCTTTGCTCGTGCCGTTGAAAATAATTTGTTCGGCTCTGAAACCAATTCTCAGAGCCTTCCATAACTCGCCGCCGGAATTTACCTCCAAATCACAATTTGCATCTTTAACAGTTCGCAGAATCGCCATATTCGAGTTTGCCTTCGCCGCGTAGCAAATTTTCAACGGGCAATCAATCTTACCTTCAGCGCGTTTGATGCGTTCGATGTTGCGGCGAATTCTGGCTTCGGAAAAAACAAAAAGCGGTGTATCAAATTCATTGGCTAAATCAATAGCCGACACGCCGTTGATGTAAAGTTGATTGTTTTCGAGTTCGAGAAAATTTTCGATTGTCCAGGACGGATTCATAAAAATTATTAAACCGCAAGTGAGCCAAAAGACGCAAAGTTACACGGCAAAAAGTGGAATTTGTAAGCCACGAAAAAAGAGTCGAGGGAAATGGCTAACTAAAAAAATCAATTTTGATAGCCGATAAATTTGATTTAATGAATTCAAGCGTTTAGAGTTCAATTTTAAGTTTTGTCGTTTTAGACAACACAAAGCTCGTGTTTAGATTCTAAATTTTGACAATCAATAAACAGCAAACAAGGAAGAAAATTAATTTATGCCGCAGGGAAAAAAGAAATTAAGCAAAAACGCGAAGACAGCCGCAAAACTTTTAAAAGATTCAAAATTACTAGCCGATTCAAAATTATTGAATGACAAAAAATTGCCGCAAAATATAAAATTGGCAAATTTTCCAGCTAAAACTAACGCGCCGAACAAAATGAGACCGGAAAAGAAACGCGGGTAAAGAAATAACCTTTTTTAAAGCTTTCTAAATTATTTGTGTATCATCGTTTTTAAGGTTTTCCAACTTGCAAGCCTGTTCCACGAGAATAGCCTCCGCCTAATGAAATCGGCAGTTTCCCATTAAAATTAATCTCGCCGACGAGTGCGCGTGCTGTCGCGCGTTGCAAACTCGGCATATCGCCGTAAGCGACGATGTAAGTTTTCATTTCAGGGAAATTATTCAGCAGATACGGATTGCCGAAACTGACGTTGATAATTTTTTTATCGCTTTGCAGAAGTTCGCGTAAAACCTTCGCGCCCGCTTCTGGAATACCGACCGAATTTTTCGCTCCCGACCGCACGCGCCCGAAAAGTCCTGCCAAAACGATATCGGCTTCGCCGGCTTTTCTGCGCGCCGCGTTCATTTCTTCCTCGGTCGAGCGTTCGTCCAAAATCACCGCTTCAAAATTGATGCCCGCCGCCCGCAGAGTTCTTTGAAAAGTGTTGGAGACAAAGTTGCGGTCTTCTCCGTTTGTCACGCCTAAAATGAAAACCTTTTTATCTTTTTTGAGCGGCAAAACATCTGATTCGCTTTTCACCAAAGTTATCGCATTTTCGGCAATTTCGTTTGCAAGTTGGCGCGTTTCGTCGGAAGAAACAATTTTATCAATCTGGTTGAGCGGCGTGATTTTTTGTTCGGTCAAACCGAGCTGATATTTCCACGCGAGAATTTTGCGGACCGAATGATTCAGACGTTTTTCACTGATTCTGCCCGACGCAACCGCCTCTTTCAAACCTTTAATAGACGAATCGGCACTCGCCGGTTTGAGCAAGACATCCGCGCCGGCGAGAACGGCACGCACCGCCGCTTCGTCCTGATTAAAGTAAAGCGTCAGGCCGCTCATATCCATCGCGTCGGTAACGACCAAACCGTCGAAATTCATATCTTTGATAAGTATCTCGGATACAACGTTAGGCGAAAGCGTCGCGGGCATTGTCGTGCCTTCGGTGACGACTTCAGATTCGGTGTAGCTGGCTTTAATGGATTTTTTGAGCGGCTCGACTTTCGTCGCATCAATCTGCGGCACGCTGATATGTGAAATCATCACCGAACCAATGCCAGCGTCTATCACCGATTTAAATGGTGCAAGCTCAATTTGGTCGAAACGACTTCTCGGAAAATTGATAATCGGCAAACCGCGATGCGAATCAACCGCCGTGTCGCCGTGTCCGGGAAAATGTTTTGCCGTCGCTATTACGTTTCCGCTCTGCAAACCTTGCGTGAACGCGACGGCAAAGCGCGAAACATCCGCCGGATTTTCGCCGTATGAACGCACATTGATAACCGGGTTATCGGCGTTGTTGTTGACATCAACCGTCGGCGCAAAAGCCCACTGCACGCCTAGCGCTCTGGCTTCACGCGCCGCAATGACGCCTTCGCGTCTGGCAAAATCGGGATTGCCCGTCGCGGCAATTGCCATATTCCAGGGAAAATTCAGCGTGTCTTCAAAACGCATCGCCACGCCGGTTTCAAAATCCGATGAAATGAGCAGAGGCGTTTCCGCAAGTTCCTGCATCCGGTTCATTAAGTGAACCGTTTCATAAACGCTGCCGACGAAAACGATAATGCCGCCGACTTTGTTTTCGACAACCTGCCGTTTTATTTCCTTAAATTCCGGGCTGTCCTGATTTTGATAACGGGCGTTGATGCCGACGTGAATCAATTGACCGATTTTTTCGTCAACCGACATTTTTTTCATCTGCTTATCAGCCCATTTATAAGCCTTTTCCGACGGTCGGAATTTTACGTTTTGTGCAAAAACGGATGAAGGCACGCACAAACTAAGAAGACAAAATAAAGTAAGAAAGACGGTTAGTTTTTTCATTGATTTTCTGTTTGCGGCTATAAGCGTTACAAACGTGTAATGACAGAATACATAAAACTTTCTGATAAAAAAAGCCGACAGAGAGTTGCCGGGAAAATCTAGATTTTCCATTTGTCTTAATTTGAGCGATACAATTTAATTGTCTGAGATTATTGTGTTTTGAACGAACAAACTCGCTAGCCACGCAACTAAAAGCGTCGTTATACTACCGATTAAAACATACCAAGTCCAAGCGATGTTAGTTCCGAATTTGATATACAGCATCAACAAAATACTCGCCGCCATTCCGGTTAAAGCCGCTGTTTCGTTTGCTCGTTTAATAAAAGTTCCGACGAGAAAAACGCCTAAAACCGGTCCATTAAAAAGCGAGGCAATTGAAAGCGCCTGGTCGAGCGCGGAGCGATTTTGTTTCATCACAATTAAAGCGACCGCAATCTGCACAACACCGATTATCAAAGTCAGCCAGCCGGAAATTTTCAGAAGATGTTTGTCGGATTTGTTTCGCGCAAACGGCTTGTATAAATCGTTGACGAAAGTTGCCGCGATTGAATTTAAAGACGAAGAAAGCGCCGCCGCAAAAATCGCCGCAACGACCAAACCGCTTAAACCGGTCGGCATAAATTTCGTGATGAAATCGGGGAAAACTTTGTCGCCGCCCGCAAACGGAAACGTCGCCGGAACGCCTGAATTTAAAACTCCGGCGTTTGTATATTCAGCCGCGTTAAACGGCGCGTAAAAGGCAAACAACAACACTCCGATAAAAAGAAATCCGATAAATTGTCCGAGAACGACTGCGCCGGAGGAGAGCAGCGCCAGGGACGCGCGGCTCGCCCGCCTCGTGCAGAGATAACGCTGGACGAGATACTGGTCTGTCCCGTGTGTGGACATAGTTAAAAAACAGCCGCCGACTAATCCAGCCCAGAATGTGTAGGTTTTCGTAAAATCAAGCGTGAAATCAAATAAATCAAATTTGTCGAATTGCCGTCCGATTTCCAAAACTTGCGGCATTCCGCCGTCAATTTGATTAAGAAGAACAATCGCGGCTGCAATCGCGCCGCCGATGTAAATTGCCAACTGCACGACTTCAACCCAGATTACCGCTTCCATTCCGCCGTAGAATGTAAAAATAATCATTACCGCGCCGAGCAAAACTATCGAGCCGACCGTAACGTAATCGGCGTTCGCGTTCGGCTGAAACGCAACGTAAACGGCAGCTAAAACAATCGCGGTCAAAAGCAGCCGAATGCCGTCGGCGATGTTCCGCATCACGACGAACAAGGCGGACGCGAGCATCTTGACCTTGTTCCCGAATCTTTCGCCGAGCAGTTGGTAAACCGTCTGCAATTCGCCCTTGAAATAAAGCGGAATGAACAGCAGGGAAATCACAATTCGCCCCAACATATAACCGAAGACGAGTTGGAGAAATTGAAAATTACCATTTTTGGCAAACGCGATTCCGGGAACGGAAACAAACGTAATCGTGGAAGTTTCCGTCGCCACAATCGAAGCGGCAATCGCCCACCACGGCACGTTTCGATCGCCGACAAAATAATCTTCGGTCGTTTCCTGTTTCGGCGCGAACCACAAGCCGAAAAGCGTTACGCCGATTAAATAACCGAAGATGATGATTAAATCTAAAGTCTGCATTTTATTCGATTCAGATACTCGTGTTTGATGAAAAAACGCTTGCAGATTATCATAAATCGCCGCAAATCAACATTGCGTTATTTGTAAAACCAAAGTTAAAATTGAGCCGCAAGGAGTTTTTTATGAATGAACAAACGCTAATCCAAGAAATCCGCACGCTGCCTGAAAGTTTGAAATTAGAAGTTTTGCACTTCGTTCAATTTCTAAAGCAAAAACAAAGCGTTCAAATCGAACCCGCGCCGCCGCGCCGCAAACGTCAAGCGGGAAGCGCAAAGGGCGAGATTTTTATGGCAGACGACTTTGACGCGCCGCTTGAAGATTTTGCGGAGTATAAATGATGAAATATCTAATAGACACACAGTTTCTGCCTGTTTGGTGATTTGAGTTTTCGTAACAGATGTTTCAACTGCAAAATTATTTGCTCGGACGATAAACACGAATCAGTTGACCGTTCAAATTTTTAAATTTAGAAATTCTCTCTGAAATTCTCCGCGCTTGTCCGATTCGGTCTGCATCTTCGGTGCAAATGATTATTCCCGCGTGATTTGGATTTTGTTCGTTCAATCGTTTGAAATCTTTTCGATTGAGCGTTAGAACCGCTCTTTCGAGTTCGGTTGCGCGTGCTAAAACATCATTGTCGGAAATTGCTTGGTTGGCGCGATCATCTCCGAGAGCCGTTAAAACATTGTGTCCAAGACGACGCAATTCGATAACCGTCCGAAAAGGAACATTTTCATCGGCGTAAATTTTCATCAATCCGCTTCATTCTCGATTATCTCGCGTTCAATTTCTTCGCGGTGCGAGCGCACATATGCCCAAGCGTTCGCCAAATCCTGCGCCGTCAAAGTCGGATAATCTTGTAACAACTCGCTTTCGGTTACGCCTTGCCGCCGGGCGTTTTCCAGAATCCAAATGGGAATTCTGGTTCGCACAATACAAGCCGCGCCGCCGCAAACGTCGGGACGCGATTCGATGCCTGCAAAATCATCGCCCAAATCTTTCATCAGCCATTGCAGAAGTTGAGCCTTCTCGCCGCGTGAAAGTTCGGATATTTCTTTTTCGGAAGTTACCATAACGACTTTTTGATTCTACACTTTATTTTATTTTCACGAAATAATTTTCGGTCAGTTCCTGTTTCGGCGCGAGCCACAAGCGAAAGCGTCGCGGCGGCAATCCAATCTTGTTTTAGCAGAAATTCTTTAAGGTTTTCGATTTTACAAATTTCCGCAAAAACTTCCGTTGGAATGACAATTTTATTGACAATTCGGCGAAGTAAATCTATCTCGCTTATCTGCAAAAGATTAGAAATCGGTGAAGTGTCGCTGACAACAATCATCGGCTACAATTTTATTCCGAGATTTTTAATATCCTGCAAAATATCTTCCTCTTTAATGTGAATATAAACATTTCGTTCGAATAATTCTTTTTGAAAAGATATTTGGTCTAAACCTGTCAGACGCTTTGCCTGTCCGAGCGTTAACCGGTCTTTTTCATACAAATAAACGGCGATTTCAATTGCCAATTCCTGCGGGATCATCTTGACGCTTTGCAGAAATTCTCCTGGAACTACAAAATCCGTTGCTGTATTCATAATTCAATTTTAATCCTAAAATCTGGCAGATTCAATAATAACCACAAGCCTAAAAGCATTACGCCGATTAGATGATCGAAGATGATTAAATCTAAATTTTGCATTTATCGAATCGCTTTTTCTATCACAAAATTATTTTCAGCCAGGATATTTCGTGCGGTTTCAAAATCTAAATCGGCTTTATTCATCACGATCGCCACGCGCAAATCGTCGTTTGCTTCATTCAATAAATTTTGCGCCGCCGCTTCGCCCAAATCTGTTTCCGCCATCAAAATTCTTAACGACCTTTCTTTTAATTTTACGTTCGACGATTTGACGTTCGTCATCCGATTGCCTTTGACATAGCCGAGACGAATCATCGCGGCGGTGGAAATCATATTGAGAATCATTTTCTGCGCTGTTCCCGCTTTCATCCGCGACGAACCGGCGATGACTTCCGCGCCGACGACTGGAACAATCGCTATATTAACTACTTTCGTAATTGCCGAATCGGGAACGCAAGTTATGCAAGCCGTAAAACAACCCAAATTTTTTGCATATTCAACCGCGCCAATCGTATACGGCGTTCTGCCCGAAGCGGCAATGCCGACGAGCGCATCTTTGGCATTCAAACCGCGTTTTTTCAAATCCTCCGCGCCCGCTTCTTTATCGTCTTCCGAACTTTCAGTTGCTTTATAAAGCGCGTCGTATCCGCCCGCGATAACTCCTTGAATTAAATCGTAAGAGACGCCAAACGTCGGCGGAATCTCAGAAGCGTCCAATACGCCGAGCCGTCCGCTCGTGCCTGTTCCGACGTAAAAAAGTCGTCCGCCGTTCTGCAATCGTTCGACGATTTTATCAATTGTTTCGGCAATTTCCGGCAAAACTTTTTCGACGGCGAATGCAACGGTTTTGTCTTCGTCATTGATAAGGCGAATCGCATTGAGCGTCGGCAGTTTGTCAATCTCGGCGGTGCGCGGATTTTCCTGTTCGGTAATCGGAATGGTCATTGCTTTCGCGTTAGTTTGCCTTCAGATTTTTAAAAGGTCAAGAAGAGCGTTGAAGCCGTTTGAAGTTAAAAGGATTATATCCGTAAATTAGAAAGGCTTGGATAAAATAAAATTGAAAATTCTATTTGAAAATTTTGCGAGTTTTGAGAGATGTAAATTTTGAAAGAGAATAAATTTTTTTACGGGTGATGAAAAAATATAAATCAGAGATTATCGAAAATAAGAGGTGACAGATTGTTTCAGGTTTAATTAAGAAATATTTGCCTACGAAACACAAAACAAACGAAATAAAGAAAATCTAATTAAAATTTTGTTTGAAATGTTTTATTTTTAATGTTTTTCGTGTGTTTCGTAGGCAATATTTTCTTAAACTCCTTATTTCCGATAATCTCTAATAAGTCTTTTATTAAGGGCAAAAGTTTAATTTACATATTCAAAGCCTTAAACATCACTTGTTGGCCTGAAATGCTTTCCAACAGACAAAATCCGGCAACTCTACCAATCGAGAGAAATTCATTTGATGAAAAAGGTTTCGGCGCGTCCTCTTCACGCATTAAATAGAAATATCCGGTCAAATCATCAACGGCGGCAATTCCGCAATCATAAACAGTGTTTTTGCGTTCGCAGATAACGAACGGCTGACCCGGCTGAAAATCTTGTTTGACCACGCAGACAATCGCGTCGCCGGCAACGCCGAACTGTTTTAGTCTGTGCGAAGGAGCAATAAATGTAATAATTTCGTCATTGTCCGACAAATCGAAATTCTCAAATACAATTTCCGAACGCGATAAATCAATTGGAGTAATTTTCCGCGCTTCCTGCTCCCGGGTCGTTTTCGTTCTATTCTTCGCGGCGGTTTCTGTTTTCTTTGAAATTATCTTTGAATCACGCCGCATCCGATTATTTAATCCGAACTCC
>Ga0136618_10000886_pt1 | contig 11070 bp, 11 predicted proteins | sample AntDrymUQ3302106_2_FD_104805 | JGI IMG/M metagenome (GOLD analysis project Ga0136618, IMG submission 104805) | Polar desert sand microbial communities from Dry Valleys, Antarctica - metaG UQ330 (21.06) | ecosystem: Environmental > Terrestrial > Soil > Desert | place: Antarctica: Dry Valley...
GACGACGAGGTGGCGGACATCCGCACCGAGTGGGAGGACCGCTACGGCCCGGTGCCACCGCCGGCCGACGCCCTGCTGGCGGTGGCCCGCCTGCGGGCCGAGGCGTCGCGCACCGGCCTGCGCGAGGTCACCGTGGTGAAGCCGAGCAGCTTCGGCGGCGCCCCGTCCACCGCCCGCCTGTCGCCGCTCCCCCTCAAGACCAGCCAGCAGATCCGCCTGAAGCGCCTGCACCCGACGGCGATCTACAAGGAGCCCGACCAGCTCCTCATCGTCAAGGTCCCTCACAAGCAGCCCCCCGCCGACTGGCTGGTCGAGCTCCTCCGCAACCTGGACCCGGCCTAGGGCCCGGATCGGAAGCGCAGGCGAGTTTGCGGGAACGACGAGAGGGGCATGGTGTGCAGACCGCAGCCGACCAGTCCACCCGGGTCGCGCCTCAGGCGATGTCCTCGAGGGCGGGGTCGACCAGGTCGGCGAGGTACCCCGCAAAGCCGTGCGGAGCTCGACCCCGGAGGCGTCCGCTGGTGGTCACCAGCAGGTCGTCAACGCCGAGCACTCGGGCACCGCAGCGGCGGAGGCGGCGCCACAGCTCGTGGTCCTCGGCCTCCGGGCCCGTCCCGCAACCGCCCACCTGCACCCAGCGCGACCCGATGAGGCCGAGGTTGGCGCCGTGCACGTGCTGGTGACCGGCGCCCGTGCCGCCGGCCGCGATCGACTCGGCGTAGCGGGCCGGCAGACCGATCGGTCCCCCGTCCCAGTCGACCCGTACCAGCCCGGCCACGCCGTCAGCGTCAGTTCGCGCCCAGCGGAGATGCTGGCGCAGCCAGGTGGGGTCGACCACGGTGTCGGCGTCGGTGGTGGCCAGCCAGGTCGACTCGGGGGGATGGCCCAGGAGGTGGAGGGCGGCGTCGAGCGCGGCCGATCGGGCGGCGCCGACGCTCCGGTGCCCCGTGACGACCACCCGGTCGCGTGGGCCGCCCACCTCGGCCAGCACGGCATCCGCGATGGCGACGGTGAGGTCGTCGCAGGCGTCGGCGGCCACCACGACGACGACGGGGACGTCGAGCCCCTCGGCCGCCGCCCGCACCGAGCGCAGACAGGCTTCGATCCGCACCGCCTCGTCCCGGGCGGGGATGCCGACGGCCAGGCCGGTGACAGCCCTGCTCACGATGTGGCCAGGTGGAACACGTCGAGCACGAACTCGGGATCGACGATCTGGGTGCCCGCCAGCCAGCCAGGCGCGGCTCGGAGCCGGTCGTGCACCTCGTCGCCGTTCCAGGCGTGCGCATCCACCTCCGGTCGATAGTGCACCGCCACCAGGTGGCCACCCGGCGTCAGCGAACGGCGGCCGCGGTCGAGGGTCTCGGCGATGCCCGCCCGATCGAGGTAGTAGAGGATCTCGGAGAGGACGATCAGGTCGAAGGTCCCCGTCGGCCAGTCGTCGGGAAGGGTCCCGAGGCGGACCTCGACCTGCGGCAGGTCCTCGCACCGGGCGGCGGTGGCCTGCACGCCGCGAGGGTGTCGTTCCATGGCGAGGTGGCCGGCGGATCGGCTGGCCAGGAGCCGGGTGAGGACGCCGGCGCCGCATCCGGGCTCGAAGCTGCGTTCGTAGCGGGCGCGCGGCAGGGCGGCCACCGTCAGCCCGTACTTGCGCTGCTCGTACCAGCGCCCGGCGTGGTCCCAGGGGTCATCGCCGGTCGCCCACGTCTCCTCGAAGTAGGCGTCACCGGTGGGGGAGCGGTCGGTCACCGCCACAGCACCGCCTCGTGGCCGTCGAGCAGGGTGGCCAGCTCGTGGGGGTGCACGACCGGCCCGTCGAGCGGATCGGGACCGAGGGGGGCGAGCTGCGAGGCGAAGCAGGCCACCGCCCGGGCCTTGCGCGCCGCCAGGTCCGGGTCGAGCACGAGGTGCGAACGCCGGCCCGGTCCCGGGTCGACGGTGCCGGCGACCTTGGCCCAGATCGGGACCTCCCACAGGGTGGCACCGGTCCGGCGCGCCGCGTCGTGGGCGGCTCGCCCGGCCGCCTCGTGGTCGGCGTGACGGTCGCGCCGCCACGGGGCGACGAGGGTGACGCCGACCGCCGCCCGGTCGGCGAGGGCGTCGGCCAGCTCCCGCTCGCGTCCGGCGACGTACCCGTCGGCGATCCCGAGGCGCTCGATGGACGGGTGCAGGTCGAGCACGGCCAAGGCCTCGAGGCGCTCCACGGCCCGTCGCTCCCGCAGCTCGTCGGGGCTCGCGCAGCGCGACCGGGCGTGGGACATCTCACCATCGGTGACGGCCACGAGGCGGATGGGCACCCCGGCCGCCGCGCACCACGTCATCAGGCCAGCGGCGGCGATCACCTCGTCGTCGGGGTGCGGGGCCACCACCAACAGCTGGTCGCCGAGCGGCGGCACCCCGTCGGTCCAACGGCAGGCCACGGCGGTGGTCACCAGGCGATCTCGAGACGGCCTCCGCCGACCTGCCGACCGAGGGAGGCCTCGGCCCGGAGGCGGTGGTGCTGGCTGAGGTAGACGAACAGGTCGGCGACGCGCCCGCTGTGGACCGGGTCCTGGCAGAGCCCGGCCGCCCCGAGCGCCGCCACGGTCCGATCGAGCACGGTGCGAGCGGCGCGCTCCACCACGAGCCGCACCTCGGCGGCGAGGCGCACCGAGAGGTCGAGGTCGTGGGGGCGGGCGTCGATGGCGGCGGCCGCCGCCCGCAGGGCGTGGCCGGCCGCGGCCAGGTCGGCCACCGATCGCCCGATGGCGGCGGCCACGTCGTCGGCTCCGCCGGCGGCCGCGGCACGCGTGAGCCCGTCCGCCACCCCGAGGGCACCACCCCACCAGCACGCCGCCACCCCGCACCCCCCGTGGCCGAACCCGGGCCGGTCGACGTAGGCCCCGGGCTCGCCGAGGGCGGCGTCGGCCGGCAGGTCGACACCGTCGAAGGTGAGCCGGTCGCTCACCGTGGCCGCCATCCCCATCGGCAGCCACGAACCGGCCTCGGAGCTGGCCACCTGCGGATCGAGGGCGAACAGGCGCACGCCGTCCTCGGCGGTGGCCGTCACGAGGGCGCCGTCGAGGCTCCGCGACCCGGAGCACCACCGCTTGGTGCCGTGGAGGCGCCATCCGCCAGACGCAGGGCTGGCGCGCAGCGCCGCCGGCTCCGCGGCCCAGACCCCGAGGAGCTGGCCCGGCACCAGCAGATCGGGGCGACCGAGCTCTTGCACGATGGCCTGGGCATCGACGTGCCCCTCGGCGATCCGGGTGACCGACAGGTCCTCCCGGCCGAGGTCGGCCAGGGCCAGCCAGCGCTGGCGGGTGCCGCCCGAGCCGGGGCGGGGCAGCGCGTCGAGCACCTCGAGGCGGTCCCGGACCCGGGCGCAGGGCTCCGGGTGGGAGGTGGTGGTGGCCAAGGGGGTGCTGATGCCTCGGGGTTCCTCGCCACGGCAGTCTCCATACCTCGTCGGCGGGTCAAACAGAGCTTCTCGAACTTTCTTCGGTTTCTCCGTCAGCCCTAGTCTTCGCCCTCGTGCACGGACGCTGCCTCCCTCTTGCTGCGCTGGCGCTGATGGTGGCGACGAGCGCCGCCTGCGCCGACGACGTCGCCCCCGCCGCCCGCATCGGCGACCGCACCATCACCACCGACGAGCTGCTCGACGAGGTGGCGGAGTGGGCCGACAACGACCAGACGCAGCGGGCCCAGGAGCTGGGCGCGGTGACGACCCCGGCCGGCTACGCCATCGACCCGGTCATCTCCATCCTCCAGGACCGCATCACCTTCGAGATCGCCGGTCAGGCCTTCGACGAGCTGGGCCTGGCCCTCGACGACGGCCTCCTCGCTCAGGCGTCCACCTTCTTCTTCGGCGAGGGTCCGCAGGCGGAGGCGGCCCGGGCCGGCTTCAGCGAGGGGTACGCCGACCGCTATGTGGAGGGGCTGGCCCGGGGCATCGCCGTGCAGACCGAGCTCGGCGAAGAGGACTTCGCCCAGATGATCCTCGAGGGCGGCCGGGACGTCGAGGTCAGCTCCCGCTACGGCGAGTGGGACGCGTCCCGCCTGACGATCGTCGCGCCGGCCGGGCCCCGGGCGGCGCCAGGATCCGACGCCTTCGTCGAGCTCTGATCCGCCCATGACGCGACGGCCCGGCGTCATCGTCGCCGGGCTCGGCCCGGCCGGCGCCGACCTGCTCACCACCGGCACCGTGGCCGCCATCGAGGCCGTGTCGCACCGTTTCCTGCGCACCCGACGTCATCCCGCCGCGCCCGCGGTGGCGGGGGCGATCGACTTCGACGGCGTCTATGAGGCGGAAGGGTCCTTCGAGGACGTGTACGCCACCATCGTCGAGGCGGTGGTGGCCGGCGCGGTCGAGCACGGGACGGTGCTCTACGCCGTGCCCGGCTCGCCGGCGGTGGCCGAGCGCACCGTCGAGCTCCTGGTCGCCGACCCGCGCGTCGATGTCGAGGTGCTGCCGGCGCTCTCCTTCCTCGACCTGGCCTGGGCCCGCCTGGGCGTCGACCCGGTGGCCCTGGGCGCCCGCCTCGTGGACGGCCGGCGCTTCGAGACCGAAGCCGCCGGGGAGCGGGGACCGCTCCTGGTCGGCCAGTGCGACCAACCTCACGTGCTGTCGGCCATCAAGCTGGCGCTCGACGACGGCCCCGAGGTGGTGGTCCTCCAGCGCCTCGGTCTGCCCGACGAGTCCGTGCGCACGGTGCGCTGGAGCGACCTCGACCGCGACGTCGTGCCCGACCACCTCACCTCGCTCTGGATCCCGGTGCTGTCCGAGCCGGTGGCCGGGGAGCTGGTCCGCTTCGTCGAGCTCGTGCGCACCTTGCGGGCCGAGTGCCCCTGGGACCGCGAGCAGACCCACGCCAGCCTCACCCGCCACCTCCTCGAGGAGACCTACGAGGTCCTCGATGCCATCGACCGCGTCGACGTAGCCACCGGCACCGGCTTCACCGATCTGGAGGAGGAGCTCGGCGACCTCCTGTTCCAGGTGGTGTTCCACTCGGTGTTGGCCGCCGAGGAGGGACAGTTCACCCTGGCTGACGTCGCCCGTGGCATCCACGACAAGCTGCACGCCCGCCACCCCCACGTCTTCCAACCGGGGGCGCCTGCCACCGACGTGGCCCAGCTCACCGTCGACTGGGAGCGCCGGAAGGTGGTGGAGAAGGGGCGGACCAGCGTCATGGACGGCATCCCATCGGCCCTGCCCGCCCTGGCCTACGCCGCCAAGATCCAGAAGAAGGCCGCCGCCCAGGGCGTCGACTGGCACACCCTGGTGGACGATGAACCGGGAACGTTGGCCGTGCGACTCCTCGAGCTGGTGGACGAGGCCCGCACCTCCGACTCCGACGCGGAGACCGAGGTGCGGGCCATCGCCCAGCGCCTGCGCCAGGCCTTCATGGCGCAGGAGGCTCGCTGAGATGCGGTTGGAACCACCTGGCCAGCGGGTAACCGCGGCGCATGGACGCTGAGGTGCGCAAGGTGCAGGACCGGGGGCGCTACGAGCTCCTCGTCGACGGCGAGGTGGTGGGCTTCGCCGACTACCACCTGAACGGCGCCGAGGTGACCTTCCCGCACACCGTGATCGACTCGGGCCTTCGGGGCCGAGGGCTGGGGGAGGTCCTGGTGCGAGGCGCCCTCGACGACGTGCGCCAGGCCGGCCGCCGGGTCGTGCCCAGGTGCTGGTTCGTGGCCGACTTCCTCGACGCCAACCCCGAATACGCCGATCTGCGCGTCGGCGCCTAGCCACCACCGCACCCGTGCCGCTGGAGGACCACCGCCTGCTGGGCGGCGATGGGATGGCTGCGCTGATGGCGCCGAACGCCGCCATCGAGTGGTGGTGCACGCCCCGCCTCGACGCCAGCCCGGCCCTGTGGCGTCTGCTCGACCCACATGGCGGCGCCGCGGCCTGGCGCGACGCCACCGCGGTGCGTTCCGTCGGCGGCCCGGTCGGCCACTGTGCCCGCACGGTGGTGGAGGTGGACGGTGCCCAGGTGAGCTGCTGGGACGGCCTGGTTCGGCTCGACGGCGAGCCGACCATCGTGCGGATGGTGCGGGCCATGCGGGAGCCGGTGGAGCTCACCCATGAGCTCACCGTCGCCGTCTTCGATCCGCGGGAACCGGTCGGTGCCGGTCTCCTGCAGGCCCACAGCGACGACGGGACCCACCACCTCGGCGGGGACGGAGTCGTGCACACCACCATCACCGCGGTCGCCGATCGCTGGCATGCCCTGCTCCTGCGGCGCGCGTCGGCCCCGCCACCGACGGCGCTGGACCACGCGGCTCTGCGCGACCTGCTCCGCGAGGCGGAGGACACGGGGGCCCGACGGGCCGAAGGGTCCGGCGTGGTGCAGGCGCATCGCAACCGGGTGGAGGTGAGCCTGCTGGTGCTCGACGCTTGCACCGAGCCCTCCAGCGGCGGGGTGGTCGCGTCGCCCACCACATCGGTGCCTGAGGTGCTCGGTGCCGACCGCCAGTTCGACTACCGCTATGCCTGGGTGCGGGACGCGTCGCTGGCCGCTGCGATCTCCGCGCTCCTCGGCCGGCCCGGGGCCACCAACCACCACGTGGACTGGCTGCTCAAGCGATGCCTGTCCTGCGAAGGCGTCCCGGTGCCGGTCACCGACGTCTTCGGGGACCCGGTGCCCGAGGAGCGCGAGCTGCCCGACGTGGCGGGTCTGGCCAGCTCGCGCCCGGTGCGGGTGGGCAACGGCGCCAAGGGCCAGTGCCAGCTCGACGGAGCGGGCTTCGTGGCCGAGGCCGTCTGGGTGCTCACCGCCACCGGGGGCGGCTTCCGCCGAGGCGGCTACCGGGCGGTGGTGGACCTGGCCGATCACGCCGCCCCCCTCGAGCCCGAGCCCACCGGTGGCATCTGGGAGCAGCGTCGCCCCGGTCTCGTCACCAGCGCCGACGTCGGGCTCTGGCTCCTGTTCGACCGGGCCCTGCGCCTCCGTCGCGTGTATGAGCCCTGGGCGTGGCGCCGACAGCGTCGTTGGGCCGCGGCCCTCACCGCCGCCCGCCGCCGGGTGGAGGACAGCCTGCTGCCGTCAGGAGCCCTGCCCCTCGTGCACGGCGGCACCGAACCCGACGGCGCCGCCCTGCTCCTGGTCGTGCTCGGGCTGCTGGGCCGGGGCGACCCTCGCGCCGACCGGCTGGTCGACGCCACCATCGAGGCCCTCGGCATCGGCGACCCGGTGGTGGCGCTCCGCCGCTACCCCTCCTCGGTGGACAGCGGGTTCGGTGGGGAGGAGTCGGCCTTCTTGCCCGTGTCCTGGTTGGCGGTCAGCGCGCTGGCCCAGCTCGACCGGCCCGAGGAGGCCCACGCCATGGCTGACCGTCTGTGCGCCGCCACCCCCGGCCTGCAGCCCGAGATGCTCGACGTCGACGGAGACGTGGGCCTCGGCAACACCCCGCTGGTCTGGTCACACGCCGAAGCCGCGCGAGCCCTCTTCCTGCTGCGGGTGGCCGACCTGCGGGCGCGCTGGGGACGGGCGGCGTGGCTGTGGGGGGCGGCCCGCTTCACCAGGCAGGCGGCCGGCGCCCTGCGTCAGAGGAGGGGACGGACCGAGTCGGCCCAGAAGCGCAGGAACCCATCCTGATCCGGGCCGACCTGGTGCACGTAGACCCGGGTGAAGCCGGCCGCGGCGAAGCGCTGCACCGCTCGGGCCATCCCCTCGGCGTCGGGACCGCACACCATCGTGGCGGCCACGTCATCCTCGGAGACGAGCGCGGTGGCATCCTCGAACTGCTTCGGGAGCGACAGCTCGGCGAGGAGCGACGACGGCAGGGCGCCGTTGGGCCACCAGCGATGCGCCACCGTGCGGGCTTCGACCTCCGTCGCGGCCCAGCACACGTGGAGCTGGGCGAGACGCGGCTTGCCGGCGCCTCCCGCCGTCTCGAAGGCAGCCACCAGGGCGGGCTCCGGCGCCAGCCCCAGCATGCCATCGGCGCACTCGCCCGCCAGCTTGGCGCTGCGGGCACCGGACGCCGCCAGCCAGATCTCCGGGGGCGTGGTGGGGAGCGACCAGAGCTGGGCGTGCTCAACGGTGAAGAAGTCACCTTCCAGGTTCACGTCGTCGCCGGCCAAGAGCTGCTTGATGATGTCGACGGCCTCGCCCAGCTTCCGTCGACGGACGCCGGGCCGGGGCCACTCTCCGCCGATCACGTGCTCGTTGAGGCGCTCGCCGCTGCCAAGTCCCAGCGCGAAGCGGCCCTCCAGGAGCACGGCGGCGGTGGCGGCGGCGTGGGCCACCACCACGGGGTGCATGCGATGGATCGGGGCGGTGACGCCGGTGGCCAGGTGCAGGCGATCGGTGGCCCCGGCGATGGCGCCGAGCACACCCCACACGAAGGAGCCGTGCCCCTGGGCCGGCACCCACGGGAACAGGTGATCCGAGATCATGGCGTGCCGAAAGCCATGGTCCTCGGCGGCTCTGGCGTTGGTCACCAGCCCCTGCGGGCCGTGCTCCTCGGAGGAGAGCCAGTAGCCCACCTCCACGCCGTCACCGGTCGACATGCAGGTCGTCCCGCTCGACGATCCCGATGAGGACGCCGTCAAGGGTGGACACCACCACGTGCGACTCGCCGCTCTGCTCCATGCTCTGGGCCAGCTCGTCGGCCTGGATGCTCGGCCGCACCGACCCCGGGGCCGGGAAGGCCACGTCGAGAGCAGTGCCTTCGCCGCTGAGCGCACCGGGGCGCAGAGACCCGAGCACCCGGTCGTCTTCGTCGACCACCAGGACGACGCCACCTGGTCCTGGATCGGGAAGGTCGCCGATGCTCGTGTCGGGTGGGCACGTCGTGGCTGGCCGGGCCAGCGTGCCGGCCCGCACCGCGAGGGGCACGGTGCCCTCGTAGGGCAGCTGCATCGCGAGCCATGCCACCTTCGAGCCGGTGTAGTCGTAGACCTCCGCAAAGCCGTAGGCACTCAGCATGGCGGCGCCGCGGCTGCTGAGGTCGCACTCGGTGTCGAAGCAGTAGACGACCACCGGGCGCTCCGGGTCCAGCTGCGCCTCCGCCTTCTCTCGTGTGAGCTCGGGCAGCGGGATGTTCACCGCTCCCGGGAGGTGCTCCTGGCGGTAGTTGTCCGCCGGGAGCACCTCGAGGAGCTGGGCGCCGGCTTCCTGGTGACGGCGGGCCGTCGCCGTGTCGATGGCCGTGAACATGTGGGCCTCAGACGGTGGGGGGAGCCACCGTGGCGGCCAGCTCCTCCTGGCTCATCGAGGTGCGGCCCGGGATGCTCTGGGCCCTGGCCAGCTCGAGCAGCGCTTCCTTGGTGAGATCGATCTTGTCGGCCAGCACCGGGGCGCCGAGCTCGGCCTTGCGGGCCTCCATCTGGTCGGCCAGCCCGTCCAGCTCCTCGGCCGGCAGCGTGGAGCGCAGCGGGGGGAACATCTCCTGCTCCTCCTCCTCGGCGTGGTGCTCCACGTTCTCGATGATGACGGTCATCTTGGCGACCCACTCGCGCACCCGGTGGTGGTCAGCGATGAGGAGGTCGAGGGCGTTCATGGCGCGGCTCTACCCCAGTCGCTCCGGGCTCAATCGGCGGGCGCCTCGTCCAGGTCGATGAGCGCGTCGAGCAGGGCGAAGGCGGCGGTCTGCAGCTCGGCCACGGTGGAGGCCAGCGCATCGCCGGCGGCGTCGGCGGCCTCGCCGGCCCCCGCCCCGTGGGCCCGCGCCACTGCGGCGGCCCTCAGGGCCACGCCCCGGGCGGCGATGCCCGAGGCCTCGCGGGCCACCGCGGCCCCCACGGAGCGGGCGACCAGGTCGGGCGCGTCCCGCAGCACCTCCGCCACCGCCTCCCGGGCCGCCTGCATGCCGGCGTTCCAGGGGCCCTCGTCGACCGCCGCCCTCGTCATCTCCTGGACCGACGCCCACAGCGCCCCATCGGGCGCGAGACGGGCGGCTTCGAAGGCGGCGTCCCACGGGTGCACCTTGGAGCTCGAGGCGCCGTCGCCGTCCCCGAGGGCGGTTCGGGTGAGGCTCTCCTTAGCCGCGCTCTCGGCCGCATCGAGCGATGCCTCCCGGGCGTCGTCGTCGGCGCCGATCCGGCTGAGGGCGGCGCGCACCGCCCGGTCGGTGGCCGTCCTCAGGGGGAGCACGGCCAGCGCGTCCACGACCGGGTGAGCGGCGGTCCAGCCGGCCGTCCAGGCCTGGTCGGCGATCGAGTGCAGCGCCGTCGCCCACGCGGTGTCGCCGACGGAGCGGCGGGTGGCCTCCAGCTCGTCGCGGACGTGGGCATCCCGGGCACACTCGATGACCCGGAGGTCGGTGGCGTAGGCGAGCTCGGCCGGCACGCCCACCGAGGCCGCCTCCGACGCCGCCACCCAGCCGACCGCCTCCGACGCCTGCTCCCACGCGTTCCACGCCGCCTGGTCCACCAGGTTCCTGTCGTCGGAGCGCTCGGCGCCGGCGATGGATCCCGTGAGGTCGATGCGGCGGCCGGCGATGGTGATGGCGGAGCCGAGCACGTCGACGGCCCGCACGAGGTCGAGGTGGTTGCTGGTCGACCCGATCCCATCGAGGCGACTGGCCGCCTCGTGCAGACCGGCCAGCCGCAGCCACGAGGTGGCCTGCACCCGGATCAGCCAGTCAACCGCCAACCAGGCGCGAGCCGCGTCGTCGGTGGAGAGGTGCGGAGGCCCGCTGCTGACCCGGGGCGGGACGGCCGCGGCGGTGCCGATCAGGCGCCGGGCCCGAGGTTTGAGGCTCTGCCGGGGGCCGTCGGCGAGGGCGGACGCGAACCAGCGTGCGTAGGTGGCCAGCACCGGGGACACACTGGCCGGGGCATCGCTGTGGGGCTCGTGGGCCAGCCAGGCGGCCAGCTCCAGCAGGGTCAGGCGCAAACCGCGTCGTCCGTGGGGGAGCGTCTCGAGGGTGATGTCGTCGAGGTCGGGTAGGCGGCCCACGGATGGCTCGGGCGGCTCGGACCGGTCTCCCTCCGGCTCCTCGACCACGGTCGGCTCCGGACGGTCGCCCAGCAGCTCCGCCACCTGCGCATCAGTGGCCAGCAGCGGGGCCAGGAGCTCCCAGCCCTGCTCCAGCACCTCCTGGCGGGCGTCATAGATGGGGAGCCAGTCCGCCGCCTCA
>Ga0136618_10000887_pt1 | contig 11066 bp, 10 predicted proteins | sample AntDrymUQ3302106_2_FD_104805 | JGI IMG/M metagenome (GOLD analysis project Ga0136618, IMG submission 104805) | Polar desert sand microbial communities from Dry Valleys, Antarctica - metaG UQ330 (21.06) | ecosystem: Environmental > Terrestrial > Soil > Desert | place: Antarctica: Dry Valley...
CACCAGGACGGCGTGCTCAAGGAGCGCTCGACCTACGAGATCATGGACGCCACCACCGTCGGCCTCGAGGCGAACTCTCTTGTGCTCGGCAAGCACTCGGGGCGGCACGCGCTCAAGTCAGCGCTGGCCGAGCTCGGCTACGACGTCACGGGTCAGCTCCTCAACACGGCGTTCAAGCGCTTCAAGGAGATCGCGGACAAGAAGAAGCAGGTGACCGCGATGGATCTCGAGGCGCTGGTGACGGATGAGCTTCGCGACGAGGTCCGCGCCTACTCCCTCGAGTGGTTCGACGTCGAGGCCTCGTCACGCCGCCCGCCGCACGCCACCGTGGCGCTGCGCACGCCGGACGGCGCGATGGTCCAGGGCGACTTCACCGGCGACGGCCCGATCGACGCGATCTTCCGCGCCATCAACTCCGCCACGAACCGGGACGCTCGCCTGCGCGAGTTCCGGATCGACTCGGTCACCGGGGGCCAGGATGCCCTCGGCGAGGCGTCGGTCGTACTGGAGCTCGACGGACAGTCGGCTGCGGGGCAGGGCGTGTCGACCGACATCATCGAAGCGGCCGCTCTTGCCTACGTGCGGGCGTTGTCGAACGCCGAGCGGCGCGTTGCGCTTCATGACTCGGTGGTCGAACCTGAGCTCGCTCCGGCGCCCTGAGGGTCACCCCCTATTGGTGAGGGAGAAGAAGTCTGGGAGGTCGGCGGGAGTGCGGTCGATCGGAGGGGTCTCGGCTGAGATGGCTAGCGCGGGCTATCCCCTGGGTAGCCCCCGCTAGCCACTCTGGAAACGACCCGGGTTGGCTTGGCTTGACTCGCTACGCCACGAGCGCGCGACCTTGCCCGAAGGCCGCGTCCAAGACGTCCTCGACCCGCCGGGGATCCATCAGGTTGACGCCCATGATCCGCGCGGCGGCCTGGTCGGGCGCGATGATCCTGACGCGGGCACCGCGGCCCCGCAGGACGAGCGCCTCCGCGGCAGCCGCCCCCTGGGAGACGGCGCGCAGCAGCCCGAAGGCCGAGCGGGAGGCGTCGAGCGATGCCGTGGGATTCAGGCACAGCACCTCCGTGTCACGACGGACCGGCGTCACGTCCAGGTTGGTCGGGCTCCACATCCCCCCATCGACGTACTCGCGGTCGCCGATCCGGACGGGAGCGAAGATCCAGGGAACCGAGCAGGACGCCAGCACTGCGTCGCGTACGGAGGCCTTGGGAGCCCCGGGCTGTCCGAACACGGCCCGGCGCCCGTTGGCGCGGTCCACCGCGACGATCCTCAGCCGTCCGTCGAAACGGGCTTTGAGTGCGTCGAGGTGGGGGGCCAGTCCACCGAGCGTGCGGTCCGGGCGGGGGGAGGCGGCAAGCGCGGCGGCGCGCACGATCGCTCCGCCTGGCGAGGAGGAAGCGAGCGCGAGCGGAGCCAGGGGGGTTGCCGCGGCGGCGCCCCAGCGGGCAAGGCCGGCGAAGCGGCCGGGCTCGGGCGCCTCGGACGTGGCCCCAGCTCCGGCGGCAGCGTAGGCGTGCTCAGCGCGTCGGCCTGCCTCGGGCCGCTTCCCGGCCGCCAGCGTGGCGGCGACGATGGAGCCCGCTGAAGTGCCTACGAAGTACTCGCACTCGCGGAAGTCCAGATCACTTGAGGCTTCCACGCCGGCAAGCAGGCCGCGAATCCAAGCCTCGCCGAGGGTCCCGCCGACGGCCAGGCACAGCACGTCGGGCCGGCGGATCAGCGGTTCGCTCACCCCGTCAGCGTACGAGCCGGAGGGATGGATCTCGTATGCGATAACGTACGGTCGTAATGGTTGCGATTGCCACTCAGCCCGAGGCCGCCCTGGGCACAATCGGACCCCGGATCCGCGCCCTGCGGGAGGCGATGGATCTCTCACTGAGGGATCTTGCGGAACGTTCGGGGGTCTCGGCGCCGATGCTCTCCCAGGTCGAGCGCTCCGAGACGAGCCCGACGCTGAACATCGCCGCTCGCATCGCCGCAGGTCTCGAGCTGCGCCTCTCCCAGCTCCTGCGCCTCGACGAAGGTGCCGAGCATGTCCACGTGGTGCGCGCGCGCGATCGCCGCAAGGGCGGGGCCGCCGGTCATGGCTACGAGATCCTTACCCCGCCGCTTCCGGGCCAGCGCGCCGAGCTCACCCGCCACACGCTTGCGCCGGGTGCGTGCACCGGCGGGCCGGGGGATCCGCCCCGACACGAGCCGGGTGCCCGGGAGAGCGCGCTGGTCGACTCGGGAGCCGTATGCCTGCACATCGACGGCGAGCGCCACGAGCTCGACGAGGGAGATTGCGTGACCTTCGACGCCGACCTGCCCCACCACTTCGAGGCCCACGGGGAAGGGGCCGCCCTGCTCGCCGTGGTGTCGGCGGGGCTCCGCCGCTCATGACCACCCTGCTCGACAAGCTCTGGTCGGCCCACGAAGTGGCGCCGGGCCTGATCTACATCGACCTGCATCTGGTGCACGAGGTCACGAGCCCCCAGGCCTTCGACGGTCTGCGGCTCGCCGGCCGGCCCGTCCGGCGACCGGACCGCACCCTGGCCACCGCCGATCACAACGTCCCGACGGACGGCACGCCGGTGGCCGCCAGGATCCATGACGCGCTCTCGCGCGTCCAGGTCGAGACGCTCGAGCGCAACTGCGCGGAGTTCGGCATCCCTCTGTACTCCCTCGGGTCAGACCGTCAGGGGATCGTCCATGTGATCGGACCCGAGCTGGGAGTGACCCAGCCCGGGATGACGATCGTGTGCGGGGACTCCCACACCGCCACCCACGGGGCGTTCGGCGCCCTGGCGTTCGGAATCGGCACGAGCGAGGTGGAGCACGTGCTCGCCACGCAGTGCCTCGGGCAGCCGCGACCGAAGTCGATGCGGGTGCGCTACGAGGGCGACCTCGGCTTCGGCGTCACCGCCAAGGACCTCATCCTCGGGACCATCGGCCAGATGGGCACGAACGGCATGGCCGGCCACGCGGTGGAGTTCGCCGGACCGGCCGTCGAGGTGCTCTCGATGGAAGGCCGCATGACCATCTGCAACATGACCATCGAGGGCGGCGGCCGGGCGGGCATGATCGCTCCCGACGAAACGACCTTCGAGTGGGTCCGGGGCCGCCCGGGTGCGCCGGAGGACTTCGACGCAGCCGTCGCGCGGTGGCGTGGACTGCGTACCGATCCGGGCGCTTCGTTTGACTCCGAGATCGTGATCCGCGCTGACGAGCTCTCACCTCAGGTGACCTGGGGTACGACGCCGGCGATGGTCGCGCCGGTCACCGCCGCCGTACCCGAGCCGGGCTCGGACGGCGACGAGCGCGCGCTTCGCTACATGGGCCTCGAGGCGGGGACGCCGATCGAGCAGATCAGCCTGGATCGGATCTTCATCGGGTCCTGTACGAACTCCCGCATCGGCGATCTGCGTGCGGCGGCCGAAGTCGTGAAGGGGCGGCGGGTGGCTTCGACGCTCAAGGCCATGGTGGTCCCGGGCTCACAGCAGGTCGCCGCCCAGGCCGAGGCGGAGGGACTCGACGATGTCTTCCGGGCTGCGGGCTTCGACTGGCGAACGGCCGGCTGCTCCATGTGCCTCGGCATGAACCCGGACACCCTCGCTCCCGGCGAGCGCTGCGCGTCGACTTCGAATCGCAACTTCGAGGGACGGCAGGGGCGTGGCGGTCGCACGCACCTCGTCTCGCCGCAGATGGCGGCCGCCGCCGCGATCGAAGGCCACTTCGTCGACATCCGGAGCTGGAGCTAGCGATGGATCCGATCCAGCTCGTCCGGGGCGAGGTCTCGGTCCTCGATCGTGCCGACGTCGACACGGACCAGATCATCCCCAAGCAGTTCCTCAAGCGCGTGCAGCGCACCGGCTTCGGCGAGTTCCTCTTCCACGACTGGGCCAAGGAGGACGGCTGGGACCTGCCGCCCAACCCCATCCTGGTCACGGGGCCGAACTTCGGTTGCGGGTCAAGCCGCGAGCACGCGCCCTGGGCCCTGGAGGACTACGGCTTCAAGGCGGTGGTCGCGTCGAGCTTCGCCGACATCTTCTTCTCCAACTGCACGAAGATCGGGCTGCTTCCCGTGCGGATCCCCGAGGACGACGTACGTGCCCTCATCCAAGCTGCTCCCGGACCCGCCGAGGTGGACCTAGAGGCCCTCGAAGTCCGCTTCGCCGGCCGTCGGGTGCCCTTCGCGCTCGACGACGAGGTCCGCCACCGGCTCCTCGAGGGGCTGGACGACATCGCTCTCACGCTCCAGCAGGACGAGGCGATCTCGGCGTACGAGGCCCGAGCCGCTCCCGTTCCCGTGACCACCGACCTATGACCGCCTCCACGCGCCCGACCATCGTGACCCTGCCGGGCGACGGGATCGGGCCCGAGATCCTCGGCTCGGCCACCGAGGTCCTCGATGCCGTGGTGCCCGGTCTGGCCTACCGGGAGCACCGCTTCGGCGGCGCGTCGATCGACGCGCACGGCATGGCGCTGACCGAGGAGACGCTCCAGGCCGCCCGCGCCTCTGACGGCGTGCTGCTCGCCGCGGTCGGCGGCCCGAAGTGGGACACCACCGACCCTGCGGCTCCCCGGCCGGAGCAGGGCCTGCTCGGCCTGCGCAAGGGGCTCGGGCTGTTCGCCAATCTGCGCCCGGTGCGCCCCGTACCCGCGCTCTATGACTCCAGCCCGCTCAAGCGCGAGCTCATCGAGCGCACCGACCTTCTCGTGGTGCGCGAGCTCACGGGCGGGATCTACTTCGGGTCCTCCGGCCGGGACGGCGATTGCGCGTACGACACCTGCACCTACTCGGTGGCCGAGATCGAGCGCATCGCGCGCCGCGGATTCAGGTCCGCCCGCTCCCGGGTCACGAGCGTCGACAAGGCCAACGTCATGGAGACCTCACGGCTCTGGCGCGAGGTCGTGATGCGGGTGCACTCCGAGGAGTTCCCGCACATCGAGGTCGAACACCTGCTCGTCGACAACGCCGCGATGAAGCTGATCGCGGCTCCGCGTCACTTCGACGTCATCCTCACCGAGAACCTGTTCGGCGACATCCTCTCCGACGAGGCCGCCATGCTCACGGGCTCCATCGGGATGCTGCCGAGCGCCTCGCTGGGTGAGGAGGGGGCGCCGGGGTTGTTCGAGCCCGTCCACGGCTCCGCTCCCGACATCGCCGGGCAGGGGATCGCCAACCCGTTGGCGATGATCCTCTCGGCCGCGCTGCTGCTGCGACACGGGCTCGGCATGGAAGCCGAGGCCGCTGCCGTAGAATCGGCCGTCGACCGGGCCCTCGCGGCCGGACTGCGAACCGCCGACCTCGGCGGCTCGGCGGACACCGCCGAGGCCACGCAGGCCGTGCTGGGCGAACTCTAGGCAAGAGCAGGAGCGTCACGTCACTGTGGAGAACGCCGCGGACTTCATCTGGATGAACGGGGAGATGGTCCCCTGGGAGGACGCCAAGGTCCACGTCCTCACCCACGGGCTGCACTACGGCACTGGCGTCTTCGAGGGGGTCCGCGCGTACGAGACCGCCCGCGGCACCGCGATCTTCCGTCACCAGGACCACATCGACCGGCTGTTCGCCAGCGCCAAGCTCTACTACATGCCGATCCCCTTCTCGCGCGAGGAGATCCGGGCCGCCACCCACGACACCATCAGCCGCAACGGGTTGGCTTCCTGTTACATCCGCCCGATCGTCTTCCGCGGCTACGGGACGATGGGGCTGTTTCCGCTCGAAGTCCGCGTGGATGTCGCGATCTCGGTCTGGAAGTGGGGCGCCTACCTCGGCGATGCGAGCAAGACCGACGGCATCCGCGCCAAGGTTTCGTCCTGGCGGCGCATCGGCCCCGACGCCCTGATCCCGCACGCGAAGGCCAGCGGCCAGTACCTCAACTCGATCCTGGCCAAGATCGAGTCGCATAAGGCCGGCTATGAGGAAGCGATCCTGCTCGACCACGTCGGCAACGTCTGCGAGGGCTCGGGGGAGAACATCTTCATCGTCCGCGACGGGACGATCCACACCCCCCCGCAGACCGCGTCCATCCTGGACGGCGTCTCGCGCCGCTCGCTCATCCAGATCGCCCGCGACCTCGGCTACACCGTGCTCGAGCGCGATATCGCCCGTGCTGAGCTCTACCTCGCCGACGAGGTGTTCGTGTGCGGCACGGCCGCGGAGCTCGTTCCCGTGCGCGAGATCGACGATCACGCCATCGGCGAGGACGGCCGTCCCGGCGAGATCACCCTGGTCCTCCAGCGGGCCTACGACGACGCCCTCCACGGCCGGTCAGAGCGCTACGCCGAGTGGCTCGACGTGGTGCCCGCTCGAGCGCCCGCGTGATCCTCGCCTATGACTGCACCCTGCGCGACGGGATGCAGGGCGAGGGGATGTCCTTGTCGGTCGAGGAGAAGGTCAGGGTCGCGCACGCCCTCGACGACCTGGGGATACACGTCATCGAGGCGGGCTTCCCGGCGTCGAACCCGAAGGAGGTGGCGCTGTTCGAGCGACTGGCGGGCGAGCCCTTCGACGCCGACATCGCGGCCTTCGGCATGACCCGCCGGCGGACCGTGGCGGCGGAGCACGACCCCGGGCTCAAAGCCCTCGCGGACTGCTTCGCGCCCGTTTGCACGCTGGTCGGGAAGACGTGGGGCCTGCACCTCGAGAAGGTGACCCGGGCCTCGCCGGGGGAGAACCTCGAGATGATCGCCGACTCGGTGGCGTACCTCGTCTCCCGGGGCAAGCGAGTGGTCTACGACGCGGAGCACTTCTTCGACGCCTGGCGTGACGATGCCGTCGGCGCCCTGGACTGCCTGCGCGCTGCGCGATCGGCCGGCGCGGAGTGCCTCACCCTGTGTGACACGAACGGAGCCACCCTGCCGCACGAGGTGCAGGCCGTGACCTCGCAGGTGATATCCGCGCTCGGCGGGCCGATCGGGATCCACGCGCACAACGACGCCGAGTGCGGGGTGGCCAACTCGCTGGCGGCCGTACAGGCGGGCGCGACGTGGGTTCAGGGCACCCTGAACGGCTACGGCGAGCGGTGCGGCAACGCGAACCTGGTGTCGATCATCCCGAACCTCCAACTCAAGCTGGGGCACGAGTGCCTGCCGGTGGAGCGGCTCGTGCACCTCACCGCCACCGCCCACTACGTGGACGAGCTGCTCAACTTCGTGCCCGATCCCGACCAGGCCTACGTGGGCAAGAACGCCTTCGCCCACAAGGGCGGGATGCACGTCGCGGGCGTCAACGCCGATCCCGCCACCTTCGAGCACGTCGATCCCGCGGCGGTCGGCAACGCTCGCGAGCTCCTGGTCTCCGAGCTGGCGGGCAAGGGCACCGTCCTGTCGCGCGCGGCTCAGGGCGGCGTGGAGCTCGACGACGTCACCGCGGAGAAGGTCACCACCCGAGTGAAGGAGCTCGAGCACGCGGGCTTTCAGTTCGAAGCCGCCGACGGCTCGTTCGACCTGCTCATCCGGCGCGAGACGGGCGAGTACGAGCCGCTCTTCCGCCTCGAGTCCTGGAGGGTCATCGCCGAGAAGCGGGTCGGCCCGGAGGGCGGGCCGGGCCGGGTCCAGACCGAGGCCACCATCAAGGTCTGGGTCGACGGTGACCGTCACGTCCACACCGCCGAGGGCAACGGCCCGGTAAACGCGCTCGATCGCGCGCTGCGCGGGGCCATCGGGGACATCCACCCACACCTGGCCCGGATCAAGCTCGTCAACTACAAGGTCCGCATCCTCGACGAGTTCAAGGCCACGGGGGCGGTGACCCGTGTGCTCCTGGACGCCTCCGACGGGACGGACACCTGGGGCGCGATCGGCGTCCACGAGAACGTCATAGAGGCTTCGTGGGACGCGCTGGTGGACTCGCTGGAAGCCGGGATGCTGCCCGGCCGCATCCATCACGAGCGCACCGAGGCCCCATCCGTGCCGAGATGATCCCGCTGGCCCGCCCCGTCCTGGGCGCGGCGGAGGAGGAGGCGGTCCTCGAGGTCCTGCGGTCCGGGCAGCTCTCGCTCGGCCCGCGGGTGCCCGCCTTCGAGACCGCCTTCGCCGCGCGACTGGGCGTGAGCCACGCGAGCGCCGTCTCCTCCGGTACCGCCGGCCTGCACCTCGCGCTGCGGGCGGTCGGGGTCGGGGAGGGCAACGAGGTCGTCACGTCGCCCTTCTCGTTCGTCGCATCGGCGAACGCCATCCTCTACGAGCGTGCCAGGCCCGTGTTCGCCGACATCGACGCGGTGACCCTGAACCTCGACCCCCAGGCGGCGGAAGCTGCGATCAACAACCGCACCAGCGCAATCCTTCCGGTCCACATCTTCGGCTATCCAGCCGACCTGCCGGCGTTGGAGGCGCTAGGGCTGCCCATAGTGGAGGACGCTTGCGAGGCGCTCGGCGCCCGCCACGCCGACGGCGTGCCGGTCGGCGGGCGCGGCCATCCCGCCGCCTTTGGCTTCTACGCCAACAAGCAGCTCACGACGGGCGAGGGCGGGATGGTCACGACGGGCTCACAGGCGATCAAGGAGTCGATGGACTCCGAGCGAAACCAGGGCCGGGCGCCCGACATGGGATGGCTCGACCACGATCGCCTCGGCTTCAACTACCGGCTCTCGGACATCGCGTGCGCGATCGGGCTGGCTCAGCTCGACCGGCTCGACGAGCTGCTCGCGGGTCGCGCACGAGTGGCGCGGGCCTACCGTGAGGCTCTCACGCCGCTGGCGCTCGAGCGGGGCCTCGAGCTGCCGTGCGAGGACCACGGGGGCGCCGAGCGCGGGTGGTTCGTCTGGGTGGTGCAGCTGCCTCGGGAGATCGTGCGTGACGACGCGATCCTCGCCCTTCGCGAGCTCGGCGTGCAGTCCAAGCCCTACCTGCCCGCCATCCACCTCATGTCGTTCTACCGCGAGCGCTTCGGCCACCGCGAAGGGGAATTCCCCGTCTGCGAGGACGTGGCGGCACGCTCGATCGCGCTGCCGTTCTTCCCCGAGATGACCGAAGCGGAGGTGGCGCTCGTCGCTGAAGCCATGGAGAAGATCACAGAGCTCTGAAGTAGGAGATGAACCCTCGCCCGCCGATCGCTCGGGCCGTACGAGGGTCGGCGGCGGTGCGGACGTCGCCGCGCTCGAAGCCGACGGCCTCATAGAAGGCCTTGGCCCCCGCGTTGGCCAGCCCGGTGTCGAGCGCAACGCCCGAGGAACGCCGGCCGGCCGCGGTCCGGGTCGCGTCGTCGAGCAACGCCGTCGCGATCCCTAGGCGGCGAACACCTTCGGCCACGGCCAACCCGTCGACGTAGAACGAGTCATGCGGCGGCCGTGGGCTCAGCCGACCGGCCGCACGAAGGTGGGCGGCGACTCCGGGCCAGTGCCAGGGCGGCAGCCTTCGCAACGACAGGTTGACGAAGCGGGTGGCCAGCGGATCGGCTTCGTGCAGCGGAAAGCCGGCGAGCACGCCGACGACCTCGCCGCCGGCCACCGCCACGCGGCAGACCTCGAAACTCGCGGTATGGCCCGGGCGGGGGAACATGCGGGCCAACAGCCGGCGGGCGCGCCTCTCCGACCCCGCGTAGGCGTCGTAGTAGGGCGCCGCCGAGGCGTACAGCAGCGCAGGAGCAAGCGCGTCGTCTCGCCGGGCGGCCCGCACCTCGAAGTCCATGCCCGGCATGATGGCTGACATGTCGCGCTTCTCCGAGCCTCAGGACCCGGTCTTCGAACGGCTCAACGCCTCCATCGGCTTCGACTGGCGCCTAGGGCCCTACGACGTCGAGCAGTCGCGCGCCCACGCGACGATGCTGGCCGCCACCGACATCATCTCCGATGGCGACCGCGACGCGCTGCACGCCGGGCTGGATCGAGTGGCACAGGAGCTCGAGGACGGCGTGTTCGCCTTCGCCCCGCACGACGAGGACATCCACATGGCGATCGAGCGCCGCCTCACCGAGCTCGCCGGGCCGGTCGGAGGCAGGCTCCACACCGCTCGCTCTCGCAACGACCAGGTCGCCACCGACATGGCGATGTACACCCGCGCACACGCGCTGCAGATGATCGGGCGCCTGCAGGATCTCCAGAGCACGCTCGTATCGGTCGCGGACCGCCACCTGGACTGGTCGATGCCGGGCTACACCCACCTCCAGCGCGCCCAGCCCGTCTACCTCTCGCACCACCTGCTCGCGTACTTCTGGATGTTCCGTCGCGACGCCCGGCGCTTCGAGGCGGTACTGGGCGGCGCGGACGAGCTTCCCCTCGGGGCCGGGGCGCTCGCCGGTGTGAACTTCAAGACCGATCGGGGGCTCTTGGCTTCAGAGCTCGGGTTCGCGTCGGTCGCGCCCAACTCGATCGACGCGGTCTCCAACCGGGACTTCGTGCTGGACTTCCTCTCGGCCGCGAGCATCTGCGCCACGCACCTCTCGCGGCTCGGAGCGGAGATCGTGCTCTGGTCGAGCGACGAGTTCGGCTTCTGCGAGGTCTCCGACGCCTGGGCCTCGGGCTCCTCGATCATGCCGCAGAAGAAGAACCCGGATGCCGCCGAGCTGCTGCGCGCGAAAGCACCCAGGGTGGCCGGCCACCTGCTCGCCCTCCACGGCGTCCTGCACGGCCTTCCGCTCACGTACAACAAGGACCTCCAGGAGGACAAGGAGCACCTGTTCGACGCGACGGACACCCTGGAGCTCTGCCTCGCCGCGGCGCGAGGAATGCTCGGGACGATCACCTTCGATCGCGCGCGCCTCGCCGACGCGGCGGGCGACGAGCTCATCGCCGCCACGGACATCGCGGACCTGCTCGTGCGGCGGGGAGTCCCGTTCCGCCAGTCGCACGGAATCGTCGCGGGCCTGGTGCGCCAGGCCGTCGACTCGGGTCGCCCGCTGTCCGCTCTCAGCCGCGAGGAGATCGCCCGCCATTCAGACGTGCTCGACGACGAGTACTACGAGGTGCTCGCCAGCGGCGCCTGGCTGGAGTCCAAGGTCTCAGAAGGCGGGACCGCGCTGACCCGCGTGCGCGAGCAGCTCGCCCATGCCCGCGCCGAGCTGGACCGTCAGCCGGGTTGAGGAGCGAAGCGCTCGATGCGGCCTTCTACGCGCGCCCGGTGCTCGAGGTGGCGCGGGA
>Ga0136618_10000891_pt1 | contig 11021 bp, 8 predicted proteins | sample AntDrymUQ3302106_2_FD_104805 | JGI IMG/M metagenome (GOLD analysis project Ga0136618, IMG submission 104805) | Polar desert sand microbial communities from Dry Valleys, Antarctica - metaG UQ330 (21.06) | ecosystem: Environmental > Terrestrial > Soil > Desert | place: Antarctica: Dry Valley...
GGGTTCCTACGCCGACACGCTGCCGGCGGGCGGCGCTGCCGCCGCGCCCGACGTGGAGCTGCTCGCGATGGCGCGCGAGGCGGCTGGACGGGCCTACGCGCCCTACTCGGAGTTCCCGGTCGGCGCCGCGGTGCGCACCGCCGACGGACGCCGCTACGCGGGCGCGAACGTCGAGAATGCCGCCTATCCGCAGGGCCAGTGCGCGGAGGCCTCGGCGATCGGCGCGCTCGTGGCCGGCGGCGGCGGCGCGATCGCCGAGGTCGTCGTCGCTGCACCCAGCAGTGAGCTCTGCACGCCGTGCGGCGGTTGCCGCCAGCGCCTGCGCGAGTTCACGCCCGATGACGCGCCGATCCACCTGGCGGATCTCGTGCGCGTGCGCCGCACGACGACCCTGGCCGAGCTGCTGCCGCTGTCCTTCGGCCCGGAGCACCTGGCGTGAACGCGGCCGCGGCGATCGCCGAGCGCGCGCCCGGCTTCACACCGCTGCTCGGGCTGATGCTCGGCTCCGGGCTCGGTGAGCTGGCGGACCGGCTCGAGGACCGCGTCGAGATCGGATACGGCGAGTTGCCCGGCTTTCACGTCGGTGGCCTCGCGGGCCACGCCGGCGCGCTGGTGCTGGGCCGGCTCGCCGAGAAGCCCGTCGCGATCTTCTCGGGCCGCTGGCATGTCTACGAGGGGATCGCAGGCAGCGCGATCACCACGCCGATCCGCACGCTCTCAGAGCTCGGGGCGGAGATGCTGCTGTTGACCAACGCCGCCGGCTCGCTGCGGCCCGAGGCCGGGCCCGGCAGCCTGGTGTGCGTGTCGGATCACATCAACATGCTCGGCTTCAACCCGTTGACCGGGCCCAACGACGACGCCGCCGGGCCACGCTTCCCGAGCCTGCGCGACGCCTACGATCCCGAGCTGCGCGCCCGGCTGCACGCCGCGGCGCAGGCGCTCGGGACGGAGCTGCACGACGGCGTCTACCTGGCTGTCGCCGGCCCCAGCTTCGAGACGCCGGCCGAGATCCGCGCGTTCCGGACGCTCGGGGCCGACCTGGTCGGGATGAGCACGGTGCCCGAGGTGATCGCAGCGCGCCACAGCGGCCTGCGCGTCGCGGCGGTGTCGGCGGTCACGAACCTCGCCGAGGGCATGGGCGGCGAAGCGCTCAGCCACGAGCAGACGCTGCGCGTTGCAAAGGAGGGGGCGGCGCGGCTCGGCCCCCTGATCGAGCGCTTCGTCGAGGACCTATGAGGAGCGCCTGCATCAGGTTTCGACTGCGCCGGCGATCGCGAGGAGCACGGGCGTGATCCCGCAAGAGCTGATCAGGCGCAAGCGCGACGGCGGGCGCCTGGAGGACGACGAGCTCGAGTTCATCGTGCGCGGGATCGCCGGCGGTGGGCTGACCGACGGGCAGGTCGCCGCCTTCGCGATGGCGGTCTTCTTCCGCGATCTTGACGATGCCGAGCGCGTTGCGCTGACCGGCGCGATGACGCGCTCGGGCACGGTGCTCGAGTGGGACGACGGCCCGGTGCTCGACAAGCACTCGACGGGCGGCGTCGGCGACAAGGTCTCGCTGCTGCTGGCACCGATCGCCGCCGCCTGCGGCGCCAAGGTGCCGATGATCTCGGGCCGCGGGCTCGGGCACACCGGCGGCACGCTCGACAAGCTCGACTCGATCCCGGGCTACGCGACCGCGCCGGGTCTCGCGCTGCTGCGCCGCGTCGTGGGGGAGGCCGGCTGCGCGATCATCGGCCAGACGCCGGAGCTGGCGCCCGCTGACCGCCGCTTCTACGCGCTGCGTGACGCCACCGCGACCGTCGAGTCGATCCCGCTGATCGTCGCCTCGATCCTGTCCAAGAAGCTCGCGGCGGGACTGGACGCACTGGTGATGGACGTCAAGGCGGGCTCCGGCGCTTTCATGCCCGACCGGGCCAGGAGCGCGGAGCTCGCGCGCGCGATCGTCGCGGTCGCGCGCGGCAACGACCTGGCGTGCGAGGCGCTGTTGACCGACATGGATCAGGTGCTCGGCCGCACCGCCGGCAACGCCGTCGAGGTGCGCGAGTCGCTCGCCGCGCTCGCGAATTCGCGCGCCGCCGAGCCGCGCCTGATCGAGGTCACGCTCGCGCTGTCTGCGACGCTGCTGCGGCTGGGCGGGCTCTTCGACGACGACGCGGCCGCGCGCACGGCCGCCGCCGACGCGCTCACGTCCGGCGCCGCGGCGGAGCGCTTCGCGCGGATGTGCGCCGCGCTCGGTGGTCCCCCCGACCTGCTCGAGGATCCCGACCGCCACCTCCCGCGCGCGCCGCACGCGCTCGAGGTCTTCCCGCCGGAGGCGGGCCGGGTGCGTGCGATCGCGGTACGCGAGGCCGGGGTCGCCGTGCTCGAGCTGGGCGGCGGCCGGCTGCGCGAGGACGGGGCGATCGACCACTCCGTCGGCCTGGTCGACGTCGCCGGCCTGGGTGAGGAGGTCGGCCAGGGTGCGCGGCCGCTGGCCGTCGTCCACGCTCGCGACGCCGCGACCGCCGAGCAGGCGGCGCAGCGGCTGCGGGCGGCGTTCGACGTCGGTGAAGCGCCGGCCGAGCTGCCACGGCTGACCGAGGCACTCGCGTGACCGCGGCGGGCGAGGCGCCCGCGCCGGCGCTGCCGATCGAGGTCCGGTGACGGCGCCAGACGCGGCGTCCACCCCGCAGGTCGTGGGCGTGCCGCTGGCCGAGCTCCACGTCCACCTCGAGGGCACCGCGACGCCGGCGCTCGTCGCCCGCCTGGCGGCCCGCAACGGCATCGAGGTGCCGCCCGGCACGATCGAGGACGACCGCTATCTGTGGCGCGACTTCCTCGACTTCCTGGCCACCTACGACCGCGCGGCGAGCATCGTGCGCACGGCGCAGGACTACCGCGACGTCACGTTCGAGTACCTGACGACCTGCGCCGCCGAGGGGGCCATTTACATTGAGCTGACGGCATCGCCCGATCACGCCGCCGAGGTCGGGCTCGCCTACGCCGACATGCTCGCCGGCATCGCGCAGGGGATCGACGACGCGCGCGCCGCGTCGGCGATCGAGAGCCGCGTGATCGTCACGGCGGTGCGCAACTTCGGCGCCGAGCGTGCCGAGGCGATCGCGCGTACCGCCGCCTCCCAACCGCACCCGTACGTGACCGGTTTCGGCCTCGCCGGCGACGAGGCGGGCTTCCCGCCCGCGCCGTTCGCGCGCGCGTTCGAGATCGCGCACGCGGCCGGCCTCGGGCTGACCTGCCACGCCGGCGAGTGGGCCGGGCCCGAATCCGTGCGCGGCGCCCTCGCGCTGCCGGTGCCGGTGACGCGCCTGGGCCACGGCGTGCGCGCGGTGGAGGATCCCGAGCTCGTTCGCGAGCTGGCCGAGCGCGGCACCGTGCTCGAGGTCTGCCCGACGTCGAACGTCGTCCTGAGCGCGTATCGCGGCTATCCCGAGCACCCTTTCCCGCTGCTGCGCGCAGCCGGTGTGCGCGTGACGCTGGGCTCGGACGACCCGCCCTACTGGCAGGCGAGCATCGGCGGCGAGTACGCCGTGGCGCGGCGAGAATGGGGGCTCGACGACTCGGAGCTGCTCGCCATCACCAGCACCGCGATCGAGGCGGCATTCGTCCCGGAGGCCCTCAGATCTGCGCTCTTAGCGCGAATTCATCGATGACCCGCCATTCGTTGCAATAGGCTCAGCCCCAACTGGAGTGGGGTGCAATCAACTTGATCGACGGGGGATGGAAACCGTGAATGTGACGTTCTTGCGACTGCTGCTCGTCGCCGTGCTGGCGCTGTGCATGGGCACCGTCGCCGCGTGCGGCGAGGACGAGGAGCCCGCGGACTCGGGTGGCGCGGCCGCCACGGCCGAGCCGGAGAAGAAGCTCAAGGTCGGCATGGTCACCGACATCGGCGGGCTCAACGACCGCTCGTTCAACGAGTCGGCCTACAAGGGGCTCAAGCGCGCCGAGTCCGAGCTGGGCGTCGAGATCCGCGCGATCACCTCGAAGTCCAACGCCGACTACGTCCCGAACCTCTCGACGCTCGCGCGCCAGAAGTTCGACGTCGTGTTCGCGGTCGGCTTCCTGATGGCCGAGGCGACCGAGAAGGTGGCCAAGTCCTTCCCGACGACCAACTTCGCGATCATCGACTTCCCGCAGGTGGCGATGAAGTCCAAGCCCAAGAACGTCGCGGGCCTGCTGTTCGCGGAGAACGAGGCCGGGTACCTGGTCGGCTACATGGCCGGCCTGTACGTCAAGGACAAGGGCGGCGATCAGGTGATCTCCTCGGTCGGCGGGCAGAAGATCCCCCCGGTCGACGGCTACATCGCGGGCTTCCAGGAGGGCGCCAAGGCCGCCAACCCGGACGTCGAGACGCTGAACGGCTACTCGGAGGACTTCGTCGACCAGGCGAAGTGCAAGGAGCTGGCGCTCAACCAGATCGGCGAGGGCTCGCAGGTCGTCTTCCAGGTCGCCGGCGGCTGCGGCCTCGGCGCGCTCGACGCGGCCAAGGAGAAGGGCGTCCAGGGCATCGGCGTTGACGTCGACCAGGCGTATCTGGGCGACCAGGTGATGACGTCGGCCCTGAAGAAGATCGACGAGGCCGTCTTCACCACGGTCACAGAGGTCCAGGATGACGCCTTCAAGGCCGGCACGGACACGCTCTTCAACGTCGAGAACGACGGCGCCGGCTTCGGCGAGGTCAATGCGGAGGGCGAGAAGTACAAGGCCAAGGTCGAGGCCGAGGCGGAGAAGATCAAGGCCGGCGAGATCAAAGACATCCCGACCGAGGTTCCCTAGCCTGACCGACAAGAGCACCCCGCTCGCCCTCGAGCTCAAGGGCGTCACCAAGCGCTTCGGAGCGCTCACCGCGAACGACAGCGTCGATCTCGACGTGCGTCGCGGTGAGGTGCACGCCCTGCTCGGGGAGAACGGGGCGGGGAAGTCCACGCTCATGAACGTCCTCTACGGGCTGCACCAGCCCGACGAGGGCGAGATCCTGCTTCGCGGCGAGCCGGTCCGGATCGGCTCGCCGCGCGAGGCGATCGGGATGCGCATCGGCATGGTGCACCAGCACTTCATGCTGATCCCGGTCATGACGGTGGCCGAGAACGTGGTGCTCGCCTCCGAGCCGCGGAGGGGCCCGCTGCTCGACGTCAGCACGGCCGAGCAGCGCGTGCGCGAGCTGTCCGAGCGCTTCGGCCTGACGGTCGACCCGCGCGCGCGTGTCGGGGACATCGGCGTCGGCCAGCAGCAGCGGGTCGAGATCCTGCGCGTGCTGCACCGCGGCGCCGACCTGTTGATCCTCGACGAGCCGACCGCGGTGCTCACCGCGCAGGAGATCGCCGAGCTGTTCAAGGTCCTGCGAACGCTGACCGCGGAGGGCGTCTCGGTCATCTTCATCACCCACAAGCTGCGTGAGGTGCTCGAGATCGCCGACCGCGTCACCGTGCTGCGGCGCGGCAAGAAGGTCGAGACCGTAGCGACCGAGGGCGCCACCGAGGCGAGCCTTGCCAAGCTGATGGTCGGCCGCGACGTGCTGTTCCGGCTCGAGAAGAGGTCGACGCAGACCGGCGAGACGCTGCTCGAAGTCTCAGACCTCGAGGTCGACGACGAGCGCGGGCTGCCCGCCGTGCGAGGGCTCTCGCTGCAGGTGCGCGCCGGCGAGATCGTGGGCGTCGCCGGGGTCGACGGCAACGGCCAGTCCGAGCTGGTCGAGGCGATCACCGGCCTGCGCGCGCCGCGCGCCGGGCACGTCCGCGTGGGCGGCAAGGACGTGACGGGCACCGGCGTGCGCGGCGCGCTCGCCGCCGGCATCGGCCACATCGCCGAGGACCGCCACCGGCGCGGCCTCGTGCTCGACTTCTCGCTCGCGGAGAACCTCGCGCTGCGCGAGTACCGGCGCGCGCCGCTGAGCCGCTTCGGGCTGCTCTCGCCCAAGCGCATGCAGCGCCAGGCCAAGCCGCTGCTCGAGCAGTACGACGTGCGCGGCGGTCAGCCGGGGACGACGGCCGGCTCGCTGTCGGGCGGCAACCAGCAGAAGGTCGTGATCGCGCGCGAGCTCGCCGAGGAGCCGCAGGTCACGGTCGCCGCGCAGCCGACGCGCGGCCTGGACGTCGGCGCGATCGAGTTCGTGCACCGGCGGCTGCTCGAGCAGCGCGACGCCAACCGCGGCGTGCTGCTCGTGTCACTCGAGCTCGAGGAGATCCGCTCGCTCGCAGACCGCGTGCTCGTGATCTACGAGGGCCGGATCGTGGCCGAGCTCGCGCCCGACGTCACCGACGAGGAGATCGGCGTCGCGATGCTGGGTGGCACGGTGAGGTCGCCGTGACGAACCCTGCGCTGGGCGGTGGTGGCGAGGGACCCGGAAGCGTGACGGTCGCCTCCAGGATGTCGGGCTACCTGCGCGGTGGAGGCGTCCTGGTCCCCGTGATGACGGCCCTGCTCGCCTTCGCGTTCGGCGGCCTCGTGGTGCTCGCCACCGGCGCCAACCCGATCAGCACATACAAGGCGATCTTCGAGGGCTCGGGCCTGAACTGGCTCTTCCCCTGGGTCTCGGGCGAGGACCGCCTGCTCGCCGGGCTGAACCTTCAGCAGACGCTGATCCTGACCGCGCCGCTGATCCTGACGGGACTCGCGGTCGCGTTCGCGTTCCGGGCCGGCCTCTTCAATATCGGCGGCCAGGGCCAGTACCTGGTCGGCAGCTTCGCCGCCGTCTACGTCGGCTCCTCGCTCGACGGCCTCCCAGCGCTGGCGCACGTCGTGCTCGCGATCGTCGCCGGCTGCGTCGTCGGCGGGCTCTGGGCAGGAATCGCGGGCCTGCTCAAGGCGACCACCGGCGCCAACGAGGTGATCACGACGATCATGCTCAACTGGACCGCCATCTACCTGGGCAAGTACGCGTTCGGCCTCAACGGCCCGCTGCAGAACTCCGATCCGACGCAGCAGTCGATCCCGGTCTCCAACGATGTGCTCGCGAGCGCCAAGCTGCCCGTGTTCTGGGGCGACCCCGAGCTGCAGGGGCTGCACATAGGCATCTTCATCGCGCTGCTCGTGACTGTCCTGTTCTGGGTGCTGCTGAACCGCTCGGTCACCGGCTACGAGGTGCGCGCTGTCGGGTTCAACCCGGACGCGGCCGAGTACGGCGGCATCAACGCGGGGCGCAGCTACGTCAAGGTGATGGTCATCTGCGGCGTGCTCGCCGGCCTTGCCGGCGCGATCGACGTGCTGGGCTGGCAGTTCCGCGTCGCCACGAACGACATCGACGTCTCGCTGATCGGGTTCTACGGCATCGCCGTCGCCCTGCTCGGCCGCAATACCGCGGTCGGCACGGTGATCGCGGCGCTGCTGTTCGGCGCACTGCTGAACGGCACCTCGGTGCGCAACCTCGATCCGACGATCTTCGACCCGCAGCTGGCGACGAACCTCGCAACCATCATCCAGGGGCTGATCGTCCTGTTCGTATCGGCGCCGGTGCTCGTGACCTACCTGCCCGACCGTCTGCGACGGCGCCGGCGTCGCAAGTCGCAAGCGGTGGCGACGGTGGAAGCAGGATGAGCGCCACCTCCGACGCTCCCGCCGCTGTCGCAGCCGGCTCCGGTCGCAACGGCGGCTCGCGGCTGCGCGCGCGGATCGCCCGCGTCTCGCGCGCCGCATGGTTCGGCTGGGGCGGGATCGCACTCGGCTTGATCGCGTTCTACATCGTCCTGCCGCCCGTTCTCGTGCGCTCGCTCGTTCCCTCGCTGGTGCTTGCGGCGGCCGGCATCGGCCTGGCCGTCGTCGCGCTGCGGGCCGGCGAGAAGCGCGTCGGCTGGGGCGCGGTCGTGGCTTGCGTGGCGGGTGCGCTCGGCGCTTACGGCGCGGTCAAGTCCGGCGTCGGCAACCTCGAGCGCGTGGTCGTCTGGTCGGCGTTGCTGGCCGCCGCTCTGCGCTATGCCACGCCGCTGACCTTCGCCGCACTCGGCGGCGTGACGTCCGAGCGCGCGGGCGTCGTCAACATCGGCCTCGAGGGCATGATGCTCACCGGCGCGTTCTTCGGCGCGTGGGGCGCCGACATCACCTCGAGCTGGCTCGGCGGGATCCTGATCGGGCTGACGGCGGGTGGCGTGATGGGGCTGCTGCACGCGGTCTTCGCCGTCAGCCTGCGCGCCGACCAGATCGTCTCCGGCACCGCGATCAACTTCCTCGCGCTCGGCATCACGGGCTACCTCTTCGTGAAGATCTACGGCGAGCAGGGCACACCCGACGACCTGCCGGAGATCCCGGACGTGAGCCTGCCGATCGGCTGGATCCCATTCCTCGGCGAGGCCCTCGAGCAGCTCAACCTGATGATCTGGCTCGGGCTGATCGCCGTCGCGGCGCTCTCGATCTTCCTCTTCCACACTCCGCAGGGGCTACGGATGCGGTCGGTGGGGGAGAACCCGCTCGCCGCGGACACGGCCGGCATCTCGCCGATCCGCGTGCGCTACTACGCGGTCGTCGCGTCGGGCGCGCTGGCGGCGCTCGGCGGCGTCTTCCTCTCGATCGGCTTCGTGCACTCGTTCAACCAGAACATGATCCTCGGCAAGGGCTTCATCGGCCTGGCGGCGGTGATCTTCGGCAAGTGGAAGCCTGGCGGCGCGCTCGCGGCAGCGATGCTGTTCGGATCCGCCAGCGCGCTCGCGCAGCGGCTGCCGGTGTTCTCCCCGACCGGCGCCGTGCTCTTCCAGGCGCTCCCGTACGTGCTCACGCTGATCGCCGTCGCGGGGCTCGTGGGCCGCTCGCGGCCACCCGCCGCCGACGGCATCCCGTACGAGCGGCACTGAGCCAGGATCCATCGAGCATCCGCGGCGAGCCGCCGCGGGAATCGGTGGATCCGGGATAAGGTCATGCGCATGGCCGCTCCCCGCCTGCGTGTCCCCAGCCCGCCCGCCACAGGCAGCCAGCTTGCGCGGACGGCACAGCAGGTCTCCGACGAGGTTGAGCTCTACCACCGCACCTACACGACGCTGCTGCGCTCCAGCGGCGAGACGCTGCTGCGCGTGCTCGAGCCCTCGCACCGCTCGATGACCTCGAGCCTGCACGCGCTTGCCGGCTCCGAAGAGCTCGACCTGGGCGCGTTCCTCTATGCGATCCGCCGGCTGCCTGACGCTGTTGCCGGCGCGCGCGTGATCGTCATGGGTCAGGAGGCCGAGGTCTTCGCGCGTCACGGCATCGGCCCGCTGGATGACTGGATGCCGCTGGAGGCGCCCGCGCGGCGGCGGCGCTGGTATGACGACGGCAACGGCACGATGGCGGTGCTGCTGGCTTCGGCGTCGGACCTGGACGACCTGGTCCCGACGCTCGTCGCGTACCAGATCGAGTGGAACAAGGTGCGCCTGCGCCTGCGCGGCGCCGACTGGCCGCAGGCCGGGGAGGCGCCCGATCCGATCGAGTGCGCCGCGGTGCTCGGCGGCACCGAGGATGACTGGCTGCAGCTCTCAGAGGCCTGGGGCGAGGAGTACGTCGCGCGGTTGGAGGGGATGGCCGCCGGGCGGTTGAACCTGCGCATCCGCATGCTCGGCGGCTCGTCGGTCGGCTACGCGCGCATGACGCGGCACTGGTGGTCGCCGGTGCGGGCGACGATGGCCGAGCACGCGCTAGAGGACCGGCCGATGTACTTCGTGTCCTCCAACGCGCACTCGATGGTCAACCTGCTCTCGGGCACCGCGCGCCGGCGCGAGGACGAGATCACGGCGTGGGTCGAGACCGACGGCCCCGACGACCTGCGCGCCGAGCTGGCCGCCTTCCAGGACGGGCGCACGGACGGCTCCTGGGAGAACTTCCTCTACTTCTCGGCAAAGGACTTCTTCGAGTCCCAGCCCGCGGCGATGAAGGAGCACCGCTCCGAGGAGGAGCGGTCGGTCGGCATCACGCACGTGTCCTCGCGGACAGCTCTGCGTGTTTCGGCGCAGGTGATCGCGCTCGACTCGCTCGACCCGCAGTGGCTCGACCCACGGCTCGGCGACGTCGATTCCGAGCGGCTGGCGCGCTGCCCGGCGGTGATCGTCAACATCGAGTATCCACTCGGGCTCGCCGCCTACAACATCCTGCGCGAGATCACCGAGGCGCACGACACGCTGCGCGGCGTCTACATCCTCGGCAAGGCGGCGACGCTGAACGCCGACGTCGGCGACGTGATGATCTCGTCGGTCATCCACGACGAGCACTCGGGCTCGACCTACTGGCTCGACAACGCATTCGCCGTGTCGGACATCGCGCCCTACCTGATGTTCGGCTCCGGCCTGGACAACCAACGCGCGGTGACCGTCAAGTCGACGTTCCTGCAGAACCGCGAGTACCTCGACTTCTACTACCGCGAGGCGTTCACCGTCGTCGAGATGGAGGCCGGCCCGTACTGCAACGCCGTGTACGAGATCGCCGACGTCGATCGCTACCCGGTCGGCGAGGCGGTCAACTTCTCCAAGCTCCCGATCGACTTCGGGATCATCCACTACGCGTCCGACACGCCCTATACGCAGGCACGCACGCTGGGGGCGCGCGGCCTGAGCTACTACGGAATGGACTCGACGTACGCGTCGTCGCTGGCGATCGTGCGCCGCGTGCTCGCGCTCGAAGGGGTAATCACTCCCTAAACCCGCTGCGCGTGCGGAGTACCATCGAGCTATGGACGAGTGGCTGCTGTGGCTGATCCTTGCGGTGATCCTGGGTGTGGGTGAGATCACGACGCTGGGGTTCTTCCTCGCGCCGTTCGCGGGCGGGGCCGCCGTCGCAGCTGTCGTGAGCGCCGCCGGCCTGCCGTTCGTCGGCTCACTCGCGGTCTTCCTGCTGATATCGCTGATCCTGCTGGCGGCGCTGCGGCCGCTCGCGCGGTCGCACAAGCGCATGCCGCCGCAGATCCGCACGGGCACAGCCGCGCTGGTGGGCAAGGACGCGACCGTGCTCGAGCGGATCGCGAACGGCGAGGGGGTCGGCTGCGTCCGGCTCGATGGCGAGGTCTGGACCGCGCGGGCGTACATGGAGGACGAGACCTACGAGGCCGGCACCCGCGTGCAGGTGGTCGA
>Ga0136618_10000893_pt1 | contig 11018 bp, 10 predicted proteins | sample AntDrymUQ3302106_2_FD_104805 | JGI IMG/M metagenome (GOLD analysis project Ga0136618, IMG submission 104805) | Polar desert sand microbial communities from Dry Valleys, Antarctica - metaG UQ330 (21.06) | ecosystem: Environmental > Terrestrial > Soil > Desert | place: Antarctica: Dry Valley...
CTTTTCTTTTTTCTCATATCTTTTCTTATTTTTCGCGCATTTTCGCGTTTATTCGCGGGCAAAATATTCTTATAAATTTGCATAATCAAGCAATTTGTTATTTCCGATAATGTCTATTATTTTTACCTCTCTGATTTTCATAATTTTTCCTTTCTGAATTGCGGCTGATGCCGGTTAATTTTTCGTCGTCGCGTCCGGCGCAACGAGTGTTGATTGCGTGGAGACGACCTGCCAGCGTCCGTCGCGTTTGACGAATGTGTCGGTGAACATATAATTCCGGTCAAAGCTCCCGTTTTTGTCTTTACCGACCCGATGCAGACGACCTGTAACGACAGCCGTATCTCCGTGAACGCGAACTTGCATATTGGAAAGCTCGCCGCTCGTGATAGTGTCGGCGTTCGACAGCGTATCCGCTATATCTTCCGTCTTGTTGAACATTTTGCCGCGAGAATTAATCGCGGTGTATTCGTCGGCGAGATTGCGTTCAAACCACGCTTTGTCTTTGTTTTTAGTCGCCTCTTCCCATTCGCGTTCGATGTGCCTTAACACTTGTCCGTCGGGAATCGGGTTGCCTTCGGAAGCGACCACTTGCCAGCGTCCGCCGCGCTTCATCCAAACGTGTATACTTCTGCTGTAGTCGTTGAAGGATTTGCCTTTGTATTCGCCTTTTCCGACAGTGATGTGTGCCATCACCGCCATCTCGCCGCCCTTAAATTTCACCGAGTAGTTTGAAGGGACGGAGGTGGCATTTTTCAAATTGATGTCATCATTGGCTTTGTCCTTAATAGCCTGCTCGATATACTGCGCTTTGTTCCACGCTCCGTTGCGGGTCGTATAATCGTCGGCGATAATTCGATTTAGCGCGTCGCGGTCGCCGCGCTCCATTGCCGCACTCCATTCTTTGTCGAGTTTGATTAACTCTTGTTCGTCCGCGCCGTTTTGCGCGATGGCAAAGCCAGCCGAAACGATTGTCAGTAACACGATTGTCATTATCTTTTTCATAGTTTTTTTGCTCCTTATTTATGGTTATTTTTCCTTTTCCGCCGAAAGCGAATCGAAACAAACGAGTAACAAATTCGTCGCCGTTTCCCGGAAATGTAATTGTCCGATTTCGATTAACTGAAAAATCGCCCGCGAACTTATTCCGGCGAATTGCGCCGCTTCCGTCACGGTCAACATCGGCTGGTTTGAATCGCACGTTTCACAAAATTCGCGGTGCTTTCCGTTGCTGATGCTGACCGTCAGAAACTTTTCGGTTTCAAACGTCATCTCGATTCTTTTTCGGATTTTCAAATGTTTTCTCCCAACTTCGGCGGCTCGCTTGCCGCAAAGTTAAATAAAATTAAATTGTAAAAATCTAACTTTACCGTTATAATCTCGGCATCGCTTTTTAGTCCTTTGGAAACTCTCCTTTTTTTCTCGGTGATTTCTCGGTGCGGTTATGAACGGGCAAACACAACGCTTTTACACCTTCGGCGATTACAAAATCGAAAAAACCGAACGCCTTTTGACGCGCAAAGGTGAAGTTGTGCCACTGCCGCCGAAAGCCGTCGAACTGCTTTTCGTCCTGCTCGAAAACAACAATCACATCGTGACCAAAGAAGAATTAATGAATCTGGTGTGGGCGGACAGCTTTGTCGAAGAAGCCAACCTCTCGCGCAATGTTTTTCTTCTCAGAAAAGTTTTGGGCGAAAGGGAAAACGGCGGCGGGAAATATATCGAAACGATTCCCAAACGCGGTTATCGCTTTGCGGCGAATGTGGCGGAAACAAAAGGCGACGAAGCAACCGAAATTATTACGCACGACCGAACTGTGGCGCATATCGTCGTCGAAGAAGAATATGAAGTTGACGACGCGCCAAAGCCGGAACTCGAAGCCGCAGCGCAAAACGCGGCTGTGCAAATAACCAATAATTTACCGGCAAACGAGAAAATCGTTTCATTGCCAACATCGAAACCCCGCGAACAGAGCCGTCGGGCATTAATTTCAATCGGCGCGATTTTGGCGGTAACGGCGATTTTAGGAATCGGCGCGTATTCCTGGCGGAATGGGCAACGCTCGAAACAATCTTCAGTACCGCCTGCCGCAATGAGCATCAAACGGCTGACGACGAACGGCAATATCGTCAACGCCGCTTTATCGCCCGACGGTAAGTTTTTTGTCTACGCGCTGGCAGAACCCGCCGGACAAAGCCTCTGGATTCAACAGACGAATTCCGCTCATCCGGTCAACATCGCGCCGCCGACCAAAGAAAGCTATTGGGGTTTGACCATTTCGCCCGACGGAACTTTTGTTTATTGCTCGGTTTTCGATGGAGACAAAGCCGATTTACAGCTACGGCGGATTCCGGTTTTGGGCGGTCACATCGAAACTCTGGCGGGAACGCCGGATGTCGCCGTGAGTTTTTCGTCCGACGGCAATCGGCTGGCTTGGACGGAAAGGCGCGGCGAGAAAACTAAACTTTACACAGCCAAATCGGACGGCTCGGACGGGCATTGGCTGGCGGAGCGCAGCTATCCGTCGGAATTTAATGTCAAAGGCACGTCCACCGCCTGGTCGCCCGACGGCGAAACGATTGCCTGTGCCGCGAGAGACGTTGACCAAAACGACGGCGAATTTATGCGGGTCGTCGGCGTGGACACGGCAACCGGAACGGAAAAATCTTTGTCCACGGATCGTTGGGCTTCAGTCAATCATTTGAGTTGGTTAAAAGATGGCGGGATAATCATCATCGCCAGCGAAAAGCTCGGCTCGCCCGCGCAAATCTGGTCGCTTTCGCAGCCCGACGGCGAGTTGCGGCAATTGACCAACGATTTGAATTCTTACGAACGATTGAGCGCGGCGGCTGACGGGGAAATGTTCCTGAGCATTCAGCGCAATTCCGTCGCCCGGCTTTCCGCAGCGGGCGAAAACCAAGCTATCGAATCCGCGCCGACCATTTCCCAACAAGTCGGCAGTTTTGACGAAATCGCCTGGACATCTGACGGGCGTATCGCTTATTTTTCCTTCGCGGGCGGTGAAACGAATTTGTGGCTGAGAAATGCCGACGGCTCGAATCCGCGCCAATTGACAACCGGAATGCAGGCGCAGAGAGGTTTGGCGGTGTCGCCCGATAATCGCCACATCGTTTTCGCCGCCGCTCAGAATGGAGGCAAATTAAACCTCTGGCGAACGCAAATTGACGGACGGAATTTGACCAGGTTGACGGACGAAAGCGGCGGAGCTTTCCCCGCGATTTCGCCTGACGGCAAATCGGTGATTTATCAGCAAGGTCTCACCAGCAAAGTGCTGCGAAAAATTCCGTTGGCGGGCGGCGTGAGTGTGAATGCAACGGAGATGAAAGGCGCGAGACCGCAATTTTCGCCGGACGGCAAATTCATCGCGTTCTTTTACATAGACGATTCAACCGAACCCGTTCCGCAGTGGAGCATCGCAATTGTTTCGGCGGAAGACGGCGAATTTCGCCGTAAACTGACGATTGTTCCGACCGTCAACGACCGATTTCTGCGCTGGACACCGGACGGCAAATCCGTCGCCTACATTAGCAGCGAAGGCGATAATATCAAAATTATTTTGCACTCTCTAAACGACGCAGAACCGCCGCGCCCGCTCGCCGCATTTCCAACCGACGCGGGCGGTTTGATTCAAGCCTTCGCCTGGTCGCCCGACGGCAAACGATTCGCTTTCACCCGCGAATCGCACATCCGCGATGTAGTTTTGCTGAATAATTATAGGGGAAACTAAATCCTTTCTCGGAAATTTTGATAAAAATAAATCGAATTTGAAAATTGAAGAGTATTAATAAAGCGAGAAACTGAAGACTGATGCAACATCCCAAAAGTTTCAGGTGCGCGGGAACGGATTTTGTGGAGGTGGAATAATCTTATCCCGGCACAAAATCTTCAAATTAATTACGCCGCCGAAAAGCACAAAAACAAAAAAATGAAGAGAAATATCAAATTGTTTTTTTGAATTTTGCGTCTTTCGGCGGCAATTCCTTAAACTCAAAAATTTTTATCGCTCCGAAACGCTGATTTCCTCGCCGTTATTATTGTAATTAACCGAGCCGTCTTTCACGCCGCCTTTGAGACTGACCGACCAGAGCGTTTGAAAATTTTTACTGCCGGAATCTAATTTCTCCCGCCGAATGGATATGAACGCAACCTTGCCGTCGGGTAAGTCGAGTCTGGTTTTAGCTTTTTCGAGTAAGTTTAGAGCGTCCGCCAAATTTACTTCGCCGAGTGAGAAATTCTCCCGCTCCCGGTAGCCAATGGCAGATGTTTGCCCTAATCCGCTTTTGGTTAATCCGTTAACGTCGAATTTATATTCGTCCAGCCTTTTCGGGTTTTGCGGATTGGGAATTTTGACGAAAACATATATGTCATAAATCGTCAGGTCTGAGATTTTATCGTTAGCGCCGAGAAGGTTTTTCAGGGCGTTTTGAGCTTTTTGCAGTTCGTCGGTTTTAAGAGTCGTGTAATCTGCCGCTCTCGAAGTGCGCGACAAATCAACGCCGAGCGATTTGCCGTTCGAGTCGGCGCGCGCCGTCGCCTTTTCGCGTGTGCCTTCAATTTCAATCAACCAATGGGCGTTTCCCGAATTTGGCTTGAGTTTTTCCATATCGTAAGCCCTGTTAAAAGTCATTTTGGTAACGCGCCCGCCTTCGATTCCGGCGTTTGAAAGGGCTTCCCGAACAATTTGCGGCACGGCGGCAAAGTTTATTTCGTCAAACGGAAACGTAGTTTGTTCGAGATTGCCGTGCTGCGGTGCGCTCACCTGCACGGGCGTTGGTCCGACGACAAATCCGGCGGCGTATTTATACAAATCCAGATTGCGCGGATTGTTCGGGTCTTGCGCCTGAAGCGTAATTGCTTCGGGCGTGATTTCGATTTCAAAAACTTTGAAAGGTTTGCCGATTTTACCCTTGAAGGCTTCGGCGGCAACCTGCGTCGCGTCCGATTCAAAATAATTCGCTTTCAATTGCCGCCCCAAAAATTTGCATCCGAGCGCAAGCAAAACTAACATCAGCCAACACAGACAAAGGGAAGTTTGGCGCGAATTCGTTAAAATGTTTTTCATTTCTTCTCCTATGTTTGGAGCATATGGCTTCAGATAGCAATCGCCTGATTTTGCAGAACTGCCGATTAAAGGCACACGCTCCAAACGATTGTTTTCAGTGCGTCAATTTGTTTCTGCTGCACAAGGAGCAATCTTTTCTTAAAATCCGCCGTTGCCGACGGCATGTTTCAATTCCGGCGGACATTCCAGGTCAACTCTGATGTCGGGCGCAAGATACGGATACAAAATCCAAAAATATTTATTGAGCCACGAAATCGTGTAGCCTGTTTTTGAAATCGAAGAAGTCGTGCTGTCGCCGAGTTCCGGGTCAACACAGCCGTCCGTGGCAATGTTTCGCCCGTTGCGCCGCATTTCAAGCTGAAACTGCTCAATGGCTCTTGCCGTTTGCGGTCCGTAAAGACCGTCAATTTTTAGCTGTGCCGCACCCGTGCTTTGACTGAGCGGCGGTTGGGCGTTGTAACCTTTCTGATAAACTCGTTTGAGTAAATATTGAACCAGCATCACGTCGTCGCGCCTATTCGGTTCGTAGAAACTCTTATAAACCGTAGTTGTTTTCGATTTTATTGAAATCGGGACATTGCCGATTGGAGTAGCCTGTTGAACTAATTCTCTCTCTTGCCGCTGCTCCGCTGACTTGCGCGAGCCGACCGTCATCGTTACGTTATACAAATGCGGATAACTCCGCCCATAAACTTTTTTTTCGTATGCCATTATTTTTTCTCCCTGCTAAGATTTGGCTGTGTTGCCGCGGCACTCCGCAGAATGTGGAAAAGCGAATTATTTCTTTATTATTTTCACCAAAAATACTCATCTGTTCACCTCATTGCGCTGCAAAATTAAAAATAACTACGCCCGTCACTTTAACTTTTTGTCCCGAAAGCAATGTCGGATTGAATTTTGACGCGCGTGCCGCAGATTCCGCCGCTTGTCGTAATAAAGCGTGTCCGATGATTGCGCTCGCAGAAATTACGCTGCCATTTTCATCAATTGTTACCAGAACCTGAACTTGCCCCGATGCGCGAACGGCTCTTGCCGCCGCCGGATAAGCCGGTTGAACAAGATTGGTGGCTTTACCATTTAGAACTCCGCCCGAAACTGTCTTGGTGGAACTTGGATTATTTGAGGTTATACTTGGTGCGGAAATTGGTTTTTTTTCGGTTTTTGCGGAAACCAACTCGTTGTGTTTTTGTAAATCCGTTTCGGCTAAATCGTTCTTACCGAGTTTTCGATAAATAAAAACCCGGTCATAATAATAATTTTCATCATCGGGTTTGAGACGAATCGCCTCAGAAATGTCGGTTAGTGCTTTTTCAAACATTTCTTTTTCAAGATAAATTTTGTTCCGCAAGTAATAACTGATTTGGTTTCTTGGCTCAATTTCGATTGCTTTGCCATAATCTGCTAAAGCCTGTTCGAATTGCTTATTTTGACCGAATCCGAAACCACGCACTCGAAATGCATTCGCATTGTTTGGGTCAAGGCGAATGGCTTCATTCAAAGCAGCAAATGCACAATCATCAAAGCTAGTCACACGTCCTTCGCTAAATATTTCGATATGCTTTTTGGCTCGATTTAAATAATCTTCCGAAGTCGTCGGCTCCGGCTCGCCCGCAATTGTGCAATTGTATTGTTTGGTAAATTTCGCCAACGGATTTGTTTTGCAAGCCAATCCGCTAAAAACCAAAAGCGACAAACTCAAACAAAATGTCAGTAAATTTTTCATTGATTTTATTTCATCTCTTAAACAAATTTATAAAATACCGCTAAATGATAACTTGGAAAAATTTGCTAAACGGGAAACCGCTTCGGGAGAAGTTTTACAATTCAAAAAAGCGGTCTGTAAATCTTATTTACACGACTCACCGGAGTAGGGAAATTCGGCTCGCCGACTTTTTGTCCGGTGAGATTGCCGTCGTAACTGTAAAGCGAATCTCCTTTTCGGTCGTAGACGATAAAGTGGTGATTATTCGCATCTCTGATGCAAATGTCGCCGCGATTGATACTGTCCCAATTGCCGAAACCGAAAAGTTCCTGAAAATAAGGCGGGCGCGGAGTGATGCCGACGAATGCCCGCCATTTGACGGGAATTCCGCTGCCGCGCAGGACATAGGTGGCAAAGATTCCGCACCACGAAACACCTAACTTCGGGTCGTTTGTTCCGCCGGGTATTCCGTCTTTGCGCATCCATCTGCCCTGTTTAAGAGCGGTTAGATTTGCCCCGTTATGAATGTTCCAATCAGGCGGCTCTTCCATTGCTTCATCATAAATATTTTTAAGCGTTTCCCAACTCGGAAATGATCCGTTCGGTTGAATACCTGTGTAATTGGCGGCGATGCTCCGCGCATAGATAACCATTGTTTCTTTTGACGGCATAATAAATCTCCTTTTTTCGTTTTTTTTCCAAATGTCAATCCGACTATTTATTTCCAACTTTTAAGTCGCCTATCAGGATTTCTCCGTCAAGATAGTGAGCTGAAATTTCGGCTCCGACTCCTGCAAAAGGAATGTCTATCGTCACGATTTTCGGTCCTGACGTGCCCAATACATCGTAAGCGCTGTAAAGATAAGATATCGAGTTTCGAATGTTATCAATATCTTCCGGCGCGGCTCTTAATAGTTTTGTTCCGACTTTGGCAATCGTCGTAAAGAATTTGCGATTTTTCAATCCTTTCGCTACTCCGTCCCATTTTTCCCCGAGCGCGATGTTAACGCTCCAGTCCGTAGTTCTAGTCTCGTTCAAATTCATCAAATTACCGCAATTAAAAATTATTATCGCAACGTAACCGGCTCCGCCTCCAAGTCCGACTCCGAGTCTGAGACTGGAGACGTTAACACTATGACTGTGTGTGGGATAACCTATATTAGCTACTTCCCCTTCTAAGGTTTCCATACCCACAAATCCGAATGTTCCGCCGCCTTTGATGCCTGCTCCGATCCAGGTGTCGTATAAGCTCATCGTTTGATTTCTTCCGAATCGCCCGATTAATAAATCTCGCGCAAAAGGTTTTATTCCTTCTCCACCCATAGTTTTTTTCTCCTTTTTAGATTTTCCTTATTGACGATTTCTATGATTATTTGTCGAATTAGCGACGTCATCGAATCGTTTATGTTTTACTACTCCTTAACTGTCGGTTGTCATTTCTTACCCGACAGCAGCCTGCCGCAAACTAAAATTTCGTGTTCCGGCGTTTCGATAAAATGCAACTCGCCGCTTTCTATTTGCCGGTAAATCTCGCGGGCGGTGGTTTGCAAAAGCGCGGCGGCTTCGGTGACGCTCAAATGCGGCGCGTCCGACCGACAGGATTGGCAAAAAGCTGTCGCGCAACGGTTTTGATTAAAACTAATCGTGGTAATCTCGTGCGTTTCCCAAACAATTTCCAAGCGTTTTTTTGCTTTCATTGACGTTGAACCTCTGCTAAAATTAGCGACACGAATTTGAATTTCTGCCCGGAATAATTTCCGACAATATTGCGATGAATCCAGAATCGCTGAAAGCAAAGTAAAAAGTCGTAAATCGGACGGTAAATTTTGGTAAATTTTTCTAAAACGATGATGAACGGCGAACCAAAACAAATTATTTCCTTTGCAGAATTTGAGTTGAACGCGGCGCGCCGGCGTTTGACGCGCGAAGGGAAAACTCTGCATTTGAACGCAAAGGCATTTGATTTGCTGGTTTATCTGGCGGAAAACGCGGGGCGCGTCGTCACGAAAGATGAAATTCTGGACGCGGTTTGGGAAAATCAATTTGTCGAGGAAGCCAACTTAAAAGTGCAGATGTCGGCTTTGCGAAAAGCTCTGGGCGAGCGCAGGGACGAACATCGTTTTCTCGTCACGATTCCGGGCAAGGGTTATAAATTCGTCGCCGACATTCGGAACGACGATAGGGAACTCGTCATCGAAAGCCGCCGCTTTTCGCGCCTCGTCGTTGAAGCAGAAATAGACGAGGAGATGGGGAGACGAGGAGAAGAGGAGAAAATCTCAATCTTGCCAAACGTCTCCTCATCTCCTCGTCTCCTCTTCTCCTCTTCTCAAAAAATTGCTGTTGGCGCATTTGTCGTTTTGCTGGCGTTGGCTTTCGGAGCTTATCAATATTTTAATTTGAAAAAGGTGAACATACCGTTTGAGAAAATAAAGTTCACGCGACTGACGAACAACGGAAAAGTTGCAAGCGCAACAATCTCGCCCGACGGAAAATATATTGCTTATATCTTGGGCGAGAGCGAAGGTAACAGCATCTGGATTCAGCAAGTCGGTACTGCCGACAATGTTCGCCTTTTGCCGCCCGTCAAGGCTCAGGTTTATGAGTTGACTTTTACGCCGGACGGCGCACATCTTTTTTACAATCTGTTTAAAGACAACAACGCCGACCCGGAATTTTATCGCATTTCCTCGCTCGGCGGTGTCAGCGAGCAAATTCCGAACGTCATTGCCAGTTATATCGCTTTCGCGCCCGATGGAAAACGGATCGCTTACGCGCAATCGGATTCCGCCGCCGGGCAAAATTATCTGGTCATCGCCGACGCGGACGGCGGCAATCAACAAACGATTGCCGGAAAAAATCATCCGAATACTTTCGAGACGCAAGTTCCGGTCGTCGCATGGTCGCCCGACGGCGAAACGATTGCTTGTCTCGTCAATCATTTTGAAGCGGACGCGAGTTATTCTTCAATTGTCGGCATAAATATCAAAGACGGCAGCGAAAAACTTTTGAGCGAGCAGCGTTGGTATGACGTTTTCAGCATCGAATGGCTGAAAAACGGAAGCGGTTTGTTAATCTCGGCGAGCGATAAAGTTTCGGGCAGCAATCAAGTCCGGTTTCTTTCCTACCCGAACGGCGAAGCGCGACAAATTACGAACGATTTGAGTCAATACGATTCGTTGAGCGCAACCGCCGACGGCAAATCTTTCGTAACGATACAAACCGGCAAGACGAGCGGCATTTTCGTCGGCGAAGCGGGAGCGGACGATTTTAAGGAAATCGTTTCCGAAACCGGAGAATTGCACCCGTTTGTTTGGACTCCCGAAGGAAAAATTATCTTTCGCTCGAACCAGGGCGGAGTTTCAAATCTTTGGATGATGGACGCGGACGGCGGCAATCGCAGGCAATTAACCGCCAACGCGCAAGTTGACTCGCGCGGTCTGTGCATTTCGCCGGACGGGAAATATCTCGTCTTTGCATCGTGGCGTTCGGGCAAATCAAATTTGTGGCGCGTTGATGCGGACGGCAAGAACCTGACGCAACTGACCGACGGCGAAGCCGATACTCGCCCGCAATGTTTGCCCGACGGTCAATCGGTCATTTATCAAAGAGGCTTAAATTCCAAACCGATGTTGTGGAAAGTCAATCTCGAAGGCGGCGAGCCTATTCAGCTAACCGACTTCTACGCCAAGTGGAATGCCGTTTCAAACGACGGTCGGCGAGTTAGTTTTTTTCAAATGTTTGATAGTAAATGGCGCATCGGAATCATTTCTTCGACAGGCGGTTCGATTTTGCAGCGCCTGGACGTTCCCGCATCGTTAAAGGAAAGCGAGATTCGCTGGTCGCCGGATGACCGTAGTTTGTTTTATATCGGCGCAATCGGAAACGTCGGCAATGTTTGGAATCTGCCGCTCGACGGCGGCGAACCAAAACAAATTACAAATTTCAAAACGCATTATCTGGAGGATTTCGCGTGGTCGCCGGACGGCACAAAACTCGCCGTTTCACGAAGTTCAACCGTTAGCGACGCGGTTTTGATTAACACTTCGGACAATTTTTGAAGTTTGCTTAATAAAGTGCTACCGCCAAAAGCCGCGTGGTTAGCGAATCTCAAAAATCATCAGCTTCAGCCGAATTCATTTCGTTCACAGGCGGACATTGAGTTATTTGCGGATTGATAAATCAAAGACCATAAGCTGGAGGCAATTTATCAAAAACTGTCTGAACCGCTGTTAAAGA
>Ga0136618_10000894_pt1 | contig 11017 bp, 9 predicted proteins | sample AntDrymUQ3302106_2_FD_104805 | JGI IMG/M metagenome (GOLD analysis project Ga0136618, IMG submission 104805) | Polar desert sand microbial communities from Dry Valleys, Antarctica - metaG UQ330 (21.06) | ecosystem: Environmental > Terrestrial > Soil > Desert | place: Antarctica: Dry Valley...
CGCGGATATTAACTTCCCTTAAACGAATTGCGGGCAGAAATGAAAACCGTTTGGTTTGCACTCGGCTCTCAAACTTTGCGTGCTGCGGATTTATTTTCGCCTTGTGCGATTGTTTATACGCTTGTTGGTTGTTCGAGTCAAGAAATAAAGGAAGTCTATAAAATTCACATTTGTTCGGTTTTGTCCGATTATCTAATCTTTTAACGATGTCAACAGTTATCAAAGTCGAAAATCTATCGAAACTTTATTACTTTGGCGGCGCGAAGCACAATTCTTTGTGCGACGCGGTGATGAGTTTCGTTAAAAAGCCGACGCTTTTGATAAAGGCAAAAGGATGAAGGCGAAAGGCTAAAAACTTTCGCCCTTGAATCTATACTTTATTACTGACCTTTTAGAAGATTCAAAATCCAAATGATTATTATGCTCAAAAAGCCAATTACTGGACCCAACAATCCAAATATTAGCATCCAGTTCACTTCCGATTTGTAAGTAAATTTACTTTTTATTTTCATAATCGTTTAACCAAACACGCCGTTGGTTACTGTTTGGTTGCGCTTTTTCTTAATTGAGCGGCGGTTCATTGAGCGGCAAATCAACAAGTATCGGGCGGTGGTCGGAAATTCGGTCTTCGACGACTTCGTTGATGTGCGTCAGCGTTCGCCCGAAGTGCGGCGCGAAGCGGTAAGAATCGTTGCGGGCAGTCAGTTTTTTTAAATCGGCGGGCTTAACGAAAATCCAGTCGAGCTTGTATTTGCCGACGAACTTTATCGGGCGATTGACTCGGTAAGTTGTAACGAAGCCTTTGTTGCCGCGTTCGTTCGAGTTTGAAAGGGTTTTGCTTTTTTCATCAACCGAGCGCGAGGCGTCGCCACGGAAATCGAACGCGCCGCCGTCGGCAAAGCGAAAGTTTTCGAGCGTCGTGAAAAACTTTCTTTCGGAATTTGGCGCAAACATCGGAATATGGCGCACGGTCGGGTCGGCTTGTTTTCGCCAAAAAGTCATTCCGTCCAATACGAAATCTTCAATCAAACCGAAGCCGAGCGTGTAGCCGACACCCATCCTAATCCAGTAAAACGGCTTGCCGAAACGCTTTTTGAGTTCGCGCCGAAAAGAGGTCGGCGTTAAATCTTCAGTCGAAGTGTTCATATCGCCCGCGACGACGACCGGGTGATTAAACTCTTTAATCATACCGAGTAATTCATTAAGCTGTTTGACTCGATTAGCGGATTTGGCGCGGTTTTCAAGGTGCGTGGCGACGATTGTAACGCGCCCGTTTGGCAGTCGCGCGTCAGCGATATCGGCGAACAGACTCGCGCGTCCGCCGCGCCGAACTTCGCGTAAGGTTTTTTCAAGAAAAACTTTTTCGGCGATTTTCCTTCTACCGTTTTCCAGCATACTCACGCCGTTTTTCTCGCTTTTATACCAATCATAAGGTTGATATTTGAACGGCACAAGACGAACATTTTCGAGCGGAAAACGGCTCAAGATAGCAATGCCGTGTAAACCTTCGTAACGCGCCGGGTCAACTTTGACGAGATTTAGGATTTCGTTTTCTCTCGCATCGGCAGGATTCGATTTTTGACTAAGCTGAACCGGGCTAAGCTCGACAAACTGCACGCCGAAAGCATAATTCATTCCTAAATGTTGAGCTAAATCGGCGGCAATATGGCGATATTCCGTGCGCTTCATACCCCAATCAACTTCGTTGAGAATAATGACATCCGCTTGGCGTAACATCGCAGCTTGCTCTAACACTTCACGTCGCTCTTCACTTTGCAGCGGAAATTTTTCCTCGTCCAGTAATGCCGCAAACTGAGATTCACTCTTGAACGCCGCTTCGATTGCCTCATATTCCAATCCGCGCTCGACGTTCCACTGGACGACGCGCATAAAATCGCCGAGTTTCGAGGATTGGGAAAAGTGGAGAGGCATTGCGCTCACGTGTGAATTGCCTACAAACGGAGTCGTCAGCAAATGGTTGAGTTTGCTTTCGAGCGGCTGAGAAACAATTTCCTGCTCGTAAAGCGATGTCAATTCTGCGTAAGTAAAAAAAACGGGGGCGGAATGACGTGCGCTCGCCAATCCGCTAAGCCAGCCAACTAACAGCAAAAACAAAAAGGCTCTCGCTCGACAATTTTTATAAACCTTGTTCAGCATAAATTCACCGTGATTTTTGACCGGCTGTTTTTGTAATAATTTTAAAACTTGAATTCTAGATTGTGGGAGATGTTAAAAACGATTTGCTATTCCATAATTACGAAAGCGTATTCAAACTAATGTCTCTCTAGTCTGTGTAACATTCGAAAAAAGAACTGCTTCAACACTTTACATCAAAAAGGAATAGACGGCAAAAGAGAATATGGAATTTTTGTTTTATAATAAATTATTTATAAGACAGTTTTAATTAAGTCAAGATAATGTTCAAAAGATTTTTCAAGCTGATTTTCTATCTTTAAATTTTGTAAGTCGGCGATTTTTCGATAATTAAGATTGCGGTTTGCTTGTTTCTTGTTTTGAAAAAGTTTAGAGGTTAGAATTTTGTTGCATCTAATCGTTTGGAGAAACTTATGAGACGTATATTTAACAAATCTTTTCTGTTTTTTCTTATGGTATTGTCCTGTGTCAGTTTTGCTTTCGCCCAGACCGAACGCGAGAAAGGAATTGAACTTTACAACCAGGGGAAAAACAAAGAAGCTGTCGCCGCTTTGGAAAAGGCGAGTAATCGAAAGGAAGCTAAAACGGACGCTGATGTTTGGAATTTTTTAGGGCTTGCTTATACCAAAGATGAGTCTTATAAGAAAGCGATTAAAGCATTTGAGAAAGCCGTCGGCATCAATCCGCAAAACGCGATTTATCAAACGAATCTGGCTTACGTTTATTTTCTCAACAACAAATTGGATAAAGCTCAGGCGGCAAGCACGAAAGCTATCGGGCTTAATTCGCAAAACGCGACCGCTTATTACATTCGCGGCAAGGCGAGCGTTTGGGAAGGCGATAATGATAATGCAATTAGTGATGCCGACCAAGCGATTGCAATCAACCCTGATCACTCGCTGGCGTATGTTTTGAAATCCGATGCTTTACTGGCAAGTTTCGGCAGGCGCGTTGGCGGCGGTTCACGACCGTTTGACGAAGTGAGATTGCTGCAGCAGGCGAAGGAAATTCTGGAAACTTGCTTGAAAAATTGCCGGAACAATCCGGAAACTGAACTCCAACAGAAAAAATTGGACGCTTTGGAAGTCTTTTATAAATTCTTCAGTAAAAACAGAGACGCTGCGTTAAATCAAGCGTCCGACGCGTCGCCGAGTCAAACCGTTCCCGTTTCGACGCTGCCCGACCCAAGCGTCACGCCTTTGAAAATTTTGAAAAAAACACCGGCGGCATACACTGATAACGCCAGAGAAAACCGCATCAAAGGAACAATCCGAATGGCAGTCTTTTTCTCCGAAAGCGGGCGAGTGACGTACACGCTAATCTTGAAAGGTTTGGGCGGTGGGCTAAATGAAAGTGCCGTCAACGCGGCGCGGCAGATAAAATTCGAGCCTGCCACAAAAGACGGTAAACCATTTTCACAAATTAAAATTATTGATTATGCTTTTGATATTCAATAAAAATTTTACGAAGTTCGCGCTCTGTAAATAATGCCGACCGTCATTAAAGCCGAAAATTTATCGAAACTCTATTATCTCGGCGGCGTGAAGCATAATTCTTTGCGCGATACGGTAATGAGCTTTGTCAGTCACCCGACGTTTTCCAGACAGAAAGACGAACTTTGGGCGTTGCGCGATGTTAGCTTTTCGCTTGAAGAAGGCGAAACTCTTGGCATCATCGGCAACAACGGTGCGGGTAAATCTACACTTTTGAAAATCCTTTCGCGCATCACCAAACCGACCGACGGCACAGTAGAACTGCACGGGCGCGTTGGAAGTTTATTAGAAGTCGGCACGGGTTTTCACAATGAATTAACCGGGCGCGAAAACATTTTTCTAAACGGCGCGATTCTTGGAATGAAACGCGCGGAAATCGAAAGGCGATTCGATGAAATCGTCGCTTTTTCAGAAATCGAAAAGTTTCTCGATACGCCCGTCAAACATTATTCGTCGGGAATGTATATGCGCCTCGCGTTTGCCGTCGCCGCGCATCTGGAGCCGGAAATTCTTATCGTAGACGAAGTTTTAGCCGTCGGCGATGTCGCATTTCAGAAAAAATGTCTGAACAAAATGAAGGATGTCAGCCAATCGGGGCGCACGGTTATTTTCGTTTCGCACGATATGTCGGCAATTTCGCGTATTTGCAGCCGGGCGATTGCGTTGAGCAAGGGCAGCGTGGCGTTAGAAGGCGAGGCGACAATGGTCGTGCGCGAATATCTGCATTCAAATCTCGGAATTTCAGCCGAGCGCGATTTCAGCGAAGATTTAACTGCCCATTCAAATGAATTTGTCCGCTTGAAACGGGTTAGAGTCGTCAATGAAACGGGCGAAACTTGCGGCTCACCCGATATTCGCCGCAAAATCGGCATTGAAGCGACCTACGAAGCGTTGCAGTCCGGGCAAATTCTGATTCCGAATTTTCAAGTTTACAATCAAGACCGCGTTCAACTTTTCACTGTCCAGGATGTCAGCCGCCAGTGGCAGCGGCGCGAAAAGGACGCGGGCGAATACGTCAGCACGGTTTGGATTCCGCCGAATTTTATGGCGGAAGGTTCGTTTTTTGTAAATTTCGCCGTCGTTACCTATTTGCCCCAGATGCGCGTTCATTTCAATGCGATTGAAGTCGTCGGTTTCGATGTCGTTGATTCAATCGAAGGCGACACGGCGCGGGGCGATTACGCAGGAAAAATGGACGGCGTGATTCGTCCGATTCTTGAATGGGAAACCATTCGGCAGTGAACAGTCAACAATTACCAAGTTTCAATTTTTTCTGATTTTGCTGGTAACTGACAACTGATAACCGACAACTGATAACTAATGAAAAAAGGAATAAAAAGAGTCAGTCAAGATGAATAAAGTTTCCATCGCGCTTTGCACCTACAACGGCGCAAATTTCTTGCCCAAACAACTGAGGAGTTTTCTGCAGCAAACTCGTCCGCCCGACGAATTAATCGTCTGCGATGACCGTTCCGGCGACACGACGGTTGAAATCATCGAAAAATTCGCTCAAACCGCTCCGTTTTCCGTTGCTCTTCACATAAACGACGAAAATCTCGGCTCGACTAAAAACTTTGAAAAAGCAGTCTCGCTTTGCACGGGCGATCTTGTTTTTCTCTCCGATCAAGACGACGTTTGGTTTCCGAAAAAGCTGGAAAAATTTACCACTGAATTTGAACGCTCGAAAAACGTTGGAATGGTTTTTTCCGATGCTGAACTCGTCGGCGAAACGCTCGAACCGCTCGGACATCGGCTTTGGGAGTTTTCTTTCACACCTGAAGAAAGACGAAGGGCGAAGAAGGGAAAGATGTTTGAAGTTTTGCTCAAAAAAAATGTCGTCACCGGCGCGACGATGGCTTTTCGGACAACTTTTCGGGAAATGTTTTCACCGATTCCGATTGGCATTCCGAATACGATTCACGACGCTTGGATAGCTTTGGTGATTGCAGCCAACGCTGACATCAGTCTTCTCGAAGAATGTTCGATATTTTATCGGCAGCACGCTGGTCAACAGCTTGGAATTGATTGGAAGTATAAACAAAAAATAAAGCAAACGACCAGGCGCGAAAGATATGCGGCGTCAATCGGTTTCCAGCAAAAAGAGCAGGAAAGGTTAATCATATTTGCGGAAATCATTAAATCTCACCCGCAGTTGCAAAAAAAGGGCGCAGAGATTCGGATTGATGAACTAATCGAATCTTTTTTTGAAGAAGAAAATCAAATGATTGAGCATTACGAAGCGAGAAGAAATCTTCCGCGAGAGAAATTGAAGCGAATATCGCCGATAATCAAAGAGCTTTCCACCGGTCGCTACAATCGGTTTTCAAAAGGTTTTATTAGTCCGGTTAAGGATTTGTTTGAAAATTGGTAAAAACTTTTTCCTCGCCAATTGCCGCTTCGTAAAATTCATTCCAAAGCCGAGAAAGTTTCGCGTAGTTAGGCGTAATAAAAACAAGAAGCGGTTTTAGATGTTCGGGCGGATTCGGCGAAGACAATAACTCTCTTTGATACGGCTTCGGTCCGTGAAAATGAATTATTTTCGCCTGCGAATTTTCTTTCCAATAAGTCTTCCAATTATATTCGATTGGTAATTTGTTCCATTTAAAGTTGAATAAATTTTTATAGAAAATTTGATATGCGCCTTGATCCCAACGCTTATCTACCAACTTTTTTATTTTTTTCGACATAAACCGGCGAAATTCGGCATCATTATCACGAAGATTTTCTAAGTTCATTATCATTACGCCCGTATTCATTCTTCGATAATTTTTTATGTGGTATTCAGGCGCGACCGCAAAATACTTCGGACGCATATTTTTCAAATCTTCGACTTCCGACATAAACATTACATCAACGTCGGTGTAAAGAATGTATTTGTCGTTGATTTTTAATTCTTCGGTGACGCGCGGAATCTCAGTTCGCAAAAAAGCTCCCGCGCCGATTGCCAGAAAATTTTGGTCGCGTCTGTCGTCGGCGATTTTTTGCAATTCGTCGTAAAGAAAAGAGCGACATCGAATAATTTCAACATTTCTGGTTCGCAGCCAGTCGGTCAAATCGTTTTCTTCGCCGTCATATAAAAAATAAGGATCGAGCGAAGTGAATTTTTGCGCTGTATAAACGGCGACTTTGAGCATTTTGGCGTAATTCTCGAACTCATTGCCTTTTTCATTAAGGGCGAAAAACCATTTCATTTGAGAAAATCCTTTTTTTAATTAAGTCAAAGCGTCTGCTAAAGAAACAAGACGTTTTTATTTCTGCCTTCCGATAGCAAAGACTTTTATTAAAACCAATCCGGCGACGAATCCGCCGATGTGCGCCGCATAAGCTACGCCGCCCGCGCCCGGCGATGAGAAATAACCTTGAATGATCTGAAATCCAATCCATAAACCGAGCGCGACGAAAGCGGGAACTTCCGTCAGAAAATTAAAAATCAAAGCGCGAACGCGGCGCGTCGGAAACAGCAGCAGATAACCGCCGAGAACGCCGCTGATTGCGCCCGAAGCTCCCAACATCGGAATAATCGAGCCGGTGTCCATCACGATTTGCGCGAAGGCGGCGGCAATTCCGCAAACAATATAAAATGCCGCAAAGCGAATGTGTCCGAGCATATTTTCCAGATTGTCGCCGAACACCCACAGGAAAAGCATATTGCCGAAAATGTGCATTATGCCGCCGTGCATAAACATCGAACTGAGGAAATTGAAATAAACCGGCAGAGGCGTTTCGTAATGCGGAATTTGCCCGACGATTTTCCCATCAGAATTTTTTATATCCAGCAAACCTTGTAAATCCACGCCCGATGTAATCTCTTGCGGAACAAGCGAATAAGCGTAAGAAAAAGCTTCGTTTGAACCGATGCCTTGAAGCAACACGAAAACTAGAATGTTGATGCCGATAAACAAATAATTAACTATCGGTGTAATTGTCCGGTCGCTGTTGTCGTCGCCGATTGGAAACATTTATTGAAAACCTCCTTGTTCTAAAACAAAATCTCGTCAACTTTTAAAACTATTTCGGGCAAAACTTCGGATTTTACAATTTCGCCGCGCCGAAATGTTTTGACTGAATTATACATCTTTCCGTTTGGTTGTGAATACATTTCAATTTTATCGTGAACCAAATTGATTATCCAAACTTCGGGAATTCCGGCAGAAGCGTAAAGCGGAATTTTCATGTCGCGGTCAAAATCAACGGTTTCGTCCGATGTTTCAAATATTAAATCAATTTCATCGGCTTTCGGATGTCTTCCCCGAAATTCTTTTTTGTCCTTTTTCAAAAAACAAAAATCGGAAATCGGCTCATTATATTCGTTAAGCGTAATCGGGCAGTTAATAAAAACTCTCGAAAATTTATCATCGGAACGATTGTAAAAAATCTCGCTCAATGCGCGATTGCAGCGCGGCGCGAAGAGCGGTTGCCGAAGGCAAAGGCATTCGATATAACGCGCCGTCAATTATTTCTTCGTGCGGATTTTCGAGTAAAATTTCGTGTTCAATCATTTTGTAATAATCCGCAACGGTAAATTTTACTCTAACAAGCGACGACATAATGATTTTTATAACATCTCAAATCAAAGCACGGCTTGTGCGTGAACTCTAAACATTATCCGATTCCAACATCTTTGCGCGTCTGCAAAAGCTCAAAGCCTTCCGACCGCGCCACGAAAGTCGCCGCCGTTAAATCGCCGACGACGTTTAAGGTCGTTCGGCACATATCGAGAATTCTGTCCACGCCGAGAATAATTGCAATCAACGCGGGATTTACGCCAATCATCGCTAAGATGCCAATGATGAAAGGAATCGAACCCGACGGCACGCCAGCCGTTCCGATGCCGCCCAAGATAGCCAGATAAACGACCATCAATTGTTGTCCGAGCGTCAAGTCAACGCCTGCCAGCTGCGCCAAAAACAAGACTGTGATTCCTTCGTATAGAGCAGTTCCATTTTGATTCGCCGTTGCGCCGACGGTTAAAACGAAACTGTTGATGTGCGGCGGAACGCCAAGATTTTCTTCCGCAACGCGCAGGGCCGTCGGCAGAGTCGCATTTGATGAACTTGTCGAAAACGCGGTAACAATCACCGTGCGAACGCGACGGAAAAATTCGAGCGGATTGATTTTCGACAAAAACCAAACAGACAGCGAATAAACGCCGAACATATGAATTGAAAGCCCGATTAAAACCGTCGCCACAAACCAGCCCAACGCGCCCAGAAGCTCGATCCCGAACCGCGCCATATTCGTAAAAATCAGACACGCGACGGCATATGGAGCAAATTTCATTATAATGTCGATAATTTTCGTCGTTATTTGAAACAACGCGCCCATTCCGCGCACGAACGGCGACGAAACCGTTTCGGGCAGAAGCGTAATCGCAATGCCGACAATGAGCGCGAAAAACATCAGGTGAAGCATATTCGGATTTTCGCCCGCAATTGAATTAAAGACATTTTTCGGCACGACGGTTTTGACGACTTGCATCAAAGCCGAATCCTGCGTGGCGGCTTCCGTTTTTTTCTGGTCTTCAACGCGCTTTAATGCATCGCCGCCGAATTGCGCTTTCATACTCTCAGCGGTTTCGGGATTGATGCGGTCACCCGGACGAATTGTGTTTGCCAAACCCAAACCGATAACGACGGAAATTGCTGAAATTACCAAGCAGTAGCCGAACGATTTCAAACCGATGCGACCGAGTTTGCGAATATCGCCGATACCCGCCACGCCAACCACAAGCGACGAAAAAACGAGCGGCACGACAATCATTAACAACAGATTTAAGAATAATTGTCCGATTGGCTCGGTGAAATTTTTGACAAACCAGACGAGATTCGGATTGTCGCCGCCAATGGTAATATTGGCGGCAATTCCGCCGACCACACCGATTAATAAACCAATCAAAATTTTGGTGTGAAGCGCCATTCCTTTGGGTCGGTCGCGCGTATCGTCGTCCAAATCGGTTCGCAATTCTTGTTCAAATTCTTCGCCTGAAAGTTTTTTGTTTTCTTCGCTCATTTGGTTTTCCTTTTTGTTTTGGATTGATAGAACGTCTATTACATTTTTGACGAACTCTATTAAACTTCAATTCCGAAGATTCGCAAAGTTGATTTCGAGGCTTTTCCGGTATTCGCACCGAAAGGCATTGCGCGGTTGCGCCATTGCGCGATATTCTTTTTTGTGATGAGCAGATTAGAATTTTTCTTCGCCGAATGCGCCCTGATTGTTGACAGGCAACTTGAAAGTCTGATTCCGCCTTTGGAAATCGAGCCGAAAAACTTGCACGCGGCAATTCGCTGGAGTTTATTTGCGGGCGGCAAACGCTTTCGACCCGCATTAGTTTTGGCGGTTGGAAAAACCTTCGGGGCGTCGGAAGAAAAACTTCTTCGCGCAGCAGCGGCGATCGAAATGATTCATACCTATTCGCTGATTCACGACGATTTGCCGGCGATGGACGACGACGATTTGCGGCGCGGACTGGCGACTTGTCATCGAAAATTTGGTGAGGCGACGGCGATTCTGGCAGGCGACGTTTTGCAGACTTTGGCGTTTCAAGCCGTCGCCGAAGACGAAAATTTATCGGCAGCAATTCGCGTCAAACTCATTTCAGAAATTGCCAAAGCCGCCGGCACGCCGACAGGAATGGTTGCGGGTCAGAAACTTGATTTAGAAGCGGAAGGCAGGCAAATTTCCATCGCGGATTTAGAGAAAATTCATCAGTGCAAAACCGGTGCGATGATTTCCGTAACGGCGCGTTCGGGTGCAATTATCGCTGAAGCCAAAGAAGCTGAAATTAAAATAATCTCAAACTATGCTGCCAATCTCGGACTCCTTTTTCAGATTACCGACGATTTGTTGGACGCGACGCAAACGACGGAAGTTTTGGGCAAAACGGCGGGCAAGGACGAGCGAGCGCAAAAGGCAACTTACGTTTCACTTTACGGTTTGAAAAAGGCGCGGAGACTGGCGGAAAAAGTTCACGCCGAGGCTTGCGAAGAATTAAAAAAGATTGAAAGGGAAACAAGTTGGCTGTATGAGATAGCCGATTTTATTTTGAATCGGGAGAAATAGAAACAAAATTGATTCCGATTACCTCTTAATCACAGGTGATTGAAAAATTTTTAAGTTTCGCCTTGAAACGACGGAGTTTCTAATAAGACTTTTCTCTCCAAATGCAAAACTCAAAAGATTCACTTCACTTGACAATCAAGACTGATTTTTCGTAGCATTGCAATTCGCCGTTAAGTTAAAGCGGCGCGTTTTTTGAAGGAAATTTGGACGCAATGTGCCAAAGTCGAGTTTAATTAAAAAGGTTTTTGGGCATGTACGTCAATTGGTAGACAGCCTCCCTTACAAGGAGGAAGTTAGGGGTTCGAGTC
>Ga0136618_10000896_pt1 | contig 11012 bp, 9 predicted proteins | sample AntDrymUQ3302106_2_FD_104805 | JGI IMG/M metagenome (GOLD analysis project Ga0136618, IMG submission 104805) | Polar desert sand microbial communities from Dry Valleys, Antarctica - metaG UQ330 (21.06) | ecosystem: Environmental > Terrestrial > Soil > Desert | place: Antarctica: Dry Valley...
AGTAAACAGAGTTTGCAAATAAAAAAAGTTCGCACGTCGAACTTAGAGGGAATTTAAAGTTTATAGTTTCAACTGAAATCTCAAACCTATAATTAACCGGTGAATTTTGCGAGAAAAATGTTTTGAAGGGAAAAACAACTCGCCTGAAAATTAATTAATCGTCAAACTTATGAACTATGAAAAAGCGCAAGAAGCGGCGGAATTTATTCGCTCCAAATACGAAAGGGAAATAAAAGTCGCGCTGGTTTTGGGAAGCGGCTTAGGCGCGTTTGCCGATGAAGTGGAAAACGCCGTTCAAATTCCCTACGAAGAAATTCCGCATTTTTCGCGTTCGACCGTCGAAGGACACGCGGGAAGACTTGTTTTGGGTGAAGTCGGGGGAATTTCCGTTGCCGTTCAGCAAGGACGTTTTCACTTTTACGAGGGCTACGACATCGCGCAAGTTGTTTTTCCGATTCGCGTTTTCGGCGTTTTGGGAATCAAAAATTTAATTCTCACAAACGCGGCGGGCAGTGTTGATACCGATTACAAACAAGGAACTTTGATGCTTATCCGCGACCACATAAACTTGATGGGCGTAAATCCTTTGCGCGGCAAAAATGACGAAAGATTCGGCGCGAGATTTCCTGATATGACGGAAGTTTATTCGCTGGATTATCAGGAGATTGTCATTAGCGAGGCAAAGCAGATGGCGCAGGAAAAGGCAGAAAAAGAAGAAAAACGAACGGGGAAAAAACAGGACGAAAAATCCTTTCTGCGGCGCGGAGTTTATTGCGGACTTTCGGGTCCGAGCTACGAAACGCCTTCTGAAATTCGAATGCTCAGGCTGCTCGGAAGTGATGCCGTCGGGATGTCAACCGTTCCCGAAGCGATCACCGCCAGACAGATGGATATGAAAGTTATCGGAATTTCGTGCATCACGAATATGGCGGCGGGCATTAGCGACGATGTTATTCATCACGAAGAAGTATTAGAAATGGGCGCGAAGGTCGCGGGCACATTTAAGGAATTATTGAGAAGAGTTATTTCAAAATTAGTCTAGAGTCCGGAGTCGGGAGTCGAGAGAACAAATCTTTTGACTCCGGACTCCCGACTTTGGACTCTGGACTTTTATGATTATAGGAATATGCGGCGGAACAGGTTCGGGAAAAACGACGATTGCGCGAAAGATTATCGAAGCGGTCGGCGAGAATAATGTGATTTTGCTCGAGCAGGATTCGTATTACCGCAATCTCGAAGATATGCCGCTTGACGAACGCCACCAGGCAAATTTTGACCATCCCGATTCGATTGACAGCGAACTGCTGGTCAATCATCTGAAGCGTTTGAGAGGCGAAAACACGATTGAAATGCCGATTTATGATTTCAAAACTCACACGCGCCGCCGCAAAGTCAAACATATCGAACCGAAGCCGGTTGCCATTGTCGAAGGGATTTTGATTTTCTCGGAAGCGAGAATTTTAAATTTGCTCGACGTGCGCGTTTTTGTAGATACGCCCGACGACATTCGTTTTATTCGCCGCTTGCAGCGCGACATTATCGAGCGCGGGCGCACCGTCGAATCGGTTATCGCTCAATATCGCTTGACTGTTCGCCCGATGCACTTCGAGTTTGTCGAGCCTTCCAAACGCTACGCCGATTTGATAATTCCCGAAGGCGGAAATCCCGAAATCGGAGTGGAATTCCTGTGCGGGCTGATTCGTGAAAAATTGAGAAAAGAAAAGATTGAAGTTCCAAAGGGAAATTAAACCGTAGGGACTTCTGAAAAAGAAATAGCCGCAAAAAGGCGCAAAAGGCGCAAATTTTTTTGTTTTTTTTGCGCCTTTTTGTGGCTAAACTTTCTCGGCTTTTCCATATCTGAACGGTTAAGAATTATTTTATGAACGAAGAATTAAAGGAATTGATCGAATCTGCGAGACAGGTGCGCGAAAAGGCTTACGCGCCGTTTTCAAATTTCCGTGTCGGCGCGGCTGTCCTGACAAAAGACGGAAAAATTTATACGGGCTGCAACATCGAATCGGCGAGTTACGGTTTGACGGTTTGCGCCGAGCGCGTGGCGATTTGGAAGGCGGTTTCCGAAGGCGAAAGTGAATTTACAAATGTCGCGGTCGTCGCCGACACCGAAGAATTAACGCCGCCGTGCGGAGTTTGCCGGCAGATAATCTGGGAATTCTGCGGCGATGTTCCGGTGACATTTGCCAATTTAAAGAGCAATGTCGAAACCGTGCAAATGAAGGAGCTTTTGCCCAGAGCGTTTGATACTAAATTTCTAAAATAGAAAAAAATGGAAAATGGAAAACGGAAAGTGGAAAATGAAATGTCTTAATTCTTCATTTTCCACTTTCCGTTTTCCATTTTCCGTTGATTATCTCTCTGCGAGTAATGGCGATATAATAAATTTTGGTTCGAGAAATAATTTCAGATAGGAGAATCGGCGATGATAAAAAGTTTATTGGAAGACGAAGAAAATCAGCCACTCGAAGCGAAGCTCAAAATGAAAGGTGAACGCATAAACGACGCGTCGCTTGAACATTTTCCCGAAACAAATGCGGCACAAACCAAGGCAAATATCTCCGAATCAAATACAGAACAAACGCCTGCAAATTCTTTCGACAGTCCTGACTCCGAAGTTGTTTTTAACTTTAGAATGGAAGAAACACCGCCGAAGACTGGTGATAAACCGATGTTTCAGACGAATTTCAAGCCGGAATCTCCAGCCGAAACTATCCGCAAAAGCGGCTTGGCTTATGCGGCGGGGATTACGCTTTTCGGCTCGATTGCTTTTCTGTTGATAATCGGTTGGTTTGCGGATTTGCTGTTCGGAACTTCGCCGTGGGGAATCGTCGTCGGCATCGTTCTCGGCTCGATTGTCGGCTTTTTCCAGTTCTTCCGGATCACCTCGCAAATTCTTAAAGACAAGGAATAATTTGAGATAAATTGGGTCGTGTAATAAAAAGAATGCTGTCCGGCAGAAGCCCGCGCGTGAGCAAGGGCGGATTATTTATCCTTCAACCGTCTACGCCCTTGCTCACGCGCGGGCTTCTGTTTTCAAGCATCTTTTTTGATACATGACCATAAATTGCACAAATTCCTTTTCGCGCTTTGAACTTTCCGCCAATCCTTTGTAAAATCTATGTTTCGCAATGAGCGACGATTCAGAACCTATCGCAGTTGAACAGGAAAACTTTGTGCCGCTCACGCACCGGCGCATTTTAATCGTGATGGCGGCGGTGGCGATTGCGGGCAGTTTGCTCGGTTTGATTTTTATATCCGGGCTGTTCGGTCTGGGCGTTTTAATCGGCGGGATTTTATCTTTTGTAAATTATTACTGGCTGAAGTTTTCGCTCAAAAAGATTTTTGCCCGCGTTGCCGACGGAGAAAAACCGCGATTTTTGGGGCTTCGTTATTTATTTCGGTATGTTGTCTTAGGCGTGATTTTGACCGTTGTTTTTCTGACCGAATCAATTCCGGTCGTCGCGGTTATTGCGGGTTTGGGAAGTTTCGCTCTGGCAATTGTTGTTGAAGGAATTTTACGACTATTTTCATCTTTTTTTAAGAAAAAGGAAGTTTAATAAAAATGTTTTTATTTGCAGAAGGCGGCGGCGGTCATCATACGCCGCTGATTGTCGAATTTATCAATCAATATTTGGGTGAGCCGGTCCACCGGTTTCAGATGGGCTACACATACCCGGCTTGGCAATGGGTTATTGACAAGCTCGGAGTCAAAACCACACCTGACGCTCTTTTCGGCGAGTATTCGCCGGAGACTGCGATTCCCTGGTATACGATAATGTTCGTGATTGCCTGTATTTTAACGATGGTCGTTATCTGGATTTTCAAGGGAAAACTTTCCGAAGACGACCCGACACCCGGACAACTCACGCTCGAATCCGGCTTTGTGGCGTTAAAAGATTTGATTACGAATGTCGTCGGCAAACACGGTTATCGGTATTTTCCGGTGGTCGCTACCTTCGCAGTTTTGGTTTTGATTTCAAATCTGATGGGACTTTTTCCGATTTTTATGTCGCCGACGGCATCGGTTAATGTGACGTTCGCGCTCGGCATTTCCTCTTTCGTTTATTACAACTACGTCGGCATTAAAGAAAACGGAATTTATAACCATTTGGCGCATTTCGCAGGTCCGAAACTGCCTTTGATAATGGCGATAATTATTACGCCTTTGATTTTCGGCATCGAGTTAATCAGTAGCTCGATTCGCCCGCTGACACTCGGCATACGACTTTTTGCCAATATGTTTGCCGACGAGCAGATTTCAATGCAAATTGCAGGTCTAGCACCGCCGTTCACGCAATTTCTTCTGCCGATAGCGTTGATGCCGCTGGCGGTTTTCGTGGCGTTTGTGCAGACGCTCGTGTTCACGCTGCTTTCGATGATTTACATTAGCGAAGTTTCGCACCCGCCGCACGACGAGCACGAGCACGGCACAGTCCATTCGGAAGCAACGGGCGAAGCGATTGCGACAGCACCAGCTTAGAGATTCAGGATTCAGGATTTAGGATTCAGGATTCAGGATTTAGGATTTAAGATTCAGGATTTAGGATTCAGGATTTAGGATTTAAGATTCAGGATTTAAGATTTAAGATTTAGGATTTTAATTTTGAATCCTGAATCCTGAATCTTGAATAAAAAAATGAAGGCTAAAGCAAAATTGATTTTGTAGAACTTGCAATTCATACGCTAGGATGCCCGCACGCAACAGGAGCCTCGTCTCTACGGAGTCGAAAACGAGCGCATACCGGAAGTGAGGCGAAATTATAACAAGCGCAAGTTTGACAGAGAAGTTTTGTCGAGAGCCTTCGCAAATTAGACAAATAAAATTTAGGAGACAAAAAAAAAAAAATGAATAAATTTAAATACTTTTTCTTTTCAGCCCTTGCGCTTTTTGTAATGGCACTTCCCGCACTCGCCCAGGGCGCGGCGGACAATCAATCAACCGTTGACGCTAACAAAGCATTGGCGACCGGATTGGGCGTTATCGGTTTTGGTTTGGCGGCAGGCTTGGCAGGCATCGGTCAGGGCTTGGTCGGTTCGAAAGCGGCGGAAGGCGCGGCTCGCAATCCGGGCGCGGCGGGAACGGTTCAAACGCTGATGATCATCGGTTTGGCTCTTATCGAATCACTCGTCTTGTTCGCACTGCTTATCGTTTTCGTCAAACTTTAATTTGGAAAAATATAAAACCGGAAAATACAGATAAACGCGGGTAAAAATTTATTTGCTCGAGTTTGTATTTCGGACGGAAAATTATCGCGGGCGCAAGTCTTTCGGCTTCGCCCGCATTTTCTTTGCTTTATCATTTATCATTTATCATTTAACATAAAACCATTGTTTATCATTCGACATCGAATTTGATTGATAAATATTAAACGGCGGTGAAAAAATGTTAGACCAATTTATCGGAAAAACTTTATCGGACAAATACAAAATCGAAGACATACTGCGCGGCAGCGGTTCGGGCAAAGTTTATCGCGGGACGCATCTGTTGATGGAGAAACCGATAACTCTGAAAATTCTCCCGCCCGCGCTCGCCGCTGATGACAACCTCGTCAGACGTTTTTCTGCCGAAGCCAGAACGCTTTCGCTCGTTTCTCATCCGAACATCCTGAATGTCACGGATTTCGGCTCTGATAAAAACGGCGTGATTTATATCGCTCTGGAAAATGCCGACGGCGAGACCGTCAAAGACGCTCTGCAGCGCGAGGGAAAATTTTCGCCCGACCGCGCCTTGAGAATTGCCCGCCAAATCGCCGCCGCGCTTACCGCCGCGCACGCCAACGGCGTTATTCACCGGCATCTAAACAGCGAAAACATTTTCTTGACGCACGCGGCAAATGAACCGGAAGCGGTAAAAGTTTTGAATTTCGGCGCGGCTGAATTAAACGGAAATGATTTGAACGGCGAAAAAGTTTCCGCCGCCGAGGTGGAATATCTCTCGCCCGAACAATGTTCCGATGCCTCTGAAATCGACGCGCGTTCCGACGTTTATTCGCTCGGCGTGATTTTGTATGAAATGCTGGCTGGCGAAGTTCCTTTTTCGGGCGAGAAACCCGACGACATTGCGATGAAACAAGCGTATGAACCGCCCGCGCCGCTTTCCGCTTTTCGCCACGATTTGCCAACCAATATCGAGCCGATTGTCTTGCAGGCACTATCGAAAAATCCTGATATGCGTTACCAAACCGTCGGCGAGTTTGCCCGCGTCCTAAATCACGCATCGCAAAATTTCGGCGAAACAGAAACAATCGTTGTTCCGAGGGAGGAGGAAGAATCAAACACCAATATCTGGAAAACGGCTTTTCTCGTTCTGGTGGGAATCGTCGGTTTGTCGATGGCTTTTATCTACGCAACTTCCGTCAAGCAAACCGTTCCCGAAACCCAACTGCAAGCCGATGCCAACGGCATACCCGTTCAGCCTCTGAATCCGGCAACCGGAACGAGCGAGCAGGGTTTGGCGAATATGATGCCTTTCACGCCGGAGATGGTGGGAAATTCGAGCGTCACGACGGTTCCCGGCAGCGACGGCTTCGGCGACGGTTATAATCCGTGGGCAAACGGCGGAAGACCGCCGGCAGGCGCACCGCCGCCTTATCCGGTCGCTCCGGGCGGACAGATGATTGACCCGAATAATTTCAACAGTCCGTTTATGCAGGACGGCGCAATTTATGTTCCCGTTCCGGTAAATCCAAACGCCAACGCCAACGCCAATGTGAAGACTGTGCCGGCGGCGACACCGACCGGCAAAGCAACGCCTTTGCCCGCCAATACGCAGCCCGCGCCGACACCGAATAATAATCCGCCTGCCGCGAATACCAAACCCACTCCGGCTCCGAAAACCGATAAAACTCCTGCAAAACCGGCTGAAAAACCAAAAGCATCGCCGCCTGCTTCAACGGAAAAAGGAACGCAGAGCGGAAATGAGCAAAACTCTTAGGATTTTGGATTTTAGATTTTGGATTTTGGATTGATGATTCGGGAATTGAAATTGAAGGAGATATTTATCTTTAATCTCGTAATTTTTAATTCGTAATTCGTAATTGCTCCAAAACTTGCCGCGCTGTCTCGATCAAATTTTCTTCTTTTGTCGAAACCTTCAGAACGCCGCTCGGCGCAAACGATGATTCGGGATTTTCCGTTAGAAACTGCATCAGTTTTTCGGGCGCGACCTTGGCGTTTTCGCCTAATTTGACGGCAAAACCGCTCGGTGTTTTATCAACCGACAAGACGCGCATTTGTTCTGCTAATTTTCTCAAACGCGCATACTCGAACAAATTATCGACCGATTCGGGAATCTTGCCGTAACGGTCTTGAATTTCCGCGTAAATCCGGCGCAAATCTTCTTCGGAATCGGCAGATGAGATACGTTTGTAAGTTCTAAGTCGCTGTGCGGTTTCGTTGATGTAATCGTTTGGAATCGAAACATCCGCTCCCAGATTCAGCGAAACGCTCGATTCTTCCTCGATTTCTTCGCCTTTCAATTCCTGAATCGTGCGTTCGAGCATTTTCGTATAAAGGTCAAATCCCAAAGCATCGAGTTGTCCCGATTGCTGCCCGCCCAAAATATTTCCCGCGCCGCGCAGTTCTAAATCAAGAGCGGCAATGCGAAAGCCCGCGCCCAAATCGGAGAATTCACGAATCGCGCTCAAACGACGCTTGGCAATCGGTGTTAATTCAACTTCCGACGGAATTAAAAGGTAAGCGTAAGCTCGGCGGTTCGAGCGACCAACGCGACCGCGCAGTTGATAAAGCTGCGACAAACCGTAGTTGTCGGAGCGGTTGATAATAATCGTGTTGGCTCGCGGAATATCGATGCCATTTTCAATAATGGTTGTGGCGACGAGAATATCGTATTTATAAGCGATAAAATCGAGCATCGCCTGTTCCATTTCCTTTTCGTTCATCTGACCGTGCGCGAAAATTATGCGAGCCTGCGGCACGATTTTTTTGATGTGCGCGGTGATTGTCTCGATTGTTTCGACGCGATTATGAATAAACAAAACCTGACCGTTGCGGGCTAATTCGACTTCGATTGCCGACTTTATCACCCCTTCGGAAAATTGAACGACCTGCGTATTAATCGCCAATCTATCGCGCGGCGGCGTTTCAATCACCGACATATCGCGCATTCCGAGCAGCGACATATTCAGCGTGCGCGGAATCGGCGTCGCGCTCAAAGTCATCACGTCAACTTTCTTTTTCAGTTGTTTCAACTTCTCTTTGTGCGCGACACCAAATCTCTGTTCTTCGTCCACGACAACCAGACCGAGCTTTGGCAATCGAACGTCTGCTGACAAAATGCGATGTGTTCCGATTAAAATATCAACTTTGCCTTCTTCCGATGATTTAACGACTTCCTTTTGTTCTTTCGGCGAGCGAAAACGCGACAACAATTCAATTTTCACGGGAAACGCGGCGAAGCGTTGTTTAAAACTTTCAAAATGCTGATATGCAAGCACTGTCGTCGGCGTGAGAATAGCAACTTGTTTGTTGTCCATCACGGCTTTGAACGCGCCGCGCATCGCCACTTCGGTTTTGCCGTAGCCGACGTCGCCGACAATCAATCTGTCCATCGGCACGGCGGTTTGCATATCGTCTTTCATATCATCAATCGCGGTCGCCTGGTCAACAGTCAACTGATACGGAAAAGCGTCTTCAAACTCAATCTGCCAGGGCGAATCAGCCGAAAACGCAAAACCTTCAACCAATTTTCTTTCGGCATAAAGACGCAATAATTCATCCGCCATATCGCGCATTGCGCGTTTTGCTTTCGCCTTTGTCTTCTGCCAACCAATGCCGCCGAGACGGTCAAGCGTCGGCTGCGCGGCTTCACCGGAAGAAAAACGCGAAACCAAATCTAACCTTTCAACCGGCACAAATAATTTCGCGTTGTCGGTATAAAACAAAAGCATAAACTCGCGCGTCGCGCCGCCTGTTTCGATTGTTTGCAAGCCTTCAAACCGCCCGATACCGTGGTCAACGTGAACGACAAAATCGCCTGCCTTCAAATCTCGAAAATCGGAAATAAATGCGGAAGTTTTGCTTTTTGTTTTTGAATTTTGGATTTTGGGTTTCGGACTTTGAGCTTGAGTCGTTTCGCCGAAAATGTCGCTTTCCGTGTGGACGATTAAACGAAGCGCGGGAATTTCAAAGCCACCGGACAAATCGCCGATGAGCAGAGCGGTTTCAGGAATCGAAACATCATAATCTCGCAAAATCTCGCTCAAGCGTTCGGCTAAACCGTGCGATTGCAAAATGAAAAGCGTTTGGTCTTTGGCGTTTGGTCTTTGGTCTTTGATTTTACCCGGCAAATTTTGCGCTTTTTCAGAAGGATTCTTTTGTTTTAATTCAATCGCAAAATCTTTTACGTTACCGTGATATTTGCGCGTCGAGCGCGAGCCGATTTCAAACTCCGAAGCCTTTTCAGCCGTCGGAAAAAGAAACAAAGGCTTTTTAGATTCAAAGGCAGAAACACGACCGTCAGGGAGTGTGCCGAAAGTTTGGATTTGTGCGCCCTTGCTCACGCGCGGGCTTCCGCCTTCGTCACCGAAACTTTCTGTTTCAAACAAAAATTCTTCGTCAACTTGCGCCGCCGTTCTGCCGAGCGCGCGAAGCTCGACGCGCTGTTTCTTTTCAAACTTTCCGCGCAATTCTTCGCCATTCAAAAATAACTCTCGCGGCTCCAAACCGATTTCGCCCGCTTCCGTAATTTCGGCAAAATGATTGTCCACCTTTTCGTAGAATGTCGAAAGAGTTTGTTCAATCATTGAAGGCTCGTCGAAAATTAAAACGTAATTTTCCAGAAAATCGAACACGCTCGAACTGCGCGGATTGACAAGCGGAAACAAAAATTCCCAACCGGAAAAATCTTCTCCTTCTTTGGCAAACTGCGTTCTGTCCTTCAAAGCCCGCGCAAACTTTTCGTCTTCAAATCTTTCCCGCGCAAAAAATGTCCAATCCTTGAAATCTTTCGCCGTCGCGGAAAACTCGCGCATCGGCGCAATTGAAGTTGCTTTTAATTGCTCGGTTGAAAGCTGCGTTTCCGCGTCAAACTCCCGAATCGAATCAACCGTATCGCCGAAAAACTCGATGCGAACAGGCATTTCCGCATCGGGCGACCAAACGTCAATGATACCGCCGCGCACGGAAAATTCGCCGATGTTTTTCAAAGGCTCTTCGCGCACATAGCCGCAAGCGACGAGTTTTTCAATCAAAGTTTCGGGCGCAAAATCTTCGTCGCGTTTCAAATGCGCGCCGAGATTTTTTATCTCGGCAGGCGCGAGCGTTTTCGTTATCAAGGATTTCACCGAAAGAATTAAAAAATCAGGCTTTTGAACGGTTAAATTCCACAAAGCCAACGCGCGTTTTTCCAAAGTTTCGGCGTGCGGCGAAACACCCGAATAAATGTCGCTTTCGGTCGAAGGCAAATTCAGGATTTCAGATTCAGGATTCAGGATTTCAGATTCATTAGCTTTTGAATTTTGAATTTTGAATTTTGAATTTTGAATCGAGTTTTGCCAAAAATTCAAATCGCATTCCCAGGTTTCCGAATCTTTGTTTGAATCGGTAACGACGACCAAAGTTTTATCGGTTTCGCGTTTTAGCTCGGATAAAACGAAGGCTTTAGCGGGAATGGAAGTTAAACCGCTCAGTGAAATAACGCGCGTGCCGCGTTTTATTTCCTCCGTCAGACGCGCCGTTTCTGTTTTTGTTTTGGTAGCGTAATCCATAAAAATAATCGAACAGCGACGACGCTTTGAAGCATATGGAGAATTTTGAAATTCTCACTGTCCAAAGCGTTCGCTCTTGCTTCTTCTATTTTGCCATAAATTATTCGAGTTTGCCGTGTGTGCGCGGCTTCTCTATAATCTTTCTTTTATCAACGTAAAAATTATGTCTATCGCAAACACACAATCGGAAACCATCGTCGAAGCCGGAATTATCGAAGACAATGACCAGGTTCAAGCGCGTATCGAGCATTTGAAGGAACTCGAAAAACT
>Ga0136618_10000897_pt1 | contig 11007 bp, 8 predicted proteins | sample AntDrymUQ3302106_2_FD_104805 | JGI IMG/M metagenome (GOLD analysis project Ga0136618, IMG submission 104805) | Polar desert sand microbial communities from Dry Valleys, Antarctica - metaG UQ330 (21.06) | ecosystem: Environmental > Terrestrial > Soil > Desert | place: Antarctica: Dry Valley...
CGGGCAGCGGGCTGGCCGAGGAGGGGCGGCTGATCGCGCACGACGAGCAGCTGATCGCGCACTTCCAGGCCTACCTGCGCGAGCCGCTCGCTTAGCGCAGACGACCGCGCGCGATGACCAGGCGCTGGATGTCGGAGGTGCCCTCCTCGATCTCCTCCAGTTTTGCGTCACGCATCCACTTCTCGACGGGGTACTCGCGCGAGTACCCCCAGCCGCCGAGCGTCTGGACGGCCCCCCAGGTGCAGGCCATCGCGGTCTCGGACGCGTGCAGCTTCGCCATCGCCGCCTCGGTCGTCGCGCGCTCGCCGCGGTCGAGCATCCTCGCGGCGCGCCAGGCGAGCAGGCGCGAGGCGTCGACGCGCAGCGCCATGTCGGCGAGCCGGAACGCGACCGCCTGGTGCTCTGCGATCGGGCGGCCGAACTGGTGGCGCTCCTTGGCGTAAGCGGTTGCGTATTCGAGCGCGGCGCGCGCGAGGCCGGTGGCAGCCGCGGCGAGCGTCACGCGCGAGCGGTCGAACGTCGCCATCAGACCGCGGAAGCCCGCGCCCTCCTCGCCGAGGCGGCGGTCGTCGGCGACGAAGCAGTCCTGCAGGAACAGCTCCGTGTTGACGATCGCGCGTTGGCCCATCTTGCGCATCGGCGCGCCGAACGAGATTCCGGCGTCGTCGCGGTCGAGCAGGAAGGCGGTCACGCCGCGGTGGCCGCTACCGGGCGCGACGGTCGCGAACACGACGTAGAACTGGGCGATGCCGCCGTTGGAGATCCAGGCCTTCTGGCCGTTGAGCACGTAGCCCCCGTCCGTGCGCGTGGCGGACGTGCGCATGCCGGCGGCGTCGGACCCGAAGTCCGGCTCGGTCGTGGCGAGCGCCGTCATCGGCGGGCGCTCACCGGCGAGCGGGCGCAGCCAGCGCTCCTGCTGCTCCGGGCTGCCGAGCGCGAGCACCGGCTCGGCGAAGAACCCGTTCGACGTGATCAGGTTGCCGATGCCCGAGCAGCCGTGGCACAGCTCTTCCTGGACCAGGCAGCCCGTGAACGCGTCCGTGAGCCCGCCGCCGCCCAGCGCCTCCGGCAGCATGAACCCGGTGAGCCCGATCGCCGCGGCCTTGTGCCACGTCTCCCAGGGCGTCTGGATGTCGGCCTCGTCGACCTCCGCGGCCACCGGGCGGATCTCGCGCGCGGCGAAGTCGCGGCAGACGCGCTGGATCTCCTGCTGCTCGTCGGTGAGTCCGGTCACGGGCGCGAAAGGTACCACTCCCTGACTGTGTGGTCAGGAATCATTTGAGGTAGGGTTGGGTGCGGTGGACGGCGGCCTGGAATCCCTGTTCGACCCGGCATCCGTGGCGATCGTGGGCGCTTCTGATGATCCGGCCAAGTGGGGAAACTGGCTTGCGCGCGGAGCGCTGAGCGGCTCCGCGCGGCGCACCGTGCATCTCGTGAACCGCCTCGGCGGCGAAGTGCTGGGGCAGGGCGCGCACCAGTCGCTGGCCGCGCTCGGACAACCGGTCGAGCTGGTCGTCGCGGCCGTGCCGGGTGTCGCGCTCGCGGGGGTCGTCGAGGAGGCGCTCGCCGTGGGCGCCCGCGCGATCGTCGCGATCCCGTCCGGCGTCGCGCTCGGGCCCGCGCTCGCACGGCGGGTCGCGAACGCCGGCACGGTCCTGCTCGGCCCCAACTGCATGGGGGTGCTCGACAGCGCAACGCAGCTCCAGCTCGTGCCCGAGGCGATGCCGTCCGGCGCGATCGGGCTCATCTCCCAGAGCGGCCAGCTCGCGATGGAGCTGGCCGGCTTCGCTGCCGAGGCGGGCCTCGGCTTCAGTCGCTTCGCCTCGCTCGGCGACCAGGCGCTGCTCGGCCCCGCGCCGCTGGTCGCGATGCTCGCGCAGCACGGGCCGACGCGGCTGATAGCGCTCTACCTCGAGGACTTCGGCGATGGGCGCGCGCTGCTCGAGGCGGCTTGCGCGGCGCGCGCGGGCGGCACGCCGGTGGTGCTGCTCGCCGCAGAGCCGGGCGCTGCCGTGGCGCGCGCGGCGCTTTCGCACACCGGCGCGCTGGCGAGCGGCGAGGCGGCGATCGCGGCCGCTTGCGCGGCGGCCGGGATCCACCGCGTGCGCACGCCGCGCGAGCTGATCGACGTCGCCGACGCGCTGCTGCGGACAGCCCGGCCGCGCGGCCGGCGGATGGCCGTGGTGGCCGACGGCGGCGGCCAGGGCGCGCTGGCCGCCGGCCTGCTCGAGCGGGCGGGTATGCCCGTCGCGCCGCTGGCGGCGCGCACGCGCGCGGAGATCGCAGCGCTGTTGCCGCCCGCCGCCGCCGCCGGCAACCCGGTGGACCTCGCCGGTGGCGCCGAGCGCGACGTCGCGACGTTCGCGCGGGTCTGCGCTGCGCTCGCACGCTCGGGCGAGGTCGACGGCATCCTGATCAGCGGCTTCTTCGGCGGCTACGGCGGCTACGGCGCCGCGATCGCGGCAGCCGAGCTGGACGTCGCGCGCATGCTCGGTGCGCTGGCGCACGAGCAAGGCATCGTGCTTGCCGTCCACAGCATGCACCCGCGGTCGGCAGCCGCAGCGCAGCTGCGCGCGAGCGGTGTGCCTGTCTACGGCGAGATCGAGCGGGCCGTCGGGGCGCTCGCCGCCCTCGCGCACGACCCGCCCGCCGACGGCGTCCCCGCCCTGCCGCCGCGCGCGGCGCCCGTCGCCGGGCACGGCTACGCCGAGGCGCGCGAGCTGTTGCAGGCGGGCGGCGTGCCTGTGGTCCAGGCCGCGATCGTCGCGCCCGAAGCGGTCGTCGCCGCGGCGGAGCGGCTCGGCTACCCGGTCGTCCTGAAGGCGCTCGGCAACCTGCACAAGTCCGATGCCGGCGGCGTCGCGCTCGGGCTCGCCGACGAGCCGGCGCTGCGTACGGCGCTCGAGGCGATGAACGAGCGGCTCGCGCCGCAGGCCTACTCGGTCGAGCGCATGGCGGCAGGCGCCGATGCGCTCGAGCTGATCGCCGGTGCGCGGCGCGATCCGCACTTCGGCCCGCTCGTGCTCGTCGGCGCCGGCGGGATCCACGCCGAGCTGCTCGGCGACACGGCTGTCGCGCTCGCGCCGGTCGACACCGGTGGCGCGGAGCGGTTGCTGCGCTCGCTGCGCATCGCGCCGCTGCTGCTGGGCGCCCGCGGCCGGCCGGCGCTGGACCTTCAGGCCGCGGCGCGCGCGGTCGCCGCGCTGTCGCAGGTCGCGGCCGCGCACCCCGAGCTGGCCGAGCTCGAGGCCAACCCGCTGCTGGTCGGGCGCTCGGGCTGCGTCGCGCTCGACGCCCGCGCGGTCCCTTCATCCGAGCACTTGACGAACGCAGAGCCAGGAGTGTGAGCGTGGAATTCGCATACAGCCCGGAGCAGCACGAGCTGCGCGAGCGGGCGGCCGCCCTGGCCGCCGACATCATGGTCCACGAGCAGGCGTGCGAGGAGGACAACGGACTTGCGCCAGAGGTGCACGCCGCGGTCGCCGACCGCGTGCGCCATCATCGCCTGGAGGCGATCAACATGCCGGCGGAGTGGGGCGGCCAGGGTCTCAGCGTGCTCGACCAGGTGATCGTCCAGGAGCAGCTGGGCCGGCTGACCAATGCGCTCTGGGACATGGTCTGGCGCCCCGCGAACGCGCTGCGCGCCTGCAGCGACGCGCAGCGCGAGCGCTACCTGCTGCCAGGCATCCGCGGCGAGCGGCGCGACTGCGTCGCGGTCACGGAGCGCGACGCCGGCTCTGACCCGAGCGTGATCGCCAGCACCGCCGAGCGCGCCGACGGCGGCTTCCGCATCAACGGCGAGAAGTGGTTCGTGACGGTCGGTGACGCCGCCGACTACATGATCGTGCTGGCGAACGTGCTGCCCGAGCGCGCTCCGACGATGTTCCTGATCGATAAGGACACGCCGGGGGTGAGCGTGCTGCGCACCCCGCGCTACATGCACACGTTCGTGTACGAGCACCCGGAGTTCGGATTCGACGACGTGCAGGTGGGCGAGGATGCCGTGCTCGGCGCGGTCGGCCAGGGCTACGAGCTCACGCGCGACTGGTTCGTCGAGGAGCGGGTGATGATCGCCGCGCGCGCGATCGGCGGGGCCGAGCGGGCGCTGCGCACCGCGACCGAATGGGCCGCCGAACGCGTCCAGTTCGGCCGCCCGATCATCGAGCACCAGTTGATCGGCGCGATGGTCGCCGACAGCGTCGTCGACATCGCCACCAACCGCGCACTCGTGCACCAGGTCGCGTGGGAGGCGGATCGCGGCATGGAGCGCAAGCAGCTACACGCCAAGGCAGCGGTCGTGAAGCTCGCCGCCTCCGAGGCGGCCGGGCGCGTGATCGACCGCTCGGTGCAGATCCTGGGCGGCCGCGGATACATGCGCGAGAACCCGTGCGAGCGCCTCTACCGCGACATCCGCGTCGACCGCATCTGGGAGGGGACGTCGGAGATCCAGCGCCTGATCATCGCCAACGACGTCGCCAAGCGCGGGCTCGACGGCGTGCTCGGCTTTGGCGTCTGACCGGCCGCGTCAGGTCCGCTGCACGGCGAGCATCGCGCGGTCGTCCCGGCCGGTGCCATGCGCGAACGCGTCCAAGGCCGCCGAGACCGTGGCCAGCAGCGCGGCGGGCTCGGGCGGCGCCGCGCTGATCGTGGCGCGTAGTCGCTGCTCGCCGAAGCGGTCCTCGGCGCCGGGGGTGTCGGTGACCCCGTCGGTGAACAGCAGCAGCGTGTCGCCCGGCGCGAGCGCGACCGTCTGAGCGGCGGCTTCCGCGTAGTCGTCGACGGCACCGAGCAACAGGCCCGGGATCCCCACCCGCTCGCAGGCGTCGCCGCGCCTGAGCAGCGGGGGCGGATGACCGCCGATCGCGAGCGTGATCTCGCCCTCGCCGAGCAGGCCGCAGACCATCGTCACGGGCTCGATCCGCGGGCGCTGGCGCAGCGCCCGGTTGACGTGGCCGAGGACCGCCGCGGGGTGCGGGTCGAACGTGGCGGCCGTCTTCGCCGTGTGGCGCACGAGCGCGGTCAGCGCCGCCGCGGCCACGCCCATGCCGGTGACGTCGCCGAGCAGCACCATCTGGCCGCCCTGCACCTCGAAGACGTCGTAGAAGTCGCCGCCCACCTCGGCGCCGCGCTGCCCGGGGCGGTAGTCAGCGGCAAAGCGCCAGCCCGCCACCTGCGGCAGCGCTTCCGGCAGCAGGCTCGCCTGCAGCGTGCGCGCGACCTCGGCGCGGTCGGTGTAGAGACGGGAGTTCTCGATCGCGGTCGCGGCACGCGCGGCGAGCTCCTGGGCGAATGCGAGGTCGTGCTCGGCGTAGAGGCGCCCGCTCTCGGAGAAGACGAAGCTCATCACTCCGAGCGTCTGGCCGCCCGTGACCATCGGGACGCTCATCGCCGAGCGGATCCCTAGCGCCCGGATCAGTGCGAGGTGCTCGGCATCCTGCGCCGCCTCCTCGAGCAGCGAGTCCGGCACCTGCGCAATCAGCTGCGCCTCGCCCGAGCGCATCACCGCGGCCGTGCCAACCGGTGACGCCGGATCCGGCGGGTAGCGCTCGCGCAGCGCGCGCGCCTGCTCCACCCGCGCGGGATCGGCATGGGCGAGCGCGACCTGTTCGACCTCGCCGCGCTCGTCCGGCAGTTCAACCGCACACCAGTCCGCGAGCCCCGGCACGGCGAGCTGCGCGACCCGCTGCAGCGTGATCTCGTAGTCGAGCGAGGAGGCGAGCGCCTCTCCGGCCTCGGCGAGGAAGCGCTGGCGCAGCGAGGCCTCGCGCTCCTCGGTTACGTCCTCGATCACGTTGACCGCCAGCAGCTCGCCGGACTCGTCCTCGAGCGCGGTCGCCTTGGTCAGAAACCAGCGCAGCTCGCCGGTCTCCTTGTACACACTCTGCGTCAGCAGCGGCTCCGGCTGCTCACCGCGGAGCACGCGCGATCCCGGCATCTCATCCTCGCTCACCGGCCGACCGTCCGGGTGGTGGATCTCGAAGCGGCCGATGAGGTCGCTCGGTTCGGCGGTCAGCACGGCGTGCACTCCCGGCAGGCCGAGCAGTGCGGCCGCTGCAGGGTTCGCGTACTCGATCCGGCCGTCTCCACCCTGAACAGTGACCGCCTCTGCGAGCGCGCTGAAGATGCCGTCCAGCCGCCGCTGGGTGGCGGTGAGCCGGCCCACGAGCTGGGCGTTGGCCAGCGCGAGCCCGGCGCGTCCGATCAGCAGCTCGGCGAATGCGAGGTCGGCGGCGCCGTAGCGCCGCCCGGACCGCCCGACGCCGAGCCCGAGCGCCCCCAGCGGCCCGCCGCTGGGCGCGAGCGGCAGCGCCATGGTCCACCGCATGCGCGAGAGCTCCAGCATGCGGCGGTCCTCCGCGTCGTGCACGATCGCGTCGCCCAGCTGCTCGTCGAGCTCTGCCAGCTGGCTGCCCTCTCCGCGCAGCACCCGCGTCGTCGGCGAGTGCTCTGCGCGCTGCGCCGCGCCGCGAGCGAGCAGCCAGGCCTCGAGCCGCTCGCGATCGGGACCGTCCGCGCGCGCGGCGAGCCGCCGCACACCCTCGCCTCCGGGCTGCAACAGGTCGACCCAGGCCGCGTCTGCGAAGTCGGGCACGAGCAGTCCGACGAGCCGCCGCAACGCCTCGTCGATGTCCACAGCGCCGTCGGTGATGCGGGCTGCCTCGGCGAGCAGACGCAGTTGGCGCCGCTCGGTCTCCGCGGCGCTGCGGGCCGCGATCGCGGAGTGGCGCTCGCGCGCTCCCAGCACGGCGATCGCCGAACCCACGACGACGGTGATGAGCGGCAGCCCGGACCCGCTCGCATCGTTCCAGAGCCCGCTCAGCACCGCGAGCGCCGTCGCGACGACCCCCACGATCGCGACGTCGTGTGCGCGCGCACGCGTGGCGACCGCCAGCACCGGCAGCAGGTAGAGGCTGCGCGCGAAGGCGTCGTCGCCGCTCAGGATGTCGATCAGCGCCGGAACAGCCAGGGCCGCCAGCCCTGCGATCAGCCAGGGCCGACCGCGCGCGGCCGGCACGTCAATGCCCGCCGCGCGGGAGATCGAGCTCGAACCAGACGCGCGTGCCCGCCTGCGTGTCGACGCCCCAGCGGCTGGCCATGCGCTCGACGAGGAACAGGCCGAAGCCGCCGTCGGAGCCGCGCGGCTCGAGCTTTCCCGGCGTGAAGCCGCGGCCGCCGTCGAGCACCTCGACGCGGATCGCGCGTGTGCCGATCTGCACGCCGAGCACGACCTTCTGCGCCGAGCCGGCGACGTGGCGGACGGAGTTCGTGACCAGCTCGGAGACGAGCAGCCGCAGCACCCCGCGCTCGCGCTCGGGCAGCGAGGACGGCAACCAGCCCTCGAGCTCGTGACGCGCGAGCGCGGGCGTCTCGAGCGCCGGGTCGAAGCTGGTGGAGAAGCTGGGGCTCACGGGCGCCCGGGGCCGTCGTCGTCCACGAGCGGCAGCAGCGCCGCGATCCCGGTCTCCTCGATCGTGACGCGCACGTCGCCGCTCGGCGGGGCGATGATCCGCAGTCCCGGCCCGCCGCGCTCGGCCGCCTCGAGCAGCCCGCGCACGCCGGTCGAGTCCATGAACGTCAGGCCCCGGAGGTCGAGCAGCACCGCGTCACCCGCCTCCGCGAGCGCCTGCTCCAGCCGCCCGGCGGTGGCCAGGTCCAGCTCTCCGCGCAGCGTCATGCGGCAGGCGCCGTGCTCGTCCAAGGCGACAGTGAGGTCGAAGTCCAGGTCAGCCACGCGCGCGACGATTGTAAAGGTTGGTCCGAAACGAGACCTCGCGTCCGGGGGGTCGACATCGGTGATCCGGGCGGCCGCGAGGCGCTAGTGTCGAGCGCGTGCCCGTGAGCAACCCGCCCGTGCTCCCCGCCGGCTTCGAGCTGCCGCTCGAGCCGCGCCTGCCGCGCATCGGCGCGATCGACCAGGTCGCGCTCGAGGAGCGGGCCGCCGCGCTGGCCAAGCGCTCGATCAAGAAGGAGTCCAAGCTCTTCGCGCTCGAGCTCGCGGTGCGGATGATGGACCTGACCACGCTCGAGGGCTCGGACACTCCCGGCAAGGTCGCCGCACTCGCGGCCAAGGCGATCCAGCCCGACCCGGCCGACCCTTCCGTGCCGAGCTGCGCGGCGATCTGCGTCTATCCCAACCTCGTCGCGACGGCGGTCGAGCGGGTGCGCGGGACCGGCGTGAAGGTGGCATCGGTCGCGACCTCGTTCCCGTCCGGTCAGTCGCCGCTCGCGATCAAGCTCTCCGAGGTCGAGGAGGCCGTCGCGCTCGGAGCCGACGAGATCGACATGGTGATCGACCGCGGCGCCTTCCTCTCCGGCCGCTACTCCAAGGTCTACGACGAGGTGGTGCGCGTGAAGGAGGCGTGCGGGCACGCGCACCTCAAGGTGATCCTCGAGACCGGTGAGCTGGGCACCTATGACAACGTCCGCCGCGCCTCGCTGCTGGCGATGGCCGCCGGCGCCGACTTCATCAAGACGTCGACCGGCAAGCTGCCGAGCGCCGCGACGCTGCCGGTGCTGCTCTGCATGCTCGAGGCGATCCGCGACGTCCACGACGAGACCGGGCGCGTGGTGGGGATGAAGCCCGCCGGCGGCATCAAGACGGCCAAGCAGGCGATCCAGAACCTCGTGATCGTGAACGAGACCCTGGGCCCGGACTGGCTGACGCCCGACCGCTTCCGGCTCGGCGCCTCCTCGCTGCTCAACGACGTGTTGATGCAGATCCAGGCCCAGAAGACCGGCCGTTACCAGAACCCGGAGCACTTCACGCGTGACTAGCTCGGACATCGCACCGCGCGGCTTCGAGTACGCCGCGGCGCCCGAGTCGCGCAGCGTTGTGCGCCTCGAGCAGTCCTATGGGCTCTACGTCGGGGGCGAGTGGCGCACGCCAGAGTCCATCTACACCACGATCTCGCCTGCCGACGAGCAACCGCTCGCCGACGTCGGGCAGGCCGGCAGCGCCGACGTCGACGCCGCGGTCGCCGCCGCCCGCAGCGCCTTCGAGGGCGAGTGGTCGGCGCTGCGCCCGGCTGAGCGCGCCAAGTACATGTTCCGGATCGCGCGGCTGCTGCAGGAGCGCGCGCGCGAGTTCGCCGTGCTCGAGTCGCTCAACGGCGGCAAGCCGATCAAGGAGTCGCGCGACGTCGACCTACCGCTCGCCGCCGCGCACTTCTTCTACTACGCGGGCTGGGCCGACAAGCTCGACTACGCGTTCCCGCACCGGCGCCAGCGGGCGGTCGGCGTCGCGGGCCAGATCATCCCGTGGAACTTCCCGCTGCTGATGCTGGCGTGGAAGATCGCCCCTGCGCTCGCGGCCGGCAACACCGTCGTGCTCAAGCCGGCCGAGACCACGCCGCTGACCGCGCTGCTGTTCTGCGACGTGCTGCGCCAGGCCGAGCTGCCGCCCGGCGTCGTCAACATCGTCACCGGCGACGGCCGCACCGGCGCTGCGCTGGTCGAGCACGAAGGGGTCGACAAGATCGCCTTCACCGGCTCGACCGAGGTCGGCAAGGCGATCCAGCGCGAGCTCGCCGGCACCGGCAAGGGATTGACGCTCGAGCTCGGCGGCAAGGCCGCCAACATCGTCTTCGACGATGCGCCGCTCGACCAGGCCGTCGAGGGGATCGTCAACGGCATCTACTTCAACCAGGGCCACGTCTGCTGTGCCGGATCGCGCCTGCTCGTGCAGGAGTCGATCCAGCAGCCGCTGATCGAGAAGCTCAAGCGCCGCCTCGGGACGCTGCGCGTCGGCGACCCGCTCGACAAGAACACCGACGTCGGCGCGATCAACTCCGCCGCGCAGCTGCAGAAGATCGAGGAGCTCGTCGCGGTCGGCGAGCAGGAGGGCGCCGAGATCTACCAGCCGCCCTGCCGGCTGCCCGAGCAGGGCTACTGGTTCGCCCCGACGATCTTCACGAACGTCGCCCAGAGCCATCGCATCGCGCACGAGGAGATCTTCGGCCCGGTGCTCTCGGTGCTGACGTTCCGCACCCCTGAAGAGGCGATCGAGAAGGCGAACAACACCGCCTACGGCCTGTCTGCCGGCGTCTGGACGGAGAAGGGGTCGCGCATTCTCTGGGCGGCGCAGCGCCTGCGCGCCGGCGTCGTCTGGGCGAACACGTTCAATCGCTTCGACCCGACCTCGCCGTTCGGTGGTTACAAGGAGTCCGGCTTCGGCCGCGAGGGCGGCCTGCACGGCCTCGAGCCCTACCTGCGCTTCGACGGGGACGGCACGGAGTGGGGCGGATGACACGCGTGCCGGTGCGCAAGACGTACAAGCTCTACGTGGGTGGCGCTTTTCCGCGGTCGGAGTCCGGCCGCACCTACGAGGCCGAGGGTCACAACATCGCGCAGGCCTCGCGCAAGGACCTGCGCGACGCGGTGCGCGCCGCGCGCGGCGCGTTCGGCAAGTGGGCCGCGATGACGGCATACAACCGCGGGCAGGTGCTCTACCGCGTCGCCGAGATGATGGAGGCGAGGGCATCCGAGCTCGCAGAGCTGTGCGGCGGGCGCGAGGAGGTCGAGCGCTCCGTGGACCGCGTCGTCTGGTACGCAGGCTGGACCGACAAGCTCGCGCAGGTGCTCGGTGGTGCGAACCCCGTCGCCGGCCCCTACTTCAACTTCACGCTGCCCGAGCCGACCGGGGTGGTCGGGATCGTCGCCCCTGCCGAGCCGGCGCTGCTGGGCCTGGTCTCACGGCTCGCCCCGGTCCTTGCGGGCGCGAACGTCGCGGTCGTGATCGCCTCCGAGACGCACCCGCGCGCGGCGATCGAGCTGGCCGAGGTGCTGGCGACCTCCGACGTGCCCGGCGGCGTCGTCAACGTGCTCACCGGCCGGCGCGACGAGCTCGCTCCGCACCTCGCGTCCCACCTCGACGTCGACGCGCTTGACCTCGATCGCGGTGATGCCGAGCTGGAGCGCGCCGCGGCGGACAACGTCAAGCGCGTCGTGTTCGCGCGCGCGGACAGCCAGAGCCCGTACGAGATCTCGAGCTTCCTCGAGCTCAAGACG
>Ga0136618_10000898_pt1 | contig 11003 bp, 6 predicted proteins | sample AntDrymUQ3302106_2_FD_104805 | JGI IMG/M metagenome (GOLD analysis project Ga0136618, IMG submission 104805) | Polar desert sand microbial communities from Dry Valleys, Antarctica - metaG UQ330 (21.06) | ecosystem: Environmental > Terrestrial > Soil > Desert | place: Antarctica: Dry Valley...
CCGTAAAAGTCGGCGACCGCATCGAGGTCGGCGAGGTCAACGGCAAGGTTACCAAAATCGGCGGACTTGATGAATAACAAAGATGCAAAAACTTACGATAATCTCGCACAAGCCTTTAAATCGTCAAAAATCCAGCTCTTGTAAGTAATTGTATTAATTGAAGTTATTGGAGGCGGCGATCGGAATTGAACCGATGAATAAAGGTTTTGCAGACCTCTGCCTTACCACTTGGCTACGCCGCCAATTTGATTTTAGATTTTGGATTGATGGGGAATAAATTCTGCGAAATCCCTGCTTTGATAGTAAATCTAAATCAATTTGAAAGAGCTAATCTTTATTTAAGCAATTGAAGCGCCGCTTGAGCTACTGCCTTTTGCGTCGCTTCGGAAAATTTGGAGCGGGAAACGAGATTCGAACTCGCGACTTCGACCTTGGCAAGGTCGCGCTCTACCACTGAGCTATTCCCGCTCGACCGTAAATGATAATTCTACAAACAAAGCACGTTTTGTCAAGTCTGATGATATTTCTGAAATTGATTTCTAAAGAAATGATTATTTACTTTCTACCGTTATATCCTTGATAAAATTCCAGTCGCCGCTTGAATTGATTTTGATATTGCCAATGCGTTTATTGTAGACGACCATATTTGCCGGATACCAAAGCGGCAGCATCGGCAAATCATTGCTGACGATTTCCTGCGCCCTATAATATAGCTCTTTGGCTTTGTCGCGGTCGGTGGTGTTTAATGCTTCGTCGATGATTTTGTCGAATTCGAGATTGCTGTAGCGACTGCGATTGCAACAGCTGATTTTCCCGCCGGGTATCGCGCTTGTCGCAAATAAGTCGTTCAGGAAAATCGGGTCTTGGTTACCGCCGATCCAAATGCCGGTGTTCATTTGAAATTGTCCGAGTTTAAGCTGCTCGCGCAAAACATTGCCTTCGAGCGGGTCTATTTGCACGTTTAATCCGGCTTCCTTCAGCGAGTTTTGAATAACCTGGGCATATTGGTTGGCGGCGGCATTCCCGGCAGTATATGTGTATTTTATCGGCTCATTTTTATAACCGGATTGTTGAATTAACTGTTTGGCTTTCGCCGGGTCAAAGTTAATTTTTGTTCCGGCATTGTAAGCCCAAGATTCGACCGGCAGTATCGAGTAGGCAATTGTTGCTTGACCGAAAAGCAATTCATTGATGATTTTTTCACGGTCTATCGCATAACCGACTGCTTGACGTATTTTGGGATTATTGAGCGGTGACAATTGAGTGTTAAATTGCAGATACTGAATATTTGAACCGTTAAATTGCCGGACTTTCAAATTCGGATTTTGTTCCAAAGATTTCAAAGTATCAGGCGTGAGATTAGTCGGAAGCGGCACAATATCAACGCCGCCGCTTTGCAGTTCGGCTTGCAGGGAATTAGCGTCGGGTACGGTTTTGATTCGAATTTTCTGTACTTTCGGCGCACCTTCCCAATAATTTGGATTTGCCTCGAGTTCGACAATGTTTTGCGATTGGTCAAAATTGACAAACTTGAACGCGCCCGTTCCAATTGGCTGTGTTTTTTGCTGTTCGATTGTTCCTGCGGCAATAATCGGAACGGCGACGAGATTTGAAAGCAGTTTATTTTTTAAAGCCGGGCGACTGACGGTAAAAACAACGGTTTTCGGGTCAGGGGTGTCTATCGAATTTATATGCGGAACTTTTTGGTCGTTGACGGTTTCAAAAAATGAGCCGGCTTTATACGCACTTTGACTTTTGAAAAGTTCGTCGAAGGTGTATTTAACATCGGCGGAAGTAAAATCCTTGCCGTTGTGAAATTTAACGTTATCCTGAATAATAAAAGTTATCGTTTTTCCGTCTTCCGAGGTTTGAATTTCCTTTGCCAAATCTCCGACATAATCGAATTTTTCGTTCTTTTTAACCAGAGAATTGAACATCAAACTGCGAACTCTTTCCGCTGCCGCGTCCGAAGCCGACGAGGTTAAAGTATCGAGAGTTGAAAATTTTTCCGAGAGAGCGATAGTCACGAATTCAGTGCTTCTGGTTCGGCAAGAAAGAGAAAAAATAAAACATATGATAAATAAAACACTTAAAAATAAACGACGTAAAATCATTTAGCCTCCATAACTGTAATTAACTTTTTTATTTAATTCCGCAATTTGTTGGGAGAGAATCTGCAAGCGAGCCGTGTCCAGCGGCAAAGGCGGCTGAATCAAAGATTTAATGTGGGCAATCCGTTTCAAAGATTCGTCAATTCTCGTTTCTTTTATTTCACCTGATTTTACCGCTTCGACGACTGCCGTAAAACCTTTTCGCACAGTATCTGCATCAGCACAAATCGAAAGCATATCAACGCCGGCATTAATCGCCATTATGCAGGCATCGCCAATTCCATAATTTTTCAGAATTGCGCCCATCTCTAAATCATCCGATATGACCAGACCTTGAAAGCCCATTTCGCGGCGCAGCAGATTATCTATAATTTTGACACTCAGGGAAGACGGTAGAAGTTTGCCATTTACATCCGTTTCCTGCAAGTCGAACAACGGATAACTCGCGTGTGCAATCATCACGGCGTGTACTTGAGCTGTCTTGAAAAGTTCCAGGTAGGGAAATAAATCGGCAGCGAACAAATCTCTACGAGTCAAATTTACGATTGGCAAATCTTCATGCGAATCCGTTTGGCTTGCTCCGAGTCCCGGGAAATGTTTGACGCATCCTAAACAACCGCCCTTTTGCAAAGCCTCAAGATATGCACCTGCCAATTCAACAACAGTTTCCTTCGAATTTCCGAAGGCGCGGGAATACAAACCGTTTGCGCTATTTCCACGATGCTCATCCGTTACATCAACAACCGGCGCGAAATTCATATTAAACCCTAACATTCGCAAAACTTCATTTGTAATTATTGCCAGATTTTCAGCATCTTCGGTGGTTTGAATCGAAGCCGCAGAAGGCATCGGCGTTATAATACGTCGCAAACGATCAACCATTCCGCCCTCCTGGTCAAGGCTTAGAAGCGGTTCAATTGGTAAAACCTCACGTATTCCACTAAGAAATCTATTAGTTTGTTCGGCACTTCGAATATTTCGTGTGAAAAGACAAACGCCGCCGGGTGATATGTCTTCTAAAAACTGTTGCTCATTGGTAGTGAATTCAAATCCAGAAATCCCAACAAAGAAAAGTTGCCCGATTTTTTTCTCCATTGGTAATTGGGTAATTTGTTGAAACATAGCAATTTAATGATAGCAGGTTAAAGTGTGTGTTTAGAAGTTGGATTTCTGACTGTTAATGTATAACTTAAGTTTATTCATTCAAACAATTCGATTTTGTAAAATGGTTATGAAGTGTTTTAGTTCTTCAGCCGTCATCTTTTCAAAATCTGCTCCTCGCAAATCGTCAATCACACTTTCATTTGAACTCGCAAATAAAGAAAACTGCGAAGAAATCTTTCCTTTTCCGGCACGACCGACGGCTGTTTCCAAAGCATCTGAATTTTGCTTTGCACCGGCAAAAACAGCCAATTCGTATTCTTCTAATCTCGACAAAACTTCTTTCGCCCGCGCGATTGTACTTGCGGGCAGACCGGCAAGTCGAGCTACGGCAATGCCATAAGATTTTGAAGCCTTACCGGGTTGCAGTTTATGCAGAAATGCAACTTCGCCGTTTTTTTCAGTCGCCAGGACTTGATAGTTCTTCGCGCCGGGGAGTTTTTCGGCTAACTCCGTCAATTCGTGATAATGCGTGGCAAACAGAGTTTTTGCAGAATGTTCGGGTGAATTATGCAGGTATTCGGCAACTGCCCAGGCGATTGAAAGTCCATCGAAAGTTGACGTTCCGCGCCCGATTTCATCCAGCAAAATCAAGCTTCGTGCCGTTGAGTTGTGCAGGATTGCAGCGGTTTCGGTCATCTCGACCATAAATGTCGAACGCCCGGATGCCAGATCGTCCGAAGCCCCGACCCGTGTCCAAATCCGGTCAACTATCGGTAATTTGGCGAAGTTGGCAGGTACGAACGAACCAATTTGAGCAAGAATTTGAATGATTGCAATTTGCCGCAAAATCGTCGATTTTCCCCCCATATTCGGACCTGTGATAATCAAGAGGCGGTCGGTTGAATTGTTCAAATATAAGTCATTCGGAACGAATGTATGTCCGCTGAAGACTTCGACGAGCGGATGCCTGCCGTTCGTTATCTCAATCTCATCGCCGTCGTGTAAATTCGGAGCGACATAATTATATTTCACTGAAATTTCCGCTAAACTTGCCAGCGCATCCAGAGTTGCGAGAGCGCGTGCCGTTGACTGCAACTTTTGTGTTTCCTTGGTAACTTCGGCGCGAATGTTTTGGAAAATTTCCGATTCGATTTCTTTGATGCTTTCATCCGCGCCCAAAACCTTTTGTTCCCAATCTTTCAATTGCGGCGTCGTAAATCTTTCGGCATTGGTCAGGGTTTGACGGCGTTCGTAATCTTCGGGAACTTTGGCGAGATTGCCTTTTGATATTTCAATGAAATAACCGAAAACACTATTAAATTTAATTTTTAAGTTAAAAATTCCGGTGCGTTTCTTCTCGCGTTCCTCAAAACTTGCAATTGTCTGTTTAGCCGAGCGGGAGACATTTCGCAGTTCGTCTAAATCGTGGTTAAAACCTTCACGAATTACGCCGCCGTCGGCAATGTTTACCGGTGGTTCATCTGAAATTGATTCTTCAATCAATTGACGAATTTCAGGAAGTTCGAAAATGTTTTCGGTCAAAACTTGCAGCAACAGCGATTGCGCGTCAGACAAAGATTGATTGATGTCCGGCGTTCGGGAAATGGAACGGTTTAGGGCAAGCAAATCTCTCGGCGTTGCTGTTCTCAAATTCAAACGACCGACTAATCTTTCCAAATCGGCAACTTCCTTTAGAAGAAAACGAATTTTGTCGCGCAAAACTAAATCGGTTAATTCGGAAACAGCGGAAAGTCTGGTTTGAATTTCAGTTCGTTTGATTGAGGGGCGGAGAAGCCAGGAGCGCAGAAGCCGTGCGCCCATTCCGGTGACGGTTTCATCAATAACGCTGAGAAGTGTCCGTTTATTAGTTTCCTTGCGTGATTCGACGATTTCCAGGTTCTTGAGCGTAATGGCATCCAAAACCATAAAATCGTTGGCTTCAAAAAAGTTGATTTCGGAAATGTGTTCGGCAGAGACACGCTGGGTTTCCTGTGCGTAGCGCAGACACGCTCCGGCTGCGCGAATTGCCGCAGCTTTGCCGTCCAAACCAAAACCGGATAAATCCCGAACATTTAATTGTCTTTTGAGAAGATTTGCACAATCTTCGGGATGAAAAAGCCAGTCGTCGAGTGATGTCAGAGTCGCCGAAAATTTGTTTGTGCGCGGCATAATCGAAACCACATTTTTCGATTGACTGTTGATATTCGGAGTCGTGTCGGCAAAAGAACTCTCAACTAAAATTTGTATGGATTCGGGGAAAAGAATTTCGCGCGGTGCAAAACTTTCAATGTCGGCACAGGTTTTCACCCAAGCATCTGTGCCTGATGTTTGGGTTGAAAAAAATTCTCCGGTTGAAAGCTCCAGAAAAGCGGCTCCGAATGTTTCACCCTCACCGCAGATTGAAGCGAGATAGACCGATTCTTTTGATTCGACAAGCTGCGGGTCAATCGCCGTTCCGGGCGTGATAACGCGGACGACTTCACGCTTTACCAACTTGATTCCTTGCCCGGCTTCTTCGGTCTGTTCGCAAATCGCCACGCGGTAGCCTTTTTTGACAAGCCTCGAAATGTAACCGGCTGCCGCGTGATGTGGCACGCCGCACATTGGAACCGGATTCTTCGATTCTTTGTGCCTGGCAGTGAGGGTAATTTCTAATTCGCGCGAGCCGATAACCGCGTCTTCATTAAAAAGTTCGTAAAAATCGCCCAGGCGGAAAAACAGCAAAGTCCCGGGATATTGTTTTTTTATTTCGAGATACTGCCGAAGCATCGGCGTAGAGTTTTGCATAAATTATTTGAAGTTCAACCCCGAACTTCAAAGTCTAAGCTAAAATGCGGTAATTTGAAAACTTTAACTTTCAGAAGTTATGATTGTGTCTTTTTTACAATATTTGTTAAAATACATTTATTTGTGAACTTAAATTAAATCGGGCATTTGTTAATCGTTATAAACTTTTTTTGGTGAATTTGAATCAAAGGCTAAAATTCCTTCCTATTTTAAGAAAAAATTTGGAGTCATGTGTTATGAAAGCAGTAAAAATCTTTTCGGTCTGGTTTGTTATCATATTTTTGTTGAATATCTCGGTTTCCGAAATTCTTGGTCAAGCCGCGCAGAATAGCCGACCACCGGAGAAAATTGAATCGAAATCGGAAAAGAAGATGATTCAACCGGAACTCGTGAAAAACGAAAATCCTCAAAATCAGAAACCTATCGGCACAATAGATGGTCCGAATCCAAACATAGATACAAACACCGAACGCTATCGCATCGGGTACCAAGATACAATCGAAGTTGTTGTGTTCAAACATCCCGAACTTTCACAACTGGTCGCCGTTAATCCTGACGGAACGATTAATCTGCCACGGATTGATTTTCCGATTGTCGCTGTTTGCAAGACCGAAGGAGAATTAAAAGAAAACATAACCGCCCTTTACAAAAAAAATTATCTGCGTAACCCGTTTGTAAATGTGCGGGTCAGCGAGCAAAAATCACAGTCTCTTGCTGTCCTCGGTGCGGTTGAAAAACCCGGAAATTTTTATCTTAACCGTAAAGTTCGTCTTCTGGAACTTCTTTCCTTAGCCGGCGGGCATGATGTGGAGTTTGCCGGTGGAAAAATACAAGTTGCCAGAATTGGTAACATTGCCGGCTGTAAGGAAGATGGAAAAACCCAAAATGAAGCAAAGGATATATTTGTAAGTTATAGTCTAAAAGATGTTCTCGAAGGTAAACAAAATCCCTGGATGGAGCCGGGCGATATTATTTCCGTTCTCAAATCCGAAGAAGCCTATGTAATTGGAGATGTTTTCAAACCAGCCAAAGTTCCGGTTAATGAGCCGACTACTTTAACCCAGGCGATTGCCTTTGCAGGCGGAGCCAGCGACACTGCCAGCACCAAACAAGTCGTTATCCAAAGACAGGCATCAGGAAACTCCCCGAAGATCGACTTGGTATTTAACTTAAAAGATATTAGAGATAAAAAAATTCCCGACCCGTTACTTCAAGCAAACGATATTGTCGATGTGGGGACAGATAAGTTGAAGAGTATTCGTAAAGGATTGTTAAGAACTCTAACAAACGGATTGCCAAGTATATTTACACGAGTGCCGGCACCTTTTTAAATCTATGAAAGATAGTCGTGAAATAATTCAGAAAAAAGTAGAATCGGTCGAAATCGAACGTCCGTTTGAACATCAACTTCCGACAAGTAACGGCGGTTACGGAGCATACCGAGAGCTGAATGCCCCGGACGGTTTTCAATTAGCTGATTATTGGCGGGCGATTCGTAAAAGATTGTGGCTGGTCATTGGAATTACGGTTTTATTAACGACTTTAGCCGCGATTTATATGGCGCGGAAACCGAATATCTACCAGGCAGCTGCGGTGATTCAAGTAGATTTAGAGCAAGCTAATCAGGAATTGGTAACCAGCGACCGCCGCTCACCGGTGTCTAACCAAGACCCGTCATATTTTAATACTCAATTGCAGCTGCTGACGAGCGAAAGTCTTTTGCGAAGAGTTATCAAGGATTTGAGTTTGGACAATAACAAGGAATTTCAAAAGGCAACTGCCGATAACTCGGGTTCAACCTTGAAAAATTTGTTAAAATCCGTCGGTTTGGCGAGCGAATTGAAGAAAAAAGAAACCAAAGGCGTTGACGAAGTTTCTGTTTCTGCCAGCACTACACTTGCTTCTTCCGAAGAAATTGCCGAAGCCGCACGTCTTGCGCCGTATATTAAAATTATTAAGAGAGACTTTGGCGTTGAACCTCGCAGGGAATCAAGAGCTACCTTTAAAGATACGCGTTTGATAGATGTTACTTATAAACACACCGACCCTGAATTTGCCGCCTTAGTCGTTAACGGTATTGCTGAAGTTTTTGCCAAAACCAATCAGGAAAAACGCTCCGGCACGAGCCGCAAAACAAATGATTTTTTGCAGGAACGTGTTGCTCAATTACAATCTGAAATTAAAAGCGGCGAAAACAGATTGTTTGAATTAACCAAAACCGCCGGAATTCTCAAAACTGATAATGAGCAAACAATTGTTCTAGACCGTCTTTCGGGTCTGAACAAACAATTGCTCGAAGCGGAAAACGAACGAAAAAATGCCGAGGCAAAATATCGGGCGGTGAGCGATTCACCCGAAAGATTAAAAGCTCTAACTGAAGCTGAGATGGCACGGTATATTACAGAGAGGGAAAATGATATTCGTCAGCTAGTAAATAATACACAAAAAGTTATCTCTGAGCTAAAGGCTGAACGCGCAAAGCTTTTGGAGGAGTATCTTGAGAAAGCACCTGAAGTCAAAGAGTTTGATAGAAAAATCGAAACTCTCGAAAATGAAATTGCAAAAGCGACGGGTAAAAATGAACAGGAATTAGAAAATTTTCGCAAAAGAACGAACAAAGTTATTTTGGATAACCTGCAGACAAATTACCAAAAGGCAAAAGCGCAGGAAGATAGCATCAAATCCGCTTTTAATGAGCAATATAATCAAGCTCAAGGTCAAAATCAATCGGGCGTTTCGCTCCGTCTTCTTCAGCAGGATATTGATACGAAAAGAGGTTTTTTGGAAAATCTCGAAAAACAGCAGCGTGGAAACGATGTGATTGCCGTCGGCACTGACAACAACATTAGTATCGCCGATTTTGCAACCCCGCCTGAATCACCGATTTCGCCGAGACGTTTGACTACGGTTCTGGCAGCGATGTTTTTGTCCACGCTTTTCGGAATGGGACTTGCGCTTTTTCTCGAATATCTCGACGACACCATCCGCACCAGCGAAGAAGTCGAAAGTTATTTACAGCTTCCGGCTTTGGCTGTTATACCGACGATTGATTCGATGGTTAAACGTCGGCTTTTACTGGTCGGAGCTACTGATGACGGAGAAACCAGGGCAAATTCGGAGCTGTTAATCCATATGGATTCGCGTTCGTCGCTGGCGGAAGCATACCGGCAACTGCGAACCTCTATTTTGCTTTCGACCGCCGGTCACGCGCCCAAATCGCTTTTGATTACTTCGAGTCTTCCGGCAGAAGGAAAGACGACGACTGCCATAAATACTGCAATCAGTCTGGCTCAAACGGGAGCAAAAGTTTTGGTTATCGATGCGGATATGCGCCGTCCGCGTCTACACTCCGTTTTTAATATCAGCAATGCAGGAGGTTTAAGCACGCTGCTTGCCAGCGAACTTTCTAATGATGATATTCTGAATACCATCCAATATGACAGTGATTCAAAGCTGAATTTACTTCCTTCGGGACCTGTTCCTCCAAATCCGGCGGAACTTATCGGTTCAGAACAAATGGCGGAGTTGATGAAAATTTTGCAAAGTAAATTTACACACGTCGTTGTTGATTCACCTCCGATAGCTTCTTTTACAGATGGAGTTTTGATAGCTTCGATGGTTGACGGAGTTATTTTGGTCGTCCATTCGGGAAAAAGCTCGCGCCAAGTCGTGCGCCGTTCACGCCAGCTTCTGCAAGACATCGGCGCGAAAATTTTCGGTGTCGTGTTGAATAATGTAAATCTTCGTTCGCAAGACAGCAGTTATCATTATCAAAGCTATTATCATCGAGATAGTTACAATCAGGATGGTGAATAAAATTCAACTTTTAATTCGTTTGAAAAGATAATAAATATTATCAAATAGATATGGGTGAACAAACAAAAATTTTAGTAACGGGTGCCGGCGGTTTTATCGGAAGTCATCTTGTTACTTTTTTGAAACAAAAGGGTTTTTGGGTGCGCGGGGTTGACTTGAAACTTCCCGAATTCAGCGAGACGGACGCTGACGAGTTCGAGATTTTAGATTTGCGACGGTGGGATAATTGCTTGCAGGCGACCAGAAATGTCAAAGAAGTCTATGCACTTGCCGCCGATATGGGAGGAATGGGTTTCATCTCGAATCATCACGCGCAAATTCTTTACAATAATTCGCTTATCAATCTACATACACTCGAAGCAGCAAAGACAAACGATGTAAAACGTTATCTCTATACAAGTTCAGCTTGTATCTATCCTGAGTATCTGCAAGAAGAAACGGACGTTAAACCTCTCAAGGAAGAGGACGCATATCCGGCGCAACCGCAAGATGCTTATGGTTGGGAAAAATTAGTTTCCGAAATTCTTTGTATGCACTATCGCAATGATTACGGTATTGAAACACGCACCGTTCGTTTCCACAACATATTTGGGGAAAAGGGAACTTGGGAAGGCGGACGGGAAAAAGCACCGGCGGCTTTATGCCGTAAAATCGCGCTGGCAAAATTGACCGAAAAAAAGGAAATCGACATTTGGGGCGATGGCGAGCAAACCCGTTCATTCTGCTATATCGAAGATTGTGTCGAGGGTCTTTATCGCCTGATGCGTTCGGACTTTTACGAGCCCTTAAATCTCGGTCAAGATAGAATGGTCACGATTAACCGGCTTGCTGATATTATTGCGGAATTCGCGGGTGTAAAGATTACAAAAAAACACATCGACGGACCGCAGGGCGTTCGCGGGCGTAATTCCGACAATACGAAACTGCGAGAGGTTCTCGGTTGGGAGCCGGAAATTTCACTAGAGGACGGATTGAAAAAAACCTACCATTGGATCGAAGAACAAGTTCGTCAAAAAATTGCTGACGAAAATAAGTTTTCACAAAATGCCGCTCAATAAAAAATAAAAGACGTGTCGCAACCCAAAAAAATCGAGCTTGTTATTCCCGTGTATAACCGCCGCGAAGTAACTTTACAGGGACTGCGGAGCCTGCGCCGGATTGACTGCCGAAACTTGAAAACTCACA
>Ga0136618_10000899_pt1 | contig 10997 bp, 10 predicted proteins | sample AntDrymUQ3302106_2_FD_104805 | JGI IMG/M metagenome (GOLD analysis project Ga0136618, IMG submission 104805) | Polar desert sand microbial communities from Dry Valleys, Antarctica - metaG UQ330 (21.06) | ecosystem: Environmental > Terrestrial > Soil > Desert | place: Antarctica: Dry Valley...
ACGACGGCGACGAAGCGACGCCCGAGGTCAACACCCTCGAGGACATCACCGCACCGGCACGGATCGGGCTCGGCGGCCTGCTCGGCTCGAGCCGCGGCGGCTCGTCCTCGGTGTTGCTCGCTCCGGGAGAGTCGGCGGTAATCCCCGCGCCGACGCCCCTGCTCCAGCAGACGCTGGGCGCGAAGGGCTGGATGATCGTCACGCATGACGACGCCAACGGCGCTGCACAGGCCGACCTGGTGCCGGCACCATCGATCGACCTGCCGCTCCCCTAGGGAGGCGGCAATAGCAACAGGCGACGGGCCCCGGGAGACCGGGGCCCGTTCGCGTGGTGGCCCGAGCTCGGTTCGGGTATCGCGGAGACGAACGACGCCGGCGTGGCCTATGGCCCCTCCCGGAGCGGGTGTCGACGTGCTACCGCGACTGCCGGCTGTCGGAGCCGCGAGGTGCACGACGGCCCCCGGACGGCGGCGCGCCGGCCGGGTACCTCCTCAAGCCCTAGCGCGCAAGCGTCGCGAGCTTCGTCTCGAGGCTCGTGCGCTCACGCTCCGCGATCGGCGCTCGGAGCGCTCGCTGCACGGTCTCGATGTCAGGATCCTTGTCGTAGTAGAGCCGCAAGAGCTCGACGAGGCTCGGGTGCTCCCCGGTGCCGGGGAGCAGCTCGATCCGCGCGCCCGCGGCCACCTCCCCCTCCTCGAGCACACGCGCGTAGGCGCCGGTACGCTCGGCCGCTGCGAAGCGCTTCACCCAGCCCGGCTGACTCACCCCTAGCAGGCCGATCTTGTTCGCGAAAACCGCGCACGGGACGCGGGGCGCAGTCAGCTCGAGCAGCGCTGCCCCCACTCGCATGCGGTCGCCAGGCCGCGGCTCGTCACCGAGATCCGAGACGGTGAGGTTTTCGCCGAAGGTTCCGGGCGCGAGCGTGGTGCCGAGCTCGGCCTCCCACCAGGAATAATCCTGGCGGCTGTAGAGGTAGACGGCCTGATCGGCGCCGCCGTGGTGCACGGTGTCGGCGACGATGTCGCCAGAGAGACCGAGCCTGCCGATGAATGCTCGCTCGACCGGCCGCTTGTCGATCCCCGTATCGACGGAGCGAGCGCCGAGGTTCACCGTCTCGCGACGACCGAGGTTGACCGCTTCGAGGTGCACGCCGTCAGTACGCGACGGCGCCGCGACCGGTTGCGGCGGCGTGGCGCTGCTCGTCCGCGCGGTAGCTCGAGCGGACGAGCGGGCCGGCGAAGACCGAGCCGAACCCCAGCGCCTCACCCTGCTCGCGCAGCCAGCGGAACTCGTCGGGGTGCACCCAGCGGTCGATCTGCACGTGCTTCGACGAGGGCTGGAGGTACTGGCCGATCGTGACGACATCGACCTCGTGGGCGCGCAGATCGCGCATCGTCTCGACGACCTCGACGTTCGTCTCACCGAGCCCGACGATGATTCCGGACTTCGTCAGCACCGGGTAGTCCGCAAGCTCCTTCGCGCGACCCAGCAGCCACAATGCCCTGTCGTAGCTCGCCTTGGCGCCGCGCATGTTCCGGTGTAAGCGGCGCACGGTCTCGATGTTGTGGTTGAAGACCTCGGGGCGCGCAGCGAGCACGGTACGCAGGGCTTCCTCCTCGACGCCGAGGAAGTCGGGCGTCAGCACCTCCACGCTCGCCTGCGGCAGCTTCGCCTTGATCGCGCGGATCGTGGCCGCGAAGTGGCTCGCACCGCGGTCGGGCACGTCGTCGCGGTCGACCGAGGTGACGACGACGTGCTTGAGCCCCATCTGCGCCGCCGCCTGTCCAACTCGCAGCGGTTCGAGCGCGTCGGGCGCGCTCTCGGGCCTGCCTGAGTGCACGAAGCAGTAGCGGCAGGCGCGCGTGCAGGTCTCGCCGAGGATCTGAAAGGTTGCCGTGCCGCGGCCCCAGCACTCGGAGATGTTCGGACACCTTGCCTCCTCGCAGACCGTGTTCAACGAGAGGCCGTGCAGCAGCTTCTTGACGTCGAAGTAGCGACCGTCGGCGCTCGGCGCGCGCACCTTCATCCATTCGGGCCGGCGCGGACGCTCGGCAACGGGAAGCGAGGATTCCATGGCAGTCACTCTAGTGATGGCACCAGCCCGAACGCCGGCACGTGCAGGCAGCATGGCGCGGATCTCGCGGTCACCGGACTGCGAGCTGCTCGTGCACCGGCTGCGGCCAGAGGCCGTGGCCCGCGTCGGCCGGTAGCTCTTCCAGCTCGAGCGCGAAGACCTCAGCAAGCGCTCCCAGGGCATAGGGGCGCACCTCGTCCACCGTCACCGAGCGACGAAGCTCGCGCGCAATCGTCGTGAAGGCGGCGTCCTCGAGTCCGCAGGCGGTGATCCACTGGGTGAACGGCGCTGGATCCAGGTCGACGTTGAGGGCGTAGCCGTGCGTCGTCACCCAGCGGGAGATGTGGATCCCGATCGAGGCGATCTTCCGGGGAGGCGGGTGCAGCCACACACCTGTGAACCCGTCGATCCTTTGCCCGTCCAGTGAGAACGCTGCAAGCGTTTGCACTAGAGCCTCCTCCAGGTCGCGGCAGTAGCGCTTGACGTCCTGCCCGTGCCGCCTGAGGTCGAGGATCGGGTAGCAGACGAGCTGGCCGGGCCCGTGGAAGGTCGACTTGCCGCCGCGGTTCGTCTCCACGAGCTCGACCTCCGCCCCTTCCGGCACGTGCAGCTCGGCCTCGTCCGTGCGCCGGCCGAGCGTGACGACGGCCGGGTGCTCGAGCATCAGGATCGTGTCGGGGATGGCGCCCTGACGGACGGCACCGGCGAGCGAGCGCTGGAGCGCCCAGGCCTCGCGGTAGGGCACGAGGCCGAGGTTCATCACGTAGGCGCCCTTCACGCTCCCCCAAGCGTAATCGTGCCGCCGGCCAGGTCGCGGAAAGTGCGGAGCCAGGCGGTCACCAGACCCGAACGGTGCGACGACCGAGGGCGGCAACGGCGCGAGGATCGGATCCCGGGTGAGCATCCTGCATACCGCACCGGGATCCGCTCGCACGCCACGACGTGACGGTCGATCGGCGGCCAGGAGCAACCGCAGGTTAGTAGTCCGACTCGCCCCAGCTCTCGAGCCGCTTGCGCAGGTCGCGCAGGAAGCGGCCCGCGAGCGCGCCGTCGACGAGCCGGTGGTCGTAGGTCAGCGTCAGGTTCATGATCGCCCGGACTGCGATCACGTCCTGGCCGAGCTCGTCCTGCACCACCCACGGCCGCTTCACGACGGCATAGGTGCCGAGGATTCCGGCCTGCGGCTGGCTGATCACCGGCGTTCCGTGGAAGGTCCCGTACCCACCGGGGTTCGTGATCGTGAAGGTGCCGCCCTGGACGTCGTCCGGCGTCAGCTTCTTGTCCCGGGCGCGGGCTGCGATCTCGGTCACCGCTCGCGCCATGCCCAGGAGGTTCAGGCCCTCCGTGTTCTTCACGACCGGGACGATCAGCCCCTTGCCGTCCGCAAGCTCCACGGCGAAGCCGAGGTTGACGTAGTTCCGGGTCACGATCTTGTCGCCACGGATCTCGCCGTTGATCCACGGAAAGTCGCGGAGCGTCTCCACCGTTGCTCGGGCTACGAAGGACAGGTAGGTCGGGTTGACGCCGTACGCGGTGCCGTACTCCTGCTTCAGCTTCCCGCGGATCGCGACGACCTTCGACATGTCGACCTCGATTGCGCTCGTCACGTGCGCGGACGTGTCGAGCGAGCGGCGCATGTGCTCGGCGATGCCCCGGCGCATCGCGGTCATGGGCTCCACGGCTTCACCCTGGGCAGGTTCGCCGGCCACAGCCTGCGGCTGGGGCCGAGGCGCCGCCTGTGGCGTCGACGCTGCCTGCGCAGGCGCTTGGGTTACTGCCGGCGGCGGAGGCTGAGGCGCCACGGGGGTCGCCACCTCTGACGGTGCAGCCGGCGGAGTCGCCGAAACCTGCTGCGGTGTCGCCTCCTCAGCCGGAGGCGGCGTAGCCCTTGTCGAGGCGCCGGACTCGACGAAGGCCAGGATGTCCTTTTTGGTGACCCGTCCGCCGGTGCCGGTGCCCTGCACCTGGCTCACGTCGACGCCGTGCTCGGATGCGATCCGCGCGACGACCGGCGAGAGGAACGTCCTGCCGTTGTCGCCGCCACCTGCGGGTGCTGCGGCAGGTGCTGGAGGTGTCTCGGCCGGGGCCGCTGGCGCCTGCTGCGCGGGCTCGGCCGCCTGTGAGACGTCGCCGACCCCCTCGCTCGCGGCGGCCATGGCCTCGTCGGCTGCTGCCTGGGTCGCCGGTGGTGGCGGCATCTCATCCTGCGTGACGGTGCCGACATCGGCACCTCCTACCTCAGACCCAGCCTCAGATCCGGCGGGGGCGATCACGGCGAGCACGGTGCCCACGTCGACCGTCTCCCCCTCCTGCACCACGATCTGGGCAACGACGCCGGCGCCAGGGCTCGGCACCTCGGTGTCGACCTTGTCAGTCGAGATCTCGAGCAGCGCCTCGTCCTGGGCGATCGGATCGCCCTCCGCCTTCAGCCACTTCGTAATCGTCCCCTCGGCGACCGACACGCCCATCTGCGGCATGACGACCTCGGTTTGCGTGTTCGTGGCCATAGGTCTCCTCTAGTACGCGGCGAGCTCTCTCAGCCCTGCGACGACGTCGTCCACCTGGGGGATGAATGCCTTCTCGAGCACCGGCGAGAACGGCACGGGACAATCGGGTGCGGCGATGCGCTTGACCGGACCGTCGAGGTCCTCGAACGCCTCCTCGGCGATCGTGGCCGCGATCTCGGCGCCGAAGCCGCCGGTGCGCGTGTCCTCGTGCAGGACGAGCACCTTGGAGGTCTTGCGCGCGCTGGCGAGCACCGCCTCGCGATCCCACGGCATCACGGTGCGCAGGTCGATGATCTCGACCGAGACGCCGTCCTCGTCGAGCTTCTTCGCGGCCTCGCCGGCCGTATAGACCATCGCGCCCCACGTGATCACCGAGACGTCATCTCCTTCGAGGTGCGTGCGTGCCTTGCCGAATGGGATCGTGTAGCGCTCCTCGGGCACCTCGCTCTTGATCCGGCGGTACAGATGCTTGTGCTCGAAGAAGAGCACGGGGTTCGGGTCCTGGATCGCGGTGATCAGGAGGCCCTTCGCGTCCTCCGGCGTCGCGGGGCAGACGCACTTCAGCCCGGGGATGTGGGCGAAGGAGCTCTCCGGATTCTGGGAGTGGAACGGCCCACCGGAGAAGCCGCCGCCGGACGGGAGCCTGACGACGATCGGCACGGGCGTGCCGGCGCGGAAGCGTTGCTTTGCCGCGACGGTGACGAGGTGATCCCAGGCGCAGGAGACGAAGTCGGCGAACTGCATCTCCGCCACCGGGCGCATGCCCATTATCGCCGCGCCCGTGCAGGCGCCGACGATCGCGGTCTCGGCAAGCGGCGAGTCGATCACGCGCCAGGGCCCGAACTCCTCCTGGAAGCCGAGCGTCACCTTGAACGCTCCACCGTAGACGCCGACGTCCTCGCCGATCACGAAGACGCGCTCGTCACGGCGCATCTCCATGCGAAGCCCGTCCGAGATCGCCTGGAGGTAGGTCATCTCTGCCATCGCTACTCGGTCCCTCGCCCTACTTGTGGTGGGGCGTGTCGAGGTCCTCAGGCGTCGCGTAGACGCCCTCCAGCAGCGTGGACGGATCCGGCTGCGGCGACTCGTCAGCACGAGCGAGTGCGTCGTTCAAGAGCTTCTTGACGCGCCCCCCGATCTCGTCCTCCTCCTCGCCCGAGAGCTCCGCGTTCTCCCTCAGCCAGGTGCGGAACCGCTCGACCGGGTCGCGCTTCGCCCACTCCTCGAAGAGCTCCTTGGGGACGTAGAAGGCGTCGTCGTGGACTGCGTGGCCCTCCATCCGCAGGGTCTGGCACTCGAGCAGCGTCGGGCCCCCGCCCTCACGGGCCTTCTCGATCGCGCTGCGGGCCTCACGGTAGACGGCAAGCACGTCCGTGCCGTCGACGACGACCCCCTCGAAGCCGTATGCCGCCGCCCGATCCGCGAGTTGCTCGACCGCGTAGCCGAGGTGCGTCGGAGTCGAATAGGCCCATTGATTGTTGTCACAAATGAAAACGACCGGCAGCTGGCGCACGCCGGCGAAGTTCATCGCCTCGTGCGCGTCGCCTCGAGCCGAAGCTCCTTCCCCGAACCAGCCCACCGCGACGCGCTTCTCCTGCCGGATCCGGAAAGCGAGCGCGCAACCGACAGCGACCGGCAGCATCGCTGGGAGGTGGCTGACCATTGCGATCATGCCGAGGCGCGAGTCGGCCATGTGCACGTTGCCGTCGCGGCCACGGGTGGGACCGTCCTCGCGCCCCATGTACTGGGCGAAGATGCGCCATGCATCGACCCCGCGGGTCACGTGCACGCCCATGTCGCGGTGGAGCGGCGTGCCGACGTCGTTCGGGCCCATCGCGGTCGCCACGCCGACGGCAGCGCCCTCGTTGCCGCGGCCCGTGTAGAACGAGCCCGGGATCTTGCCCTGCTTGTACAGAATGTGCCCGCGCTCCTCGATCCCGCGCGTGACGAGCAGGTGGCGGTAGATGCCGAGCAGGTCCTCGCGATCGAGACCCGCCTCCTTCACCTCACTCAGCGAGCCGACCGGCTCTGCCTCGCGCACCGCCATTCGCGCAACCCCCGCTCGTAGATGACCGCGGCGAACTCTAACGACCGCGTAGGATCGCCCGCATGACCTCCGACTGGATGACCTCGGATCGCTTCGTGATCGACCAGCTGATCCGACCGATGGTCAACCTCTACCGAATTACGGCCGAGGGACAGCCGGTGGCGTTCGTCCGCCAGAAGCGCATGGCGATCAAGGAGGACATCCGCTTCTTCGCCGACGAGAACGAGTCGGAGGAGCTCTTCCGGCTGAAGGCGCGCGCGCTGATGGAGTTCGGCGGCCGCTACGACGTGACGACCCCCGCCGGGGAGAAGATCGGCGTGCTCGGAAAGGTGTTCGGCAAGTCGCTGTTGCGCTCGACCTGGCAGGTGCTCGACTCCTCGGAGCAAGAGGTCGCGATCGCGAAGGAGCGCTCGCTGCCGATCGCGATCCTCCGCCGTGCGATCGACGCGGTGCCTTACGGCGACTTCATCCCGATCCCGTTCCACTTCACGATCGACGCCGTGGTCGATGGAGCCGACCGGCACCTCGGCGACCTGAACCGCCGCTTCGGTGTCCGCGACACGTACGACCTCGACCTCTCCGGCGACACCGAGCGTCGGATCGACCGGCGCCTCGCCGTCGCGCTCGGGATCGCGCTCGACGCACTCCAGAGCAGGTAGCGCCGGACGCGTGGCCGCCCGGAGTACGGGCGGCCACGCGAGCCCGGTCAGCGTCGCCCGCCTCGCGCCTGACCGAGCGGCTCGACGATCCAAAGTCCGCTGGTCATGTCGCTCGCGAAGACGATGCCGTCCTCACGCACCGCGACGCCCCAGACGTTCGGCACGCCGCTGGGCAGGAAGGGTGTCGTGGACACGCCACCCTCGGGCACGAACTGCCCGACGAGGCGCGGGGCGTTGGCGAAGCTCCGCTCGAGCGGGCTCAGATCGAGCGCCACGATCCCGTGGGAGTACCACGAGGAGTACGAGCGATTGCCGCGCACCTCCGTGTTGTGGATCGACCAGGATCCTTCGTTGGAGGGCAACTCGCGGACGAACGGGAGGTCGTCGAACTGGCTCACCTGCTCTCCCGTGGCGGCGTCGAAGATCCGCAGGAAGCCCCAGCTCGGCTGCTGCGCCTCGAGCGTGGCGAAGCCCGCCGCGACCATTCCCTCGGCGGTGGCTTCGTCGGTGAACAGCACCGGGATCCCCACCTCGCCGAAGTCGAACCATTGCGGGCTCGTCGTCTCCGACATGACCTCGTGCACGACTGCGACCGCGCCGGCCGCCTCGGCCGCGGCCTCCTGCTCCTGTTGCAGGCACGCGGGTTCCTCGTCGACCAGCGTCAAGACGACCACGATCCGCCCGGCGGTCGACGCCGGATAGTCGCTCGCCTCACAGCCCTGGTTGGCCGCTTTGACAACCGCAGCGGAGATACGGTTCTCAGGCTCGAGCCACAACGCCGGCGCGCCCGGGGACTCGGACCCGATCCCGAAGCCGCCCGCTCCGAAGCGGATGTATGCGGGCGAGCGCGGGTCGAAGTCCTCGTCGTTCTGGAGCAGGAGGTCTCGCCCATTCACGGTCGTGTAGGGAGCGACGGAGTGGGCATCGCCGTCGTCGTCCGCGTCGTAGCGCGTGCGAGTGACGAGCGTGGGTGACGTGACGTCGCTGATGTCGAGCGTCAGGACGCCGAGATCCCAGTACGAGACGTATGCCTGCAGCCCGTCCGCGCTGGCACGGGCGCTGTGCGCGAAGGTCGCTCCGAAGCTCCCCTGGCCCCAGAACGGGCCGGGTGCGAAGCCCTGCATCCCCGCCCCCCACTCGCCGACCTGGAACGCCGCGCGCGGGTTCGTCGCCTCGACGATCCTGAAGTCTCCACCGGGAACAGGGTCGAACCATTCGCTGAACGGCGTCGCGAGGAGGGCGTAGACGTTGTTCCCCCGCGCGAACAGGTCGAGCTCATGGACGCCTCCACCCCCGTTGGTCACGCCCAGCTCGCCGAGCTTGGTCGGCTTCGTCGGATTGGTCACGTCCCAGAACTCGACGCCGAACGTCTGCTCGTCGAGCGCCGGATCGTCGCCGCAGCGCTGGATGCCGAGCGCGAGCAGGTCGCCGCTGAAGAACGGCGTCGACACCCGCCGGACGACCACGTCCTCTGCGCTCGTCCCGGGCCGTGCTCCCAGCCTGCCGATCAGCTGCGGATTCTCCAGATCCGAGACGTCGACGATCTTGACTCCGCGCCCGTCGCACGGCGCCGACCAGGTTCCCACGTAGGCGTATGCACCGTGGACCCACACGTCGCCGTTCGTGTCGAGCCCGCCCAGATCGGAATGGCCTAGCACCCGGAAGTTGTTCTCGACCAGCGGCCACTCCTGGCTCCCGGCCTGCCCGGCAGCCGCGGCCACACCGCCGGCCGGGTACTTCGTGGAGCCTCGGTCCTTGACGCCCCAGGCGGGGTCGGCGAAGGCAGGCGGGGCGACTGCCGTCGCCGTCGCCGCGAGGACGAGGAGCAGGAGCATCAACCTCGACTTCGCCCCTGATGGTGAGCCGTGCGCGTGCATGAGCACCCCTTTCGCTCTAGTGGCGGCCACCGACGGCGCGTGACACATAACACATGGCGGCGCCCAAATCCACCCACCCTCTCGAAGCGGGAGCCAGGTAGAGCTACTGTCGGGTCGTGGCAGAGTCCGCCCAACCTGAGCGAGAGCGACCAAGACGCAACTGGATCCAGGAGGAGCGGCGGAAGACGCTCGGTGACTACACCTGCTTCTGCCTCGGCTGCGGCTCCGTCTGGCGTTACTTCCTCGAGCACGAGGCCGAGCTGCCGGCCGTGTGTCCGCACTGCGGCAGCGAGACGCGCAACCGTTGCCAGGAGTGCTCCGCTCCCTTCCCGTCGGCCTTCGCCGTCGAGTGCGAGGAGTGCGGCGGCGAGATCCGGCCGCCGGAGGTGCTCGGCGTGCGGATCCGGAAGCCGGGGCGCTAGCCGGGGAGCGAGTACAGGAGGTGCACGGCCACGGGCGCGTCGCGCCCTTTCACCTCCATGTCCCCGAGCGGTTCGGTCTTCGCGCCCCAGAGCCGGATCGCCGTCTCCTCGCCGATGGCGACCCCTCCCGGCGGAGCGAGACCTTCGATCCGGGAGGCGAGGTTGACGGTGTCGCCGATCACGCTGTAGGTGCGCCCACCGCCGCTGCCGAGGACACCGACCCTCGCCTCGCCCGTGTTCACCCCGGCGCGGAAGCGAAGCCAGCCGGGATGGGCAGCGGTCACGTCGGCCGTTGCCTGCTGGAGCGCGAGCGCCGAGCGGGCGGCCCGCTCGGCGTGATCCTCCTGATCTCCACGGCCGTTGAAGGTGGCCATGATCGCGTCGCCGATCAGCCGGTCGATCTCCCCGCCGCGGCGCTCGACCGCGGGGATGGCCGCCCCGAACAGCTCGTTCAGCATCGCCGAGACCTCGCTCGAATCGTGCCTCTCCGAGTAGGCGGTGAAGCCCTGAAGGTCAGCGAACAGCACTGACACACTGCGATTCGCCCCTGCAGTCTCGTCGCGGTAGATCCCGCTGAAGCGCTCCACATGCCACTCGCGGTGCGCCGTTGCCGCGATGAGCCCGAACGCGAGCAGCATCAGCACGTGCCACTCCCACCACGACGCCTGCCAGCTGCGGCCGAAGGCGACGGCGAGCATCGCCTCGGCGAGCAGGACGAAGGCGACGGCGAATCCCAGCAGCAGGTTCGACTGCCGGCTGCGGTAGAACGCGAGGTAGCGGGCCACCGCGAAGGCGTACAGGGCCACCCCGGCTGCAGCCAGCACCAAGAGCGGCGCCGACATCCGGCCCGGAACGGAACCCGGATCGATCTCCGGCAGGAGCGCCAGCGACACGACGCCCCAGAGCAGCAGCATGCCCAGCAGGACGCGCTGCAGGAGGACCGGGCGCAGCCAGTCCGCGTCGAGCGCCGAGGCGGCCGCGAAGGCCCCGGCGACGACGAGCCCGACCGGCGTGGCGATCACGAAGCCGAGGTTGGAGCGGTCGAGCAGCACCTGCGTCGACGCACGGTGAGGACGTAGCCCCACCTGTCGCGTGCGAGGCCTCCGGCAGCCACTCCGTGTGGGGATGCGTGCCGATCAGGACGACGAGAGCTGCGGCGCCCCTCTCGTCGAGCTCGCCGCTCGCACGGTCTCTCAGCTCGACTCCTTCGAGGCGGCCCTCCCCGATCGGGCGCGCCACCTCCGTTCCATACCTCACCTCGACGTTCGGTGTCTCCGCCACCGCGTCGCCCAGATAGCGGGACATGCTCTCGGCGAGGCTCGTTCCACGGACGAGGATCGTCGCGGTCCGGGCGTAGCGCGCGAGATGGAGTGCCGCCTGGCCCGCCGAGTTGCCGCCTCCGACGACGAAG
>Ga0136618_10000900_pt1 | contig 10996 bp, 8 predicted proteins | sample AntDrymUQ3302106_2_FD_104805 | JGI IMG/M metagenome (GOLD analysis project Ga0136618, IMG submission 104805) | Polar desert sand microbial communities from Dry Valleys, Antarctica - metaG UQ330 (21.06) | ecosystem: Environmental > Terrestrial > Soil > Desert | place: Antarctica: Dry Valley...
CATTCTGAATCCGGGTGCGGCGTTAACTTCGATAATTCCGCCGCCATTTTCCCTGAGCGGTTCGGAGAGATTGGGCGCGATAACATCAATGCCGCAAATGTCCAAGCCGACGATTTTGCCGATGCGCTCAAACAAAAATATATTTTCGGGATGAGCTTCGTCGGTGCGGTCAATCGCCGTTCCGCCGGTCGAGAGATTTGCCGTCGTTTTCAGATGTAGAATTTCGCCCGTCGGCAAAACGGAACGGAGCGTGTAATTTTTCAATTTCAAAATTTGCTCGGTTTGCGCGTCAACGTCAATCTGCGTCAGCACATTTTCGTGCCCGTAGCCGCGTCGCGGGTCGGTGTTGACTTTATCAATCAATTCCTGAATTGTGTTTTCGCCGTCGCCGACGACGTGTGCGGGCGTTCGTTCGGCAATCGCAATCAAACGGTTATTGACAACCAGAGCGCGAAAATCATTGCCCGCGAGCATTTTTTCGATGATGACGTATTTAGAACGCGATTGTTCCTGAGCGACGTGAAAAGCGGCAATCGCTTCTTCAAGCGTTTCGATGCCGATGGTCGCGCCTCTGCCGTGATTGCCGTCGAGCGGTTTGATGACGATGGGAAAGCCGACTGATTCGACCGTGCTTCTAACTTCGCTTTCTTCGCGGATGCGGAAACCTTTCGGCACGGGAACGCCCATCTCGCCGAGCAGTTTTTTTGTCGCGGCTTTGTTCGAGGCGATGTCCACCGAAATCATATTCGTGCGATTCGTGACGGTCGCCTGAATGCGCTGCTGATGAACGCCGTAACCGAGTTGGACGAGCGACTGGTCGTTAAGGCGAATATACGGAATACCGCGCGACTCGGCTTCTTCGACAATCGAGCCGGTGCTTGGTCCAAAGCGCACTCGTTCCCGAATCTCACGCATCTCTTGGATTTCGTCGGCGAGCGTCTGCTTAATTTGTTCGATTGATTTGCTTTCCGCGAGTTCGAGAAAAAGTCTGACCGCCGCCCGCGCCGTATATTGTCCGACAGCCTCTTCAAAATACGCGAACACAACATTGTAAATTCCCGATTCGCCCGTCTCTCTGGTTCTACCGAAGCCGACATCCATTCCGGCGAGTGTTTGCAACTCCAACGAAAAATGCTCGATAACGTGTCCTGCCCAAGTTCCTTCCTCGACGCGCTTGTAAAAACCGCCTTCTTCCTTATAGCTGCAGCCGTGCGTTTGAAGCGACGGCATCACTTCCTGCATCCGCCCGTAAAAATTTTCGATTTTATTGGTCGGCTTCTGCTCGTAATCTTCAATATCGAGCCGCATAATAATCAGCTTTTTCCAATAACCGCTCCAATAATTCGGTCCGCGCAGGGTTCTGATTTCGAGAATGTTCATATTTTAAGGGACAAGGGACAAGGGATAAGTGATGAGGGTTTTAGAAGGTTGTTTTCACTTGTCCCTCGTCCCTTGTCCCTAATCCCTATTTATTCAATATCAGGAAGTAAAAATTCATTAGGCGGCTGCAGCGGCGTTCGTCCAAAATAATCGTAAATCAGACCGTTGCCCAAAATATGCAGTTGCACGCCGCAAACGCTGAACGATTGAAAATCGTCAACTTCGGCAATTTCGTTATATGTAATCTGTGAGCCGTCAACAACTGTTACCGAGCCTTCGCCGAAAACTTCCAGAACGCCTTCATTGTCCAAAATTATCGCCGTGTTCTCGTCAATTCCGATTCCCAGATTATAAGGATTATAAGCGACCGCAGTAATCAGACGACTAATACGTCCGCGTTCGGTGAAATGCTGGTCAATAATGATGTTTTTAAGAAATCCGAGTCCGGGTGAAAGTCTGACGGAATTTTTGTGCGGATGCGGAGTCGCGTCGCCGCGCACAATCATCGAGGTGGACATTCCCGCTGCGCCCGCGCTCGTTCCCGCCAACACGACATTGGTTTCGGAGGCGACTTGACGGAGTTTCTGCGCGAACTTCGTGCCGCCAAGGAGCGAAACAAGCCGCATCTGGTCGCCGCCCGTAATAAAAACGCCGTCCACGCCGTCAAACAGCGCGTCCGCCTCTGCCGCAAAAACGTCTTGCCGCGAAGTCGCCCGCAACACGCGCGGATTAGCAATGCCTAAACGACGGAACGCCTGCACATAAATATCCGCCGCGAATTCGGGAAAGTCCGACGCGACCGGCACAATTAAAACATTCGTTTCACCGCCGTCGGTGCCGGTCAATTCCAAAAACTTCCGCAAAATTCGCCGCTCGTTATATTTGTCTTCCGCACCGCCGATAACTAAAAGATGTCCGCCGATAACCTCGCGGTGTATTCGATTGTCCATTCGATAGATTTGAAAACTGATTTTGTAAAAACTTAGCTTTAAGTTAGAGCAATCACGGCTTAGCGTCAAGAATATGAATCGTAAATTCACGATTCGGCATAATTAATCACCGCGAGTCAGGTTTGAGCCGCCAAGATAAATCCGAAAACCAAATTATTGTTGACTTTAACCGTTGGAGTAGAGTATAAAAAATTCCGTATAATACAAATCCAATTCGGTAGAATACAAAGTTAGCCTGCTTCGCCTGTGTTGGTGTGAAGAAAATAAATGAGCATCGGGCATTTCTCAATCATTCTTTCCGCCGTCGTCTTCGGCGGTTTCGGAGTTGCTTTTTTGTTTTTTCCGTTGCTTACGGCTGCTATTGTCGGTATTGAGTTGTCTGCTCCGAGCGCAATCATTGATTTTCGCGCCACTTATGGCGGTCTTGAAATTGGTCTAGCGACGTTTTTCGTAATTTGCGCTTTCAAAAAGTCGTGGATTCGTCCGGGACTTGTTGCACAAGCAGCTTCGCTCGGCGGGTTAGCTTTCGGTAGAATTGTCGGGCTTATTTTAGATGAAACGCCGCAGCCTATAATTTATTATTTGCTCGTTGCCGAGTGTGCAGGTTGCGCGCTTGGATTATTTGCTTTGATGAAGGGCAGACGCCTAAATTGTTAGGTGATTTATTGGCAAGTAGCATCTATGACAACTATTTCTATACGCACATTCCGGCTAAATCGCCTAGAGAAAGCGTCGGACTACGAGAAGAGAGTTATTGAAATAATTCATTATCAATTTCCAGAGCACCAAAGATTAGATACGAATGAACTAAAATAGAAAAGGTACAAAGCACGCCGGACGGATTATTCCTGAGCCGTGCCAAGAGAGAACTGTTAATCATTGAGCCAAAGAAGAACAAACGCGACTTCGCCGATGGGACTGCTCAGATTGTTCAATATTACGCTCAGGCAAGAAATCACCCCATATTCCAAGACTTGGTGGTGAAAACTTGCCTTGTAACAGCTGACGATGAATCTACAGAGGCTTATATGTCTGGCAAGAGTTGATGATTTCTAAAAAAGAAATGAAGATAGTCGTAGATTCATCTAACGCAAAAGGGGTCGCTGCCTAACAAACGCATGCAGTGGAGCGCGGCAAACAAGTCTCTCAAGGTTTTTTCAAGGCTACATGCCGCGCCTACTGATGCGGGGCGTTCGGCGGCTCGTGTGACCTGATGCTTGATCCAATTCATAGAAACGAGTTGGCAAGCGCCGCAGTCAAATTATGGCGGGGTGATAATGAATCGCTCGAATATTTCGGTGATTCTGCCAATTATGTTTATAGCTTTACCGAATCCAGCGAAACGCGCTATCTTCGGCTTATTTCGAGTTGCAACAAAACAAAAGGGCAGATTGAAGCCGAACTTGACTTGATCACTTATCTTAATCGGGGCGGCGTTAATGCCGTGCTTCCGGTTTCTTCTGTGATGGGGCGACTTGTCGAAGAAATGTCATCTGCAAACAGCCTTCTGTTCGCCTGCGTCCTTGAAGAAGCAAAGGGCGAGCGGTTCAGGTATGATTCTGCCAAACCTAATAAAGAGCATTTTAAACTTCGCGGCAGGACGCTTGGAAAAATTCACGCTCTTTCAAAGGTATATGTTTCGTCGGCTAGTTCTCATAGATTCGTCTGGGATGAGGACAAGTTATTAATTGACGCGAATGATTTTTTACCTATGTCCGAGAAAATCGTTTGGCGGGAATATGATGTGCTGAAAGAACAATTGCAAGATTATCCAAAATCGAATCAAACGTATGGCTTGATACACGGCGATTTTGGAGAAACAAATTACCGATATCAAGACGCTCAGTTAAACATCTTCGATTTTGATGATTGTTGCTATCATTGGTTCGCATACGACCTTGCCGTTACAATTTACCCGCACGGATGGCGGAAAGAAGGCTTGCAACTTTTGGATTGGTTGCTCGAAGGCTATTCTGAATATGTGCCGTTAAACGTGCCGCTTGGGGAAATAACAATGTTTTGTCGGTGGCGTTTGATTTATATGTTTCTCGTTTATGCTCGAAAGTGGGGTTTTGAAAATTTGTCTCACCAACAAGCAAATTGGTTTGCCCAAAAACGAGAAAACATTGCTGACGGATACAAATGGTATGCGTAAGCAAATGATATGCGCTTTGGTGGTAGTCGCCAAACAAGTTATTAAACGCGAGCGGCAAACATCGAATTTCTTGAATTCGTTGCTCGTTAAATTTAAACTTGTCACTGACGGTTTCGCGCCGCTTCAACTCCGGCGTTAAACTTGAGCAATTTTATTTTTTCGTCTTCCTTCGCACCCGCAATCTGCTCCGCACGCAGAATTTGACGAGAAAGATTTGACCTTACGTCGAACATTCGCGCCGACGTAAAGCAGGGCGAGAAGAACGATTATTCCAACCGTTATAGTTTGCCAATCCATAAAATTAATTTGGCAGTGATTCGTTTCCTGCCTGTTGCTTGTTGCTACTGCCTGCTTTTATTTCGTCTATCCGAATCCTAATAATTTGCCCACTTGATACGTTAGAAAAGCCGCCGCGTAAGCCAACGCCGTCATATAAAAAACCATAAAAAGTGTCCACGACCACGAATTAGTTTCGCGCCGAACGACCGCCACCGTTGACATACATTGGATTGCTAAAACGAAAAAGACCATCAAAGTTAAAGCCGTTAAAGGTGTCCAAGCCGGGCTGCCATCGTCTTTTTTCGCGTTCCGCACCGCATCAATTAAGCCTTCGGATTCTTCGTTGCTGTCTTTGCCGACGTTGTAAATAATACTTAGAGTTGAAACGAGAACTTCCCTTGCCGCGAACGAAGCAATCAACGCCACGCCGATTTTCCAATCGAATCCGAGCGGCGCAATCACCGGTTCGATTAAATGTCCGAGTTGTCCCGCGTAACTATTTCGCAAAGCCAAACCTTGCTTTTCTTCCTCAATTTTCTTCGCGCCTTCGAGCGAACAGCCGCAGTTTTCTTCCGTTGAGCCGACGACTGCCGGTTCTTGACTGCCGGGCGCGATTTGATTTTGGCTAATTGCTTGCGACGGCGTTTCCAATTCAGTCGAACGCGGAAACGCCGTCAACGCCCAGAGTATAATCGAAATCGCCAGAATTACCGTTCCCGCTCGTTTGAGAAACTGCCAGCCGTTGTTGAACATATTCAGCAGAACATTCTGCACATTCGGCAGACGGTATGGCGGAAGTTCCATCACAAACGGCGGCGGCGGAGATTTCAAAATGGTGCGTTTTAAAATCCAGGCGACGGCGACGGCGACGACGATTCCTAAAGCATACATCGCCAAAATCAAAACCGCGCCGAGCGAGAGAAATCCGAAGAGGGTTTGCCCGGCGAAAAACGTCCCAATCATCAGCGTGTAAACCGGCAGACGCGCCGAACAACTCATAAACGGCGCAATCATAATCGTCGCCAATCTATCTTTTGGACTCTCAATCGTCCGCGTCGCCATAATGCCCGGAATCGCGCAAGCAAAACTCGACAACAAGGGAACAAAGGCTTTGCCGTGAAGCCCGACGCGGCTCATTAATTTATCCAGCAGAAATGCGGCGCGAGCCATATAACCGGTGTCTTCAAGAATCGAAAGAAAAAGAAAAAGCAGCAGAATTTGCGGCAGAAAAACCAAAACGCCGCCGACTCCGGCGATTACGCCGTCAACCAGCAAATCCGTCAAAATGCCTTCTGATAAATTGGCGCGAACCGAATCGCCCAACGCGCCGAAACCTTTTTCGAGCAAATCCATCGGCAAATTTGCCCACGAAAAAATCGTCTGAAAAACAAACAGAAGAATTGCAACCAAAATTAATAAACCGAAAACTTTGTGTGTTAAAATGCGGTCAATCTTTTCCGAAAAACTTCTCTCATTGGTCTGCTTTGGCTTGACTGATTCTTGGTAAACATCGGAGATAAAATTGTAGCGGGCAAAGATTTTTTTATTTATTTCGCCGTTGTCTTGAAGGCTCAGGTGAATAAAATCTAGATCATCAGCCGAGTTTGAATTGAAGAACAAATTATTATCTAGAACCGATTTATTGTGAGCAGTTTCCAGAACTTTCGCGGCAAGTTCATCAATTCCTAATTTTTGCGGGGCTTTTACTTCGACGACCGAAATTTTAAGAAGCTCCGAGAGTTTTTGCGTGTCAATTTCGAGACTTTGTTTTTCCGCGACATCAACCATTGTCAGCGCAATTACGACTGGAATTTTATATTCGAGCAATTGCGTTACAAGGTAGAGATTACGTTCGAGATTGGTTGCGTCAACGACCGCGACAATCACATCGGGCTTCGGTAAATCGAGAAGTTTTCCCGTCAGAACATCGCGGGCGATTTGTTCGTCTAAAGAAGTCGCGTCAAGACTATAAAGTCCCGGCAAATCAATCAAACGCGCAGTCTTTTCGCTTCCGTTAAGTCGCCAAACGCCTTCCTTGCGTTCGACCGTTACGCCTGGATAATTTGCGACCTTCTGCCGCAAACCGGTCAAAGCGTTGAAAAGCGTCGTTTTTCCCGCATTCGGATTGCCCGCCAGCGCAATTACGATTGAGGATTTACCCGATTGCCCGCCGTTCGCCGCTCCTTGCTTTTCCGCTGCTGTGATGATTTTGGAATTCATTCCGAACTTTGAATTTTGGACTTTGGACTCTGGACTTGTATCGTGTCAGCTTCACTTTTTCGCATCGCCAAGTGATAACCGCGCACACAAATTTCCAACGGGTCGCCGAACGGTGCGGATTTTATCACTCTGACGGAAACGCCCGGCACTACGCCCATTTCCATCAAACGCTTGGTTATACGATTGTTTCCGTTGACCGAAATAACTTTTGCATTTTCACCGATTGGCAGATTTGTTAATATCATCACTGATTTTTCTTCTCTCCCTTTTTCGATTTCATTTACCAAATAACGTTGACAATCATTTAACGCCCTTTGAATTTGGCGATACTTATACAATCAATCGAATCGCGCATTTTGGTAGCTTTTTGATAAGCAAAGAAAATTGTATGCCAATTGAAATTTAATTTCAATTTCAATAGATATTTTTATAACCTGTTGGTATTTCTGTTTTACAACCATTATTGTTTAAAGAATTTATCGCAGAGACGCAGAGATTTTCGCAAAGTTTTGAAAAAGAAAATCAAAATCCTCGATATATCTCAATTAAATTATTTACAGCGTAAAGAAAAGTAATAAAACTCAATCTAAACTTAACTCTATTTAGGTAAAATTTGCTTTTCGGAAACAAGGTCGGCTTGATAATTTCCAAACATCAAACGCAGCGGCAGACGCTTGTCATCGTTACTGAGCCAGAGGCGCAAATTATACTGGTCAATACTCGGATTGCCTGTTGTAATCGAAATAAGCTGCGCCGAAACTCGTTCGCCCTGTAGATTAATAAGGTCGGCGTTCGACGGGCGAAGCGTGAAAACATATGCTTGCGTGTCGAGAAAAACGGCGACGCGCGTGTCGTTGACCGGATTCAGAGGGTCTTTGCTCGGTTTAAGATTAAACGAGCGAACCGCATAGGCGAGCGACAAAATGCTGTGCGTGCCGACGGGAATTTCCAGCTGAGTTCCCTTGTTATTGGTCGCCGATCCAGCCCGTTGGTCAAATATAATTTGTTGATTAAATGCACCTAACGCGCCGTTTAGTTTTAATTCGATTTTCTGTGGCGCTAGCGATTCGGGATTAACCTGCGCCTGAATCGTATCATTTAACTTGAAAAGCGGTTGGGGTGAATCCGTTCCTACAACCGTCGCGGTCAGAAGCAAACTGTCTTGTCCCAAAAATTGTTTGCGTTCTTTAGCCTGAAGCGTAACAAGACAGACGGTTAGCCCGCCGGTTGAAACTTGATACTCCAAAGTTTCGCCCAATCCAAAAGGCAATTCTTTGGGAAGCGGTTGATTATCAATATATGGCGCCGGCGTTACAACCGGTTTGGGCGTTAATTGCGGGCGCGGCGTTTGAATCAGAACTGGGGTCGGCTCGGTGACAGTTTCAGGTTCAATCGTTTGAACGCTGGCAATCTCGGCGCGAAAATCGCCTTTGGCGGTTTTAAACTGAATCAGAACGGGAATCCGCACCGCGTCCGTGCTGAAATTTATACTCAAATTTGTGATGCCTTTTTCCGTGAAAAAATCGCTCTGGACGGTTGAAAAACTCGTTTCAAATTCGCCCGCGGCGGTTTTTAATCGTTTGCCAAACGTGTTTTGAAACACCACACTATAAATTTTATCGTCTTCCTGCAGAGAGAAAGTTCCCGCGCCGTTGGCGTTTCTAACTTGATAAAAGAGCGTCAATAAATCATTATAAGCGGTCGGATTGACGAGAAAGTTGCCAACGGTTTCTTTCGGCGAAACGCCCGTGTTGGAAGTTTTCCGGGTGTAAAGCGGCAAACCCAAATCGCTCGAAGCATACGTCGTGCGCGTTTCGTCGAGCAGATAAAAAGCCGCGCTGACGAGTTCGCTGGTTTTGATTTTAGAGCGGATTTCAACCGCGTCCTTCTCGCCGAGTTTGCCCCGCGAAACCGCATAAATTTCCGCGTAAGCGGCGTTGTTGAATTTCTCGAACGAGATGTTGTAAGTAAGACGTTCGCCGATGCGTAACGGAGCCGGCGGCGAAAGCGTCTGAACTTTAATTTGATTTTGCGCGGAGGAAGCGATTTGAAAAAATTGGAAAGCATTTACGGCTAAAAACGCGAGCAAAAAAAAGGCAAATGTCAGCCGCGCACGACGCCGGACGATTTCGATTGATTTTTTGAGGACCTGGTTATGAAAATTCATTCGACTCACTAAATTAAATTTTAGACGGATTCGATTTCTTCTAAAATTTTTCTGACGGCTAAAATCCTATCTTCGGCTTGCAAAATAGGGCGACCGACGACCAAATAATCTGCGCCCGCCGCAACCGCTTCTGCCGCCGTCATTACACGCTTCTGGTCTTCGTAAGTTTCAATTTGAAGTTTGGTCTTTGGTATTTGGTCTTCGACTGTGAACTTTGAACTTTGAACTTTGAACCTTGAACTTCTAATGCCGGGCGTGACAATTAAAAAATCTTCACTCTTAATTGACCCGCGAAGCTGGCTTATTTCGAGCGGCGAAGCAACCACGCCGTCCAAACCGCATTTTGCCGTCAGATGCGCTAAACTCAAAACTTGTTCGTTCATTTCTTTTTCAATTCCGACCTCGCGCAAAGTTTCTCTCGTTGAACTTGTCAAAACGGTCACGCCAATAATTTTCGGTTGAAATAGATTTTCTTTCGCGCATGTTTCGCGAACGTTTTCAACTGTTTTCTGCATCATTTTCGCACCGCCGAGCGCGTGAACATTAAACATCCAAACGCCGAGCCGCGCGACTTCGACTGCTGCTTTCGCGACCGTATTCGGTATATCGTGAAACTTCACGTCGAGAAAAAGTTTGATTCCTGTTTCAACCGTTTCACGCACAAAAGATGCTCCTGCCGACGTGAAAAGTTGCAAACCGATTTTGAACGCTCCGACTTCTTCGCGTAAATCAGCGATTAGTTCACGCGCTTTTTCGGCGGTTTCGACATCGAGGGCGACAATTATTTTTTCTTTGCTCACGGAATTTTTTAGGCGATTGAATTGTAGATTTGTTCGCGGAAGAATTTTGTAAGGCGAAGCGAGCCGCTGGTTAAAAGATAATTATTTCCTTTTTTGAAATGTTGAAAAGGCAAAGCAATTTCAAGGTTCGGCAACTTTTTCCCTTTCAAAAATTCCAGACATTGTGCGCCTGCTTCCCTGACTTCGAGCGCGGCGGACCGTGTGTTATTTGCGCTTTCTTCATTTCCCGACAATTTGTAAATGACGCTTTGCATAAACCAAGCATCGGCGAATTTAACATCCAGCGAAATCGCCGTTTGCAGATGTTTTAAAGCGGTGTCATATTTCCCGAGCTGAAAATAGACCGCTCCGATAATATATTGAATTTCGGCTGTTTCTAAATTCTCTGAAGATTGTTTGAACGCGGCGAGGCTTTCCGTCCAATTCGATTCAAAAGCCGCCAACATTCCCCAAACATAATTGACGCAAAATGCTTTATTCTGATCGGAAACAAGGACGCTGAGAAATTTTCTCGCACGTTCGGCTTCACCTTCATTACCGTAAACCACACCTAATAGAAGCAAGATTTTCGGATTTTGCGGCTCTAGTTCAAACGCTTTTTCCAGCTTGTTTTTAGCCGAATCAAATCGGTCGACGCGGAAAAAATGTTCGGCGATAAAAATTAAAAACGGGACATTTTTCGGCGATAGAAGCGCGGCACGTTCGAGATTTAGAAATGCTTGTTTCTCTTCATTCTCCTGCAGAAGTTTGATGCCTTCTTTGACGAGATGCGAAAAAAGCTCGGATTGTTTCGCGTCGTGGGCGGCGAGAATTTCGCTTAAAATTTGTTCCTGCTTATTTTTAACCGAAAGACTCGCCTTTTTTTCGTTGAAAAGCTCAAGCGTGTTTTGGCTGAGAAGTTCCGACAAATCGGGATTAACCGTCTGGATTGTTTCAAAAAAAGATTGAAGCAGCGCGTGGTCTTTTTGAAATGATTTAGCTTCGCGGCTGATAAATTCGTAAGCCATCGCCAGTTGTTCGGTAACTTGGGCGAGCCGCAATTCCA
>Ga0136618_10000901_pt1 | contig 10993 bp, 10 predicted proteins | sample AntDrymUQ3302106_2_FD_104805 | JGI IMG/M metagenome (GOLD analysis project Ga0136618, IMG submission 104805) | Polar desert sand microbial communities from Dry Valleys, Antarctica - metaG UQ330 (21.06) | ecosystem: Environmental > Terrestrial > Soil > Desert | place: Antarctica: Dry Valley...
CGCATCGTGCGGACGGGCCATATCGCCCCCTCCGAGCTGTCCCCTCATAGACGCCTGAGGCCAGCCGGAACCAACGCCACCGTCACCAAACCGTGACAACATGAGCCTGAGCAGCGCCGGGCGACTCGCTCACTGGCCGACGCGTCCAGCGTCAACCCAAAGATGTCAGCGGATCAGGACGGGCGGTTGATGTCCGGTACGCCGGTGTCGCCGGCCTCCTTGCGCTTGCGGGTCCACTCGCGCATCTTCTCGGGATAGCCGACCGCCTCGACGTCGTACACCGGAATACCCAGCTGTTTGCCGAACTTGCGGACCGTCTCGGCGTTGGGCACCCGGCGGCGGGTCCACTCGCCGTCGGCGGCTACGAGTACGACGGTCATCTCGGTGACGGCGGTCTTCGGCTCGATGAAGGCCTCGACCCCCTGCCGCGACTTGGCAAACTGCAGCAGATGGGCGCCGGGCCCTTCGCCCTGACCGCCTCGGCCCTTCTTGCGTCCGAACAGTCGCACTGATCCTCCTCATGTCCGCGGGAGGAAGGTTACGCCCGGCCAGGCGGTTCCGGTGAAGGCCCGCCGCGACTGCGTGCTACTGGCGCTGGTGACAAGATGACCGAAGCTATCGACATATCAGGAGATTTCGTGACCGACCCCAACGACGCCACCGACACCGCTGACCTCGTCATCCTCGGTGGCGGGTCGGGAGGGTACGCCGCAGCGCTGCGTGCCGCCGAGTTGAACCTGTCCGTCGTCATGATCGAGCGGGACAAGCTGGGCGGCACCTGCCTGCACCGCGGATGCATACCGACCAAGGCGCTCCTGCACGCCGCCGAAGTCGCCGACTCCGCCCGCGAGGGTGAGCAGTTCGGCGTCAAGACGAGCCTGCACGGCATCGACATGACCGGCGTGAACTCTTACAAGGACGGCGTCACCGCCCGCCTCTACAAGGGGCTGCAGGGCCTGGTGAAGAGCCGCAAGATCCGGTACGTCGAAGGCGACGGGAAACTCGTCTCGCCGACAGCCGTCGAGGTGGACGGCCAGCGGTACGAGGGCCGGCACGTGCTGCTTGCGACCGGCTCCTACGCCCGGACGCTGCCCGGCTTGGAGATCGACGGGCAGCGGATCATCACCAGCGACCACGCGCTGCGAATGGAGCGGGTACCCGAGTCGGTGGTGATACTCGGCGGCGGGGTCATCGGCTGCGAGTTCGCCAGCGTCTGGAGGTCCTTCGGCGCCGACGTGACGATCGTCGAGGCGCTGCCGCACCTGGTGCCGCTGGAGGAGGAGTCCTCGTCGAAGCTGCTCGAGCGCGCCTTCCGCAAGCGCGGCATCAAGTACGAGGTCGGCGTCAAGTTCACCGGCGCCGAGCACAGCGAGCGCGGAGTAACGGTCAGCCTGGAGAGCGGCAAGACTATAGAAGCCGAACTGCTGCTGGTCGCGGTCGGGCGGGGGCCGACGTCGGCAAACCTCGGGTACGAGGAGGCCGGCGTCGCCATGGACCGCGGGTTCGTGCTCGCCGACGAGTACTGCCAGACGAACGTCCCGACCATCTCCGCCGTCGGCGACCTGATCCCCACCCCACAGCTGGCGCACGTCGGTTTCGCCGAGGGCATCCTGGTCGCCGAGCGGCTGGCCGGGTTGCCGGTCGTGCCCATCGACTACTTCGGCGTGCCGCGGATCACCTACTCCGAGCCGGAGGTGGCCTCGGTCGGGCTCACGACCGCTCAGGCGAGGGAAGCCGGCCACGATGTCGTCGAGCTGACGTACGACCTGGCCGGTAACGGCAAGAGCCAGATCCTCAAGACGGCCGGGTCGGTCAAGCTGATCGCGGCCAAGGACGGCCCGGTGCTCGGCGTCCACATGGTCGGGAGCCGAGTCGGCGAGCTGATCGCCGAGGCGCAGCTGATCTACAACTGGGAAGCACTGCCGAGCGAGGTCGCCCAGCTGATCCACCCGCACCCGACGATGTCCGAAGCGGTCGGCGAGGCCCACCTCGCGCTGGCCGGCAAGCCGCTGCACTCTCACGGCTAGCTCACCTCTCCCACGATAAGGAGCCGCACGCCCATGCCGGTCTCAGTCACGATGCCCGCCCTCGGGGAGAGCGTCACGGAGGGCACAGTCACCCGCTGGCTGAAGCAGGAGGGCGAGCAAGTCCAAGCCGACGAACCACTGCTGGAGGTGTCCACCGACAAGGTCGACACCGAGATCCCGTCGCCGGCTTCTGGAGTCTTGACCCGGATCGTGGTGAGCGAGGACGAGACGGTCGACGTAGGTACCGAACTGGCGGTGATCGGCGACGCCGACGACGGCGACACTGACGGCTCAGCTGCCGGCAGCGAAACCGACGGCAGCGAAGCCGACGGCGGCGGGGCCGACGGCGGCGATGGCGACTCCGAGAGCGGCGGGGGCGACCCGGATAGCGGCGGCGGCGCCGGTGATGCCGAGGAGCCCGACACTGCTTCGCAGGCCGACGACGGCATGGACGGTGACGCCGCAGACAAAGCGGTCGAGTCAGCGGCCAGTGCAGAGCAGGCGGACCAGCCGAGCGAGCCCGCACCGGCCTCTGCCGGGTCAGCCGAATCCGCATCGGGCTCGGCTGGCTCGCAGTCCGGCGGATCGGCGGCAGCTGGCGCCGGATCAGGGGGCGCCGGATCAGGGGGCTCCGGATCCGGGGGCTCCGGATCTGGCGGCTCCGGTACAGCGGTCACCATGCCCGCGCTGGGGGAGAGCGTCACCGAGGGCACCGTGACGCGGTGGCTGAAGAACGTCGGTGACGACGTGGCCGCCGACGAGCCGCTGCTCGAGGTGTCCACGGACAAGGTGGACACCGAGATCCCCTCGCCGGTGGCGGGGACGCTCCTGGAGATCAACGTCAACGAGGACGAGACAGTCGAGGTCGGCGCCCAGCTGGCGACCATCGGCACCCCCTCGTCAGCCGGCGGCGAGTCCGCTGGCGGGGAGCCTCCGCCCGCGGAGTCAGGAGCCGAGCAGTCTGGGGAACCGGACTCGGTGGACGAGCAGCCGCAAGCCGCGGAACCCGAAGCCAAGCAACCCCAAACCGAGGAGGCTCAGTCCGAGCAACCCCAGGCGGAGCACGTCCAAACCGACCGGCCCGCAGCCGAACAACGGCCCGCGGGTGACGCCGTACCGGCACCGAAGCCCGCCGGCCAGCCGGCCGGTGCGCCCGGCGACGCCAGCGGGTCGGCCGCCTACGTCACCCCGCTCGTGCGCAAGCTCGCCGCCGAGCACAAGGTCGACCTGTCGACGGTGCACGGCACCGGCGTCGGGGGGCGGATCCGCAAGCAGGACGTCCTAGAGGCGGCCAAGCCGGCCGAGCAACCGGCGGCGCAGACATCCGAGCCGGTGACCACTGGTACGGCGCGGGCGACCGCCGCGGATCCGGCGGCGCTGGCGTTGCGGGGCAAGACCGAGAAGCTGTCGCGACTGCGTACCGTCATCGCCAAGCGAATGGTCGAGTCGCTGCAGATCAGCGCCCAGCTCACCACTGTCGTCGAGGTCGACATCACCGAGATCGCCCGGCTGCGCGGGCGGGTCAAGGGCGACTTCGAGGCGCGTGAGGGCGTCAAGCTGTCCTTCCTGCCGTTCTTCGCGCTCACCGCCGTAGAAGCCCTCAAGGTGCACCCCAAGGTCAACTCCTCGGTCGACATGGACGCCGGGACGGTGACCTACCACGACAGCGAGAACCTCGGCGTGGCCGTCGACACCGAGCGTGGCCTGCTGGTGCCCGTCATCCACGACGCCGGTGACCTGAACCTCGGCGGGATCGCCCGCAAGATCGCCGACCTTGCCGACCGCACCCGGCGGAACAAGATCACGCCGGACGAGCTCAGCGGCGGAACGTTCACGCTGACCAACACCGGAAGCCGCGGCGCACTGTTCGACACGCCGATCATCAACCAGCCGCAGAGCGGGATTCTCGGGACCGGGACAGTCGTCAAGCGGCCGGTGGTGATCGACCATCCCGATCTCGGGGAGATCGTGACGGTCCGCTCGATGATCTACCTCGCGCTGTCCTACGACCACCGGATCGTCGACGGAGCGGACGCGGCCCGCTTCCTGGTCAGCATGAAGCAGCGACTGGAGGCCGGGGACTTCGAGTCGGCGCTGGGCCTGTGAAGGTTGCCCTCACTGGAGCGTCCGGGCTGATCGGATCGGCGTTGATGCCCGAACTGCAACGCCGCGGCCATCATGTGGTTCGGCTCGTCCGCAGACCGACCAGGTCGGCTGAGGAGATCCGTTGGGATCCCGCCGAGGGTCGGCTGGAGCCGAGTTCGCTCGCCGATGTCGACGCCGTCGTACACCTGGCCAGCGTCAACGTGGGCGACCGGCGGTGGACGGACAAACAAAAGGCCGCGATTCTTTCCAGCCGCGTCGACGGTACGACGACGGTCAGTACGGCGATGGCTGCGGCCGATCCGCGTCCGCGCGTGCTGCTCTCCGCCTCAGCCGTCGGCCGGTACGGCGCTGGCGGACCCCGGCTCCTCACCGAGCAGGACCCTGCCGGTGACGGGTGGCTGGCCGAGGTGGTGGTCCGCTGGGAGGCGGCCACCACGGCGGCGGAGGACGCCGGCGTACGGGTCGCGCACTTCCGCAGCGGCCTGGTGTGCGCTCCGCGCGGCGGGATCATGGGCCGAGTACTGCCGTTGTTCAAGGTGGGCCTCGGCAGCCGCCTCGGCGGCGGACGGCAGTTCTGGCCGCTGATCTCGCTGGCCGACGAGGTGTCGGCGATCGCGTTCCTGCTGGACAACGACATTCGTGGTCCGGTCAATCTGACCGGACCGGAGCCGGTGACGAACGCGGAGTTCACCGAGACGCTCCGCCGGGTCCTGGGCCGCCCGCCGATCCCGCCCGTGCCCGGAATCGCGCTGCGGCTGGTGATGGGCAGCGAACGCGCCGAGGAGATGATCCTGATCGGGCAGCGGGCCGTTCCGAAAGTGCTGCTGGACCACGGCTTCACGTTCGAGCATCCGACCGCCGAGGCGATCTTGCGTTATGCGGCCAAGCGGTCAGCCTGATCCGGCCAACCGCACGGCGGAGTCGATCCGCCAGCCCGCAGGGGTCAGTTGCAGGGACACCTCGACACGCGCCGCCGCGCGCCCAGTCGCGGCGCTGATGAGTCGCTGGTCGTCGATGACGGCATAGGGCCCAAAGGAGTCTGTGACGACCAGCGTGACGCTGGTGGCGTTGCCGCGGGCGGATTCCACCGAGATCACGTCCGGGTCGAAGCCGTCCACACGCTGTCCCATCGCCGACAGCCGCTCGATTTCAGCCCGGTCAGCAAGCGCCTGCGAGCTGTTGGCCGTGTAGACCCCCGCCAAGCCCTCGACGTCTCCGGCAGCGAACGCGCTAGCCCGCCGGTCGTACAGCGAGTCGAGCAGCACAAGCCAGCCGGCCGCGGCCCCTGGAACGGCGAACTCGTCCACGCCGCCGGGTGTGCTCGCCGGCGTCGACCGGTCCTCGGACGGGGTGAGTACGGCGGACGGCGGCGAGCTGTTGTTGCCCCACTGCAGCCCGAGCACAGCCGCAGCGGCGATGGCGAGGAGCACCGCCGTACCGGCCAGCACGTCACGACGTCGTCGGATGCCCGCGTGGACGGCGCGACGCAACCGGCCCGGCGGTCGTGGCGGCGCGGCGTGCGCCGGACCCTCGGGACGGGGCACCCGCACGGCGTGGGTCAGCGGGCCGGTGACATTCGCGCGGGCCCGCGCGGCCGCGTCGGCGGCGGAGAACCTCACCGGTTCGGGCAGGCAGGCGTGCCGTACGTCGAGGGCGAGTTCGGCCGCTGTGCCACGCAGATGCGGCTGCGCCGAGAGCGCTCTGCACAGCACCTCCACCAGGTCGGCCGGAGCGTCGGGGGCCAGCCGCTGCAGATCGGGAACGTCGCCGGACGCGGCCACCGCGAGGGCGTCGGCAGCGGTCGCCGCGTTCCAGGGCGGGATGCCGGCCAAAGCATGGAAGGCGACCGCCGCCAGGCCGAACACATCGGAGGCCGGCGCCGGAGCCGCACCCCGAGCGACAACGGGATCGACGTACGCGGGTGTGGCCTGTGGATCGGCAGCCTCGCCGAGGACCCGGGCGATACCGAGGTCGGTGAACACCGGGCGGCCTCGCTCGGTGAAGAGGATGTTGCCGGGCGTGACGTCCGCGTGGACGAGTCCCTCGTCGTGGGCATAGCCGAGCGCCGCGGCCAGGGGCGCCACGATCGACACCACCTCGCCGGCGGTCAGCCGGCCGCGGCGAGCCAGCAGCGAGGTAAGGCTCCCGCCCGGCAGGTAGTCGAGGACGAGGACGGGCTCGCCGTGGTCCACGACCACCTCGTGCAGACGCACCAGGTTCGGATGGCTCACCGCCGCCAGCAGCCGCGCCTCCCGCAGCTGCCGCTCACGGTTGTCGGGATGGCTGCCGCGCAGCCACTTGAGCGCGACGTCGTCGCCGCTTCGGCGGTGCGTGGCCCGCCACACCTCACCGGCACCCCCGTAGCCGAGCAGCGCCGCAACCCGATAGTCGCCCACGTCTCTGACCACCGGGTCAGGGTAGGAGCAGCCGGCCGTGGCCTGCTTGCGTTATCCACAGGCCGGCCACCCCCGCACCGCGCCGCCCGTCGCGTCCGAGTAGAAGTGAACTATTGCTCACTCTTGCTCGGACGTCGTGGCTGGGTACTGCGACCCTCACGTCCGCATGCGGCGGCCACTCCGGCTCGGACTACGCTTCGCAGGTGCCGCCGGAGACCCGAGTCGAGGTCGTGGTGGTGGGCGCCGGGCTGGCCGGACTGGTCGCCGCGAGGACGCTCACCCGAGCTGGGCTCGAGGTCGCTGTACTCGAGGCGGCCGACCGGATCGGGGGTCGGGTCGCCACCGACGTCGTGGACGGATTCCGGCTCGACCGCGGCTTCCAGGTTCTCAACACCGACTATCCCCGGGTACGCCGGGAGCTGGACATCGGCGCCCTGCAGGTGCAGGCGTTCACCCCCGGAGCCATGGTTCACCTGGACGGGAGAATGCACCGGCTGGCCGACCCGCGACGGCGCCCGCTCGGCGCACTGGACACGCTGTCCGCGCCGATCGGATCGATCGCGGACAAGCTGCGGCTGGCCGCGATGATCGCGGCCGACGCCGTCCTGCCCGTCCCCCAGCTCCTGGCACGTCCGGAGACGAGTGCGTACGACGCGGCCCGGGCCAGCGGGTTGTCGGAGACGATCATCGACCGCTTCGTCCGGCCGTTCCTGTCCGGCGTGCTGCTCGAGGACAGCCTGGAGACCTCCAGCCGGTTCGTCGACCTGGTCTGGCGATCGTTCGCCCGCGGCGCCGTGGGCGTTCCGGCGTACGGGATGACTGCCATCCCGCGACAGCTGAGCGCCGGGCTTATCGCGGACGCGCTGCACCTGAACACGACGGTCACGGCTGTGCACCCCGGCGCCGTCGAGACGAACGCCGGATCGATGACCTGCCGCGCTGTCGTCGTGGCGGCGGACCCGGTGACCGCGGCCGCGCTGCTGCCCGCACTCGGCCCACCCGCGGCGATGCGAGCGGTGACCACCTACTACCACGCGACTGCCGAGCCACCGCTGCGCGAGTCGATCCTGGTGCTGGACGGTGAGCGGTCGGGACCGGTGGTCAACTCCCTCGTGCTCACGAACGCCGCCCCGTCGTACAGCGGCGATGGGCGTGCCCTCGTCAGCAGTTCGGTGCTCGGAGCCAGGACTCAAGACGACGACGCCGTACGCCGCCACCTGAGTGTCCTCTATGGACTGTCCACTGGAGACTGGGAGCTGATCGACGCCGTCCAGGTGCGGCAGGCGCTACCTGCGGCACTTCCGCCGCTCGGCAACCTGCGCAAGCCGGTGTCGCTCGGTGACGGGCTCTTCGTCGCCGGCGACCACCGTGACACTCCGTCGATCCAAGGCGCGATGGCCAGCGGTGCCCGCGCCGCCCGCGCGGTCCTCCGCGAGTTACACCACTGAGAACATCGTGGCAGCAGACGTGTCACCTACCGAGGATTTCGAGGCCTTCCGGCCGTTGCTGTTCGGCGTGGCATATCGGATGCTGGGCTCGGCCAGCGACGCCGAGGACGCCGTCCAGGAGACGTGGCTTCGGTGGCACGGTGCGACGGGCATCGAGGCACCGCAGGCATGGCTCATCCGCGTGGTCACCAACATCTGCCTGGACCAGTTGCGTTCGGCTCGCGTCCGCCGGGAGGAGTACGTCGGACCCTGGCTGCCTGAGCCCGTCCTGACCGGCGAGAGCGTCGACGATCCGCTCGCGGCGGTGCAACGCCGTGAACTGCTCTCCCTTGGCGCTCTTCGCGTCCTCGAAAGATTGTCGCCGCGCGAGCGCGCCGCACTCGTTCTGCACGAGGGACTCGGGCTGTCGCACGCCGAGGTGGCCACCGCCCTCGGTGCGACGGAGGCGGCGAGCCGGCAGTTGCTCGCCCGGGCACGGCGGCGGCTGCCCGCGGATCTGCGGGCACCTGGTGGTCGTCGCGCTGATCCGACCGAACACCGTCGGCTGACCGAGGCCATGGTGGCCGCATTCGACAGCGGGGACCTCACACCGCTGCTCGCACTGCTGCACGAGGACATCCAGCTCGTCAGCGACGGCGGGGGGCAGGTTCGGGCGGCGCTGCGTCCGATCCAGGGCGCCGGCAAGGTACTGCGATTCCTGGCCGGTCTGCATGAACGCGAGGGCGCCCGGCTGGCGATGTCCGCCGTCGAAGTGAACGGCCTCCCGGGACTGCTCGTCACCGAAGCCGGCGTGCCGGTTGCGGTCGTGACGCAGCAGCTGTCAACCGGACGCGCCACCGAGCTGCTGTTCGTCGTGGCCCCGGGCAAGCTGGCCGCGGTACGTCGGCAACGCGGGCTGTGAGGCAGCTCACCGTCACGTTCGTTGCCCACGTCCCGTCCTCATGGTGACCGTTACCGAGGAGGTTGGAATGGCCCGAATCCCGTTGAACGTCGAAAGCACCGGCTGGCTCGGCCGGGTTGCTGCCGGAGTCTCCCGCCGCCGGTACGGCGCAGTGCTCGAACCACTTGCTGCGGCCGCCCACCAGCCGTGGGTGCTCTGGGCGAACATTCGAAACGAACTCGTCGTCGAGCGCCGCTGGCGCAGCCTCGATCCGGGGCTGCGCGATCTCGCGGTCGTTGCCTCCGCGGCTCGTCTCGGCTGCGCCTGGTGCATGGACTTCGGCTACTGGAAGGCGCACAGCGACGGCACCCTCACTGAGTCGAAACTGGAGGCAATCCCGGAGTGGCGCGACTCCGACCTGTTCACCGAGCGGGAACGCCAGGTTCTGGCGTACGCCGAGGCGATGACCGACACCCCCATCGGCGTGACCGACGAGCAGGTCGAGCAACTCCGGCAGTCACTCGGCGACGCGCGGCTCGTCGAGCTGACGGCGTACATCGCCCTGGAGTCGCAGCGCAGCCGTTTCAACTCCGCATTGGGATTGTCGGGACAAGGATTCCGAGACCGCTGCGAGCTGCTTCCGGCGTAGGGTTGCGCCGTGCCCGAGTTGGTGTTTGTTCGAGCCGGGACGGTTCCCTACGAGCAGGCGTGGACCGAGCAGCGACGTATGCACGCCGCCGTCGTTGACGGCGAAGAACCCGACACCGTGCTGCTGCTGGAGCATCCGCCGGTCTACACCGCTGGACGGCGTACGACGAAGCTCGAGCGCCCGCGCGACGGCACTGCGGTCATCGACGTCGATCGGGGCGGGAGAATCACCTGGCACGGGCCGGGGCAGCTCACCGGCTACCCCATCGTCGCGTTGTCCGACCCGGTCGACGTGGTGGCACATGTGCGGTGGCTCGAGGATGCGCTGATCGGGGTCTGCGCCGACTTTGGCCTCGCAACGGGACGGATCGAAGGCCGTAGCGGAGTGTGGGTGCCTGCTGACGACCGCGGACCCGACCGCAAGGTCGCCGCGATCGGCATCCGGGTAGCGCACGGCGTGACCATGCACGGGTTCGGCCTCAACTGCGATCCTGACCTCAGCTGGTTCGACCGGATCGTGCCGTGTGGCATCAGCGACGCCGAGGTCACCTCGATCAGCCGGGAACTCGGCCGCGGCGTCGGCGTACCGGATGTCCTGGACTCGGTGGAGACTCACCTGCGCCGGACGCTGGTCCTTGCCGGGGTGCCCGCGTGACCGAGGGCCAGAACGTCATCGGCGGACCGCTCGAGCCGTGCGGCGCCGATCCCGTGACCGGTTTCTACCGGGACGGGTGCTGCAACACCGGTCCCGAGGACGTCGGCAACCACACGGTCTGTGCGGTCGTCACGGCGGAGTTCCTCGCTCATCAAAAGGCGGTGGGCAACGACCTGTCGACCCCGATGCCCCGCTACGGCTTCGCCGGGCTGCATCCCGGCGATCGATGGTGCGTCTGCGCGGCCCGATGGCGGCAGGCGTACGACGACGGCGCGGCCGCGCCGGTGGTGCTGGCGGCGACGCACGAACGGGCGCTCGAGGCGGTCGCACTCGACATGCTCCGCGATCACGCGGTCGACGTACCGGCCGACCCCGGCGCATTGGGCTGATCCCGAGGTAAGGCGACGCACAGGGACCGCGGTGGGCATCGCCGCGATCATGACGATCAGTGGTCCGATTTGTACCGTTATGCCCTAATCAGAGTGTCCCGATCGTCATGATCGTCGGGCTGTAGGGGTGCGCGCTGATCCGGTGAGTCTGGGAGCGTGCGGAGCGTGGCTCGAATCGAGGTGTATCTGGAGGTCGGCTCCAAGCGAGCGTTCGCCGGTGCCCTGGACTGGCCGGGATGGGCGCGCAGCGGCAAGACCGAGCAGGAAGCCTTGGACCGGCTCACCGAATACGGCCCGCGCTACGCGGTGGTTCCCGAGCAGGCTGGGCTGCGGTTGCCCGCGACGTACGACTTCGAGGTCGTCGAACGCCTGCCCGGGTCGTCCACCACCGACTTCGGGGCTCCCGACGCCATCGCCTCGGCCGACCACCAGAAGCTGACCGCC
>Ga0136618_10000902_pt1 | contig 10989 bp, 4 predicted proteins | sample AntDrymUQ3302106_2_FD_104805 | JGI IMG/M metagenome (GOLD analysis project Ga0136618, IMG submission 104805) | Polar desert sand microbial communities from Dry Valleys, Antarctica - metaG UQ330 (21.06) | ecosystem: Environmental > Terrestrial > Soil > Desert | place: Antarctica: Dry Valley...
CGGCTTCCTGCCGGGCCGTTCGGGCTGGCTGGAGCCACGCGCGAGTGGCGGAATAGGCAGACGCGCACGGTTCAGGTCCGTGTGCCCGAAAGGGTGTGGGGGTTCAACTCCCCCCTCGCGCACCGAAACGGTGGCTGCCCCGGAGAATCGCCACCGTTCGCCGACTCGCTGCCGTGCACCGCGGCGGATGCACTACGGGACCAGGGCGAACTCGACAGTGTCGTGTTGCCTGTTGTGAGGCTCTTCACGGATCGCGCGAGTCGGAGGTCTCCAGTGCGTTCAGCCTCGGATTACCTGGACATCTCTTCTGCTGAGGCGCGGTCTCAGTGGCTCTCGGTCCTCGATCGGAAGCCAGTGATTCACGGGCGGCAGGTTGACTTCGTACCTGCCGAAACGATCATGTGTCTCGCGGCGAGCCTCGTGGTGAACCACAGGCGTTACGGGGGCACGACGAGCAAGAACGCCGAGGCACCGGTGCCCCAACTTGCACGGTTGTTCCGCAGGCCAAACAGCAGCATTCTCGCCAAAATGGCGAATCTCGACGGCAGCCGCCGGAATGGCGCGACCCACGAGATCGAGGTGGCGGCGAGACTCCTTGGTGCGCCGGAGAGGCTCGCTGCGCTATATAGGTGCCTTGTCGCCGCCGCCCGTGAAGTCGGCGTCAGCTTGCATGATCTGCCCGACTTCCTCCTGCTCGAGCAGGACGGGTCACCATTGCTGCTGCTTGGCCAGGAAGAACTTGAACCAACAGACCTGGAGAGCTCCGTCGAGAAGGCGACGAGAGAGTGGCTAGCAAGTCGCCCAGAACTTGACGAGCGCACAACCGAGCGGTTGCTCCTTGGGGCAGTGCGCGTGGGGCAGCATCGCTTTGCAACTGACGTGCTTCGAAACCACGCGCATCGGTGTGCCTTCTGCGGACTGAGTGTGGCTGTGTCCGGCGTGCGTGCGCGACGCATGTTGGTTGCGAGTCACATCAAGCCGTGGAAGGTGAGCAACAATGCCGAACGTCTTGATGCCCGGAATGGTGTAGCAGCCTGTCCGACCCACGATGTAGCGTTCGACACAGGTCTACTCACGGTCAACGGCGGCCTGCGCATCCATCTCTCAAAGGAGCTGGAGCGGGCGGTCATTCGGGACGGCGCGGCTCGTGCGGCCTTCGGTCGCCCACCGCTGTACGAGAAGCTCATGCTTCCAGTCGGCGGTGTTAGGCCAGACCCGAGGTATCTGGATTGGCATCGCGACCACATTTACGTCGATACCTGGAGGAATCACCCTTAAAGATCGATCTCACGGCGATGTCGGCGGTCACCCACTTTACTGCGGTTCACTTGTACGACGACGGAGCGTTCCGGGAGTGGCAACGGCTAGATCGCGTAGAGCAACGGCCGCGTGCCGCGTGCCGCGGCCGCCTGAAAGTGAGGCGGTCGAAGGCCGCGTTCCGCCGACAAGTCTCGAGGCGTTCCTTCTGCCCGACTCGCTTGCACTCGAAGTCGCCCTGGCGAGCCGCGCGATGGCGCGGTTGTCACGGACGGGCCAGCGGCGCCGCCCGTCGCTGGAAGTACATGCTGGACCTCCCTCGTGCGCGCGAGTCACTCCTCATCGGGAGCCGGGCGCACTGACCTCGGGCTGAGACCGAGACGGCCAACCTCATCCACACGCGGGCCCGTCGCTAGCTATTGACGGAGGCCGACGGTAAGCTGACGGGGTGATTACAGCGCGCGCCGGCTTCCGATTTGTCGACCTCTTCGCCGGCATCGGGGGTTTCCATGCCGCTGCTTCGGCCTTGGGCGGGACTGGCGTCTACGCCAACGAGATCGATCCCTACGCCGCCGCCGTATACACCCGCAACTGGGGGCTACCGGCGCTCGGTGACATCGTGCCGGCGACGGCGGACGGGGTCATGGAGGTTCCCTCACACGACCTCCTGACTGCCGGCTTCCCATGTCAGCCGTTCAGCAAGTCGGGGTTCCAGCGCGGGATGGACGAGGCGCGGGGCACGCTCTTCTGGAACATATGCCGGATCTTGGAAGAGAGGCAGCCTGCCGTCGTCCTGCTCGAGAACGTCCGCAACCTCGCCGGTCCGCGCCACGCCCATGAGTGGGATGTGATCATCCGCTCGCTCCGGGAGTTGGGATACCGGGTGTCGAGCACGCCCGCGGTGTTCTCGCCACACCTCCTCCCCCCGTGGCTGGGTGGCCGGCCGCAAGTCCGCGAGAGGGTCTTCATAGCGGCGACGTACGTCGGTGGTCTCCAAGACGTCCCCGTTGGGCCGGTCGTTCGGAACCGAGCGGTAGGTGACTGGGATCCCATGGGGTGGGACGTCGAGCGCGACCTCTTGCTTCCAGCAGATGACCCAGTCGAAGAAGAGTCGCTCAGGTTGACCGCCGAGGAAACTCGTTGGATTGATGCCTGGGACGACCTTGTGCAGCACCTTCGCAAGCGGATGGCCCGGCTGCCCGGATTCCCGATCTGGGCGGACGAGTTTCGACAAGTCGATGAATTGGTCGTCGATGACACCATTCCGGCTTGGAAGGCTGACTTCCTCCGCAAGAACGCACGGCTCTACACGGACCACCGAGGGGTGATCGATGCATGGCTCGCGCGTTGGGACGGACTCGACGGGTTTCCTCCGTCGAGGCGCAAGCTGGAATGGCAAGCACAGGACGAGAAGCGGCTCTGGCACACGGTGATGCACTTCCGGCCGAGCGGCATCCGGGCGAAGCGAGCGACGTATCTCCCAGCGCTCGTCGCTATAACGCAAACGAGCATCATCGGCCGTGAACGCCGACGGATCTCCACCCGGGAAGCCGCTCGACTCCAAGGGCTACCGAGCCAATTTGACTTCGGCGCACAGCGGGCTGCGCTGACGTACAAGCAACTCGGTAATGGGGTCAACGTCGGTGTCGCGTACTACGTTCTCCGCCAGCACGTGCTTCGCGACGAGGAACTCATCGCCAAACGTGCACCTCGTCTTGTTGACGCAGTCCTGTCGGCGCCGGCCAATCCCGACGTTGTACTCGAGCGTCACCGGCCCGAAGCCAGGGCATCTTAGTCCAGTTGCTGCCCGCGAGCGCTGAAGCGAGAGTCGTACTCCGCACGCTGCGCGGAGAAGAGGTCCGGCGGACGATCGCTCGCGTAGGCGAGATACCAAAGAGGCAAGGGAGCGAATAGTCCAGCGAGCGCCGCCGCATCGAGCAGCTCCTCGACGACGCGCTTAGGGATGAGCACCGCACGGTTGTTGCTTGTGACCTCGAGGTCAGTGAGCAGGCTTCGGGGAAATAGATATACGCCTCCTCGGTGGCGGACCGAGATGTCTAGGAGTGTTGGCACGTCGGTCAGACCCACGAGGGTGTCGGTCAGCCGGTGCCGCGGTCGCTTCGAGACCAGCACCTCAACCTCGTTGGCGGCACCGCCATCGGCGACAGCCCTGGCGACATGCGACCAGATCTCGCGAAATGGAACTGCCTGCTCCGCTCGGGCTCCAGCTTCAGGCTGTAGCACTGCTCGGAGCGTGGGCGCCGATCCGTTGGAGGGCCAACGGACGACGAGCAGCGTCGAGTCTCCGACGGAGTACGGCTTCGGGAGATCGCCGAGCGATCTGGCGAGGATCGGTGGAAGGTCACCCAGTTGGACGCGCACCTTTGTCGACGGGCTGTTCCGTCCGAGCACATACACGATGGGCTGGTCGAAGGTCCACGAGGTCAAGTCGAGGCGGGTCGCGTCCCAAAGCGCCGCGATTTCACTGATCGACTGCCCGACCTTGTGGGACAGCCTGAGGCCGTCGAACTCGTAGTCCCATCCCTTCTGGCCGGTGGGCGGACGGACGAGTCTGGCGGTCGGGCGGGTCTGCCGAAGGAAGTTGCCGAAGGCATCGAAGAAGAGGTCCTCGAGGAGGGCGGCCGAGTTCAGCCCGTAGTAGTGCTCACGGAACTGGCGCTCGGCGGCGACGATCGGAATGAGGAAGTCCGGTCGAGCCAAGAGGCCGCGAATCGAGCTGATGAACGCTCGCTCCGCCTCGGTCGCTCCGATCACCCCACTCACGCGGTCAGTATGTCCTCGGATGACTTGCGCACCGGACAATGGGAGGGTGTCGGCTGACGAGGAGCGCACGTTTCACGTGCCCGCTCACCCCGGGACCTCTTCGCCCGCGCTGTCAGGACGGATGTCGCGGCTGGCGCGACGCGACACGGCGCCAGAGCTGGCAGTCCGCAGAGAGCTGCACCGTGCCGGACTGCGATACCGCGTGGTGTACCCGGTGCCCGGCAAGCCTCGCCGCTCCATCGACATCGCGTTCACCCGAGCCCGCCTTGCAGTCTTCATCGACGGCTGTTTCTGGCACGGCTGCCCCGAGCACGGCACCGCACCCTCCTCGAACAGTGACTGGTGGAGTACCAAACTCGCTGCAAACAGATCTCGCGACCTCGACACGACCGAGCACCTTCAGCACCATGGGTGGAACGTGCGGCGCTTCTGGGAACACGAGGACCCTGCCGCCGTCCGTGCAGAAGTTCTCCAGCTGCTCGCGTTTGACCGCTGAGGCGACCTCGGCGAGCACGAAGCCTCGGTGCCCGTGGCGCGACCCGCCGAAGAGCAGAAAACGACGGACCGTCTCCCTATGGTGTGCACCACGTAGTCGGGGCGCGGGGAGCCAATCATCATGTGGGAGCAGTACGAGCGCTGGAACAGTGCCATTGCCGATGAGGTCTTCTCTGCCGATCAGACCGGGCTGCCGGTCTACCTCGACCTCGAGGAGGACTTGCTCAACGCCGTTGCCGCTCGCGTCGGGAGTTCTACCGCCGACCCAGCTGTCGATCTTGTGTCAGCTGTGCGCGCAACGATCGGCGCGCGGGCGGGTCGTGCTGGCGTCTTCGCCCGCCACAACGGACGGCTTCGGGCTTGGGAGCGAGACCCGGCCGCCGAGCCGCCGCACCTGGCCCTTCTCGCAGTCTGCAGCCTTGCCGCAGAGCGAATGGCAAGCGGCGAGGGATACAGATCAGACAACTACTACGGGCGGCTCGCGCCCATGCTGGGTATGGACGGTCGCTTGGGGGACCTCGCCCACGCTTACCGCTCGCACGCCGAGCGCTGGTGGACCGCTCTCAACACATGGCTCGAGATTCATGACGGACGTCGAGGGCTGCCGACGGCGTTCACACTCACAGGGACCGAGCACCGGTACGTCGGACTGGCGATCTCACAAGCACTGGTTCGAACGGCTGACCGGCAGTCCCTTGTTCGCTTCTTTAGGAGCGTGGGTTTCGCCCCCGGTAGCGATGTCACGCCTGGCACGCTGATGCCGCTGTTGGATGCCTGGATCGGCCAACAGCCGACCCCCGCCACACGCAGCCTTCAGCGAATCTGGTCGAGAGCCGCGACCCGCCCACGAGTCGCAGAGGTCGCAGCAGTCGCTCTCGCGTCTTGGGACGGTGCGGTTGATGGGGGCAAAGACGGTGTCACCAGTGATGAGCACCTGAGACTCTTCGCGACGCTTGGAGGCTTCTTCCGCGAGCGGTTCGAGGTCGGCGTGCTCGCCTACCTGGAGCACCCTGATGTGGCTCGAGACGTCCGAGTAGTCGACGTCGCCGGCTCTCCCACGGTTGCGGCAGTGCCAACCACGGTCGGCGCTATGCGGCTGGCCGGGATGGAGCAGGCCGACTTGGGCTCGCTTCTCAACGGCGTGCTGACGATCGAGGATGGGTTGACCGGACGTCGGGCGAGCCGTCGACCACGTCGCGTTGTCCCACTTCGGATGGACGACCTCCTGCAGCAACTCATCGAAGCTGACCTGGTTCAGGCCGGCGAGGATGTTGTCGTTCTGCTCAACCGCGACCTGCTGCCGGACCTGAGCCGCTTGCTGACTGAGGTTGCCCGGCCGGGCTGGTCTATCGCGGAGGGTGTCGACGGCGTCCCAGAGCGCTGGGCCCTTGTGCGAGGCGTGCAGATACTGCGGTCGCCGAGCCAGCCTTGCGGTCTCGATCTGCGATCGCTGATCCCACCGACGCAGAGTCAACTAAAGCTCGCCGGAGGCTTCGCGATACCGGGCCGCATCCGAAGGTGGCACAGCGCGATGCCCCCCGAGATTCGCGCTATCGATGACGGCGATCGGCCCACGACGGTTCGTATCACCCGCCTTGGCGTTCCAGATGCTGACGCTGACGAGAGCCCCATCCATGCCGTCATGCTCGACTACCCCAGCGGGGCTGGGGAGGTCACCGTCATCGACACGGCCGCGCTCGGGCTCGGCGACGGCGACTACCGGGTCGACTTGCACCGCAATGGCGACGAAGCGCCAGTGACCTCGCAGATGCTGCGCCTGAGGAGCGGCGACACCAGGGACATCTTGCAGTGGCAGCTAGCGCCTGAACTTGGCCATGCATCGAGGCTCGGCATCTCGATGCTCGGCGCCGTCGACCTTGGGCCGGACGACGGCTGGATCAGGGGTGCGATCGCCTGCGACGAGCCGTTGCTCGTCGGCCGGGAAGGACGAGTGCCGCGGACACCCTGGTGGGAGTCGGAGCTGGCCCAGCCCCCTCCGTCGAAGGAAGCGCTGTGGCAGATCGCCCCAGCCGACGCGGACTCCTGCATGCTCACGGGCGCCCACTATGTGCTACTCCCAGACGCGCGCCCCGGTCGGCCGCTGAGCAAGTTCATTGACGGTAGGTGCCGCGGGTGTGGGCTGATCAGGCGAGTTCCGACCACCGCATGGGCCGCACGTAAGAAGCCCTCGCGGACGGTCTCGCGAGAGTCCGCCTCGCTCATCGACGTGAGAACTGTCGTGCCGGTGCGCTCGGAGGCAGTCAACCGACGGTGGGAGATCGCGCTCGACACCCTTCAGTACCTCGGGGGCGGCGAATACGGCCTGCTCGAGCGCGCGGCGCTGCAGATCGACGGCTCGGGTCTGTCGGTAGACGCGTTCGTGCGAACCCTAGAGACGCTTGGTCACATCGAGGTATCCCGCAACAACGAGCTTCGAGGGGAGCGCTGGGAGATCGCACCGACCGCACTAGCCCAACGATCGGACGGCAGTTGGTCGCTCGTCGGGTACTGGCCGGCCGGCATCCTGTCCGATCTGCAGACGTCAGTCCGCGGCGCGGGAGGTGAGGTTTACGTTGTCAACACGGCAGAAGGCTTGCCGCTCTACCACCTGGAAACCTTAGGAAACGTGGTCCCGAAGCTCGATGGCCTCGACGGGGTGGCAGTGGTCCCGCGGGCAGCACATGCCATGGCGAGTCAACTTCGGCCACTCTCGGAGCTGGTCGCAGCTCTACCGAGACGATCGGATGCCCTCGTGGGTGCGGTGCGCCGCTTCTCACCGCAGGGCGCACGGTGGATGAACGCGTCGGGCATCGGTTCGCCTGGCGCCTACCGCGTCAAGCGGTGGGCGGACCTGGATATCGTCCGCACTAGACGCGACATCGAAGATCACACCGTGGCGCGCTCGACGGTCCAGCTCTCTAAGCACGTTGCAGCGCTCGACGCTGGACGTCCTCTCGTGTCGTACGTTCCTGACACCGGAGATCTAGTCGTCCCTCTGGGCGCGGACCTTCCGGGCCTCTACGGCCGCACCGCAACCCTGGCATCAGGCGAGCCACCCGTGGTGGACCGCCGGGCAAGACGGTTGGTCTACCGATCAGTGCCTCCGGAGGTCGCCGAGGCGATCGTCCGGTGTCTGGGCTCATGAGGAGAGCGCATTGAGTTCGTTTCCGAACCCGATCGCCGTGGCGGATGGCATCCGCTCCACCAATCTGCGCTACGTGGACACCGCCTTCTGGTTGAAGGACGAGAAGTTGCGCGCTGAGCGCCGAGCGCTCCTCGAGGAGCCTGGTGCCCTGGTGCAAGACGTGTATCTCGAGCCCGTACTTCCCTATGACAACGTGGAGCCCGCCCGTGCCGCGTTCAAGGGCGTCGGTCTCGACGAAACCCAGTCCGACCTGTTGGCGCGGGGCCTCTTCGGAGTGCCAGTGGCAGACCTTCGCCTGCGTCAGCACCAGGCGGAGGCGCTGCGTCGATCGATGTCTTCAGAACTCGATGGATCAAATCCCGTCATCACGTCAGGAACCGGGTCTGGCAAGACGGAATCGTTCCTGCTGCCGGTGATTGCCCGCCTTCTGGTGGAGTCGAGTCGATGGGGTCCCGAGGGAGTGCGTCATTGGTGGGCCGTCAACGAACCCGGGCGTTGGACGCCGCTGCGAGACGGTGGGCGCCCTGCAGCGCTACGGAGCGTTGTCCTGTATCCAACGAACGCGTTGGTTGAGGATCAGCTCGCCCGGATCCGACGGACCTTGCGGCGCATCGCCGACGCTGGTGGACCGTCAATCTGGTTTGGTCGGTACACCGGCGCGACGCCTGGCCGGAACTCGTTGCCCAACCCGGGACGAACCGATCAGAACGTGGCTCGCGAGGCCGAAGAACTGAGAGCCATGGCAGATCTCATCGACGATCTAGGTCCCAATACTCCTGACATCGTCTACAACTTGGCTGATCCACGGCAAGGCGAAATGATCACACGTTGGGACATGGTCGCGAGCCCTCCGGACATCATGATCACGAACTACTCAATGCTCAATGTGATGCTCATGCGCCAGTTCGAGGCGCCGATCTTCGACCAGACGCGAGTGCATCTCGGACAAGATCCAGACGCTTCGTTGACACTCGTGGTAGACGAGCTCCACCTCTACAGAGGGACGCAAGGAGCAGAGGTCGGGATGATCATTCGCTCTCTGCTCGCCCGGCTAGGCCTCGAGCCGGACTCACCGCAACTCCGCTGCATTGGAACGAGCGCATCCTTGACTCGAGCTGCGGGACCCGAGTTCCTCGAGCGCCTCTTCGGTGTAAAGCGTGAACGGTTTGCAATAGTGATGGGTTCTCCTCGACAGGTGAGTGCTACGCTTCCGATCGCCTCGGACGACCCGTCCGTGCGACTTGATCATGCTCTCGTCGAGGCGTGCCGAGGTGACGATGGGTCACCTCGAGCAACCAGCCTCCGCGCGGTCGCATCGCGTGCGACAGGCATAGCCGACGCGGCCCAGGCGCGTGTCGCGCTCACCGCGATGCTGGAGCGGCTCGCCGATCACCCCTACGGTCATGATCAGGTGCCGTTTCGGTCGCACGTCTTCCTCCGGCCGATGCGCGGGATGTGGGCGTGCTCGGACCCTGCCTGCAGGTCATCTGCCTCGGATGCCACGGAGACATTGCTCGGACGTCTGTATGCCGGGCCAAGACTCCTCTGTGAGTGCGGATCGCGTGTGCTCGAGCTTCTCTATTGCTTCCACTGCGGAGACGTGAGCCTCGGCGGTTTCGTGATCGAGACTCACGGCGGTGCACCCATGCTCGCGTCGTCCGCTTCTATCGAAGGCGCGGGACGGTTCGTGTCTCAGCGCACCACTGACCTCTACAGGTGGTACCGACCAGGACCACCTCCGGAGCCCGTGACCTGGGACATGACAGCTGGCGACAAGGTCAAGGCACGGTTCTCGTTCCGGACTGTGAGACTGGATCCACACCTCGGACTGATGGAACCGTCGGTGTCGTCCGCGACCGGTGTCACGCTCGCCTGGCAAGGGGCGGATGCAAGCTGGTCTCCTCCCGCGCTGCCGAGCCGTTGCCCCTCATGTGGTCACAGCGAGCGCCAGGGGTCGGTCGCATCGGGCGAGGTGCGGTCTCCGATCCGTGCGCACACACAGGGACAGAATCAGGCCACGCAGCTGCTCGTGTCCCAGATCGCGAGGAGCACGGGCAAGACTGCCGAGGAGACCCGGACCATTGCCTTCAGCGACAGTCGGGAAGGAGCGTCGCGTGCGGCCGTCGGGGTCGCGAGTAACCACTACGACGACACGATCCGCCAGCTCGTGGTCGCGGAGTTGCAAGCCGAGGACCGGATTCCCGCTGTGCTGGCTCGGAGTGGCGAACTTGCGAATATCACACATGAGGAGCAGGCCGAGTACTTCAAAGCCGCTAGCGAGCACCCAGCGCTGGCCGTCGCCTATCAGCAGGCGGCATCTGGAGTGGCCTCCGACGATCAACTCGCAGACATTCGTAAGTTCGAGCGGTCAGCCGCGAACACGAAGGGACGGTCCTGGGGCGAGTTGCTCGCGGCGACGAGCGAGCGTCTGATCGCCATCGGAGTGCCGCCCGGCGGTCCAAAGGCCTCCTTGATAGCCGAACGAGATCAGTACTCGTGGTGGCAGTATTTCGACCCGCCCACGACCGGCTTGTGGACCGGAGTACCGCCAGGCGCCCACCGTTCAGCAGTGCGGGAGGACTTTGGTCGCGAGTTGGCTGGGTCCCTCGGGCACGTCTTCTTCGGGAAAGGGGGCCGGGACTCAGAGAGCACAGCGGTTGCGAGCCTGCGTGTGCCAGGCGATCACGATCTTGGAGACGTAATCTCGTCCGTCATTCGCCTCGTCGGAGCGAGCGAGCGCTGGGAGCCGGTCGATTACGACGACCACCCGAGCCTTCCAAACAGTGCCACGGACTACCTGCGCCGTGTCGCCACGGCCCGTTCAACGACGGTAGACAAGTTGAAAGACGTTGTCGATGCCGCTCTCGCCGAGTTCCTCGACCACGGACGGTTGCGTCTCGGATCACCGACGCTTCAACTGCGGGCGGTGCCGGCCGGAGTGACGGTGTGGATCTGCGCGCGATGTAGCACCGCGCACCTGCACGCGAGCGGTTCGGTGTGCACCCGTTTGAAATGCGATGGGGAACTTCGACCGACCAGCCGTGAGACCGTGCGAGAAGACGATTACTACGCCTGGCTCTCGACGCACGACCCCCGTCGTCTTGCCGTCGCAGAGCTCACTGGCCAGACCAGACCGGTATCAGAGCAGCGCGAGCGCCAACGACGATTCCGGGGGCTCCTTCTGCCCGTCCCGCGTGAGAACGACCTGACTGTTCCGCTCGACGTCTTGAGTGTTACGACCACCATGGAGGTCGGTGTTGACATCGGGACGCTGCGAAGCACCGTGATGGCGAACGTCCCTCCTCAGC
>Ga0136618_10000903_pt1 | contig 10983 bp, 7 predicted proteins | sample AntDrymUQ3302106_2_FD_104805 | JGI IMG/M metagenome (GOLD analysis project Ga0136618, IMG submission 104805) | Polar desert sand microbial communities from Dry Valleys, Antarctica - metaG UQ330 (21.06) | ecosystem: Environmental > Terrestrial > Soil > Desert | place: Antarctica: Dry Valley...
AGTACTTCGGTCCTGCCAGTCGAACGGCGGCTCGCCGGAGCGGGACCCGGCCCGCGTCGGGACACCAAGAGCCGTGAGCCTCTCGGTCACGCGACGGCCGGTCTTGCCGGTACCGCCGATCACCAGTGCTGACTGTTGTCTCGTGTTGTTGGTCATGAAGCCCAGCGAAGCCCCGTTGCACAAGACTGTCCATGGTCAAGCGACCCGGATCCATGTCTGTGTGTCTATTCTGAGCGAGTGGACGCCCTGACAGGACTCCTCGAAGGTCCGAGAGCCAGCGGGGCCTTCATGCTCCGCATCATCTTGGACCCGCCCTGGTCGATCAGGGTCCAGGACGGGTCACCGCTCTGCCTGACGGCCATGGTGAGCGGCGGAGGATGGGTCGTGCCAAACCTTGGTGACGCGGTGCGCCTGGGGCCTGGCGATGTTGCGATCGTCCGCGGCGCGGACCCGTACATCCTGGCGGACGACCCGGCGACCTCTCCCCAAGTCTTCGTTCACCCCGGACAGCGCTGCGCTACGCCCGGAGGTACGGACCTGCACGAGGAGATGGCACTGGGGGTGCGCACGTGGGGCAGCGACCCAGCCGGGTCGGTGACGATGCTCCTCGGCGTCTACGAGGAAGTCGGAGCGGTCGGCCAGCGACTCTTGGGCGCGCTACCCCCGGTGCTCGTGGTGTCGCATGACACCTGGGATTCGACCTTCGTCTCCATCCTGGGCCGGGAGATCACCAAGGACGAGCCTGGCCAAGAGGTCCTGCTCGACCGGTTGCTCGATCTCCTGCTCATCTCGGTACTACGGGTCTGGCTCGACCGTCCTGAGGCCGAGGCCCCGGCCTGGTACCGCGCCCAGGGTGACCCCGTGGTCGGCCAGGCGTTGCGGCTGCTCCACGAGAACCCGGCGCATCCCTGGACGGTGGCGAGCCTCGCCGCCAAGACAGGCATCTCCCGAGCGGCTCTGGCCCGTAGCTTCACCGAGCTGGTGGGCGTTGCCCCCATGACCTACCTCAGGGAGTGGCGGCTGGCCCTGGCCGCTGACCTGCTGCGCGAACCCACCGCCACCCTCGATGCCGTCGCCCGACAGGTCGGTTACGGCAGCGGTTTCGCCCTCAGCACCGCCTTCAAACGCCTACGCGGCATCAGCCCGCGAGAGCACCGGAGTCGCAGTGCAAGCTGTGGGCCACGACTCGACGGTCTCAGGTGACCTCGCGGAGGGCGCCGGTGGCGACGTCGTAGACGAAGCCCCGGACCCGGTCGGTCTTGGGGATGAACGGGCTGGCCTTGATCCGAGCGACCGTCTTGCGGAGGTCCTCGTCGAGGTCGGTGAAGGACTCGGCGACCCACTCTGGCTCGATGCCCACCTCGTCCTGGATGGTCCGCTTGAAGTCGTCGTCGTTGAAGGTGAGCATCCCGCAGTCGGTGTGGTGGATGAGGATGATCTCCTCGGTGCCGAGGAGCCGCTGGGAGATGGCCAGGGACCGGATCTCGCCGTCGGTTGCGACCCCGCCGGCGTTGCGGATCACGTGGGCATCGCCCTCCTGGAGCCCGAGAGCCCCGAACACGTTCAGGCGGGCGTCCATGCAAGCCAGCACGGCGACCTTCTTGGCCGGGGGCAGCGGCAGGTCGCCCTTGTCGAAGGCGTCGGCGTAGGCCGCGTTGTTGGCGAGCAGCTCATCGGTGACGGACATCGGGTATCTCCTCGGGAGCGGGGACTGGGCTCAGCGGTTCACCGTGCCACTCTCCTTCATTGCCGATCAAGTTGGTCGTGTATCGCCATCGGCTCCGACGGCGCAGGCCCGCGTGATGCCGCATGCCGTCCCCTCGGCCCTACCATGTTGAGATGTCGCAGCAGGGTCCTTCCAGCCCGCCGCCGCCTCCCGAGCCTCCCGAACGGCCGGGTGGTGGCGGCAAGCCCAGCCCCTCGTCCCCGGGGTGGCCGAAGTGGTCGCTCTACGTGCTGCTGGCCGCCTTCCTCGGGGTCATGGTGCTCACCGTCACCTCCGGCGGGGAGACCGGTGACGAGATCTCCTATTCCAAGTTCCGCTCCCAAGTCCGCAACGAACGGGTCCGCGAGCTCGAGTTCGACAACGCCACGGGCAAGATCAAGGGCACCTACGTCGACGGCAAGGAGTTCCGCACCACCGCGTTCCGCGAGTTCCCGGAGGGCGTGTCCACCCTCGCCGATGAGAACGACGTCGACATCAAGGCCAAGACCAAGGGGCCGGGGTTCCTCGAGACCTGGCTGCCCCTGCTGTTGCCGTTCCTCTTCTTCGGCGGGCTGCTGTGGCTGCTCAACCGCCGGGCCTCGGGCCAGATGGGCAACATCATGTCCATCGGCCGCAGCAAGGCCAAGACCTACAGCACCGAACGGCCCGGCACCACCTTCGCCGACGTGGCCGGCTACGAGGGCGTGAAGGCCGAGATCACCGAGGTCGTCGACTTCCTCAAGCACCCCGAGAAGTTCGGCCAGATCGGGGCCCGCATCCCCAAGGGCATCCTGCTCGTGGGCCCCCCTGGCACCGGCAAGACCCTCATCGCCCGGGCGGTGGCCGGCGAGGCGGGGGTGCCGTTCCTGTCGGTGTCGGGCTCGGACTTCATGGAGATGTTCGTCGGCGTCGGCGCCAGCCGTGTGCGCGACCTGTTCCAGTCGGCCAAGAAAATGGGCCGGGCCATCATCTTCGTCGACGAGATCGACTCCATCGGCCGCAAGCGGGGCGCCGGGCTGGGCGGCGGTCACGACGAGCGGGAGCAGACGCTCAACCAGATGCTCTCGGAGATGGACGGCTTCGAGGCCACCGAGGGCATCGTGATGATGGCCGCCACCAACCGGCCCGACATCCTCGACTCGGCGCTGCTGCGCCCGGGGCGCTTCGACCGCCAGGTCGTGGTCCCCTTGCCCGAGCAGATCGAGCGCCTGGCCATCCTCGGGGTCCACACCAAGGGCAAGCACATGGCCGCCGACCTCGACCTCAACGTGGTCGCCCGGGGCACGCCGGGCATGAGCGGTGCCGAACTGTCGAACCTGGTCAACGAGGCGGCCCTGCACGCCGTGCGCCAGGGCCGCCAGGAGATCGGCGGCGAGGACTTCGAGTACGCCCGTGACCGGGTCCTGATGGGTGCCCGGCGCGAGTCCATGGCCCTATCGGACCGGGAGAAGGAGCCCACCGCCTACCACGAGGCCGGCCACGCCGTGTGCGCCTCGGTGCTCCCCCACGCCGACCCGCTGCACAAGGTCACGATCCTGCCGATCGGCATGGCCCTCGGAGTGACCATGCAGCTGCCCGAGGAGGACCGCCACAGCTACAGCCAGGCCTACCTCGAGGACTCGCTGGTAGTGATGATGGGCGGGCGGGTGGCCGAGCAGATCGTGTTCGAGATGCTCACCACCGGAGCCGGCAACGACCTGGAGAAGGCCACCGACCGGGTGCGCCGCATGGTCACCGAGTGGGGCATGAGCCAGAAGGTCGGACCGCAGGCGTGGGGCAACCACGGGCAGGTGTTCCTGGGCGAGGACCTGATGCAGCAGCGCGAGGGCTACAGCGGGGCCATGGCCAACGTCATCGACACCGAGGTCGAGCGCCTCCTGCGCGAGGCCGAGGAGCGCTGCCGCACCGTGCTGACCGAGAACCGGGCCGGGCTCAACCTGGTGGCCCGGACCCTGCTCGAGCACGAGACCGTCGACGGCCAGACCGTCGCCCGCCTGGTCCGCATGGGTCGCGAGGGGGCCACCGTGCCCGCCTTGGAGCCGGCCCCCGTCGACTGACCGTCGAGACCGGCGACTCCGGCGAACCTGGCACGGAGGTGCGCGCCAGGCGCGCACCTCGTGCTGGGAACGGGGGTGGTCTAACCGTCGGTGGCTTCCCTGGCTGAGGCCATGGCGGCCCAGAGCTCTGCGGTCGGGGGTTCACCGAGGAAGCTCGACCGCACCGCACCGTCGGGTCCGACCAGCAGCACCATGGGCACGACGTCGACGCCGTAGCGGGAGTGGAGCCCGGCGTCGGCTACCGAGTCGAGGTCCTGCACCGCCACCTCGTCACTGGCCAGCTGGCGGGCCTTCTCCCAGGTGCCCCGGCATGCGGTGCACGTCGAGGAGCTGAACACGACCACCAGCCAGGGGACATCGGGGCGGTCGAAGTCGCCCCGGTCGATCTGATCGGGCACCGCCCACGTGGGTCGGGTCGGGGCGTCGGGGCGGCCCCAGCGGCGCAGCAGGGCAGCCACGACCACAGCCACCGTCCCCAGCACCAAGACGACGACGATCCGCTCTGGCACCGGGGTCAGCCGAGGACCGTGACCGTGCCCAGGGGGATGCCCAGGGTCGTCGACGCACCCATCCCGGGCTGCGGCTCGGCGTCCGCGTCGCTGCTCTCATCGCTCGACTCGTCGGGTGCCGTCTCGCTGGCTATGAGGCGGCGCTCGGCCACGATCGGACCCGAGGCGAGGACCTCGACCGACCCCCGGTCGTCGAGCAGGGTTTCGACGACGATCTCCCGACGGTCGCCCGGGCCGAGGCGGAACGGCCCGCCACCCCGGACGGCCGCGCGCCGGCCATCGCCGAAGGCCACCAGCCGCACATCGACCTCCTCGGACCCCGGGTTCATGACCACCATCCGAGCCGCTTCGGCCCCGTCGGGTCGCGGCCCGGCGGCGAAGGCCCAACGCCGGGCGGCCACCGGTGAGCCGGTCGAGGTGGCCACGCCGACGTAGGTCGCCGCGCCCTCGGCGTCGATGGAACGCTCAGCGATGACGCCAGGGCCGCTCACCGTGCGCACCAGCAGCGAGTGGCGGACCTCGGGAGGCACTTCGGGGGCAGCATCGAGGTCGAACACCTCGAAGTCCCCGCCGGCAACGGTCAAGGGGAACGGCTCGGGACGGCCGTTGCGGCGCGGGTCGTCGAGAGACACGGTGATCTCGACCTCGGCCTCGTCGCGACCCGGGTTGAACACCACGACCCGCTCGTGGATGCCCGGCGACTTCACTCCCGCTGGAAAGCGCCACACCGGCCTGGGTCGGGGCACGGCCGGGGTGACGGTGAGCCCAGTGCGACGGTAGGCCTCGGCGGCGGCCTCCTCCTCGGTGGCGCTGGCGCCGCGCCCGTCGTAGGTCTGGATGCGGTCGACGACCACCCGCCCCCGGCGGGCGCTGACGGTGGTGGCCAGGATCTCGCGGACGGTGACGACCGACGTGACATCGACGGCCACCACCGAACGGGCCGGGATGGGCAGGTCCTGCAGGTCTCGAGGGCGGCGCTGCCCCTCGCCGGTGACGAAGGACAAGTCGACGACATCCTCATCCGCATAGGGGTTGTAGATGGCGACGGTCATCCGGGCGTCGCGAGTCGTGGCCCCCGACGGGAGATACCACGTGTCGTCGGCCCGGTTGTGGCAGGCGGCCACGTCGCGGCCTTCCGGACCGGCCACCTCGTGCTCGACCACCACATGGCCCCGGTCGAGCTCGACGCGCGCTGCGACCCAGTCGGCGGTGAGCACGTCGGCCAGCCGAACCCGCTCCGTGGAGGCGGCCGCCACCTCGAGAGCCTGAGAGGCCCGTTCGCCGTCGTCACCCACGACCTCGATGCGACCCGAGGCGTCGTCGGGTCCGAGGTTCGCCACCACGACGGTGCCGTCGGCCCGAGTGTCGTCGCCGGCCGTCTGCCCGGCGCAGAACCAGATCGACCCGAGGGCGTCGTCTGGCAACCCGACTGGGAGCAGGCCCGCCGGATCTGGAGCCGACGGAACCGCTGCGGCTTGGTCGCGAGCGCGCTCGACAACCAGCGCGCCGACGAGGAGTGCGACGATGAGCACCAGAGGCGGCCAGCGGCGCATCAGCCCTCCTCCTTTTCGCGCCGCCGCCGACGGCCCCGCCTCCGGGCGTCGGATCCTGGCCCATCGGACCCGGCTGCGGTGCGCGCCGCGAGGCCGGCCACCGCAGTTGCGGCGGCGGTGACCGGGTCCTCGTCGACCGCCGGCGACGACGACGCCCTGTCTGCGGTCTTCACGTCTCGGGCCTGGCGCCGAGCCCGGCGGCCCACCACGACGCGGGCGCCGAACACGACGAGCCACAGCACCGGCTGGCCGACCGCGAGCGCGGTGTGGGCCACGTCGGTGTCGAAGGCAAGGGTGGTCCGGCCATCGCCGGGCTCCTCGAAGCGGGCGGCCCAGCCGAAGGCCTGCCCCGATGCGTCGAGGTCGCGCCCGTCGGCCCGCAGCTCCCATCCGCTGTCTGCCGGGACCGCCGCCACCACGTCGCCGTCAGGCGCGGAGCGCAGGGTGTAGGAGTCCGTGGCCGTCGAGGTCACCAGGCGACGCCACCCGCGGCCGTCGAGACCCACCGCTCCGGCCGGCGACGACGGCAGATCGGCTCCGGCCGGCACCTCGGCGGCCACTCCGGTCCAGGCCAGGTTGCGATAGACGAGCAGCGACGAGTCGGTGACCACCTGCTCCAGGTCGGCCTGGGCGGCGAGGGCGTCGGCGAGCCAGCTCGGCGGAGGCCGCTCCACGCCGCCCGACCCCGCCGGCACCGACCGGGTTGGGACGACGACGTAGCGCACGCCCTCGGGGGCGAGGAGCCGACCGAGGTGGGCGGTCCGGCGCTCACGCGCCAGCCCGATCGACGCGGACAGTCGATCGACTCCCTCGTGGCGGGGACCGACCCACCGGTCGGTGACGTCGGGCAGACCATCGCTGGTCGCGAGCGAGACGGCGCCGGCATATCGGTGGGAGCCGACCGGCAGGAGGTCGGGTGGCCCCAACCAGAGGAGGCGAGCCTCGGGGTCCCCGCCCACGTCGAGGACGGTGGCGAGAGGCCGGTCGAGGCTCGAGCGGGGCACCTCCCACCGGCCGCCCACCACGCCGGGCACGAGCGTGACGCTGCCGACCACGACCGCCACCGCGGCCGCGATCGTGGCGCCCTGGCGCCAACCGAAGCGGTACTGGCGCAGGTCGACCTCGAAGGCGGCCACACCCATGGCCGCGCTGAGCGCCAAGCCGACGGCTGCGGGGACGAGGAGGACCTCGGTCGGTGGTAGGTCGAGATCGAGCCAGCCCTGGTCAGTCGCGAACAGCGGGCCCCAGCCGGCCAGGGCGACGAACCAGCCCCGCACGGCCCAAGCCAGGCGCCACCCTCGCCCGATCACCAGCGGCAGGGCGGCGGCGGCGAGGAACGCCCAGCTGAGCGGCGTGTCGCCGAACGGTCCGGTCTGGAAGCGCAGCAGCTGGCCGAAGGGCCGGATCCGGGTCTCCTCGGCGACCAGCAGCGAGGACCAGTCGCCGGCGCCGACGAGCGAAGCGCTCCACGGAAGGTGCAACACACCAGCGACCGCCACGCCACCGATCCCGGCGACGACGAGACGTACGACTCCAGCAGGCCGGCCTGCCACGAGCGACCCGACCAGCAGGCCGGCGACGACCAGGGCGGTGACGATCACGATCGCCGGGGTGACGATGGCGGCCAGGCCAACGGCCAGGCCGAGACCGAGGATCCGGGCCGGCAGGCTGGTCAGGGACGGCCCCGGGGCGTCGGCAGCCTCGGCCGGCAGGTCGACCGGCCCGTAGGGGGCGAGCCGCATCGCCCGGGCCAGGCCGAGGACGATCCACGGGACGGTGGCGTAGGTGGCGAGCGCCGACCACGACCCGCCGCTGAGGGCGTTGTAGGGCAACGGGATGGCGGCGTAGACGACGACCGCCGCGGCGGCGGCCCGGATCGAGCCGATGGGGCGGGTGAGGCGCCAGGCGGCCAGCGGGCCGGCCGGGAGCAGGGCGAGGACGAGGATCTTTCGGGCGACCCCGGTCGAGCCCATCGCCAGCAGGCTGGTCAGGCCGAAGGCACCGACACCGGTGGGCGACGGTCCCTCGCCGCCCCCCCCGGTGGTGCGCCACCCCGACAGGTGGTTGCCGAGCAGGTCGAGGGAGCCGTCGGGGAAGGCCGCCATCTCCCCGACGGCGGGGAGTGGTTGGGAGATCAGGTTGCGGGTGCCGACGGCCATCACCGCCAGGGCGACCACGGCGGCGCCGACCGTGAGGCGGGTGAGCGGGCCGCGCAGGGCTCCGGACAGCTCTCGCCCGGTCGAGGCCAGGGCGGCCAGCCGGTCGTCGCCGGAGGAGAGCTGGCCCCGGAGGAAGGCGGTGAGCCGGGCGCTGCCCCGCACCTGCAGATCGCGGACCTCGGTGTCGCCGACGATGCGCGCCCGGGCCAGGGCCCGGCGGCGTCGCATGATCGCTCCCGGGTGGCGAAGGTTCCACGTCCACGCCCCGACGATGTCGCCGACGTGGCGGAACCGACCCCCCGCCAGGGCCACCACTGCCTCGACCGTGGACAGCACGAGGGCCTGGGGCACAACCCGCACGAGGGTGAGCATCCGGTACGAGGACAGGAGGGTCCGGACCCGGTGGCGTTGCTGGAGGTGCCGGCGGTCGTCTCGGGTGCGTCGCTCGCCCAGCGCCTCGAGGTGGCGGCCGACCGCAGCGGGGACGATGACGACCCGCGCCCCCGCCACGTGGGCCCGCCAGCAAAGATCGATGTCGTCCCCGTGGTAGGTGATGTCCCGGTCGAACCCGCCGAGTGTGGCGAAGAGGTCCGCCCGGACGAGGGTCGCCCCGCCCGCGACGTAGAACACGTCGCGGATGCCGTCGTGCTGTTCCTGGTCGAGCTCACCGGGCTCGGCGAACGGCGCAGGGACCCCGACCTTGTCGACCGAGCCGCCGACGGAGCGGATCCGTCGGCTGTCCTGCCAATCGACCAGCTTCGGTCCGAGGACCCCTGCGTTGGTGCGGAACGCCTCTTCGACCAGGTTCCGCACCGCATCCGGTTCCAGGGCCACGTCGTCGTGGCACAGCAGGTGGAACGCGGCGCCCTCGACGAGGTCGAGCACCTCGTTGGCCGCGGCGCCGAAGCCGGAGTTGCGGTCGAGGCGACGGATGCGGGCCCGGGGCAGCACGGCCGCGATGCGGGGCGAGGGGTCTACTTCGCTGGCGGCATCGACGATGAGGACCGAGAGCTGCTTGTAGGTCTGGTCCCGCAGCGACGCCAGGACCTCCTCGAACCACGGCCCGGGATCGCGGGTGACCACCACGGCCACGACGGCCGGGGCGGTGGGGGGCTCCGGAGCGGTCCCGTCGACGACCGAGGTCCGAGCCGTCGACGGGGCGTCGGCACGGGGTCGGGCGTCGGTCACGGCTGCGCTGACACTACCGCTTGTCCCTCATCAGATCGGGCACCTCCGCCAGGCCAAGACGCCGTCGGGCCCTGGTGAGACGAGGTTCACACCCCGCTTTGCTTGCAACTGTTAACCAATATCGCTACGGTTGCGAGCAGTTCGTACCCGCCCCAACAGGAGACAGCCCCATGGCCCAGCTCACCACCAACGACATCCCTCGCATCGCCCGAGACGCCTTCTACGTGGGGGTCGGCCTTGGCGTGATCGGCTTCCAGAAGGCGCAGGTCCAGCGAGTGGAGCTGACCAAGACGGTCAGGGGCCAGGTCGGCGAGGCCAAGGATCAGCTCGAGACCCTCGGCTCCAACGCCGAGGAGCTGCTCGAGGAGCTCCGGGGCAGCGCCCGCGACGCCCGCACCCAGGTGCGCGCCGTTGTGAGCCGCGCCGCCTGACCCTGTCTCGTCGTTACCCGTTCGCTGTCGCTCACTCCGTTCCGACGAACTGGGTGGGCCGCCTGCGGCGGCGCTGCTTCGAGCGAGTGACGGCTACTACGAGACCCGGTCGCGGTACTCGGTGCTGGCGAGGAACTGCTCGATGAGGCGCTGAGGCGAGGTGCCGGTGTTGACGGCGCGGACCCAGAAGTCCCAGCCGGACTGGTCGGGTCCTCGGTCGAGCAGGCCGATGTAGGTCATGGCCACGTTGACCTGGCCCCGCAAGCGGCCCACCGGCCAGGCGCTCTGAGCGAGGTCGTTCAGCCAGGCGGCCCGCCCGTCGGACTGCACCGCGGCAACGGCGGAGGCCCGCTCTGCCGCGTTAGGGGCTCGGCCCATGAGTCGGGTGAACACGCCGTCGATGAACTGCGCGTCGCTCTGGGCGGCCCACGGCTGGTCGTCGACGAGGCCGGCGGCGACCGACTCGAACGACGCCCCGGAGCGCACGGCCTGCATCTGGGCTCGGATCTCGGTCGACGGGAGCGGTGGCCCGCCCTTGAGGCCGAGGTGGATGCGCACGATCGGCGCGGCAACGGCTCCGAACTCCCGGCTGTTGAGGAAGCCCTCCACCACCCGGGCACCGGACCATGAGGTGGTGCGCAGGCGCGCGGTCCAGAACGTCGCCCCGGCGGTGTCGAGGTCGCGTCCGAGCAGGTCGCGATACTGCTGGGCGACGAAGGGACGGCCACAGCGCAACGGGTGCCACGGCGGACGCTCGGGACGCAGCGAGCGTCGCTGGGCGTCGCGCTTGAACCCGGGCCAGTCCTCGGCACACAGGGGCTTGTCGGTCGTGAGGAGGTCGGTCCGGATCGACGCCCGGCCGGCCTGCACCGGACCACCCAGGTCGCGGACGATGTAGGACTGGGCCACCACGGTGCTGCCGTTGATCTCACCGACCGCCGCGATCGACGTCGGGGCGATGCTGAGGTTCCCGCCGGTCAGGCGGAACTGGGCCTCGATGGCCCCGTTGGGCCCGTTGAACACCCGCACGCGCTGCTCCAGCGTGGAGATGACCTCCTGGCTGCCGTCGTCGTCGACATCGGCGATGACCGCCCCGCCGTGGCTGGGGGCCGATGGGCACTGCGGGTATTCGGCCGAGGAGTTGCACACCGCCCAACGTCGGTAACCGGTGTGGGCATAGGCGGCCACGTAGCCACCCTCAGTGCCAACCACCACCTCGGGTCGGCCGTCGCCAGTGATGTCACCCACCGCCGGCTGATGAACGACGCGACCCGGCGCCGTCACCGGCCAGCCGGGGAGGTTGCGGCGCGTCGCCAGGGTGATGGCGTACACCCGACGCTGCACGGGTCCATCACCGTAGGGACCGTTGTTGCCGGTGCCG
>Ga0136618_10000904_pt1 | contig 10979 bp, 9 predicted proteins | sample AntDrymUQ3302106_2_FD_104805 | JGI IMG/M metagenome (GOLD analysis project Ga0136618, IMG submission 104805) | Polar desert sand microbial communities from Dry Valleys, Antarctica - metaG UQ330 (21.06) | ecosystem: Environmental > Terrestrial > Soil > Desert | place: Antarctica: Dry Valley...
TCCCGGGATCGACGAGCTCGAAGCCCACTCCTCAGCCATCGTCGCCTCGGCATCGGCCTTCCACATCAGCGTCCCAAGCGTCGGATCGCTCGCCGGCGGGGGGGGCGGGGGCGGGGGCGGCGGCGGCGGGGGCGGCGGCGGCGTAACCACTCCGAACCCGTTGGCCTCAGCGTCCGCCCGCGTCGTGGCGACCGTGACGCCGTCGATCCACACCCTGCTTGTCGCCTTCACGACCGGATCGCGGGAGATCCCGACCCGCAGGTGCATCGGGTCCATCACGCCGAGGAGGTACTTCATCGTCGCGCGCTTGCGCAGCGGCGCGAGCGTGCGCATGCCCAGGCCGTCTCCCAGATCGCCGAAGATCTCGACGAAGCCAACAGCCGGATCGGCCGAGAACTTGACGTGGAGCGTGAGCTTGATCCACTTGCTCCTTGGCGCCACTGGTCAGCGGCCCGCTACCGTCGAAGTACCCGCGGGAGGCCGAGCCCCAGACGTTGGAGTTGCCGAAGAACATCAGCTTGCCCCGTTGCCGGCGTCGATGCCGATCGTCGGACCGCCAGCGCCCGGCTTGGACGGGGTGATCTGCAACACGTTCATCCACGTGTTGTCGCTCGGCCAGTCGGCGGGGAAGTAGTACTGCAGCGAGATCCAGCGCTCCTCGCCGGCGCGGAACAAGCGGTTCGCATAGCTCGAGATCGCGGGCATCCCCTGCGCGAGCTCTGCACGCTCGCCGTAGGAGTTGTCGCCGTCGCGCACCTCGAACTTGTAGGACCGCAGGCCCTGTGCGGCGGGGGTGGTCTGTGAGATGCGCGTCGGGTCGGGGTTCGGCGGCGATGCCGCGACGGGAAGCGAGGAGCTCGACGCCCACTCGGTGGCCATCGTCGACTCGGCGTCGCCCTTCCACAGCAGGCCGACCGGGTCGGCCGCGTGTGCCATCGGTGCCATCCAGCTGAGCACGAGCAACACCACGAACGCTCCAACAGCTGAGATGGTCGCGATCATGTCGCGACGTCGGGGGGCTCTGAGAGAGAGGTTTCGGGAGGAAGTCATGCCCCCCCGTCGGCTCAAAGCCCTTTGCGGCTCTGAACTGTCAAGGTTTCTGGACCAATGTTGAGACGCGTCCTCGACCCGGCGAGGGCTGCGGAAGGTCGGCCAAGGGCTACTCGGAACGCGTTGCCGCGGCTACCGCGGCGGGTGAGGTGCTGGCCCGGCGGGCATCAGACAGTAGCTCGAGATACATGTCCTCGGTCGACTTCATGAGCCGCGTCAGCGAGAAGCTGTCGGAGATGACCTTTGCCTCGCCGGCGAGGCGCGCGCGCAGGACCGGATCGTCGAGCAGCCGCGTCAGCGCGGCCGCCAGCGCCGCAGGATCGCGCGGCGCCACGAGCAGCGAGCTGACGTCGTTCTCGAGCAGCTCGGGCACGCCGCCTACGGCCGTCGCCGCAAGCGCAACGCCGTTCGTCATCGCCTCGATCGCGGCGATCGGCGTGCCCTCGAAGTCCGAGCTGATCGCACCGACGTCCAACGCGCGCCAGACGGCATCGACGTCGTCGCGGATTCCGACAAAATGCACGCGCTCGCGCAGGCCGAGCTCGGTCGCGTGCGCCTCGAGCGCACCGCGAGATCTGCCGTCTCCGGCGATCACGAGCCGGGCGTGGGAGAGCCGGTCGGGCAGCCGCGAGAAGGCGTCGAGCAGCACGTCGATCGCCTTCTGCGGCCTGAGGATCGCTACGGTGCCCACGACCGGCACGTCAGCGCCGATGCCGAGCTCAGCGCGCAGGTCACCGCGGTCGATCGACGCCCGCGGGAGGTACGCCGTCGTGATCACTCTGATCTTCGCGGGCTTGACGTGCTCGATCGAGATCATGCGGTCGCGGTCGGCGGTCGAGACCGCGACGAATGTGTCGGCGTAGCGGGAGATCACCATCCTGTCGAGCAGTCGCCGCAGCGGCTGGCCGACGTAGGACCAGCTGTGCTCGTGGGCGATGACGACCGGGACGCGACACAGACGACCGATCACGGTGCCCCACAAGTTGGAGCCGAACTGGTGCGCGTGCAGCACGTCGATCCGCTTGCGACGCAGGAACCCGATCAGGCGCCGGGCGGCGAGCAGGTCGAGGGTCCCCGAGCGCGCGAGGTCGACATGGCGGACGCCCGTGTCCCGCAGCGCCACGGCAAGGCTGTTATCCCCGGGGGTGCCGGTCGTGCAGATCCAGGCCTCGTAGCGCTCCGGCGGCAGGTTCGTCGCGATCGCGATCGCCAGACGCTCCGCTCCGCCTCCGCCGAGCGTGAACGTGGGGATCAGCATCACCACCCGGATCCGCGCCTCCCGCGATCGAGCTGCCAACCGGTGTTCGTCGTCGGCCATGTCCATGGCTGGGATTATGAGCGCTCGCTACCGCGCGAGGAGGCGCTCGAGCACGACGGCCGCGACCGGCTCGATCGCCTCGCGATCGGCTACCAGGTAGTGCTGCGTCAAGCCGGGCGTCGTGTTGATCTCGAGCACGATGCCGCCCGCAGCGGCGAGGTCCACCGACGGGTCCGGCGTGATCATCTCGACGCTGGCATAGCTCGAGCCCACGGCCGCCGTGGCCGCGCGGGCAGCGTCGACGATCCCGCCGATGGCAGCGTCAGCGATCGGCAGCGCATGCCCCTCGCGCTCGCTTCCCCGGCTGGACCCTGTGTGAACACGCACCCGCTGGCCGCGGGGCGGGACCGACCGTGGCGCGAGCCCCTGCGAGCGCAGCGTGAACAGCGCGTCGAGGTCGACGTCCAGCAACCACAGGCCGGCGTCACCCCGCGCCGCCACGCGGCGGCGGTTCTCGGCCCGCACGAGCTCGACGATGTCCGAGCGGCCGTCGCCGATGACGTGCGGCGGGTCGCGGCGGACCGCGCCGATCGGCTCTCCATCGAGCACGAGGACGCGGAACTCGAGCCCCGTCGCCTGGCGCTCGACGAGCAGCCGTTCAGCGTTGTAGCGCAGCGAGGGCAGTCGCGCCCGGACGAAGTCCTGCCGGCTCGTCACGAAGCCGGTGATGCCGTCACCGCGTCCGCTCCCACTCGCGGGCTTGACCACGCATGGACCGCCGGCCGCGATGAACTGCGCCGCCGCGTCGACGTCGCCGGCGCCGAGGGCCACATACTCGGGCACGGGCAGGCCGACGCCGACCAGCAGCGCATGCACGAGCGGCTTGTCACCGGCGAAGGCCAGGGTCACCGGGTTGTCACGCGCCACGAGCTGTCCGTACACCCGCGTGGAGGCGCCATCCCGCTCGATCTCCAGAAAGCCGTCCGCGAGCACGTGGACGTCGGCGCCGATGGCTGCCGCCGCATCCTGCCAGATCCGCCCGTAGACGCGCCCGCGCGCCGACGCGGGCATCGTGGCACCGGACGGGCGAAGGCGGCTCCAGGTCATCCGCACGCCCAGCGACCGTGCCATGTCGAGCTCGCGGCCCAGCAGGCCCCCCGGCTTGCCGAAAGCGGCCAACGAGCCGATCGCGGCGGTGACAGGCCCGACTGCTCGGGTCATGCGACGCCCACGGGGTGCCCGTGCGGCGGCTGCGCGCACAGCGACCGGCGCCAGCGCACGTCCCCGGGTGATGCCGACCATGACGCTCGGCCACGGGTCGCGCCACGAGAAGTAAGGCGTCACCTGGCGGCGCATGAGGCTCCGAGTCCATGCGCGGAGCGTCAGCTCGCCACGTCGTCGGTAGGCCCTCATCGTGCGCGCGTCGCGAACCGGGTGCCAGAAGCTCACACCCTCCCGCGCTCGTGGCTGGCGGCTCACCGGTTGGCCGAGGGCACACGCATGGACGACACGCGCCACATCGACCCCCGCCACCCGCCCGGCCTCGTTGCTGTCGATCAGGCGATAGTTGCACTCGATCAGCACCAGGCGGCCGTCGGATGAGCGCCGCTTGAACTCGACCGACGAGAAGCCGATCACGCCGAAGGCTGAGACGAAGTGGCGCCCGGCGTCGGCCACCTCCTGGTCCCACGCGATCGCCTGATAGCAGCCGGTCCCGAAGAGCGGGGGATGCTGGCGGACCTTGTGCTTGGTCAGCTCGAGGACGAGCTCGCCGTCCGGCCGGCGGTAGGACCAGTATTGAAAGAGCTGCTCGTCGGAGCCCTTGACGATCTCGGTGACGATCACCGCGATGCCCAGATCGCTCAGCGCGGAGTACATCGACACGAGCTCGGACACGCCGGACACCACGAAGAGCTTGCCCTTGTAGCCGACCGGCATCCGCGCCTGCGTGCGCCTTGGCTTGAGCGCGCACGGCAGCCCGATGATCTCGATCGCGTCTTCGATCCGGCTGAGCCCCGCGGGGTCGACGGTCCGCGGCGCCTCCACGCCCACCCGGCGCGCCGTCTCGTAGGTGCGCTCCTTGTCAAGCAGGACAAGCGCCACGTCGTCGTCCATCTCCGGCAGCGTGTAGCCGTGCTGCTCGAGCACCCCGCGGTTGCGCGCGAGCAACTCGACACCGTCGTCCGCGCAGGGGATGAGCACGGCATTCAGGCGCATCTCGAGCAGCCAGTCCAGCCACCGCGGCTGCGCGTCCTTCCCGATTCCCAAGGCCGCGTATCCCGCGATGGCCCGCGAGTACCTGACCGGGCTGTGCTCGTCCCCGACGCCGTGCACGACGACGCCTGCGCGGGAGAGCGTGCGGGCCGCCGAGAGCGCATTGGAGTCGCCACCCAGGACGACCGCGTGCTGTCCTGAATCGCTCACAGCGCGGGAATGGTACTGGCGACGGTCAATCGGGCCGCGGCCCGAGCGCGGCCACCGCGGCGGCCAGCAGCAGCGCGATCGCGCAGACGCCCCCCGCGCCGACGAACAGGGCGGCTGGGTGATCCGAGGCGCTGGCCGCCGCGGCAGCCAGCCCGCCGAGCGCGGCGGCGAGCACCGCCGCCACGAGCGCCCCCCGAGGGCTGCTGCGGTGTTCGCATCGGGGTTGCGGGCCGATCGCGTGCGCCCCCGCCACCCACGCCGTCGCCATCAGCAGCCCGCCGACGACGTCGCTCGCGTGATGGTCGCTCGCGAGCACGTTCGCCGCGCCCACGGCCCCCGCCGCAAGCCCACCGAGGAGCGCGGCTCGCGCGCGCGGGCGCCCGAGCGTAGCCAGGACGACCGCCGCGAGGACGACGGACATCATGGCCGTCACGTGACCGCTGGGATAGAAGCCCGCGCCCAGGTCGCGCGCTCGCTCTGCGCTCAGCGGATCGATGTCGCGCAGGCTCACCTTGAGCGCAGCGGTCGACAGGCTCGCTCCCAGGACAGCGACCGCCAGCAGGGCCGTGCCACGCCCGCGGCGCGTGACCGCGAAGCCCACGAGCACAACGACGGCAAGCCCGAACGTGATCTGGTTCACGGCGTCGACGAAGACGTCAGCGACATCGCCGGCCAGGGTCGGCTCCAGCACGTCGTTGAGGATCTGGTCGTCGAGGTCGCGCCCCACGCTCGTGCCGGTCGCGAAGGCGTAGAGCGCGGCGAGCGCCGCGGCCGACGCGAGGGCAAGCCGTGCCGCCGCGACGCGACCGTCGCCCTTCATGCGTTCGTCAGGACCCGTTCCGGAATTCGTAGACGGCGCGGCGCGTGCGACAGTCGTTGGCGCCCGCCGGAGGAACGTCGCGGAACATCGCGACCTTCTCGACCAGCGCGTTCGTCCTGCGTGACAGGGTCGGGTCGTCGGCGATGCGCGCGACCGTCCGTCGTTTGCCGCGGTGCTCGTAGGTGACCGACGCGTCCGGGTGGTGGCTCGCGTGCCGGCGGAAGTCCCACCACACGAGCCTAGTCGAGGTCCTGGCGGCGCGTGCCAGCAGCGGGTCGCTGGAGGCGACGATCGCGACGAGGTCGTCCTGCGCCGAGAAGACCCTGACCGCGGAGGGCAGCAGCGCGTGGTTCCAATGCCCCTCCTCGGTCTGCAGGTTGCTGTACATCGTGAACGTGTCCTGCGTGCGCAGCCCCAGGTACGGGTTCAACGCGAGCAGCACCGCCAGCAGCGGACCGAGCGCCCACCCGGGGTGCGCGAGCCGCAGCGCCCCCGGTCGATACGCCGGCGGCCCGTCGTCGGCGACTGCGCGCACGAGCACCACACCGAGCGATGCCACATAGATCAGAAACAGCGCCAGCATGCCGGAGCGAACGATCGACGCCACGCTGCCGGGGCCCAGGCTGACGGCAAACCCGACCAGGGGCCACGCGCCGGCCAGCAGCGCGAACGCCTCCCTGCGGGCGGCGAAGGCGGCCACGCGGTTAGTGAACGCCCGCAGCCGCGGACTGCCCGCGCGCATCCGCTCGAGGCGCTCGGGCAGGTCGTCGGGCAAGAACAGCACGTAAAACGCCATCGCGAAGCCGGAGAACGCCAGGTGTCCGGCCGTGGCGAGGAAGACGTGGAAGGTGCCCCCGACGAACACCGCGAGCAGGCGCGTGCGCCGGAACGCCAGCAGGAACGCGAGCCCTGCCTCGAGCACGATCGTTCCCACGATCGCCGGCCACTCCAGCCAGCTCGGGAGTGCGAACGGCCCCCTGTCGAACAGGTGCTCCGATATCGCGACGCCGCAGCTGACCGCCGGATCGAGGAAGTCCGCGTTGATCTTGGCGAAGGCGGCGAACCCGTAGAGGATCAGCACCGTCACGCGCAGGACAGGGGCGATCCGGCGGTAGACGGCGGCGGGGTCCAAGAGCCACGGTTCGCGCCGCACGATCGCGACGACAAGGTTCACGAGGATCGCCAGGCCTGAGATCGCGACCAGCGTCCAGTGGTTGGTCATCAACGGCGAGTCGATCGCCGCGTTGGTCACCTGTGCCACGACCAGCGCGACGAAGCGCACGACGGAGACCGGACGCAGCAGCACCCAGATCGCGACCAGACACACGACCGTGTCCTGCGACACGAGCTGCCAGTCGCTCGGGTGCCCACGATCGAACAGCACGGCGAGCGCGAAGATCGACGCGAAGATCGCGAACTGCACGCGCGCGCCGTCCGGCCCGCCGGCCGCGTCGTCTGACGGCGGATGAGCCAGGCGCCTGAAGAACGCGATGAGGGGTGCCAAGCGGCTCATATGCAACGCGCGCATTATCGTCCTTCAGCACCGCGGCGGCGGCGATACGGGTCAGCCGCTGCGTGTGATGACCGTGCGCGTGGCCGACGTCCGGTTGGCGCCGCGTCGACGGCCGTCGCAGTCAACGTGTGCGAGCCGTCAGCAGCCGTCGTCGTGTTCCAGGTGCAGCCATATGGGTTCGTCGAGTCCGTCGACAGCGGGGCCCCGTCGAGCAGCACCTCCATTGCGGGACACGCCCACGTTGTCGCCGGCCGCGATCAAGCAGCCGCCGTTCTCCCGCGTGAGCGTTCCGGACACCGTGCCTCCCGCTGCCGGGGTCGTCCAGGAAACCGTTGGAGCGCTGGTGTCGTGCGGTGGCGACGGCGGAGGTGGCAGAGGTGGTGGTGGCGGCGGCGGCGAGGACGTGTCTCACGATGGAAGACGGCGACGGCGTCGTCGAGCGCGGCTGCGACGTACACGGAGTCGCCGTCCGGGCTGATGCCGACGCCACGCGCGCCGTCGAGGCCCTGGGCGACCACGCAGGCGGTTGGCCGAGGGCCGGTCGGCGTCTCGTACACAGCTGTCCCACGCCAGCGTGCCGGTCGCCGCGTCGCGGTCGAACACGACGATCGCGTCGTCGTAGGCTGCCGCGACGTACAACGACGACCCACCGGCGCTGATCTGCACCTGACGGGACCCGTTGAGGCCCTCCGCGCTCGCGCAACCGCTGCCCGCTGAGCCGATGTCGCGGATGCAGCCGGCGTAGGTCAGCGCCCCGGTGGCCGTGTCGCGGACGAACGTGGTGGTCGTGTCGTCGGTCTCGGTCGGGAAGTACACGGACCTGCCGTCGGGACTCTGGGCGATGCCATGCGGACCGTCGAGACCCTGCACCGCGACGCAACCGGGCCCAGTGTCCTCGACGTCGCGGAAGCACCCGTCCGAGGTGATCGCGCAGGTGGTCGTGTCGCGGACGAAGACGGCACGGAGTCGCCCGTCGCGGGCAGCTACGGACACCGACCTGCCGTCGGCGCTCACGTCGGCGACGCGCAGGCCGTCCAGGCCCGCGGCGTGCGCGCAACCAGGGTCTGTGTTGGCGACGTCGCGGACGCAGCCGTCCCACGTGAGCCCGCCGGTCGCGGTGTTGCGACGGAAGATCGTGACAGCGTCGTCGACTGCCGACGCCTCGTAGACCGACGTGCCGTCGGCGCTGATCGACACCTCGCGCGGGGCAGCCAGGCCCTGGACCTTGGCACAGCCGCCGATCAGGTTTCGACATCGCGGAAGCAGCCCGCCGGGACGGCACCGGTCGTGGCGTGCCGATGAAAAGACGGCGAGCGCATCGCCCTCGCCGGAAGCGACGTAGCGATGCTCCGCCGGCGCTGACGGCGATGCCGTGGGCGCCGTTCAGTCCCGCGACGCGCGTGCAACCGTCAGCGGCGAGCCCCCCGTCGCGCAGGCAGCCGACCCATGTCAGCGCCCCCGTCTGCGGATCGCGGGCGAAGGTCGTCAGCGTGTCGTCGTCGGCGGAGGCGGCATAGGTCTGCCTGCCGTCGCCGCTGACCGCCACCCCGGTCGAGCCCTTGGGCGCTCGGGCGGCCGGCAGCCGTGTTCTCGAGATCGCGCAGGCAGCCTGCGCCCGACAGATCACCTGGATCGGCGAACGCCGGGGCCGCGAGCGGCACCATCGCCAGCAGCGCGAGGGCGCAGACGCGTACAGATCGCCGCGTGGCGCACATCCATGTCCGCGACCGGCGAGATATCACTGGCACCAGTGGAGCAAAAACCGATCCGGAAAGCCTTCGTCGATCAGGAATTCGCCCGATGGTCTGTATATGCCCGGCGGGTATCGGCCGCGCCGCGGGAACCGCACTACCATGGTCGCCACGTGCGGCTGGGGGTGTACACCGATTACATCTACCGGCAAGCCGACGGCGTTGTCTACGCGGAGCGCGCGTTCGCGCTGTTCCTCGCGGAACTGCGTCACGAGGCGGACGAGCTCGTGCTCTTCGGACGGCTAGACCCCGAGCCCGGAACGTGGAACTACCGCGTCCCCGACGACGTCCGTTTCGTCGCCCTGCCTCACTACAGGTCGCTCACCGATCCGCGGCAAGCGCTGACGTGGCTGTCGGCGCTGGGGCGCTTCCGGCGCGAGCTGCGCCAGCTCGACGCGGTCTGGCTCATGGGTCCGCATCCGCTGGCGATCGCCTTCGCCGCGGTCGCGGCGAGCGCGGGCCGGCGCGCCGTCCTCGGCGTGCGCCAGGACCTGCCCGAGTACACGCGCAGCCGGCACCCCGGGCGCCGTGGCGTCGCCGCCGCCGCGTGGGCGCTCGAATCCGCGTTTCGGGTGCTCGCACGCGCGTGCCCCGTCGTCGTCGTCGGACCGAAGCTCGCTCGCTACTACCGTCACGCCCGCGAGCTGCACGTCACGACCGTCTCCCTGATCCGCGACGCCGACATCGTCTCTCAACCCAGCGCCTGCGCGCGTGAATGGCAGGACACGATCGAGGTGCTGAGCGTCGGGCGCCTGGACGCGGAGAAGAACCCGCTGCTGCTGGCGGACATCCTCGCCGCGCTGCGCGAGCAGGACTCGCGCTGGCGGCTGACGATCTGCGGCGACGGGCCGATGCGCGGCGAGCTCGAGGCGCGCCTGCACGAGCTCGGCGTCGAGGACGCCGCCCGGCTGCTGGGGTATGTGCCGATCGACGACGGGCTGATGCAGGTGTATCGCGACAGCACGGTGTTCCTGCACGTCTCCTGGACGGAGGGCTTCCCGCAGGTGCTCGTCGAGGCGTTCGCCGCCGGGCTGCCCGTCGTCGCGACCGCGGTCGGCGGGGTCCCGGCCGTCGCGCGCGGCCGCGCCCGGCTGATCGAGCCCGGAGATGCGGATGCCGCCGCCTCAGCGCTGCGCGGTCTGGCCGAGGACGTCGTTGAGCGCGAGCAGCTCATTCGCACGGGCCTGCAGTTCGCATCGACGATCACGCTCGAGGCCGAGGCGGAGCGACTGGCGAAGTTCCTCGCCGCGCAGACCGGCGCCGGCGACATCGCGCCCCGCCGGCGGCGGGGCCGCACCCTGGTTCAGCTGGCCTGCGCGATCAGCGTCGTGCTGGTCTTCGTGATCACGGCATCGACGCGCCCAAGCGTCTGCGGCAGGATGTCGCGAACGACGACCTGAGCACCCTCCTGCTCGAGCATCGAGAGGAGCTCGTGGTTGCCGTAGTAGGAGACGACCGGGGCGCCGAAGTTCGTCCAGTAGTTGTCGCCGAAGAAGATCCGTCGCTCGGTCACGCTGCTCAGCGCCTGCTTGACGTAGAAGACCGCGTCCATCGCCAGCCGCGGCCCGAGGCTGGGCTCGACGATGACGACGTAGCCGCCGGGGTTCAGCACCCGCAGCGCGTTGCGGATCGCCGCTCGCGCGTGGGCGTGTGAGCGCTTTCTCGTCGGGCCGATCAGGTGATGCAGAACGGCGGCCACGACGGCGACGTCGAACTTGCGGCCGACGATGTCGGGCAGGTTCGGGTCGAGGATCGAAGCCAGGTGGACGGGACAGCCGACGAGCTCGCCCGTCTGCGTCAGCAGCTCCTCGCTGACGTCGATGCCGACGACATCGCGGATCGGCGTGGCCCCGACGAGATAGGCGAGCGTGTTGCCCGCCCCGCACCCAAGATCGACGAGCGAGCTCTTCTCGTCGGTGAGCTTCGAGAGGGCCTCGGCGGCGAACTCCAGCCGGCCGACGCTGTACTCGGGCGCGTGCGTGTCGAAGTAGCGGACCGTCTTCTCGTCGTGCGAAACCGTCGTCCCGGCCATCGAGGCACCCTACCCGGTCAAGCTCTCGCGCCGGCGCACGTGGCGCCGGCGCGAGTCGTTCCTTTAGCCGACGGGCGTGAACGCGTTGGCCTCGGCCGTCGCGCGGGTCGTGGCGACCGTGACGCCGTCGA
>Ga0136618_10000906_pt1 | contig 10966 bp, 9 predicted proteins | sample AntDrymUQ3302106_2_FD_104805 | JGI IMG/M metagenome (GOLD analysis project Ga0136618, IMG submission 104805) | Polar desert sand microbial communities from Dry Valleys, Antarctica - metaG UQ330 (21.06) | ecosystem: Environmental > Terrestrial > Soil > Desert | place: Antarctica: Dry Valley...
CCGTCAGCCGTCAAAGGGTTGGTGGCGGGTGACATCGGACCGCCGCGGCCGACGGCCAGGCGAGGCTGACGACCGTCAGCCGTCAAAGGGTTGGTGGCGGGTGACATCGGACCGCCGCGGCCGACGGCCAGGCGAGGCTGACGACCGTCAGCCGTCAAAGGGTTGGTGGCGGGTGACATCAGCCGCTGCCTCCGACGTACCGGCGGGTCATCCGCCCCCCGATCCGGGTGACGAGTTCGTAGTGGATGGTGTCGACGGCGTCGGCCCAGTCCTGCGCGGTGGGCTCTCCCTGCGTGCCCGGCCCCCACACGAGGACCTCGTCACCTGCTCGTACCGGATCGTCGCCCACGTCCACGACGAACTGGTCCATGCACACCCGCCCACAGATCGTGCGGCGCGCTCCACCGAGCCACACCGGCCCGACGTTGGTCGCGTTGCGTGGGATGCCCTCGGCGTACCCGATCGGAACGAGCGCAAGTCCGGTCTCGCGGTCGGTGACGTACTCATGTCCATAGGAGACGCCGCTGCCGGCCGGCACCCGCTTGACGAGCGCTACCTCGGCACGCACCGTCATCGCCGGCCGCAGGCCGTGGACCGCCGGATCACCGCCGAGCGGATCCAGGCCGTAGCAGGCGATTCCCGGCCGGACCATGTCGAGCCAGGTCTCCGGGCGGGTCAGGGTCGCCGCGGAGTTCGCCAGGTGCTTGGTCATGCCACGCAGGCCGGCCCGCTCGGCGATGTCCACCGCCTCCTTGAACGCCCCGATCTGCCGGTCAATGGTGGGGTGGTCGGGGGCGTCGGCGTAGGCGAGGTGGCTCCAGAGCCCGACCGGCCGCACGGTTCTCGCCGCCGCCGCCCGTGCGGTCGCGGCGACGAGACGCGCCCAATCGGCCGGTACGGCGCCCGCCCGCGACAGCCCGGTGTCGGCCTTGAGATGGACCCGTGGGGCCGCGCCGGCCGCCTGGCCAGCCGCGATCAACTCCTCCAGCGCCCACGTCGCGTTGACCGACAGCTCGACATCCGCCAGCACCGCGTCGGCCAGCCGGTCTCCTGGCCCGATGAGCCACGCCATCATCGGAGCAGCGACTCCGGCCTGGCGCAGCGTGAGGGCTTCGTCGATGATCGCAACACCGAGCATGTCCGCGCCGCCGGCCAGACAGGCCCGAGCGCACGGCAGCAAGCCGTGACCGTAGGCGTCGGCCTTGACAATGGCCATCAGCGGCCGCGCCACGTGCTGTTTCAACCGTTGCACGTTGTGCTGAATCGCGTCGAGGTCGACGACGATCTCGGCACGGGCCACGCGGTTGAGTCTCCCAGAATCCGCCAGGCGCATCCGCTCAGGCGCACGTCCGAGCAACAGTGAACTATTCCTCACTCCTGCTCGGACGTCAGCGGACGCCGGACCGGATGATGCGGATCGCGGCGGGGATGGCCGCTACAACGTCCATGGCGATGATCGGGGCGCCCGTCGCGGTGGACACCGGATCGCTCGAGCCGGCGGCGAGGGCACCGGCCACCCCGTGGGTGTACGCCGCCGCTGCGGCCGCTTCGGTCGGATCGCCACCCGCGGCGACGAGGGCACCGACCAGGCCGGACAGCACGTCGCCGGTGCCGGCAGAGGCCAGCCAGCCGGTGCCGGTCGGATTGACAAACGCCCGCCCGTCCGGCGCGCCCACGATCGTCGCCTGCCCCTTGAGGAGCACGGTCGCGCCGATGTCGGCCGCTGCCCGGCGAACGCTGCCGATGCGGTCGTCGCCGACCGGGCCGAAGATCCGCTCGAACTCGCGGTCGTGCGGCGTGAGCACGGTCGGGGCAGCACGGCCGCGGACCAGGTCCGGCGCGCGGCCGACGAGGGTCAGGCCGTCGGCGTCCACCACCACCGGCAGGTCGGTGCCGAGCACCTCCGCCACCAGGCCTCGGGCGTGCTCGTCGGTGCCCAACCCGGGGCCGATCACCCAGGCCTGCACGCGGCCGGCCTCGGCCGGCCGCACGTCCGTGACCACTGCCTCGGGCCACCGGGCGCGCACGCCGTCCGCCGCGGTTCCGACGTAGCGGACCATGCCGGCCTTGGCCCGCAGCGCCCCCCCGACGCTCAGCACGGCGGCGCCCTCGTAGGCGACCGACCCGGAGACGATGCCGACAACCCCGCGGCTGTACTTGTCGTCTCCGGGCGCCGGGACCGGCAGCAGCGCCGCGGCGTCGACCGATTCGAGTACCCGCGCCACCGGGTCGGCGAGATGCAGGCCGATGTCCACCTCGTGCAGGGCGCCGCTGTGCTCGACGCCTGACCCCACGACCAGCCCGAGCTTGAGCCCGCCGAAGGTCACGGTGGCCGATGCTCGTACCGCCGCGCCATCGACGTGACCGGTGTCCGCGTCGAGGCCACTCGGAACGTCCACAGCGACCACTGGGCAACGCAGTCCGGCCACCAGCTGCTCGGCCGGCGCTCGCAACGCGCCGCGGCCACCGATACCCACAATGCCGTCGATGACCAGATCAGCGTGATCCAGCTGCCGGCGGGCAGTCTCGGCGACTCCGACGGTCCCGCCGCCGTCAGCGAACGCCAGGACGCCTCGCGGGTGCACCCGGTCGGGGGCGAGCAGGACGGCGTGCACGGCCGCACCCCGCCGGAGCAACGCAACGCCGGCGTACAGAGCGTCTCCTCCGTTGTTGCCGGCTCCGACCAGCAGAACCACGCGCGAGCCGTAAGCCCGGCCGAGCATCCGTCCACAGTGGACAGCCAGCGCGTACGCCGCCCGCTGCATCAACGCGGCCGTCCCGATGCCGGCGATCAGCTCCGCCTCCGCCGCGCGGATCTGATCGACGGACCAGACACTCCTCACGACTCGGTCACCACGACCGCTGACGCGATCCCGCCGTCGTGCGACAGCGACACGTGCCAGTGGACCACCCCGAGCATCGACGCGCGGGCGGCCACCGTGCCGGCGATCGAGAGGAGCGGCTGCCCGTGCTCGTTGACCTGGATCTCGGCGTCGTGCCACCGCATGTTGCCGGGAGCGCCCAGCGCCTTGGCCAAGGCTTCCTTGGCGGCGAATCGGGCGGCGAGAGACTCCGGCGTGCGCGGATGCCCGGTCGCGGACACCCGTTCGGCCGCGGTGAACAGCCGGTCGCCCAGGCCAGGCGTGCGTTCGAGTGCGGCGGCGAAACGGTCTATGGGTACGACGTCGATCCCCACGCCCACGATCACCCCGGTGACTATTCCACCGTCACAGACTTGGCCAGGTTGCGCGGCTGGTCGACGTCGTTGCCCCTCGCGGCCGCGATCTCGCAGGCCAACACCTGCAAGGGCACCGTAGTCAGCAACGGCGCGAGCAGCGTCGGTGCCATGGGAACCCGGATGACATGGTCGGCGAAGGCATCCACAGCGGCGTCGCCCTCCTCGGCAATGACGATCATCCGGCCGCCACGGGCCCGCACCTCCTGAATGTTGTTGACGACCTTGCCGTGCATGACGTTGCGACCGCGCGGAGAGGGAACGATCACCACCACGGGAGTGCCGTCATCGATCAGGGCGATCGGTCCGTGCTTGAGTTCGCCCCCGGCAAAGCCCTCCGCGTGGATGTAGGCCAGCTCCTTGAGTTTCAGAGCGCCTTCGAGCGCGATCGGGTAGCCGACATGGCGGCCGAGGAACAGCACGGTCGGGGCGGTGGCCAGGTCGCGGCCGAGTTCCCGGACCGGTTCCATCGCCGCCAGCGTCCGCTCGATGAGGGCCGGCATGCCACGCAGCTGCGTCACGATGGCGGCCACCTCGTCGCCGTACTTCAGGCCGCGGATGCGGGCCAGATACAGCGCCACCAGGTAGCAGGCGGCGATCTGGGTCAGGAAGCCCTTGGTGGAGGCAACCGCGATCTCCGGACCGGCGCGGGTGTAGAGCACCGCGTCGGACTCACGGGGCATCGTGGAGCCGTTGGTGTTGCAGATCGTCAGGACGCGAGCCTGCTGGTCTTTGGCGTGCCGCAACGCCTGCAGGGTGTCCATCGTCTCACCGGACTGGCTGATCGCGACGACCAGCGTGGAACGGTCGAGGACCGGGTCTCGGTAACGGAACTCGCTGGCCAGCTCCACCTCGCAGGGGATCCGGGTCCAGTGCTCGATGGCGTACTTCGCCACCAGACCGGCGTGGTACGCCGTACCGCAGGCGATGATGAAGATCTTGTCGACATCGCGCAGGTCCTCGTCGGACAGCCGCACCTCGTCCAGCACGATGCCCCCACTGGAACTCAACCGGCCCCGCAAGGTGTCGGCGACGGCCGCCGGCTGCTCGGCGATCTCCTTGAGCATGAACCAGTCGTAGCCGCCCTTCTCCGCCGCGCTGGCGTCCCAGTCGACGTGGTACTCCCGGGCATGTGCGGGTTGGCCGGCGAAGTCCGTGACGGTGATGCCGTGCTCATGGTCGATCTCGACGACCTGGTCCTCGCCGAGTTCCAGGGCGTCTCGGGTGTGGGCGATGAACGCGGCGACATCACTGGCGAGAAAGTACTCGCCGGCTCCGACCCCGGCCACGAGTGGCTGGAAACGTCGGGCGCCCACCACGGTGCCATCGTGGTCGCGGTGGACTGCGACGAGGGTGAAGGCGCCCTCCAGGCGTCGGCACACGACCCGCATCGCCTCGGCCAGCCGGCCAGGCTGGTCGGGCAGCCCGCCGTACGCCCTGCTGAGCAGGTGGGCGGCGACCTCCGTGTCGGTCTCGGAGACCAGCTCGGTGCCGGTGCGTTCCAGCTCGTCCCGCAGCTCGGCGTAGTTCTCGATGATCCCGTTGTGGACCACGGCCACGTCGCCGTGCTCGCTGACGTGCGGATGGGCGTTGACGTCGTTTGGCGCGCCGTGGGTGGCCCAGCGAGTGTGCCCGACGCCAGTGGTCGCCGGCGGCATCGGGACCTCGGCGAGTGCCTTTTCCAGGTTCGCCAGCTTGCCCGCCCGCTTGTCCGTCGCGATTCCGTCGGCGGTGACTATGGCGACGCCGGCGGAGTCGTAGCCGCGGTACTCCATCCGCCGCAGCCCCTCGACGACCACCTCCAGCGCGGGTTGCTGACCGACGTAACCGACGATTCCGCACATGCCAGACAGGGTAGCCGCGCAATCCTGACCCGACCGCCAACGACGTAACCGGCGCGTAGCCGTTACCGCCGTGGGATCACCTACCCTTGCCGGGTGGCGTCCTCTTTGTTGTTGCGCTGGGGGCCCACCGCCGCCGTTGCGCTCGTATTCGTAGCACTCGCGATCGCCAGCCCGGAGACTCTCGTCGTCACGGCAAAGAACCCCCTTGCCTGGCTGTTCGTCGCCGGCGTCGTGGCGTTGTCCGTGGGCATCACCGTGGTGGGCACGCGGGTCTTCCACCGCCCCATGCTGGCCCGCACGGTTGGGCTGATACCCGTGGTGGCCGCGCTCGTCTGGGGTTTCCTGCCGGCGTTCCAGGACGAGAAGATAGTCGACGCCGCGCCCGTCGGCCTGCCAGCCGCGACGACCGCTGGTACCGCAGCCAGCACGTCACCAGCGGGTACGACGTCCGCCACCGCAGCTCCGACGTCCGCCGGGCCCACGTCTGCTGCTCCGACGTCCGCGGCTCCGACGTCCGCGGCTCCGACGTCGGCCGGGCCGGTCGAGCTGGGCTCCGGGGAGCTTGCCTCCCTGGACTACCAGGCCAGCGGAGTGGGCCGACTCATCCAGCTGCCAGAGGATGAGCTGCTGGTCCGCTTCGAGGGGCTCGACGTGGAGAACGGGCCGGACTACGTCGTCTACCTGGTGCCGGGCAGCGACCAGCGCGCCCCCGGCAACGGCGTCTTCCTCGGTGAGCTGCAGGGCAACCAGGGCGACCAGAACTACGACGTACCGGCCGGGACCGACGCGAGCGGGCCGCAGACGATCCTGATCTGGTGCCGCAGCTTCGCCGCCCCGGTCGCGAACGCCTCCGTCGGCTGACCAGCCGTTACATCCGTACGGATGAGCGCCATACCGCTCAGATCTACGGACGCAAGGGGCTGGACGGGTGGTCAGGCTGTGGCGACGACCTTCGCGAGCCGGCTCGCGATCGCGTCTGCCTGCTGCTGGGTGGGAGCCTCGACCATGACCCGGACCAGATGTTCGGTGCCGGAGGGTCGCAACAGGATCCGGCCGCTGTCGCCGAGCTCGTCCTGAGCGGAGTTGACCGCCTCGGCGACCTCGTCGGAGGAGGCGACCGCGAGCTTGTCGGTCACCTTCACGTTGATGAGCACCTGCGGCAGCCGCTGCACGACGGCGGCGAGCTCGCCCAGCGGCTGCCCGGTCGCGATGATCCTGCCCATCAGCTGAAGCGCGGTGAGCAACCCGTCGCCGGTCGTTGCATGCTCCCGGAAGATCATGTGCCCGCTCTGCTCGCCACCGAGTGACAGGCCGTCCCGGTTGAGCTGCTCCAGGACATAGCGGTCGCCGACCGGGGTGGTGCGGATCGTGATCCCGTTCGCTCGCATGGCGTGGTGCAGCCCGAGATTGCTCATGACCGTGGCCACGACCGTGTCCGCGCGCAACCGGCCGAGGTCTCGCAGCGCCAGCGCGCAGATCGCCAGGATCGCGTCCCCGTCCACGACGTTGCCGGTGCTGTCCACCGCCAGGCAGCGGTCTGCGTCCCCGTCGTGCGCGATACCCAGGTCGGCGCCAGTGTCGACCATGGTCCGGATCAAGGGGGCGAGGTGCGTAGACCCGCAGCCGTCGTTGATGTTCAACCCGTCGGGGTCGGCGCCGATCGCGACAACGTCCGCCCCGGCCCTCCGGTAGGTCTCCGGGGCAAGGGTGTACGCCGCACCGTGCGCGCAATCGACGACCACCCGTACGCCGGACAGCGGGGCGCTGACAGTGGCGAGTAGGTGCTCGACGTACTGCTCCGCACCGTCGGCCAGCGAACGCACTCGGCCGATCCGGGCACCGGTCGGGCGCTCGAACCTGGTTCGCAAGGTGGCCTCGATGTGGTCCTCGACGACATCGGGCAGCTTGTGCCCGCCACGGGCAAACAGCTTGATGCCGTTGTCGGGCATCGGGTTGTGGCTGGCCGAGAGCATGATGCCCACGTCAGCGCCGGCTTGCCCGGTGAGGTAGGCCAGGGCTGGTGTCGGCAGGATGCCGACGAGGAGCACGTCGGCCCCGGCGCTGGTCAGCCCCGCCACGACCGCGGCTTCGAGCATCTCCCCGCTGGCCCGCGGGTCACGCCCGACCACCGCAACCGGTCGGTGCGAGGTGTCGGATTCAGCCAGCACGCGGGCGGCTGCCGCGGCGAGCGCAGTCGCCAGTTCGGGAGTCAGATCCCCGTTGGCCAGCCCCCGCACGCCGTCGGTGCCGAACAGCCGCGCCATGCGGTGCTTAGCGCTTGGAGTACTGGGGCGCCTTGCGAGCCTTTTTCAGGCCGTACTTCTTGCGCTCCTTGGCCCGGGGATCCCGCGTCAAGAAGCCGGCGCGCTTCAGCGCCGGGCGATCGGCGGTCTCGACCTCGATCAACGCACGGGCGATCCCCAGGCGCAGCGCACCGGCCTGACCACTCACCCCGCCACCGTGCAGCAGCGCGATGACGTCGTACTGATCGGTGCGATCCAGGGTGACGAACGGCTCACGGATCAGCTGCTGGTGCACCTTGTTCGGGAAGTAGTCCTCGATGCTGCGGCCGTTGAGGGTGAACTGCCCGGTTCCCGGCATCAGCCGTACCCGCACGATGGCCTCCTTGCGACGGCCGACGGTCTGCACGGGGCGTTGCCCGGTCGTGGTGAGGCTCAAACTGCTCTCCTGTTCGGGGATCGCGTCACTGCGCGACCTGGGTGATCTCGTACGGCGCCGGCTGCTGGGCGAGGTGCGGGTGCTCCGGGCCGGCGTACACCTTGAGCTTGGTGAGCATCTTCCGGCCGAGACTGTTGTGCGGCAGCATCCCCTTGACCGCGGTCTCGATGACTCGCTCGGGTCGAATGTCCAGCAACTCACCGACCGTGCGCTGCGAGAGACCGCCCGGATAGCCCGAGTGCCGGTAGACCAGCTTGGTCGTTCTCTTGTTGCCGGTCAGAGCCACTTTGGCGGCGTTGACGACGACGACGAAGTCGCCGGTGTCCACGTGCGGTGCGAACTGCGGCTTGTGCTTGCCGCGCAGCAGGATCGCTGCTTGGCTCGCCAGCCGGCCGAGCACCACGTCAGTGGCGTCGATCACATGCCAATGCCGGGTGACCTCCCCGGGCTTGGGGCTGTACGTGCGCACAGACCTGCCTTTTCGTCTCGTTGCTGATCGGGCGCCGTCACAGAGAATCGACGGCGACGGCCGGTCCCCCGGTCGTCAATGGTCGGATGCACGGGCAGCCAAGACCGGCGCACCGCGCACCGACAGGCCACGATACCCGCATGCCGTCGGGAGGGTCAAAGCTACCGAGCCGGTACGCCGGTCAGGGCCTCGCGGTCGGTGTTGCCTCCGTGCTGGCAGTCGGGTCGGTGGCCCCTGGCGCTGTCGTGGCGGTGGGCGGTGTCGACGTGTCCGTCGGCTCCGTGGTTCCGGTCGGGTCTGCGGTCCCACCAGGGCCTGTGGTCCCCCCGGGGTCCGTTGTGCCGGTCGGGTTCGTTGTGCCGGTCGGCCCCGTCGTGCCGGTCGGCCCCGTCGTGCCGGTCGGCCCGGTCGTGCCGGTCGGCCCGGTCGTGCCGGTCGGCCCCGTCGTGCCGGTCGGCCCGGTCGTGCCGGTCGGCGAGGATGTGGTCGACGGCGGTGTCGTCGGCTGAGGTGGCTGTGAGCTCGTCGGCGGCGGTGACGTCGGTGGGTGTGCTGGATCGGTGACCGGATCCTTCGGCACGACCGGTGGGGGTCCGGCCGGTTGCGGCGGCGGGTCGGTCGGCCTGACACCGGCCGCATAGGCCCTGGCATAGAAAAGGACAAGGTTGACGTAGGAGTCGGAGTGGTTGTAGCGGAACACCGCCGAGCGCTGGCCCGCCTCCTCGGACAGGTCGCCCGGACCGGAGCACAGGTAACTCCCCGCGGCGAGTGCGGCGTCGTACAGGTTGTGCGGGTCCACGACACCGTTGCCGTCGCCGTCTGCGTCCGGGAATGCCGACCACGTGCCCGGGATGAACTGCATCGGCCCGACCGCCCGGTCGTAGGTCGTGTCGAAGTCGAGCCGGCCACCGTCGGTGTCGCGGATCAGCGCCACGCCAGGACGCCCGTCCAGCGCGATTCCGAGGATCGGCGGTTGCACCGACCCGTTGTCCGCAGGCTTCCGGCCGCCGTACTGACCATGATCGCTTTCGACCCGGCCGATGCCGGCGATGAGCGACCAATCGATCCGGCAGTCGGCGTCGGCTTCACTCAGGCTGGCCGCAGCCGTGCGGTAGGCCGACAACGCGACCTCGGGGATGCCGAGGTCGCCGACCGTGGATACGGGCACAGTGACGGGGACGGTGGTCGTGACGCCGGGCAGCGTGCCGCGACCCTTGCCCCCGTTGTCAGGCACCATCGCCCAGGGGTAGCCCGACGGCTCCGACCCGGCCCCTGCCACCTGCGAGCCTGCTCCCTGGGAACCGGCGTTCCGGACCTGGTCCGACGACGCCGCGGCCCCCGCGACGGAGGAACCCGCCACCAGCGAGGAGATCGCGAGTCCCGCGAGGACACCGATGCCAGCGCGCCGTCGGGTGTGCGCGCGTTCGAGTTCGCGCAGATGCTCTTCGGACAGCGAGGGCGGCGGCGCGCCGAGACGCAGCTGAAGCCGCAACGGCGGCAGCCACTGGATGCGGCGTAGCTCCCGCGGGTCTGGACGCACTGAAGAAAACTCCCCGAGTAATGGTTGTGCCAGGAATGTAACCGGCGGACCGGCGATGCACGAGGGAAAGTGTCAACATCTCCGCTAACAATCTCATCACCGCGCCCTGGCGACCCGCCCCTCGGTCCACACCGGCTCGGGAGCTTCGTAGACCTCCCCGTCGACACCGAACACGAGATACCGGTCGAAGCCGCGTGCGAACCACCGGTCGTGGGTCACCGCAAGCACCGTCCCGTCGTACGCCTCGAGTCCCATCTCCAGCGCTTCGGCGCTGGCCAGGTCGAGATTGTCAGTCGGCTCGTCGAGCAGCAGCAGGGTGGCGCCGTCGAGTTCCAGCAGCAGGATCTGCAGCCGGGCCTGCTGCCCTCCGGACAACATCCCGAACGTCTGATCGGCCTGGCCGGACAGCTCGTAGCGGCGTAGGACCGCCATGGCCGCGCCCCGGTCCATTCCGCCGCGAGCGCCGTCGCCGTGCCAGAGGGTGTCGGCCAGCGTTCGATCGAGCAGGGCGGGCTGCTCGTGGGTCTGCGCGAACCAGCCCGGCCGTACCCGTGCTCCCAGCCGCGCGCGCCCGGTATGGGCCACCGGTTGGCCGGCCAGCAGCCGCAGGAAATGGCTCTTCCCGGAGCCGTTGGAGCCGAGCACGGCCACCCGTTCGCCGTAGAACACCTCCAGGTCGAAGGGCAGCATCAGCCCGGTCAGCTCCAGCTGCGCACAGGTGATGGCCCGTACGCCGGTCCGCCCGCCGCGCAGCCGCATCGATACCTTCTGCTCCACCGGCCGCTCGGGCGGTGGCCCGGCCTGCTCGAATTTGGCCAGCCGGGTCTGCATGGCGTGGTAGCGGCTGGCCATGTCCGGGCTGATCTTGGCCTGCTGCTGAAGCGTGCGAACCAGGTCCTTGAGCCGCTGGTGCTCTTCCTCCCAGCGGCGGTGCAACTCGTCCAGCCGCTCGAGCCGGTGCGCCCTCGCCTCGTGATAGCTGGTGAATCCCCCGCCGTGAATCCACGTGGTGCGCGCCTCGACCGTCACGATCCGGGTCGCCGTGCGGGCCAACAACTCCCGGTCGTGGCTGACGAACAACACGGTTTTCAGGCTGGCTCGCAGCTGTTCCTCGAGCCAGCCCTTGCCCGGCACGTCGAGGAAGTTGTCGGGCTCGTCGAGCAGCAGTACCTCATCGGGTCCGCGCAGCAACGCCTCCA
>Ga0136618_10000908_pt1 | contig 10955 bp, 11 predicted proteins | sample AntDrymUQ3302106_2_FD_104805 | JGI IMG/M metagenome (GOLD analysis project Ga0136618, IMG submission 104805) | Polar desert sand microbial communities from Dry Valleys, Antarctica - metaG UQ330 (21.06) | ecosystem: Environmental > Terrestrial > Soil > Desert | place: Antarctica: Dry Valley...
ATCGACTCCGGCGGTCGATCGACCGTCCTCTTCATCGATGAGATCCACCGCTTCAACAAGTCGCAGCAGGATGCGCTGCTGCCGCAGGTCGAGGACGGCACGATCACCCTCATCGGCGCCACCACCGAGAACCCCTACTTCGAGGTCAACTCGGCGCTCCTGTCTCGCCTGCGCGTGTTCCGCCTCGAGCCGCTGACCGACGAGCAGGTGAAGACAGTCGTCGAGCGCGCCCTGGCCGGCGAGCGGGGCCTGACCGGCCGCGTGAAGCTGGGGGCTGAAGCCCTCGATCATCTCGTCGACATCTCCGGCGGCGACGCGCGGACGGCGCTCAACATCCTCGAGTCTGCCGCGGCGATGGCGGGCAGCGAATCTGGCCCCGGGTCCACCGACGCCAAGGCGCAGACAGCCGTGGTCGAGCCAAGCCTAGAGGAGATCGAGGCCGCCGCCCAGCAACGTGTCCTCAGCTACGACCGCGCCGGCGACGGCCATTACGACACGGTCAGCGCATTCATCAAGAGCCTACGCGGCAATGATCCAGATGCGGCGTTGTACTGGCTGGCGAGCATGGTCGCTGCTGGCGAGGACCCGCGCTTCATCGCGCGGCGGCTGATCATCAGCGCGTCTGAGGACGTGGGCAACGCTGATCCGCACGCACTTCAACTGGCGGTTGCAGCGTCCGGTGCGCTCGAATGGGTCGGCCTGCCCGAGGCCCAGTACGCGCTCGCGCAGGCGACTGCCTACATCGCGGCGGCGCCGAAGTCGAACAGAGCGGGGGCCGCCTACTGGTCGGCGATGGACGACGTCCTGCGCCACGGTTCGCTGCCGGTGCCCAATCACCTTCGGAGCGCGACGTGGCGGGAGAAGAAGGACTTCGGGCACGGGCGCGGTTACGTGTATCCGCAGGATTACGAAGGAGCGGACGTCGAGCAGCAGTACCTTCCGGACCTGCTCGCGGGCCAGGGCAGCACTTACTACAGCCCTTCTGATCAGGGCTACGAACGCACGATCGGCGACCGCATGGCGGCACGCCAAGCCGGGCGCGACGCCGCAGCGGCCGAAGGCGGCCCGAGGATGCTTCCGACGGCCGCCGGCAAAGGCGACGCCATGAAGACGGCGGGCAACGTCATGTGCCAGCGTGAGGCGAAGAAGCGATCGCTCGCCGATCGGCAGAAGCGCGAGGCGTCAGGCCGGGAATGACCGTCTCCCGGGCGGGCCGTCTAGTAGAAGGGGAGCGGGATCACCTTGAGCACGACGAACAGCAGCCAGAGGGCGAACAGCAAGCCGACAAGGCCCGCGGCGACGAGCAGGATGCGGCGCATGTCCTGCGAGACGTAGACGTACTCGGTCGCCGCTCGCGCGGCCAGCACGCTCCCCGCCTTGACCTTGTGGTGGACCCGCGTCCCGGCTCGCGGGGCGGCCCGCTCGGGCATCGCTTGGGCCTCCTCGGGGAGCTCCTCGACGAGCTCTTCGGCGGCCATCTCGGCGACCTCGAGCTGGCTCTCTCGCGCCAATCTGGGCTCGCGCTGGCGGACCACACTGCGCTCGGAGGGCGGCCTTGCGCCTGGCCGGCGGTGCTGTCTCGGGGCACCGCGTACGCGTTTGCTCACCGGCCGAGTCTAGCAGTGGATCGGCTCCAGAATACGCGGCGCCACCTGTCATAGAGAGGGGCTGAACCATCCCTGAATCGGTACCGGTCCTGATAGCGATCGCCGCGATCGCGCTTGCCCTGCGGAGTCTTCTGTTGAGCTTCAGCCTCCTGCGGCGAGTTCGCGCGGGCGCCCAGCACCGGCCCGCGACCACCTTTGCCGGTGCCGATGCATCGATCGACGCGGAGCGCCTCGGCGCCCTCGCCGCCCAGCTCGCGGACATCATCACACGCCTCGCTGGCGTGGAGACACAGGGCCAGCGTGCCATCCAGCGGGTGGGCGTCGTGCGCTACAACCCGTTCGCCGACACAGGCTCAAACCAGAGCTTCGTGCTGGCCATCCTCGATGCCCGCGGTGACGGGTTCGTGCTCTCGAAGATGCATTCGCGCCAGCAGACGAGAGTTTTCCTGAAGTCGGTGGCCGCGGGCAAGGCCGAGACCGCGCTCTCCGAGGAGGAGTCCGAGGCTATTCGCCGCGCCGCGCAGGGCTGACCCGGCGTGTGACACGTGAGGTGTCACGCCAATGCCGCAACCTCGACGAATGGCAGTCGAGATTCTGGTTAGTCGAAACCCACAGCCGCCGCCACAGGCGCAAGACGTAACTCCCCCAGTTCCGCTGCGCCTTGTCGCGGACCTGCTCAAGGGCCTCAATCGGGAGCAGCGCGCAGCGGTCACTCACCGGGAGGGGCCTTTGTTGGTCATCGCCGGTCCGGGGACAGGCAAGACCGAGGTCGTGACGCGACGGGCTGCGTGGCTCATCGCCACCAAGCGCGCTCGCCCGCGCGAAATCCTGGCCCTGACCTTCACGGATAACGCCGCTGAGGAGATGCAAGCGCGCATCGACATACTTGTCCCGTACGGCCAGGCCGACTCTCAGGTCAACACCTTCCACGCGTTCGGGGACCGTCTAGTCCGCGAGCATTCCTTCGAGCTGGGGCTGCCCGGAGACGTCCGGCTGATCAATCGCGCCGAGGCCATCGTTCTCCTGCGCGAGCATCTCTTCGAGCTTGGCCTGGTTCGCTACCGGCCGTTGGGCGACCCGACGCGGTTCCTCGGAGCCCTGGTGGACCTCTTCCAGCGCGCCAAGGACCAGAACGTCTCGCCGGCGGACCTGGCGGCCTATACCGGTCGGCTGCCGGCCACCTCACCCAGCGAGCTTGACATCGCGCAGACGCAGGGCGAGCTGAGCGCCGCCTTTTCGCGTTACCAGGCGTTGCTCGCCGAGCGCGGGCTGATCGACCACGGTGACCAGGTATCACTGGCTGTGCGACTCCTGCTCGAGCGTCCACAGGTGCGCGACGCGGTCACTCGTCGCTATCGGTACCTGCTGGTGGACGAGTTCCAGGACATGAACTCAACCCAGCTCGAGCTGGTCCAGGCGCTGACCAATGCCGCGCGCAACGTCACGATCGTGGGTGATCCTGACCAGGCGATCTACACGTTCAGAGGCGCGAGCTCGGACAACATGGCTTCCTTCAAGGATCGCCACCCTGGCCTCCGCCAGCTCATCTTGCGCCGCAACTACCGCTCTCAGCAGCCGATCATCGACGCTGCGCACCGGCTCATCGCGCACGTCACCACGCGGCCCAACGCGTGGGAACGCCAGGTGGCCCACCGCAATAGGCGCACGGCCGTGCCGGTCAGGTCGACCTGGTACGGGTCGCCGGAGGAAGAGGCGGACGGCGTCGCCGCAGCGATCGCAGATTCGCTGTCGGACGGGGCGCGACCCCGAGACTTCGCCGTGCTCGCCCGCAGCAACGCCGAGATCGAGTCCATGGCGCGCAGCCTTCGGGTGCGGGGGATCCCGGTCCGCACCCAGCTGCCGGCGGACTTCTTTGCCCAGCCAGCGGTTCGTCCGCTGTTGGCATACCTGCGTGTCATCGCCGATCCTCATCAGACGCTGGAGCTGTACGCGCTCGCAACGAGCTCTCCGTACTCGTTGGGGGGCGCGCTACTGACTGATCTGCTCAGCCGGGCCCGCCGCCGGCACCGTAGCCTGTGGGAGGTGCTTGCCGAATCGGTCGATGGCATCACGGAACTGGACGCGTCCTTCAGCAGAGGGGTGGCGAGGCTGGTCGAGGACGTCCATGCGGGCGTTGGTCTGTCCCACGAGCGGTCGAGCGCCGAGGTCCTGTACGACTACGTCCGGCGGAGCGGCAGGCTGGCACGCCTCGTGGCAGATGCGGAGGCCGCCAACGCGCGGGCGGTGGCGCGCTTCTTCGAGATCGTGCGCTCGCGCGCCGGCCTCCTGGGCCATGACCGCGTCCAGGTCCTGGTCCCCTACCTGGACACGCTCATCGAGGCAGACGATGAGCTTGCCGAATCCGGGCCGCTCGATGTTGACGCTGTGTCGGTTCTCACCATCCACAGGGCGAAAGGCCTGGAGTTTGGGACGGTCTACCTCACCGGGCTGACCGACGGTCGTTTTCCTGCGCGGGCGCGACCGCAGACGCTCGACCTGCCGTGGGATCAGATTCACGGACATGGACCGAAGGTGGAGACAGATCGGCTCGATGAGGAGCGACGCCTGTGCTACGTCGCGATGACCCGCGCTCGCGAGGCACTGTGGCTCAGCCATCACGTTGGCGGCCCCGGAGGAAGAGGACGGCGCCGACCCTCGCCGTTCATCGCTGAGGCCCTCGACTCGCCAGCGGCGCCGGCCGCAATCGGCCTGGACGCGATCGGCCAGATCGAGGCGCTTGGGACGCAACCCGTTTCGGTGCCGCCGCGGGACGTCGCGAGGTGCGCGCCGGCGACGCTCAGCTACTCGGAGCTGGAAACGTACCTCGACTGCCCCGAGCGCTATCGGTTGCGGCACGTCGTCGGTCTGCCGACACCGTCGCACCACGCCCTGACGTACGGCAGCGCGATGCACCAGGCGGTGGCCGCCTTCCACTTGAGTCGCGGTCGAGGCCAGCCGTTGAGTGAAACCGAGTTGCTCGACGTCTTCGCGCGCGGCTGGTCGCCGGAGGGCTTTCTTTCGCGCGAGCACGAGGAGGCCCGCTTCGCGGCCGGCAGTGAAGCGTTGCGAAGATTTCACCGGGAGCAGACGGGGACCCCCTCGGACGTGGTCGCCGTCGAGCGGCCATTCGTGTTCAAGCTGGATGAGCTGAGCATCCGCGGCCGGATGGATCGTGTCGACCGGAGCGCCGAGGGGGCCGTCATCGTCGACTACAAGGCGTCCGATGTTCGCGATCAGAAGAAGGCAGACGACCGTGCGCGCGACTCGCTTCAGCTGCAGGTCTATGCGCTGGCCCATGAAGCGGAATGGGGTTCGCTGCCACACGAAGTGCGGCTCCATTTCCTTGATAGCGGCGTGGTAGGCGCCGCGCGACCTGAAGATGTCCGACTGGACAAGGCACGCGCCAAGCTGCGCTCGGCGGCCGCGGGAATTCGCAACGGCGAATTCGAGCCGCGCCCCAATCCCGTGTCATGCGGCTATTGCCCGTTTCGGCAGGTCTGCTCGGCGAGCGCCGCGTGACACGGGCAGAGGCAGCGGAGGTCGTCGCGACGGTATCGTGGCCGGGAGTGAATCGCGGCGATCGAGTGGCGAACCTGGCCTTGTTTGCGTTTGCCGCCACCGCATGGGCTGCTCTTGGTTTCCTGTTCGTGAACCACTTCCCGAGCGAGGGACCACCGGCAGTCCTCGCCGGCGCGTTGTTGCTCGGCGCCGCGCTCGCGTTGACCCTGGCGCCGCTGCTGTGGCTCGCCCAGTTCGTGCGGTCGAAGCGGATCGCCTACCGCGGCGACTGGTGGCGAGCGGCGCGTCGCGCCGGCTTGGCGGGCCTGGTCGCGACCCTGTTCGTGTTGATGCGCGGCCAGGGCGCGTTTTCGGTGCCTCTCGCGCTGTTCATCGTTGCCATGGCCGTGCTCGTGGAGCTGACCCTCTCGCTGCGCGGATAGCGGCGCAGGCCGAATCCTTCTCCGGACCATTGGCCAGTGCACGAAGTCGGCCGGTCGGTCGTAGGATTGACGCGGGCGCCCCGCTGGACCTCGGCATGGAACCGGCGGCGACTCGCGCGAGGATCCGTGCGATGAGCCACGATCACGTGCCGACCGACTATGCCCGCAGCAATGGTTGGGATCGGCCCTACGACGTCTATGTCCATCCGGACGCACCCCAGTACAGCGGCGCACTGGTCAGCTTCTGCAAGCTGCCTCTCGTCGAGTCGCAGGAAGCGCTCGCCACACGCAAGCCGGACGTGGTGATTGCCGGCGCGCCGCTCGACGACGGGGTGTCGTATCGGCCGGGCGCGCGCTTCGGCCCGCGCGCCATCCGCCAGGCGAGTTACAACTTCGGCGGCCATTCGCTCCAGCTGGGCGTGCAGCCATTCGAGGTCCTCGACGTCGTCGACGCCGGTGACGCAAACGTTGTGCCGGCCGCCATCGAGCGCGGCCACGCGATGATCTTTCGAAAGGTCCTCGAGATCGCCTCGACCGGCGCAGTGCCGATCATTCTCGGCGGCGACCATTCCATCACCTGGCCTTCGGCCACCGCCGTGGCCCAGGCACGGGCGCCCAAGAGCATCGGCATCGTCCACTTCGATGCGCACGCCGATACAGCCAACGACGATTGGGGCGTCCTCTCCGGACACGGCGCGCCGATGCGCCGGCTCATCGAGTCGGGTGCCGTCGACGGCCGCAATTTCGTCCAGGTGGGGCTGCGCGGCTATTGGCCGCCGCCGGACGTTTTTGCGTGGATGCGCGAGCACGGCCTTCGCTGGCACCTGATGCGCGAGATCGAGGAGCGTGGCGCCGAGGCGGTCATCGACGAGGCGATCGACGAGGCGCTCGACGGGCCAGACGCGATCTACCTTTCGATCGACATTGATGTGCTCGACCCGGGCATGGCGCCGGGGACCGGCACGCCAGAGCCGGGCGGGATGCTCACCCGCGAGCTGTTGCGCGCGATCAGGCGGATCGTCGGCCGCGTCAACCTGGCCGGGATGGACGTTGTAGAGGTGTCACCACCGTACGACCACGCTGAGATCACGGCAGCCGCCGCTCACCGCTGTGTAATGGAGGCGATCAGCGCGCTGGCGGTCAAGAAGCGCGATGGCGCTGGCGTTCGTTACGAACCCGGGACCCAGATCGAGGTGCCCGCGGTTGGCGCGCGCGTGCACAACGAGGCCGGCTGACAGACCGGTTGCCTAGAACTCAAAGCGTGCCGAACGCAGGAAAGCGCGACGACGGGGTGGCCGCGGCGATCGCCCGCTACTACGACCTTGACGTGTCCGATGAATACGAGGACGTCGAGATGTACATCGCGCTCGCCGCGGCATCTGACGGGCCGATCCTCGAGCTGGCCTGCGGCAGCGGCCGAATCTGCGTGCCCTTGGCGGCCGCCGGCCACCGCGTCACCGGTGTCGATCTGGACCCGACGATGCTCGACCGCGCCAGATCGCGATGGGCCGCCCACGACAGTGGTGCCAGCAGCGGCTCGCTCGACCTGGTCGAGGCCGACATGACTACAGTCGCGCTGGAGGAGCGTTTCGGCCTGGTCATGCTGGCGTTCAACGGGATGTTCGTCCTCTCCGACCGATCAGCGCAGGAGCGGGCGATGCAGACGATCGCCACGCACCTCGCGCCCGGCGGCCGAGCCGTCATAGACGTATGGCTGCCGGCGCCAGAGGACCTCGTCCTCTACGACGGCCGGCTGGTCAACGACTGGGTGCGCGAGAACCCAGAGACCGGCAACCAGGTCGCCAAGATGACGTCGGCGCGCTACTCACCGGCCACGGGGACGGCAACGCTCGACACCTTCTTCGACGAGTGGCGGCAAACGGAGACGCCTCAGCGCACGCACCGTCGTGACGAGCTCAACTTCGTTACCACCGGCGAGCTGCTGGCGCTAGCCGAGGGCAGCGGACTTGAGGCCCAGATAGTCGCTGGCGACTACGACATGACGCAGCTCACCACCCACAGCGACCGGCTCGTGCTCGTCGCTCGGCGCGCCGGAGGGCTATAGTCGGGCCGTGGCCGGGTCCCAGGGATCGGATGCCCCGCTGCGTCTGCTGCTCGTCGAGGACATGCCGCAGGTGGCGCAGTACATCCGGAGTCTTCTCGACGCTCAATCGAAGGTCAAGCTGCTCGACGTCCTGACCGACGGCGGAGCAGTTGTCGACCAGATTCGAGAGCTTCAGCCGGACGTGCTCATCGTCGACGCCCTGTTGCAGGGCAAGTGAACGGCCTCCAGGTCGCGATGGACATCCGCGAGGCCGGCATCGACGTGCCGATCATCGCGCTGACCGTGCCCACCAAGCCGGTATCGGTCGGGGAGGGGATGGGCAGCACACGCATCCTGTCGATGCCCTTCTCGGGCTTCGACTTCATGCGCCTGGTGCAGGAGCTGAACGACGAGCATCGCGCCCAGTCGCCCGAGGCATTCTCGCGGGTGTACTCGGTGTTCGGCGCCAAGGGCGGAGTGGGCACGACGACCCTCGCCTACAACATCGCCGCCTCGATCGCGGCTGGTGGAGCCCATCGCGTCGCCCTCATCGACGGCAGCCTCCAACACGGCGATCTTCGCGCGCTGCTGCGTCCTCCCGACAGTGCTCCATCGATACTCCAGCTGCCCACCGACAAGGTCCAGAAGGCGGACGTCGAGGAAGTCGTCTTTCGCGACAAATCGGGCGTACACGTGCTCCTTGCGCCGCCACGCATCGAGATGGCCGAGATGATCCTGGCGCGCGATCTCGAGAAGCTGCTCTCGCTGCTGCGCCGCCTCTACAACGTCGTCATCATCGACACCTCGTCGACAGTCGACGACATCCTGCTCTCCTTCCTCGACGCCAGCGATGGGCTGATCCAGGTGCTGACCTACGAGTCCGCCGCGCTGCACCAATCGCAGCAGATGTCGCAGACACTCGCCGCCGCCGGGTACCCGGCGGCCAAGATGCAATACCTCGTAAATCGCTCGGATTCCACCGGCGGCCTGCCGCGCAGCGTGATCGAGGAGCAGATCGGTCGCAAGCCGGACTTCGAGGTCGTGAGCGACGGCCTGCTCGTGGTCGAGGCCAACAACCGCGGCGAGCCGTTCATAAAGCTCGGGCCCGACGCGCCGATCACCAGGGATGTGGCCAAGATCGCGAAGCAGCTCACCAGCGACACCCCCTCGGCGAAGGCGGCCGACAGGAAGGCATCACAGCCGCAACCCGCAGCGAGCGGCGGGCAATGAGCGACAGCCGCGCGATCGGCTTCTTCGACTCCGGCGTAGGTGGGCTGACCGTGCTGCGCGAGGTCGTGCGCCGGCTGCCGGCCGAGTCCACTATCTATCTTGGCGATAACGCACGGACTCCCTACGGGCCGCGCAGTGACGACGAGGTTCGACGTTTCTCGGCCGAGTGTCTCGACGAGCTGGCCGCCCGCGACGTCAAGGCGATCGTCGTCGCGTGCAACACCTCCAGCGCGATCGCTCTGCCCATGCTCCGCCTGCGCTACGACGTCCCTATCCTCGGCGTGGTGAGGCCGGGGGCGTCGGCCGCTGCCTTGGCCACCCGAAACCGTCGGGTAGGGGTCATCGCCACGGTGGCCACCGTCAGATCACGCGCCTATTTCCAGGCGATCAAGGAAGAGGACCCATTCATCGAGGTGCTGGAGCACGCGACACCGGATCTCGTGCCGCTGGTCGAAGCGGGGCACCTCGAGGGAGGGTTGGTCGAAGACGTCGTCCGAGCATCGATCCTGCCGCTGCTCGAACGAGGTTAGGACATCGACACGCTTCTGCTCGGCTGCACGCACTACCCGCTGCTCGGGCCGGTCATCCGCCGCGTGGTGGGCGACAGGATGGGCGTGATCGACTCCGCCTCGGCCACCGCAAGCGCGCTCGCCGGCCTGCTCGAGATCCACGGGCTGTCTGCTCCGGCTCACGCGGCTGCGCAGCACATCCAGCTCACCACTGGCGACGTGGAGCGCTTCACCCAGATCGCCGACCGCCTGTTCGACAGCCTTTTCGCGCGGATAGAGCCCGTGGCTGTCGCAGGGGTGGCATGAGCGGCCGGGCGGGGGCCATCCCGGCGTCGCGCAGGAACGAGCGGCTCCTCGGCGTCGGGCTGGCGGTCGGGGCCGCCGGCATAGCCGTCGCTTCGCGCTACCTTGCCCGTCGCGCGCACGAAGTGACGGCGGAGGGCCTCGTTGACTGGCGACGCGCGGAACAGATCGCCGTCTCGCGTTTGAGCGGAGCGCCGGGCTCCCTCAGCGCCGCCGAGCTGCGCGCCGCCGAGAGTTCCTACGAGATGGCCATGCGCCGCGTCGTCCCGCTTCTCGAGCAGCAGCTTGGCCAGCCATTGCCGGGCGTCGTCGAGCGCTACGCGGTCGTCGACCGAGCTGGCTGGGCGCGGGCGAACATCGTCACCTTCCAGCACCTGATCAGCCACCTCGAGCCCCACATCCGCGGCGCGGCCGGGGATCGCGGCTTTGCGTCGGGTGTGGCCAAGATGGCCAATCGCTTCCTGACCACGCAACAGGTCGGCTTTCTGCTCGGCTATCTCGGCGCTCGTGTGCTGGGCCAGTACGACGTGGCCATCCTGTCGGCCGAGGCGCAGCCGGGCAAGCTGCTCTTCGTCGAGGAGAACATCCGCGCAACAGCAGCGTCGCTGAACGTGCCGCTCGAGGAGTTCCGCGTCTGGATCGCGTTGCACGAGGCCACCCACGCCTACGAGTTCGAGGCCAACTCATGGTTGCGGCCGTACCTCCGTGACCACCTCGAACGCCAGCTGGCCGGCGTGCTTGACCAGGCAAAGTCAATCCAGTCCGAAGGGATCGGGACGCTGATCAAGCGCCTGCGCGAGTCGCAGGACAACCCGATCCTCGGATTCCTGGGCCCCGAGCAGCGCCAGCTGTTCGAGGAGACGCAGCGAGTGATGAGCCTGCTCGAGGGCTTCAGCGACTGGGTCATGGACGAGGTCGGCGTCCAGCTCCTGCCGAACGTGACCACGATCCGTGAGAAGTTCGACGCCCGCCGCTACCAGCGCCGCGGGACGGTGGACCGCCTGATTGCACGCCTGACCGGCCTCGACCTGAAGCTTGAGCAGTACAAGCGCGGCGAGAAGTTTGTCTCGGGCGTCGCGGCCGCCGGCGGCCGCGACGCGGTCAAGCTGCTGTGTAGCGGTCCGGCGGCGCTGCCCAGCGAACAGGAGCTGGCCGATCCGCAGGCATGGCTGCGCCGTGTCTCGCCGCCGGCACTCAACGCCACTGCCACATCGTGAGCGACGCCAAGGTCGCGAATCAGCGCAGCAGCGGACCGGGCACCGGACCTGACGGCGTCCCGGCGGCGATTGGCCTTTCGCCGATTCTCTCTGCGCGCTACCGG
>Ga0136618_10000909_pt1 | contig 10934 bp, 11 predicted proteins | sample AntDrymUQ3302106_2_FD_104805 | JGI IMG/M metagenome (GOLD analysis project Ga0136618, IMG submission 104805) | Polar desert sand microbial communities from Dry Valleys, Antarctica - metaG UQ330 (21.06) | ecosystem: Environmental > Terrestrial > Soil > Desert | place: Antarctica: Dry Valley...
CCAAACCGGAAGCCACATTCGTCTTACGACTAGCGAAAACGGCACACATCACGTTACAATTCCAAATCATAATCCGATAAGAATCGGCACGCTTGCCGCGATTTTGGATGATGTAGCGAATCATTTTGGAATCACTCGTTCAGAACTTTTATCAAAAATTCGTTTCTAAAAAAATTATTATCAGGATAGGAAATCATCGAAATGGCAACAGCAACGAAAGCTAAAACTGCAAGAAATACCAAAGCAAAAAACAACAAAGAGAAAATTGTCGAAGCACCGAACCGCACGCTCGGCGACGGTTATAACGAAGCTGAAACCGTTATCAAAACGGCGAAATCCATCAAACCGCAGAAACCGGCAAAAGTGAAAAAGCCGACGCAATCTTCAAACGGTAAATCTGCATTTGACGCGGGCAAATATCAAGGTTTAGACGCGGAAGCTCTGGTCGGAATTTATCGCACGATGTATACGTCGCGGCGCGTTGACGACAAGGAAATCCAGCTCAAAGGTCAGAATAAAATCTTTTTTCAAATCTCCGGCGCGGGACACGAAGCGATTTTGACGGCGGCTGGTTTGGCGATGAAATCCGGTTACGATTGGTTTTACCCGTATTACCGCGACCGCGCTTTGATGCTGCAATTAGGAATGTCGCCGCTCGAAATGCTGCTCTCGGCGGTCGGCGCGGAAACCGACCCGAACTCGCACGGGCGGCAGATGCCGTCGCATTGGGGAAGTGTCAAATTAAACGTGCCGTCGCAATCTTCGCCGACCGGAACGCAGCTTCTCCAAGCCGTCGGTTTGGCTGAAGCAAGCTATCGCGCTTCGCTCGTCGAAGAAATGCAGGACAAAATTCTCGGTTTCAAAGGCGATGAAGTCGTCTATGTTTCAATCGGCGACGGCACTTCGTCGGAAGGCGAATTTTGGGAAGCATTGAATACGGCTTGCAACTTAAAACTGCCGGTTATCTTTTTGATTGAAGACAACGGCTATGCCATCAGCGTTCCGGTTTCGGTGCAGACGGCGGGCGGTGATGTGTCGAAATTGGTCGAAGGTTTTCCGAATCTTTACATTCAAAGATGCGACGGCACGAATGCGCTCGAATCTTACGAAGTTTTCAAAAATGCGGTCGAACATTGTCGTGCGAGAAAAGGCGCGGCGTTTATTCACGCCAAAGTTACGCGCCCGTATTCGCACAGTTTATCCGACGACGAAAAACTTTATCGCCCGACCGAAGAACGCGAAAAAGATGCGGCGATTGACCCGCTGAAAACCTATGCCGAATTTCTGATGACCGACGGCATCGCATCATCCGAAGAATTAGAAAAACTTCGCAAGGAAATTGACCGGGAAATTACCGAAGCGGCAGACATCGCGCTGGCAACGCCGCAGCCCGCGCCCGAAACGGCTTTGAGAAATGTTTATTCGCCCGACGTTGACCCGACTTCCAAAGATTTCGACACCGAAGACGGCGCGGAGCTTTCCGGCAACGCGGGAACGATGGTTGACCTTATCAATCGTTGTATGCACGAGGAAATGGAGCGCGACGTGCGAATCGTCGTGTTCGGCGAAGACGTGGCGGACGTTTCCAATGAAGAATATCTTGAAGTGGTCAAAGGCAAAGGCGGCGTGTTCAAAGTTACCGCCAATCTGCAAAGAAAATTCGGCTCGGCGCGTGTTTTCAACTCGCCTCTGGCGGAAGCAAATATCGTCGGACGCGCTATCGGAATGGCGACACGCGGACTAAAACCCGTCGTCGAGATTCAGTTTTTCGATTATATTTTCCCCGCGTATCACCAAATCAGAAACGAACTCGCGCTGATGCGCTGGCGTTCGGACGGCGATTGGAAATCTCCGGTCGTGATGCGCGTTCCGGTTGGCGGATACTTAAAAGGCGGCGCGGTTTATCACTCGCAATCGGGAACGACTTTGTTCTCGCACATTCCGGGTTTGAGAATTGCTTATCCGTCAAACGCGCTCGACGCAAACGGCTTGCTGCGGACTTCGATTCGGTGCGATGACCCGGTTTTGTTTCTCGAACACAAACATTTGTATCGCCAGGTTTATAACAAATCGCAGTATCCGTCGTCGGAATTTATGATTCCGTTCGGTAAGGCGAGAACGGTTCGGGAAGGCACGGACGTAACGATTATCACTTACGGCGCGCTGGTTCAGCGTTCGTTTGAAGCCTGCAAGCGTCTGGAAAAAGCGGGTGTGTCGGTTGAATTGATAGATTTGCGCTCGCTCGCGCCATACGATTGGGAAGCAATTGCCGAATCAGTCAAGAAAACAAACCGCGCTCTGGTCGCGCACGAAGATTCGATTTCATTCGGCTACGGCGCAGAAATCGCCGCCAGAATTTCCGATGAATTGTTTGAGTATTTGGACGCGCCTGTTCGCAGAGTCGGTGCAACCGATACGTTTGTCGCTTACGCGCCGCAAGTTGAAGATTTTATCTTGCCGCAGATTGACGATGTGGAAAAAGCCGTTGCGGAATTGATGAGATATTAAGAGTTAAAATTATTACCGATGAAAAGCGGCGCGGGCGGAAATTGGCGGCGGTTTGACGAGAAATTTGACGCTTCCATTATCAGGCAAACTACGGGAATTTCCTGTCTTTCCGCTCTTGGCGAAATGTTGATAAGCGGTCGCGGCATCTCCGTTTCGCAGGCAATAATTCGTGATATAATTGGAGAGCCTGCCGACATTGGCGGTTTGGCAAGATGCTTGAATCGTTTTGATGATTCGGAAGACGGTTTGGTATGGCGGGGTTTTGCGACGACCGATAAAAGTTTGGAAAACCTGCTTCGCCGACACAAAAATTGGGGCGTGATTTTAATCAATGATTACCGCGATAAAATCGGACACGCCGTTTTGATTGACGGGCGGACACGCCGCCGATTGATAAAAATCAAAGACCCGTTCGACCAAACCTCATATAAAATGACAATGGCGGATTTTCTAAAGCATTGGGGCGGAGAGGTAATAGTAAGATGGATACCCGAAACAAAGTAAAATTTTTGAGCATCAGCAGAATACGGGGAAGTAAATTTAATTTGGTTCTTCAGATTGAAAAAACGGAACAAAATTATGCTGTTGACATAATAGACAGCAACGGAGTTTTCGGTGTAGAGTTGCCTGACGAACTTGGGCTTATGTTGCGCGAGTTTCCGATGGCAACTAAAGAAATTGTAAAATCCGTCGAAAATGCCTATCGAGAACTATTTTCTGAACATCAACTTCAAGTCGCCTAAAAAAGTCTAATTTTTGTTTATAAAATTGTCAGAGTCGTTTGCGGCAAGCGGCTCTGAATTTCGTTAAGATGAAACTTTCCCCCGAAGAAAAGAAATTTCTCATCGAACGCATTGCGGCGGGCGAAGCCTTGCCCGACGATTTTCAGGAGAAACTTTTTCCGATTGAAGAATTACTCGATAAAAATTGAAGGCTTTATCTTGCCGCAGATTGACGACGTGGAAAAAGCCGTTGCGGAATTGATGAAATACTAAAGTCTAAACAAGTCAGAACCGCCTGCGTCAGCGGGCGGAACACTTCAAATTAGACCGCCCGCTTACGCAGGTGGTTCTGACCCGTAAAAAAAGTGCTGTTGCATAAATTGCAACAGCACTTTTTTAATACTTTCAACAATTCCGTTCTCGACAAATTTTATGAGTTTGAATTCGGAAGCAATTCGTAGTTGCCCATTTCGCGGTTATAAGCATCGAGCGCGCCGACCGAATCGGACGTGGCATCGAGCATCTGTTTGGTCATTGCAATCGAATCGGACAATTGTTCGAAATCGAGCAGAGAGAATTTTTCGGGCGTGGACATCGTGACGATTTCGTCGTTGAGATAGCCGAAGAAGTTTTCAATTGACTGCAGTTGTCCTTCGACGAGTTTGACGCTTCGTTCGAGTTCGTCGAATGAAGCCAGACGGCGTTTCAAAATTTCGACATTTGTTTGCTGGACGCGGCGGGTTTTCTCATCGCCCGTCGTTTCGGTGGCGCGAAAGGCTTGCGCGAGTTGGTTGTGAACGGCTTGCCGGTTGATTGATTTTAAATGCTGCTTGCGGCGGCGATAAACATCCAGCAGGTCAACAAAATCTTCCCAACGCTGGTTGAGCGTCGTCAAATTACTCGGCAGTTCGCGTGCGCCGGTAAATTTATGATAATTTTCCTGAATTTTGTCTTTCTGCCAGCGCAGATATTCAACCGCTTCTCGTTCGCGCGGCGTAAAGGATTTGATTAATTTTTCTCTGGTTGCTTTGTTGAGCGCGAAAATGCGTTCCTTCTCGCGGCGATTAACCAGTTGACGATAATTCGGCAGATTCGGAACAATAAACATATAAATAATCTCGAAAAGCAGCGCGATGAACAGCGGAATGACGCTCTGCGTGTAAGCCGCCGCGACCGCAAAACCGGCTAAGCCCCAAAAATTGACCGGCTCTTTGACAGCTTCGCGGGCGTATTTCGTATTAAATTTACTGATTTCCTGTTGGTATTTTGCTAAATCTGCCATAACTAATTAGTAGATGCTAATTTGGCGTTTTGGTTTTGCCGATTATTATTCAAATCTAATTTTCCTTCGATTCATTGGGCAAAACCTGGTCGAGAGTTTCAGAATTATTAACTTCCGAGGCGGCGGAAATTTGTTTGCCGCCGGTATCTGAACCGCTTCCGAGAAGTCCCATTTGTTGTTTGTATTCGAGCAGTTTGTCCTGAAGCTGCATCTCTGAGGCTTCGCGTTCGATGTCGTGCATCTGATTGTCAACGCTTTGAGTTCCGAGTTGGAGTTTGGCTTCGGCGGCGGCAACGCGGCGGTCAATTTTCTCACGCATTTCGTTAAACGTCGAAGCGTCGTCGCCGATGTTAAAGGTTTCCATCGTTTGCGCGAGCTGTTCCTGAAGTTTCGCCTGTTTTGACGCGCTGATCAGCTGCATCGCTTCAGCGGTGCGTTTCTGCATTTGCAAAACGTAATTATCACGCGCTTTTAAGGCTTGCTTTGAAGCGTTGGTAGCTTGGTCGAGCTGCGCGGTAGTTTTATTCAAATCAACCTGCGATTGCTGGAGCTGACCGATATACGCCGTCGCAATATCGTCGCGTCCCATTTTTACCGACGCTTTAATTTTTGAATCGAGGTCAACGACCTGCTCGGACAAACGCTCTTTATTTTTCGCCAAAAGCCGCTCGGTCGCCATCACCTGCGCTACCGAATTATTCAAATCCGGCACGCGCTCGCGCATATCCCGAATAGTTTGCTGAAGAACCATCTCCGGGTTTTCAATCTTATCGAGTGCCGCTCCGGTTCCGGCAAAAAACATCCGTTTTATCCTCATCCACAATCCCATTTTCTTATTCCAGCTCCTAAAATTTGTGTATAAAAGAACTTTTGCACAACCCTTACGACTCGAAATCAGCCAAAGTTGCAAAATAGGATTTAAGTATAGCAAGAAAAAAGCAAACGCAGAAATAAATACTTGCAAGATTACGGAAAAGATTTGCGTCGGGTTAAATTGAAGATTCTTTGATTATTCCGATTTTATTTTATCAGCCAGAATACCCAAATTCCTCATTCTCCGATAAAGATGACTTCGGTCAACGCCCATCAAATCAGCCGCTTTTGAAACATTGCCGTCTGCTTCGGAAAGTTTGTGCAAAATGAATTCGCGCTGGTAAGCGTCGTTCGCTTCCTTGAACGACGGAAAGCGAAAGCTGGACGCGAGCGCCTCCTTTTTCGCGTCGAGTTCGGGCAAATCCTCAGCCGCCACTTTTTGTTTGCCGTGCATAATCACGACGCGCTCAATCGTGTTGCGGAGTTCGCGCACGTTACCGAACCAGACGGAATTTTGCAGCGTCTCGACCGCTTCGGCTGTAAAATCCTTCGGCTTTTTTCCGTTGTCGGAAGAAAATTTGCGGTTGAAATATTCGACGAGCAAGGGAATGTCTTCGGAGCGTTCACGAAGCGGCGGAATTTGAAACGGAATGACGTTCAGGCGATAAAATAAATCGGCGCGAAAATCGCCGTCTTCAATCAAGTTGTCGAGTCGTTTGTTCGTCGCGGAAATCACTCGCACATCAACTTTGACCGGCGTGTTGCTCCCGACCGGCGCAAACCGCTGCTCTTCCAAAACACGCAACATTTTCGCCTGCACGCGCGGCGACATATCGCCGATTTCATCGAGGAAAAGCGTCGCGCCGTCCGCCAATTCAAACTTCCCTTTTTTCGCCGTCAGCGCGCCGGAGAATGCACCTTTGGCGTGTCCGAAAAGTTCCGATTCGACCAGTTCTTCGGGAATCGCGGCGGAATTTATCTCGACAAACGGCGCGTTTTTTCGTTTTGATTGCGCGTGAATCGCCCGCGCCACGAGTTCTTTGCCCGTTCCCGATTCGCCCGAAATCAAAACTCGCCCGTCAGTCGGCGCGACGATGGCGATTTGCTTCCGCAACGCCCGCATCGCAATTGATTCGCCAATCATTTCGTATTCCCGGCTGAGCTGCTCGATTAAATTTCGGTTGGCGCGTTCCAACTCTCTCTGCTTGATTGCATTTCTGACAGTGAGAACGGTTTTCTCGATTGAGAGCGGTTTTTCAATAAAATCAAATGCGCCGAGTTTCGTCGCATTGACGGCGGTTTCGATATTTCCGTGACCGGAAATCATCACGACGCTCGCATCGTTTCCCTGCTCGCGCAGTTTTTTTAATGTTTCCAAACCGTCAATTTTCGGCAGCCAAACATCGAGCAAGATACAGCCGAAATTATTCGTTTTAACCAATTTTAGACACGCTTCTCCCGATTCGACGGTTTCCACGTCAAAGCCTTCGTCTTCTAAAACTCCGCGCAAGGTTTCGCGGATTCCGCGTTCGTCGTCAACGATTAAAATTGAATTGGACATTAAACTTCTATTGAAATTCGCGGACGCTTTTGCACTTCCGACCAATCGTGGTCTGAAAGTTTTCCGATTTCCGCAACTTCTGACTTGGGCAAAGTAAAAAGAAAATTTCTGACGGCGGAAGGACGATTTAAGTTTGCGGCTGACCAATCTTGCAAAACATAATCGGTTGCGCTTGTCGCCTTGGCGATATTGGTTGTAACGAGTGCCAAAATTACGTCGGGACGTTCCCGATGATAAATTTCGCTCGAAACCACAACCGCCGGGCGACGTTTTGAACTGACAACGCCCGGAAAATCGGCAGTTATAAGTGTTCCTGCCTTCATTGCGCCGCCTCGTCTTCGAATTCGTCGGCATAGCGCAACGATGCAATCGTTACGTCCCGTAAATCCTCTTCCGTCCACTCATCGTCTTCGTCAACAATTTCCGCTTTGCCATAGCGTTCGCGCAAAAAAACGGCAAAATCTTTGACTTCGGCAATTTTTTCCGACGGCAAAGTTTTTAGCACATCTAAAATTTCTAATGTTTGGGTCTCGTTCATGACACTTAAATTATACAGCTAATATCAAATTTCAACTTAATTTATCACAGATTTTGTGAAACATTTGCCTGCAACACAAGCCGGGACGGAAAATGTTCGGTAACCGAAATTTCCGTCAGATTTGCCTTGCGTCCAAATTCTTCTAATTCCTGCGGCACAAAAGAACGCAAGATTGAAAGCGAGCCGTCTTCGCGGACAAGCGGGCTGATGCGGGCAAGGCGGCAGAAAATCTTGTAAAGCCGGTAAGCCGTTTTGTGCCGGTGCAAATCTATCACAAAGATTTTTCGGCGCGAAATGCGAGCCATTTCCTTTAGAATTTTGACGACGTTTTCATCTGTAAAATGATGCGTGAAAAGCGAGCAAATCGCAAAATCGAAACTTTCGTCGGCAAAAGGCAATTTGAGCGCATTGCCGCGCACGGCAGAGAATTCCGTGAAATTTTCCGATTCTTCCAAAATCGCACCAGCCGCGCGTTCGCTGAGTTCCAAACCGCAAAGATTTGTTTTCCGTTTTTGTTTTCTGGCAAATTTGGCAATTGTGCGAAGCAGCTCGCCTGAACCCGCGCCGACATCTAAAACCGAAAATTCTTGTAGATTTGTCTTTTCAATTTCACGAAGGAGCGTGTTTTTTAATGCCCGAACGTCGCCGAGAAAACGATTGATAAAACGGATTTCGCGCAAAAATCGCTCGTATTCCTCAGGCGTGTAATCGCCCGTGTCAATTCTTTCGAGTTTGTAACTGCGCTTTTCGAACACGAAAAAAGAATAGCAAAATTAAGAAACCGGCGGGCGAATTATTGGCATCAGATTTCCACTCAATAAATTTACAGTCAGAAACTTAACACTTGTTTTTGCGGGCATTTAACTTTAGATTGTTGATTATGCCGAAAGAGTTTTATTTTATCAGCGACCTTCATTTTGGCGGCGATGGTTCATTGATGGAGTGCGATTTCACGGAAGAACTCGTCAATTTTTTGCAAAGACTCGCGCTCAAAGACAGAGAAACCGAACTCATAATCGCGGGCGACACCTTCGGCTTCTGGGAACTCACAACCATCAAAGGCACGGCGCAGCTTGACGAAGTCATCAAATATCACGCGGAAATTTTTGAGCAATTCAGATTAACCGGCGAGCGAATCCAAATAACGATGATGGTCGGCAACCACGATTACGACTTGGCTTGCAACGCTGTTTATGCGGAAAAACTCGCCGAATACAACATCGCGCTTGATACGTCGCTCGCAGTTGTTAGAGAAATAAACGGCAAAAAAATTTGGGTTGAACACGGACAACAAGTTGACCCGTATAACGCCGCGACCGAATACGGCAACATCCACGCTTTGCCTTTAGGGTATTTTATTACGGAAAGTCTCGTCAGCGGCGCAAGCAAAAGCTCGGTTTTCGGCGCGAGTGATTGGCTCAAAGATATTCGCTCGGTTGACGTGCGCTCGATTCCCGACTGGCTTGTTTCAAATTATTTTTATAACGAAATGAACATCGTTCTTCGTTGGCTGCTGCTTCCCTTTTTGCTCCTTTTGACCGTAACGGCATTTGCTCTGATTGGACAATTGTTAAAAAATCTAGGCGTTTTCGACGCGAATATCCTGCTCAATAATCCGCTGATGCGGGCTTTGGGTTTGTTCGGCAACGTCTTGAGTTGGATCATTACGGCGAGTATGGTCGTCTGGTTTTTCGTCTTTGTCGTTTCAATTCCGCTCTATTTTATTTACCGTGACATTCGCGGCACACTTTTTCGGATGCAGATTTTCCCTGCTTACAAATCCGCGCCGACCAACGAAGCAAACAACATCTATCTTGACCGGGCGCGAGCGGTTTTTGCTGAAAATCCTAACGTTTGCGCTTACATTTTCGGACACACGCACGACGCTTTTCTCGTCAAAGAAAACGGGCGCGTCATTATCAACACGGGAACGTGGCTGAAAATCTTGCGGCACGTGCGTGTGCGTTTCGGACTTCTTCCCGGCGTTTATTATCCGACCTTTCGAATTAATTACTTTAAAATTTACGCCGAAGCCGAAAAAATCGTCGTCAAATATGTGGAATTGACCAAAAAGCCGACCGATAGATTAACTTTGCTGCAACGCTTTTTGATTTTGGGCAGAAAGCCCGACGCGGCAAAACCAATTCCGGTAAAAACTATCTTGTAACTTTTCCAAATTTATTTTAACTTCGCCGACGGCTGCGTCAGTAACGATTGGCGGGCGAGTAACGATGGCAAACGGGCGTGGTATTCGCAACGTGCGCGTCAGGTTGACCGGAACAAACGGCGAAACCCGAACGGTTTTCACCAGCGCGTTTGGCTACTATCGTTTTACGGACGTAACGGCTGGCGAAAACTATATCCTGACTGCCTTTATAAAACGCTACAGGTTCAGCCAAAACACGCAAGTCGCCACAATTCTTGAGGACACTGACGACATTAACTTTGTGGCGGATAATTGAAATAAAGCCCCCGTCAAACAAGTCATTAGGTGCAAGGCTTTTGACTAAATTCGAAAATCTTGGCATTAATATATTTGGAAGAAGTTTTATGAGATTTACTTTCGATACAGTCAGCATTATTACCGGCAGGGACTTTGCTCCGTAGAAGAGCCGAAGCCAAAGGTAAAACTTTGCTATGCGAGTCCCAAGTCTTAAACGAAAAGGCTTGGGACTTTTCAATTTTGGATTTTAGATTTCTGATTTCTGATTTTTTATCCGAATAAATGTTAAAATTTCATTTTTTGAAACTAATTAATCAGAAGGCGGAAACACGACCGTTAGGGAGTGTGCCAAAAATGTACCCTTGCTTACGCGCGGGTTTCCGCTTTTGACCGTCAATTATTAACAATCAATTATGACTGAAGCTTTAGAATTGAAACAAACCGTAAATTTACCGAAAACCGATTTCGCACAAAAGGCGAATCTCGGACAGAGCGAGCCTGCGCGTCTGCAAAAATGGACGGACGCGAAACTTTACGAGATGATTCGTGAAGCCAGACGCGGCGCGGAGAAATTCATTTTGCACGACGGTCCGCCGTATGCCAATTCGGATATTCATCTCGGAACTGCGCTGAATAAAATTTTGAAAGATTTTGTCGTCAAATCCAGAACGATGCTGGGTTTCGATTCGCCGTATGTTCCCGGCTACGATTGTCACGGCTTGCCGATTGAAACTTACGTCGAGAAAAAACTCGCGGAGAAAGGCAAGAATAAAAACGATTTGCCCGTTTCGACTTTTCGCCGTCTGTGCCGCGAACACGCTGAACATGCAATGGACGGACAAACCAGGGATTTTTCGCGGCTCGGCGTTTTGGGCGAATGGGCGAATCCGTATCTCACGATGTCGAATCAATACGAAGCGGAAACCGCCAGATTGTTCGGAAAGTTTTTAGAACGCGGTTATGTCTACAAAGGTTTGCGTCCCGTTTATTGGTGCATCCACGACCAGACCGCGCTTGCCGAAGCCGAAGTCGAATATAAGGAACACACATCGCCGTCGGTTTATGTC
>Ga0136618_10000910_pt1 | contig 10929 bp, 8 predicted proteins | sample AntDrymUQ3302106_2_FD_104805 | JGI IMG/M metagenome (GOLD analysis project Ga0136618, IMG submission 104805) | Polar desert sand microbial communities from Dry Valleys, Antarctica - metaG UQ330 (21.06) | ecosystem: Environmental > Terrestrial > Soil > Desert | place: Antarctica: Dry Valley...
CCCGCGGGATGGCGGCGACGATGCGGCCACCCCAACCAAGCGCGCCCAGCACCACAGCCGCGATCACACCGCCCCCCGACAAGATCCCGAGGGCGGCGCCAGCCCCCAGCGCCAGGATGCCCGTCGGCTAGGTGATGGCCCGAGCCACAGGAGGGGTGAAGAACCGATCCCGCAACGACAACCCAGCCATGGACCGGAAGGCTACGAGGTGCCGGGGGTGCGGGGGGGCGGGGGGCGGGGGGGCCAGACGTGCAGCGAGGAGCGGACCTACTGGGCGTGGAGACTGTCAGCTCGAGCTGGGGTGAGTCCGAGCCCGACGGGAACGTCCTCGTACTCGATGGTCCACAACCGTCCGCCGCCAGCGCTCACGGTCGTGCTCCGCCAGCCGAGGAGCTGCTGCACGTGGTCTGGCTCGTCCTGCACCAATGCCCACGGGACGCTGAGTGGCACCGCTTCTTCGGGGGTCAACCAGCCCAGGACGAAGGACACGTGCAGGCCCCACCGCCGTGCCGCCGACCGGTTCTCACCGCCACCGTGCAGAACCCGTCCGGTGTAGATCAGCGCACTGCCCGCGGGCATCACCGCCTGCGCTACCGGGTCGCTCGCGCCAGGCACCCGATCGAACTCAGCCCATCGGTGACTGCCCGGAACCACGCGAGTTGCCCCGTTGGCCTCCGTGAAGTCGTCGATCGCGAGCATGCAGCTCACGGTCAGCTCCGGCCCATCGGGGCGGTTGACCCGCCACCAGTTGTCGGCGTCGCGATGGAGCTGCTGGGCCGGTTGTCCCGGAGCGAGGATCATCGCCTGGGCCGTGTTCATCCAATAGCTCGTGCAGTGGGGCAGGAGCAGCGCATCGGCTACGGCAAGCAACCCGGGGTGGGTGAGCACGTCTCGGAATGCCGCACTTCGCTCCGGGAGCCGGGTGAAGCGCATCGTCTTCGTGCCCCAGAACCGCTGGAGGGCTTCGGAGGACGCCACCGTGCCCAGGTGCCTGCCCTCCGCCGCAGCCCGCAGATCCCCACGGAGAGCGTCGAGGACATCGACGGCAAGGAAGTCATGGATGATGACCCCGCCGTCGGCTTCGAGGGCGGTCCTCACCGTTTCGCCGGGCTCCGTGAACGACGTCTCGCAAAGTGCCGTGCCCGCCCTGTGACCGGTCATGTCGTGGGCTGGCTGAGGGAGCAGAGCGCGGTGGCGATGGCCTGGACGTGGCGGTGATCGGTGCCGCAGCAGCCCCCAACGACGTGCAACGCGGGCAGCACCGACCGCAGCTTCACGTAACGGGCTGCGAGGTCATCCGGGTCCCCGGCGTCGAGCTCAGCGGCCTCGTCGAGCTCGGCGTGGCTGAGCGTCGAAGCGTTGGCGCGCAGTCCACCGATGCGCGAGTGCCACGGCTCAGGGCCGTCGACGAGGTGGTCGAAGTGGGTGGGGTGGGCGCAGTTGATCATGTAGTGGGTCGGGTACCCGTCGGTCGCGGCATCGGTCATCTCGATCGCCTCAGCGAGGGCCATGCCGGACGGCAGGCGACCATCGGTCTCGACGGTGAACGAGATGACGACCGGCACATCGGCACGCTCTGAGGCACGGGTGATGCCGATCGCTTCGTCCGCGTAGCCGATGGTCATGGCCGTGACCACGTCGATCGGCGTGTCGGCCATGCAGCCGATCTGGAACGAGTGATACGTGGCAGCGGTCTCCGCGTCCATCGTGTCGTCGATGCGGTACCCGTCGCCGCGCGGACCGACGGCACCACCGACGAGGAACGGATTGGTTCCGTGCCAGCGGTCACGGACGTCGCTCACCACGCCAACGGACGCGGCGATCAGCTCTGCGAGGGCAGGGCGATCATGACCGAGCGTGGCTGCCCAGTCCGGGTTGGCCCGCCACGTCGGTGCTTCGAGCACCACAGCGGCGCCGACAGATTCGGCGATCGCCGCGTAGTGCTCGTAGTACTCCGTGAGGACGGCTCGGCCATCGCTCGTCTCAGCGAGCGGGTAGGCGGCGAACGCGGGCAGGTCGATCCCGCGGTCGAAGAGCAACCAGGTCTCTAGGCCGGCGTCGGTCACGACCACGGTGTCGGACGGTGGGAACGGGCGGCGTTGTGCGATCGTCGTCATGGGAGGCACGGAACCACGTCTTCGCGCGTCCTGCTTGTGGAGAGCCTGAGGATCCTCTGAGGATCAGCCTCGGTGCTCGTCAACGATCCGGGCGGCGGTGCGCAGCGCCTGGTCAGGGTCGAGGGCACGACCTTCTGCAAACCACCGGCTGTAGCGATCGGTACCCACCCGCTGCTCCACGACCTCGAGCACCTTCGAGATCCGGTCGGCTTCGGCGCCGTAGCTGAGCCGAAGGCCGTCCTGCGATGTGGCCGCCCCGAGCATCGTGGCGCCGCGGTCGTCGCCGAGCGTCTCGAGCAGCTCGATCAAGTTGCGCATCGCCGTGACCGCGTGGGTGTGGTTGCCGTGCCGAAGGAAGCCCGCGAGTGCGTCGGCAAAGGCGTCCAAGGCCCCGAGGGCGTCTCCAGCTCGGGTGAGCTCGCTGGCCAACGAGGTGCGGGCGACCGAGATCACGAACCAGTTGCCGACCGTGGTGCCGAGGTCGATGGCGGTGTGGAAGGCGGCGACGGCCGCAGGGTCGCGCACGATGGTCAACGCGTCACCCCTTGCGTAGGCGAGCCATGCGCCGTCCGTAGGTGAGAGCTCCCCGGGGTCGACGCATGCGAGGGCATCGAGCGCGCCCACCGGATCTCCTCCGTAGGAGCGCGCCAGCGCGGCGTCGATCGCGCTGAGGGCCGACGCGTGCGAATCGCCGAGCTCCTGGCCGAGTCGGCCGAGCTCCTCCGCGGCCCGGGTGACCTCCTCCAGGTCGCCTTGGTAGAGCGCGATGTCCGCGAGCAGCTCGAACGCGATCGCTAGCACTCGTCCGGTGGCGGCCACGGCGACGAAGGATGCCTGCTCGCGAGCCAGGTCGAGGTCACCACGATGGGACGCGGCGCCCGCCGAGGCCACCATCGCGCCGTGCAGCGTGGCTGCATCGCCGGGGGCGTGGCGTGCGAGCAGGGCGCGGCCCCACTCGGCGGGCTCGAGCCAGAGGCTCGTGTGGGACGCGTGGAACAGCGCCGCGTTCATCTCCGACGCGAGCTGCGGGTGGTCCCGCTGGGCCCAGCGATGCGCCGCCCGGACCTCGTCGACGACGCTGGCGAGACGACGGCGACCATCCGCCTCCCGGGGCGTCCGGAGCTGATCGTCGATCTCGCGCAACACGTGCCGGAAGTACTCTGCGTGGCGCTGGTGCAGGTCATTGGCGACCCCGGACTCGTCGAGCCACTCGGCCGCGACGGCCCGAACGGTCGTCAACATCGAATAGCGCGTATCAGGCTCCTCCAGGTCAGTCACCAGCAGCGAGCGCTCCGCAAGCGAGGCGAGACCGAAGAGAGCGGGGGCCCGGTCGTCGGGCGAGAGCACCGCGGCAGCGTCCGATGCCCTCAGCCGGCCGGCGAACACGGAGAACCCGATGAACCACTGCCGGAGGTTTGGCTCGAGCAACCTGGCGGACCAATCGACTACCGATTCGAGTGAGCGGTGGTGCCGAACCGGCGACCGATGGGTGATCTGGAGCAGCGGGCGCCCGTCGTCGATCGCGTGCTCGAGGTCAGCCAGCGCCATCGAACCGAGCCGGGCGGCAGCCATCTCGATCGTGAGCGGAAGGCAGTCCAGCCTCGATACGAGCTGATCGACGCGATCTCGGCCGATCGCATCGAGGTCCCAAGACGGAAGGACGGCTCGAGCCCGCTCGGCGAAGAGCTCGCCGGCCGCCGAGACGCTTAGGGGCCCGACGGCGATGACGGCCTCCGTGCTCAGACCGAGTCGCACCTGGCTCGTGGCCAGAACCCGCAATCGCGCCTCCGCGAAGCGCAACATGCCATCGACGAGGACGGCGACCTCGTCGATCACATGTTCGCAGTTATCGAGCACGAGCAGAGCATCGAGGCGGGCGATCGAGCGGACCGCGTCGTCGGGCCGTCGGCCGTCAAAGGCGACGTCGAGCGCGCGAGCTGTAGCCGGTAGCACGGACGCGCCGTCGGCCAGGGCCGCCAGCTCGACCACATGACCTCCGTCGGCGTACAGGTTCCCCAGCTTGGCGACGGTGGCCTGCGCCAGGGTTGACTTGCCGACCCCGCCCGGGCCGGTGAGCGTCGACAACGGGGACTGACCTACCGAGTCGACGATGACCCTGAGTGCCTTGTCCCGCCCGATGAGGCCCGACCCCAGGCCAGGTGCCCAGCGAAGGCCGACGATCTCTACCGGAGCCACGAAGCGGTACCCGCGGCCGCGTACGGTCCGGATCGCATGTTGCGCCGACCCGTCATCGCCGATCGCTCGTCGCGCCTCTTTGATGCGAGTCGTCAGGTTCGTCTCTGACAGGTATCCGTGACCCCAGACCCCGTCGAGCAGCTCGTTCTTGGGCACGACTCGGTCCCGATGCTCGATCAGGTAGACGAGGAGGTCGAACGCTTGCGGCTCGAGATGCACCGCCTCACCGCACCGAAGTAGATCCCGACCGGCGGGGTCTGCCTCGCACTCGCCGAATCGGTACACGAGGACAGTCTCCCAGTCGACGGCGGATCCTTGGCGGACAGCAATCCGTCAGAAGTTGGAGACGACGGCGACGAAGACCTTGGTGATGCTGCGGGGGTCGCTGGAGTCGTAGACCGCGCCCTGGCTGGCTTCGGCGATGCGGCGCAGGGTGGCGAGGTCGGCGTCGGCGCCGTAGGAGATCGGGAACACCCGCACGGCCTGGCTCTGCTGGCCCTCGCTGTCGGCCGTCACGGCGGCGAGAAGCGAGTCGAGCTCCTCCCGGTCGTTGTCGGGCTCGCCGTCGTCGTTGACGCCGTCCGACAGGAGCACCACGGCGTTGATGCGGGTGGGATCGAACTGATCGACCTGGTTTCGGTAGGCGGCCTCCGTCGCGGCGTACAGCGGTGTGCCGTTGAGCGGGACCAGGTCCCGGATCCGGGTCTTGAGCTGCTCGCGCACGTCACCGATGCGCCCGGTCGGGATCAGCTCGAGGTACTCCTGCGGGTCGCTGCTGTCGCCGAGGTCGGTGGTGAACACCCAGAGGCCGACCTCGTCGTCGTCGTTGAAGTCGTCGAGCGCCGTGATGGTCGCCTGCTTGGCCAGGTCGAGCTTGGTGGCCCCCGTGTCAGCGTCACCGTCCTCGCCCATGGAGCCGGAGACGTCGACGAGCAGGAGGACGCGAGCCGGCTTGCGCTGGTCCTCCCACCGGTCGAGGAGCTGGGTGAGCACCTCCGGCTCCGGGACCTCGAGCAGGGTCTGGGGCTGGTCGGGGTCCACGCCGTTGCTGGCGTCGATCGGCGCACCGATGGCGACGTCGGGGTTGCCGGGACGGAAGCCGAAGCGGAGCACCTTCTCCTGGTTCTCGGGCTGGCCCACGTAGTCGATGAAGCGCTCGGCGGCGGCCGCCTCGGCATCGTCCACCCACTCCGCGTCGAGCACGAACAGCGGGTTGTCCGAGTAGAGGGTGCCCTCCTCGGGATAGATCGCCACCAGCGGGATGCGTGGGGCCCGGGGCTCCTCGCCCTCTTGGAGCACCCCGTCAGGGTTGCCGGAGTTGTAGTCGATGACGGACTTCTCCTCGACGGCCACCGCCGACACGTAGCCGAAGGGGTTGCCGCGCTGGTCGGCCCGGAACCAGTTGTTCATGAAGGTCAGGGTGGTGTCGCCGTAGTGGACGACAGCGGACTCGATCTGCCGGGCGAAGTCGTCGGTGGTCGGCTTGGCCAGGTCCTCCACCGAGAGGCCGGCCGTCTTGCCGTTGGCGGCGTAGGCCTGGGCGATGAGGGCCGAGAGCCCACTGGTGGAGAAGTTGGGGTTCGTCTTGCCGAGCCGGAACTCGCCCCACTCGGGGTGGCCGTAGGCGGCCCACCCGGCTGGGTCCTGCGACAGGGCGAGGATGTCGGCGAAGCCGAGCTGCTCGTCGGGCCAGCCGAGCGCCTCCGCCATCGGCCGGGGCATGGCGATGACGAGGGGGGTCAGCTGGAAGGAGACGAAGTCACCGGTCATCGGGGCGGCACCCTGGCTGGTGAGCCGCTGATCGAGCACGGTGCCCCAGGTCGAGGCGGCCGGCGACCAGATGACGGGCCGGGGCCCCTCGGTGGCCTCGTCCCAACCGGAGGCGAGCAGCTGGGCGGCGGCCCCTGACGACTTCGACTGCACCCGGGCGAAGATGCAGTCATCGCCACGGCGGGCGTCGTCGCTCTCGTTGAAGTCCATGGCCAGCCGGGTCAGGAGATCGATCTTCTCTGGCGACACCGACAGGTCGGCGACCGTGCAGTCACCGGGGTCACCGAAGCCACCCTCCTCGTCGTCGCCCGCCTCCTGGGCGGAGCAGGCCACGGCCAGCAGGGCGAGGGCGACCAGCGCGACGAGCGGGCGACGGGCGGAGCGAGGATGGTTCACGAGGTGACGGCCCTCCAGAGGCTGTGCAGGGCGGCCATGACGCCCGGCTTCAATGTAGGGGCGAGGTCCTCCTCAGACGCACGCGACCAGCCGGCGTCGAGGAGCACGTCCCGGGCGGCATCGACATCCGGCAGGCGTCCCCCGTCCAGGCCCACGACGACGACCGTCGCGGCAACGACCGTGTCGGGCTCGATCGACTCGACCCCACGCTCGGCGAAGCGGTCCGCCACCGCCGCCACCGCCCCTGCTGCCGAGTAGGTACCGGGGCGCGTGGCGAGGGTGCGGGAGGGGTCGGGGTCGCCACCCGCCGAGGGCTCCGCGAGGGTGGTGAGCCAGCCCTCGAACTCTCCGAAGGCGGGGTCGTTGGCGGCGAAGGTCGTGTTGCCGAAGAACCCGGCGGAGGCCGAGGCCAGCACGCTGAGACCGACGGCGGAGTCGGGGTCGGTGAGGCCCACCTTGAGCTCACGCCACTCCGAATTGCTGCCGTCGCCGAGGTCGCCCCAGTCCTCACCGGCCTTGCCCCCGAGACACGACCAGACGTCCTCGCCCGAGCAGAGGCTCTCGATGGCCTCGAAGCGGTTGGGGGCCGTGGCTACGACAGCAGGAGAGGTGGCCAGCGGGCGGACGTCCTCGGTGAGGGCGTCGGGGGCTCGACTGGTGAGCACCTCGATCCACGCCGTGGTCGTGATCCACGCGTCGACGTCGTCCTCCAGGGTCCCGTCATCGATGGCGGCGGCGGTGTCGGCGGCGGCCTGGACCCGCACCTCGATCCCGTCGCCGAGCGCGTTGCAGGCGTCGCGCAGGTCCTCGGCGCAGACGAGGACGGTGTCCCCGCCACCGCCGCCACCGCCGCCACCGCCGCCTCCGTCGTCGCCGTCGAGGGCCTGGCGGATCACGACGGCGGCTGTGACCATCGCCACGGCACCGAAGACTGCCAGGACGCGCCGCACGGTCTCAGGCCCCTCCGGTGGTGGATCTGACCACGGTGAGCGGACCCTTGCCGGGCACGGGGATGTCATCGGCCTCCAGCACCGTGAGCTGCTCGTCGGTGGGGGTCTCGACCGGGGCCAGGCGCATGGCCTGGCTGGACACCGCGTGCTCGAAGAGGTTGCGGGCCGTGCGCCCGTTCCCGAACCCCCGGTCGCGTTGGATGGAGTCGAGCCACACGCGGGCTCGGGCGATGGCACCGGGGCTGAGCTCGTAGCCACCCTTGTCGCCCAGCGAGCCCATGATCGCCAGGAGCTCGTCGGTGGTGTAGTCCGGGAAGTGGATGGCCTTGGGGAAGCGGGAGCGCAGCCCAGGGTTGGACGCGATCAGCTCCTCCATCTCGTCGGGGTAGCCGGCCATGACCACCACGACCCGGTCGCGTCGATCCTCGATCAGCTTCACGATGGTGTCGATGGCCTCCCGCCCGAAGTCGCGTTCGCCGCCCCGCACCAGGGAGTAGGCCTCGTCGATGAGCAAGACGCCCTCGTCGGCCTCGTCGAACCGGGCCTGCACGAGCGGGGCCGTCTGTCCGACGTAGCCGGCCACCAGCCCGGCCCGGTCCGTCTCCACCAGGTGGCCACGCGCCACCACCCCGAGGGAGCGGTAGATCTGAGCCAGGAGCCGGGCGACGGTGGTCTTCCCGGTGCCGGGGTTGCCGGTGAAGATGAGGTGCCGGCTCTGGTCGAGCACCGGGAGGCCGCGCTCCAGGCGGATCTTCTGGACCCGCAACAGGCTGGTGACCAGCTTCACCTCGTGCTTCACCCCGTCGAGGCCCACGAGGCAGTCGAGGTCGGCCAGCACCTCGTCGATGGGGCGGACAGGCGGGTCCGACCCGGCCGGGGCCGCCGGCGCGGCCGGTGACCCCGCCGGGGGCCCGCCCGCCGCGGCCGGTCGGCGATCCACCTCCGAGCCCTCGATGGCGCCGAGCAGCATGCCCCGGAACCGTTCGATGGCGGCCAGCTCGCTCTCCGAGGTGTGCAGGTCGATGGCGGCCACCGCGAAGGCGACCTCCACCGCGGCGGCGTAGTAGGCGCGGGCGTGCGTGGAGGCCCCCCGGGCGTCGGCGGCCAGCAGCACCTGGAACATGGCCGACGGTGCCGCGGCGAAGGCGCGCTGCTCCTCCACCAGGCCCGAGGCACGCAGGGCGTCGGGGGTGGCGCCGGCCAGCTGCGTCTCGAGCAGCGGCCCGAACGCACCGAGCACCTCCCACAGCTCGTCGTCGCTGACCCGGTGGTCGATGGCCACCAAGCCGCACACCAGGTTGAACGCCTCGAGGGCGACGTCGTGGCGCAGCTTGTCCGTACGCACGCCGGTCACCCCTTGGCTGACGTCCTCGAGGGCGGCGGTGACGTCGTCGATGAACCGCCGGGTGGGGGCGAGGAGCGACTCGGTCACCCGTCGTCGGCCCAGGGCTGCGGGTCCCGCCACATCGGCCAGAGGGTGGGACCGCCGGGGAACGCCACCTCGCCCACCACCTCGAACCCGAAGCGGCGGTAGTAGGGGATGTTGGAGTCCTTCGAGCTCTCCAGGTAGGCACCCACCCCGTCGGCGTCGCACGTGGACAGCACCGGCGCCATGAGGGCGGCGCCGATGCCCCTGCCCTGGTGATCGGGTCGGGTGCCGAGCACGGCCAGGTAATAGTGCTCCGGGTGCTGGGCGTGGGCCTTCTCCATCCGCCCGAGGCCACGCAGGGCGCCGACGGTGCGGCGGCCCATGCCGCGGAGCATGAGCGGAGCCAGCTGGACGACTTCGCGCGTGCGGGTCTTCCACTGCCCCGGCGGGTCCCAGTAGGCGGCCCCCGGCGCACCGTCGAGCGTGTACACGTGGCCGTGGCCCAGGTGGCGCCTGCCCTCGTGGGCGAAGAAGGGCTGGGTGAAGCGCATCGGCCGCGGCGGCTCGGCGCCGAACAGCCATCGCATGACGGGGTCGTCGTGGAAGGCGAGCGAGAGGGCCTCGGCCATGCCCCCCACGTCCGACGTCGTCGCCAACCGCGCTCTCTCGTCCGCTCCCATGTCCAGAGCCTGCCATCTCGTCACGCCGCCCGGTGCGAGCCGCGCCGACCGGGCCCGTACACTCCAGCGGTGCCTTCTGACCCCATCGCCGAGCTCGGGGCGCGCGCCAAGGCGGCCAGCCGGGTGCTGGCCACCGCCTCCACCGAGGTCAAGGACGCCGCCCTCCTCGCCGGCGCCGACCTCCTGCTCGACCGCCACGCGGAGATCCTCGGCGCCAACGCCGACGACGTGGCCGCGGCCGAGGCCGACGGTCGTCCCCCCACCGTCGTCGATCGGCTGCGCCTGTCCGACGGCCGGTTGCTGGCCATGGCCAACGGCTTGCGGGCCGTCGCCGGGCTGCCCGACCCCGTGGGCGAGGTGGCGGACGGGTGGAGCCGGCCGAACGGCCTCCGGGTGCAGCGGGTTCGCGTGCCGCTGGGCGTGGTGGCCATCATCTACGAGAACCGCCCCAACGTCACCAGCGATGCCTTCGGCTTGTGCCTCAAGTCCGGCAACGCCGCCTTCCTGCGGGGCTCCTCGGGCGCCATCCGGTCCAACATCGCCATCGCGTCGGCGTTGAGGGAGGGCTTGGCCAAGGCCGGCCTGCCCCACGACTCGCTCGTGCTGGTGGAGGACACCCGTCACGAGGCGGCGGTGGAGTTCATGCGCCTGCGCGAGTGCATCGACGTCCTGATCCCGCGCGGCGGGCCGTCCCTGATCCGCTCGGTGCTCGACAACGCCACCGTGCCCTATGTGATCGACGGCGACGGCAACTGCCACGTCTACGTCGATGCCAGCGCCGACCTCGCCATGGCCGCCGCCATCGTCGAGAACGCCAAGACCCAGCGCCCGTCGGTGTGCAACGCGGCCGAGACGCTGCTCGTGCACCGCAACGTGGCCGCCACCTTCCTCACCGACGTCGCCGAGCGCCTCACCGGCGTGGAGCTGGTGGGCGACGACGCCACCTGCGAGATCCTCGGATCCCGGGTGGCGGCCCGCGCCACCGACGAGGACTACGCCACCGAGTTCCTCGACCTGAAGATGTCGGTTCGGGTCGTGGACACCCTCGACGCCGCCATCGCCCACATCACCCGCTACAGCAGCGGCCACAGCGAGGCCATCGTCACCAACGACCTGCGGGCCGCCGATCGCTTCGTGCGGGAGGTGGACGCGGCCGCCGTGCTCGTCAACGCCTCCACCCGCTTCGTGGACGGCGAGGAGCTCGGCTTCGGGGCCGAGATCGGCATCTCCACCCAGAAGCTCCACGCCCGTGGGCCCATGGGGCTCCGGGAGCTCACCACGTTGAAGTTCGTCATCCACGGCGACGGCCAAGTCCGTCACTGAGCATCGTCAGCCGCCAGGACGGTGCGCTCCTCCGGCCGCAAGGGCAGCACCTCGGTGACGAGGGACGCCAGCGCCTCTTCGTTCGGGATGGCGCGACCGGCGACCTCGGACAGGTACCAGCGGTGCTC
>Ga0136618_10000911_pt1 | contig 10925 bp, 10 predicted proteins | sample AntDrymUQ3302106_2_FD_104805 | JGI IMG/M metagenome (GOLD analysis project Ga0136618, IMG submission 104805) | Polar desert sand microbial communities from Dry Valleys, Antarctica - metaG UQ330 (21.06) | ecosystem: Environmental > Terrestrial > Soil > Desert | place: Antarctica: Dry Valley...
TCTTCGGCCGGTACGTCGTACGTCGTCAGAGTGAAGGCGCCGACGTCGATGACCGCCGTCACGTCGCCGACGGCGGTGACACCGCCCGGCTGGGTGACGTCCAGGAAGCGGTGCACCACCTCGGCGCCGTCCAGCACCGACAGCGTGCCGCCACGCTCGTCGGCAACCATGATCAGGCCTGATGCGGTCTGCGCGGCGTCGTGCGGGTACTCGCCGACCTCGGTCTCGGTCGCCGTTCCGTCCGGCAGGCTCACCTGCACGAACGTGTCGGAGTCCTCGGCCGGCACGAGGACGGGTCCGCCTGGTCCGCCCATCTGCAGATGCCGGGCGTGTCCCGGCAGCTCGACGGTTCGGAGCACCTCGCCGGTGCCGCCCTGAATCAACAGCAGCCGATTCGGTTCGCGGACGGCGACGGCCAGGATGTCGGTCTGCTCGTCGTAGGCCATGCCCTCCGGCTGCTGGTCGAGGGTCACCACGACGCCGGCGGGCTCGACCCTCAGGGGAGGGGATGTGCCGGGCTCGGCCGCACCGAGCGGCGCCGGTTCGGCATCGCCAGAGCATGCCGTCAGCATTCCCAGCGCCACCACCAGAGCCGTGGCGACCCGCCGCCCCCGTCTCACGAGTCGTTCTCCTCGACTGCCCCGATCTCCTGCTCGAGCAGTCGGCGCAGCCGGGTACGCCGGGGCCGCGCCCCGACGTCCCGGACGGCGCGGGCGACGACCGAGCCCGCCGCATGGACGATCGACAGATGCCGTTGCGCCCTGGTCAGGGCGGTGTAGACCAGCGGCCGGCTGAGCATGCCGCTGGCCTCAGGGGGCAGTACGGCGACGACGCCGGGCCACTCCGACCCTTGCGCGCGGTGAACGGTGATCGCCCACCCGTGCCGCAGATCTGTCAGCGCCTTACCGCTGACGGACACCGGACCGGAGGCGAACTCGATGGTCACGGCGCCGTCGGCCGCGCTGGTGACCACCCCCACCTCGCCGTTTGCGAAGCCCACGGGCTCCAGGTCCAGGTGATTCGCGGTAGCCACCACCCGGTCTCCGACGTCGAAGCCGGACACGGTGCCCTGACCCGGGTTGAGAACTGCCTTGAGGCCGCGATTCAGCTCGACGGTGCCCGCCGGGCCGCGGTGCACCGGCGTGACGACCTGGATGTCCGTAGCCGGGATCGCCAGCGCACGCGGGATCGAGTCGGTGACGAGCTGAATGGTCCGGTGCGCCGCCTGAGCAGAGCCGGTCGCCGAGACGACCACGACCTCCCGGTCGGGATCGTGCACCGGCGGGAGGTCACCGCCACGGACGGCCGTCGCGAGGCGAGCGATCGCTCCACCCTCGGCCTGCCGGTACAGCGTGGTCAGTTCGGTGACCGGGACCCGGCCCGAGGCCAGCAGGTCACCGAGCACCTGCCCAGCCCCGATCGAGGGCAGCTGCGCCGGGTCGCCGACGAGGAGCACGTGCGCACCGTCGGGACACGCCTCGAGCAACGCCGCGGCGAGTTCGGTGTCGAGCATGGACACCTCGTCCACGACGATCACGTCCTCATCCAAGGGCCAGCCTTCGCCCCGGGCGAAGTCTCCGGTGGTTCCTTGCGCCCCGAGCAGCCGGTGGACGGTCATTGCCGGTGCGTCGGTCAGCTCCTCCAGCCGCTTCGCCGCGCGGCCGGTCGGCGCGGCCAGGGCGACGGTACGTCCGCGAGCTTCGACCAGCGACACGACCGCCGCGACGGTCCGGCTCTTTCCCGTCCCGGGGCCGCCGGTCAGGATCGACAGCCCGTGGTCGAGGACGCTCTCCACCGCGAGCAGCTGTTGAGCGTCCAGGCCCTTGCCCACCGCTGCGGCCGCGGCCCGGTCGGCCAGCAGCTCGGCGGTGGCCAGCAGCCGGGCGCAGGACTCGGCCACCGAAGCCTCGGCCATCCCATAGCGCTGGAGCGCCAGTAGCGACGGGCCCTCGTCCGGCTCGTACTCGAGCACGGCTCCGGACTGAGCCGCCGCGGCCACCGCGGCCCCCGGGTCAGGGACGTACTCGGCGCTGAGCGCGGCATGCACGAGGTCGCTCGGCATCACGGTGTGGCCGTCCCGCGCCGCACGCGCGAGTGTGTGCGACACCAACGCCCGACCCCGCCGACGGTCGTCACGTCGTACACCGGGGACGATGGCGAGGGCGAGTCGGTCGGCGTCGACGACGCGGACGTCGGGCAGCGCCAGCAGCCGCCAGGGATCCTCGCGCAGGGTGGGCGCGGCGTCATCGCCGTACAGCTCGGTCATTCGGCCGGCCAGCCGCGGCTCGACGTTTGCCGCGACGAGCAACCTCACCACGTCGTACGTCGGCGCTGCCCCGATCCAGGAGGACACCAGTCGGTCGGCCCGCGCAGTGGTGACCCGGGGCAGTGTCGCCAGGGCGGTTGCGGTGACGGCGTCCGGCGTGTCGATGCCCGCCCCGGGCAGCGCCGCGGCCAGCGTTCGCCCGAGACCTGGCCACAGACCCGCATCGCAGAAGGCGCGAAACGCCGGGTCTGGAGTCACGTCCACCGACCCTACTGACCGGCTGCCAGCCTGCGCCTACGTCCGTAGGGATGAGCGCTATGCCAGCCAAACCTACGGACGCAACGCGGGGGCTCAGGTGCCGCGGTGTTCGGGATAGCCCATGTCCGGCGCCGACACGTCATCGAGCGCGGTCCTGATCTCCGCGGGAAGGTCGAGCGGCTCCGCGGCCAGCGATCCCTGCAGCTGCCCGACGGTGCGGGCGCCGACGATCGGTGCGGTGACGCCGGGGCGGTCGCGGACCCAGGACAGCGCGACCGCCAACGGTGACGTCCCGAGGCCCTCGGCGGCGGTCGCGACCGCCTCGACCACGCGCTGCGATTCCTCGCCGAGCAGGTCGTCGACGAAGCCCTTGAAATGCGCGGAGGCGGCTCGGGAGTCCGACGGCGTGGCGTGGCGGTACTTGCCGGTGAGCACGCCGCGGCCCAGCGGCGACCACGGGAACAGACCCAGCCCCAGCGCCTGGCAGGCCGGCAGCACCTCCCGCTCCACGCCACGTTGCAGCAGGCTGTACTCCATCTGCGTGGACACCAGCGAGGCGCGGTCGGGCCACGCACGCTGCCACGTCGCCGCCTGCGCCGTTTGCCAGCCCGAGAAGTTCGACACCCCGACGTAGCGGACCCGACCGGAGTTCACCGCCGTGTCGAGCGCGGCGAGGGTCTCCTCCAGTGGCGTGTCGTCGTCCCAGGAGTGCAGCTGCCACAGGTCGACGTGATCAACGCCGAGCCGCCGCAGCGAGGCGTCCAGGGCGGAGAGTAGATGCCCGCGGGAGGAGCCCCGCGCCATCGCCGTACTGCCCGTGGCCCCGAACGCCTTGGTGGCGATCAGGACGTCGTCTCGGGGTACGACGTCGCGCAGCAACCGGCCGACGACGCGCTCGCTATCGCCGTCGGCGTAGACGTCGGCGGTGTCCACCAGCGTTCCGCCGGCGTCGACGAACGCGCTCAGCTGCGCTGCGGCGTCGTCCTCGTCGGTGTCGCGCCCCCAAGTCATGGTGCCCAACGCCAGCCGGGACACCACCAGACCGCTGCGGCCGGCCGCACGCTGCTCCATGCCCACGCAACCTACCGGCCACGGTTAGGGTGGCGCGCGGACCAAACCGCCCACGGGTCGGGAGAACACTGATGAAGTTGGGCCTGAACCTGGGCTACTGGGGTGCCGGCAACGACGCCGACAACCTGGCGTTGGCGCTGGAAGCCGACCGGCTCGGGTTCTCCGTGGTGTGGGCCGCGGAGGCGTACGGGTCGGATTCGCCGACCGTGCTCGCCTGGGTGGGCGCCCGCACCGAGCGGGTCGACCTCGGTGCGGCCGTCATGCAGATACCGGCTCGCACTCCGGCGATGACGGCGATGACCGCGGCCACCCTAGACACCCTGTCCGGTGGCCGGTTCCGGCTCGGGCTGGGGGTGTCCGGACCGCAGGTCAGCGAGGGCTGGCACGGAGTGCGCTTCGACAAGCCGCTTGGTCGAACGCGGGAGTACGTCGAGATTGTTCGGTCGGCACTGCGCCGGGAGCGGGTTCGGTACGACGGAGAGCACTATCAGCTGCCGCTGCCGGACGGCCCGGGCAAGGCGCTCGCGCTGACCGTGCACCCCGTGCGCGCCGAGATCCCGCTCTACCTGGCCGCGGTGGGGCCGAAGAACCTCGAGCTGACCGGGGAGATCGCCGACGGCTGGCTGGCCATCTTCTACAGCCCGGAGCATTCCAAGGAGTCGCTGGCGGCGTTGCGTGCGGGGCAGCAGAAAGCCGGCCGGAGCGAGGTTGCGATGGACGTCGCCGTGACCACCCCGATCGTCGTCGACGACGACGTTGCCGTGGCCGCGGAACCGGTGCGCAACTACTGCGCGCTTTATCTCGGCGGCATGGGCAGCCGGCAGCAGAACTTCTACAACGCGCTGGCGGTGCGGATGGGCTTCGAGGAGGCGGCCGCGGAGATCCAGAACCGCTACCTGTCCCGGGACTACGTGGGCGCCGCAGCCGCCGTACCGCAGGAGTTCATCGACGCGACCTCACTGCTCGGTCCGGTCGAGCGGATAGCCGACCGGATGCAGGCGCTGGCCGACTCCGGCGTCACGACCGTCTCGCTGGCGCCGAACGTCGGCACTCTGGAGCAACGGCTTGAGACGATGCGGTCGGCAGTCGCCGCGGTGGAACGCGCCGGGCTGGCTTCGTGAGCCTCGCCGCGGCATGAGCATCCTCGAAGCGATCATCCTCGGCATCGTCGAAGGACTTACCGAGTTCCTCCCTGTCTCCAGCACGGGGCACCTCACCCTGATGGAGGGTCTGCTCGGGCTACCGGTCGACGACCGCTCGATCACCGGTTTCACAGCCGTCATCCAGATCGGGGCGATCCTGGCGGTGCTCCTGTACTTCCGCGGGGACATCGCCCGAATTGCCGTGGCCTGGGGCCGTGGGTTGGTCAACCGTGAGGCCCGCACGTTCGACTACCGGTTCGGGTGGTACGTCGTCGCCGGCTCGCTGCCGATAGGGGTCGCCGGGTTCCTCGGCCAGGACCTGATCGCCGGCCCCCTGCGCAGTCTCTGGGTGGTTGCCGCCGCGCTGATCCTGTGGAGTGCAGTGATGGTGTGGGGTGAGCGGGGTGCCACCCAGGCCCGCGGCGAGCCGCAGACCACGTTGCGCGACGTGCTGATCATCGGCGTGGTGCAGTGCGCCGCGCTGGTCCCGGGCGTCTCGCGGTCAGGGGCGACCATCAGCGCGGGACTGCTGCTCGGCCTGGACCGGGTGACCGCGACCCGGCTGTCGTTCTTCTTGGCCATCCCGGCGCTGACCGCGGCCGGACTGTACGAACTGCCGCGCGCACTCGATCAAGGGGTCGGCCTGGTGCCGACCGCCGTGGCAACGATCGTGTCCTTTGTCGTGGCCTATGCGTCCATTGCCTGGCTGCTGAAGTTCGTGGCGGGGCACAGCATCACCGCATTCGTCCCGTACCGCGTGGTCCTAGGAGTGCTCGTCGCGGTACTGCTCGCGACCGGTGTACTGCAGGCCACCTGACCCGGAGGTGCCACCCTGAGCCCGATGCACGACCTCCTAGGCTCGCCTCGATGATCACCATTGCGTTGCCGGGCTCATGACGACTACCCCGCCCGGCTCATGACGACGGTCGTGCTGCTCCGCCATGGCCGAACCGCGGCCAACACCGGCGGTGTGCTCGCTGGCTGGACCCCCGGCGTCGGTCTCGACGAGGTGGGTCAGGCGCAGGCCGCCGCTGTCGCCGAGCGATTGAAGGTGCTGCCGCTGTCCGCTGTGGTCAGCAGCCCGCTGCAGCGATGTTGGGAGACGGCGAGCGCTCTGCTCGCCGGCCGCAACGGTCTCACGCTGCAGGCCGACGACCGGTTCGGGGAGTGCCGGTACGGCGACTGGACCGGCCGTGCGCTCAAGGAGTTGGCCAAGGAGCCGATGTGGAAGGTCGTCCAGCAGCATCCCTCGGCTGCGGTCTTTCCCGGTGCGGACGGCGAGAGCCTGGCCCAAACGCAGCATCGGGCGGTCGCTGCGGTCCGCGACTGGAACGCGCGGCTCGGCGCCGACGCCGTGTGGCTGGCGTGCAGCCACGGCGACGTGATCAAGGCGATCCTCGCCGATGCGCTCGGGCTGCACCTTGACCAGTTTCAGCGCATCGTGGTCGACCCCTGTTCGATCAGCGTCGTGACCTACACCGAAACCCGGCCGTTTGTCGCCCGAGTCAACGACACCGGCGGCAGCGTCGAGACGTTCGTTCCGCCGAAGCGCCGGGGACGGCGGCGTCGGTCCTCCGATGCCGTTGTCGGTGGCGGCAGCGGCGCTCCCGCGTAGGGTCGAAGCACAAGTTTCTCGGAGGCAGCGCGATGACCCGGCAGGTGTTTCTCTTCGATCGGCCCGACCGCTTTGTCGCGGGAACGGTCGGTCAGCCCGGCGACCGGACGTTCTACCTGCAAGCGTCACACGGCAGCCGCACGGTCAGCGTGAGCCTGGAAAAGACGCAGGTCGCCGTACTGGCCGACCGGATGGACGAGCTGCTCAGCGAGATCGCCCAACGCAGTCTCGACGAAGGTGAGCAGGCGGCCGCCCGGGCGCGGGAACCGGTGGTCCGAGCAGTGTTGGCCGCCTTGACCGGCAACGCCGACGAGATCGCGGCGGTGGACGACGTCGACCCGCTGACGGCGCCCGTCGAGGAGGAGTTCCGGGTGGGGGCCATGGGCCTGGCGTGGGATTCCGATGGCGACGCCGTCGTGGTCGAAGCGGTGGCGGGAGGCGATGAGCCGGTCGACGAGGATGCCATTCTCTCCGACACCGCGGACGGACCGGACGCGCTGCGGGTCCGGATCACGCCTGCCGCGGCGCGGGCGTTCATCGCTCGCGCCCGCCGGGTCATCGCGGCCGGGCGGCCGGCCTGCCCGCTGTGTGCCCTTCCGCTGGATCCGGGCGGGCACATCTGCCCGCGCCAGAACGGGTACCGGCGCTGAGCGAGGCCGCGGCTCCGGATCCCGTCGAGTCGCCGACGGAGGACACGGCGGCGGGCGACGTCGTCGGCGACCCGCAGACGCTGGGTCGCGACGGAACCCTGGAGCTGCTGCGATCCGGACTGATCGAGGTCGAGGGACGGCTCGTCGATGCCAGCAACGCCACGCTGTACTGCTCGCTCTCCGCGGAAGGCATCCAGGCAGCGTGCGTCTACAAACCGGTGATCGGGGAACGCCCGCTCTGGGACTTCCCGGACGGAACGCTGGCCGGCCGCGAGGTGTCGGCATACCTCGTGTCCGACGCGCTGGGCTGGGACATTGTCCCCCCTACGGTGCTGCGGGATGGGCCGTTCGGCTCCGGCATGGTGCAGCTGTGGGTCGACGGGGACCCGGGCGTCGACTTGACCCGCCTGGTCCGGGCCGACCTTCCTGAGCTGCGCCGGATGGCGGTCTTCGACGCCGTCGTGAACAACGCTGATCGCAAGGGCGGCCACCTGATCCCGATGCCGGACGGCCGGGTGTACGGCGTGGATCACGGTGTCTGCTTCGCCACGGAGGACAAGCTGCGCACAGTGCTGTGGCGATGGGCGGGCGACCAGCTCACCGAGGCCGCTGTGGACAAGCTGCGCGTGCTGAGCGGCGACCTCGACGGCCCGCTCGGTGAGCGGCTCGGTGAGCACCTGACCCGGCGCGAGGTGCGGCGGGTCAGGCTGCGGGTCGACCGGTTGATCCGCTTGGGTCACCATCCGGAGCCGTCGGGGGAGTGGCCGGCGATCCCCTGGCCGCCGTTCTGACGTTGTTCACGCGCGACGATTCATGAGTGCGGCTGGGCCTAGGATGCGACCCGTGAAACCGCGTCGGGTCAACGTCGAGGGGGTCGGCAGGCTGCCGGCTTTTTGCCACGCCGTGCTGGCCGGTGATCACATCTACGTCTCCGGGATGATCGGGGCGGCCGAGGGTGAGCTGCGGCTCGTCCCAGGCGGAATCCGCGCCGAGACCACCCAGACGTTGCGCAACATCGAGCAGATCCTGCGTGGGTGCGACGCCACGTTCGACGATGTCGTCAAAGTCAACGTGTATCTCACGGACTTGGCGATGTTTGCTGACATGAACGAGGCCTACCTGGACGTCATGGGGCAGGACCCACCCGCGCGAATAACCGTCGGCGTCGCCGCGCTCGTCCTCGGCGCGCTCGTGGAGATCGACTGCGTCGCATACCGGCCCGACTGAGCCGACCGACATGCAGCGACCGCTGGAGCCCGGCCCGGAGCAGTGGAGTTGGCGCACACCACTGTCGACTTCCTGACGCGATTCCTCACTGAGTTGCCCGCCGCTCCGTCGTCGGACTTCGACGCGGTCGAAGCGGTGCTGGCAGATCCCGCGTTGCGCCGGCCACCGGCCGAGCAAGGACGACCCCTGACCGAACTGCTCGACGTGATCGGGCGTGCCGCCGGCCGGGCTGGCAGGTCTGGTGGCCGACGTGCTGAACCGCTACACCGCGCTGGCCTTTCCGGCGCCTGGGCTCGTCGCGTGGAGGCCGATCTGCTGCGATGGCTCGCCGACCTGTTCGCGTTGCCGGCTGCGGCGGCGGGCACCCTGACCTCCGGTGGATCGCTGGCCACGTTCTCGGCGCTCGTCGCCGCCCGCAACGACCGGCTGCCCGAGAATCAGGTCCACCACGCCGTGGCCAAGGCCGCCCGGCTGGCGGGCTTTCCGTCTGCTGCCGTGCACACGGTCGCCACCGACTCCACTCTGCGCATGGACATGACCACGCTGACCGAAGCCGTCGCCGCGGACCGCGCTGGGAACCTGCAGCCGTTCTGCGTCGTGGCCAGTGCCGGCACCACGAACACCGGAGCGATCGACCCGCTACCCGAGATCGCCGAGTTCTGTGCCCGCGAGGGTCTCTGGCTGCATGTCGACGGCGCGTACGGCGCTGCGTTCGTCCTTACCGACCGCGGGAGGCAGCGGCTGCGCGGCATCGACCGGGCCGACTCGCTGTACTCGACCCACACAAGGGCTTCTTCCTGCCCTCGGCACCGGCTGCCTACTGGTCCGCGACGGCGCCGTGCTGCGGGCGGCGCACTCCGGCGCGGATGCCCCCTACCTGCAGGACATCGGGGAGCACGACCTGCCGGATTTCGCCGCCATCAGCCCCGAACTCACCCGCGGCTTCCGGGGCCTGCGGCTCTGGCTGCCGTTACACCTGCATGGCGTCGCCGCGTTCCGCGCCGCGCTCGACGAGAAGCTGGATTTGACTGGCCACGCCTACAGGGTCCTTCGGGCCGAACCCACCCTGAACGTGCTCGGTCCTCCGCAGTTGACGACCGTCGCCTTCCGGCGGGTGCTCACCGGCGCCGATGACGGCGCCGAGGACGCGGCGACCGCCGATCTACTACGGCGCGTCCACGCCGAGCGGCGGGTGTTTCTGTCAAGCACACGTATCGCCGGCCGCTACGTCGGGCGGATCAGCGTGCTGAACCACCGCACCGACCGGGCCCGCGTCGACGAAGCGTTGGACGCGATCCGTCGACATACCGCGCCTGGCTAGGCTCGGGCACATGCAGTCGTGGCCCGGGCCGCCGATCCCCAAGCTGCCCGGCCGGGGACTCCCGCTGCGGCTGTTCGACTCAGCGACCAGCCAAATCCGTCCGACCTCCCCGGGCGCCACCGCCGGCATGTACGTCTGCGGGATCACGCCGTACGACGCCACGCATCTGGGGCACGCGGCTACGTACCTCGCCTTCGATCTGGTCAACCGGGTGTGGCGCGACGGTGGACACGACGTCCACCTCGTGCAGAACGTGACCGACATCGACGACCCGCTGCTGGAGCGGGCCGAGCGCGACCACGAGGACTGGATGGTCCTCGGAATGCGCGAGACGGCGCTGTTCCGCGAGGACATGACGGCACTGCGCATCGTCCCGCCGACGGACTACGTCGGCGCCGTCGAATCCATCGACGAGACCGTGGCGCTGATCGTGGCTCTGCTCGACGACGGTGCGGCGTACCGGCTTGAGGACGGCACCGGCGATGTCTACTACGACGTCGCCCGATCCGAGCGCTTCGGCTACGAGTCCGGTCTGTCCGGCGAGGCGATGCTCGGATTCTTCGCCGAACGCGGCGGCGACCCCGACCGCGGCGGCAAGCGGAACCGACTCGATCCGCACTTGTGGCGGGGAGCCCGCGCCGGCGAGCCGTCCTGGGCGTCCGCGGTCGGCCCAGGAAGGCCGGGCTGGCACATCGAGTGCACTGCGATCGCGCTCAACCGCCTGGGGATGGCCTTCGACGTTCAGGGCGGCGGTTCGGATCTGATGTTCCCCCATCACGAGATGTCCGCGGCGCACGCCGAGTCCGTGACGGGGCGGTGGCCGTTCGCCCGGCACTACGTGCACGCCGGGATGATCGGACTGCATGGCGCCAAGATGTCCAAGAGCCGCGGAAACCTGGTGTTCGTATCGCGGCTGCGCGGCGAGAAGGTCGATCCGATGGCCATCCGGACCGCGCTGCTCGCCGGGCATTACCGCGAGGACCGGCCGTGGACACCGTCGTTGCTCGACCAGGCGCAGGCCCGGCTGGCGCGGTGGCGGGAGGCCGTCTCACTCGGCGTCGGTCCGGACGCCGGTCCACTGCTGGACTCCGTACGCCGACAGCTCGCCGACGACCTCGATACGGTGAACGCTCTGTCCACTGTGGACCGATGGGCGGCCGAAGCGCTCCAGCGCAGCGGTCGTGACACCGGCGCCTCGCAACTCGTCAGTGACACCGTCGACGCCCTTCTCGGGATCGCGCTCTGAGGGCTTCCCTGCGGGGACAGCATCCTTCCCAGACGTGCCCGTAGCGTTTCCTGTCGTGGCGACCCTCTTCATCACCTGCGGATTACAGGCCGCAGGCAAGACGACCCTCGCCAAGCGCTTGGAGCAAGA